>Ga0335072_10013666_pt1 | contig 11559 bp, 12 predicted proteins | sample Lox_Sample_21_FD_206725 | JGI IMG/M metagenome (GOLD analysis project Ga0335072, IMG submission 206725) | Soil microbial communities from Loxahatchee National Wildlife Refuge, Florida, United States - Lox_Sample_2.1 | ecosystem: Environmental > Terrestrial > Soil > Wetlands | place: USA...
TTTACAACAGCCACAGCTTACAAGAGATATTACTAAACAAATCCGGATCAATTCGAAAAAAACAGAACGCCGAACGCACCGCGCTCTCTTCTTATCAAAGGCACTGGGAGGTGCGGGGTTATCTCTACACTAACCAAACTTGTTAGTCACTTCGACTCGAGGTACTGATCCGCGTGGCGATCTTACATGAATTTGCACACCACATCAGCCACAAGGCTGATGACGATGTCCCGTACAGTAGGGAGGCCTTAGAGCTCGGACAGGCCCCTTTGTATATATTAGGGATAGTAAGAGCTCGGTGGTAGAGCTATGGTAAAAGAATTCTACTATGCTATAAAAGGAGACTCTTTTCGAATCAGGTATAAGGGCGACGATACGAACGTGATTTTCTAGTGGGAGGGGTTCAGAGTATTCAGGAGTGGCCACGGAACACGACTTATAACAAAATTTAGGAGATATTGATGTGTGCACAGATTTTAAGATGCTTAAAGTAAAAGTACCTATCATTTTTTTTCCGGCACGGTGGGTTTTTCGCCACGCAGGGATGGACGTTTTCTAATATAAAACATGAGTCGCACAGAGACCTAGTCTGATGCCAGTTTGCAGCTCAAGTCTTTGGAACGCACTTGCATTGAGCCACAGGCGCCCTGAGCATGACAATGACTGAAAAGAAATCTCATCGGTCCAAGGGTACCATCAAACGCTCTATTCCATTTTAAAATCTAACTCTCTTTTGGCCCTTATTGTACACCTCATACGCCTTTTTCATTCGCTAGAAAAGCAATCATGATATAAATCCATTCTCGTCTCCGTTCAAGATGAGTGCGCTCCGCTTGGCATCTAGGAAGAGGTCCTCACACTCGGCGACATGCAAAACGTCTATCTCATTCCTACCACTTGCTCTTGCAACAATACTCGAAGGTGCCAAAAGTTGAAGTGCATACCGTAGACTAATACGAACGCCTGCCTCTGAAACTTTATCCAAAGCAGGCTCGGTGATCGCAAGGCCTTCCGTGGTAACCCTGATTCGGATGATCCGTTTAATTTCTTCGGCATCATAGCTGTGTGTCGGAATGATGAGAAGCCGGGCTAGGAGATCGGGAGGGATGCCGTGGGCTGCGACAATGTCTTCCGTGCCGCGAATTGTGCACATGCCTCGGTTTGAGGCAAGAATGACAATGGGCGAGATACGAGACTCAAGAGCACGATTTAGATATGTAAAGCATTCGATGTCGAGCATGTGGACCTGTAGGATAAGGCTGTTAGATAGATGTATATGCAGTTTATGTCCGAATGGATACCCATACCTCATCGATGAAGAGCACACCAGGAACCAGTTCCGCTACACCCTGATCAATGTACTTGCTGACGACTTTGTTGATCTCTTCTCGTAGTTTGTCGGTAATTTCAGTCATTTTGGGTTTCATCAGTTGGCCCATCATGCTCATAATATCTTGTCCACCCTGCGGCCGGGCATTTGCGATATCGAGATCGTGTAATGTGACATCTTGCACAATTTCTTTCTTTTTGTGAACTTCGCCTTTCGGTATCGGCACATATTCTTCTGCCTCAAGGTCGAATTCCGTGGCATATGCATCAGATCTTCCCACCCGCTTGCAAGCCCCAGTATTTGCTTCAATGTAAATAACGTCTCCGACAGTGACCCTCTCCTTTTGTATAGCTTCGTAGATACTGGGATCTAAGCGTAACTTCTTCATACCCTTCGCGCTCTTCAGGCCGATCAATAGTGTGCTGATAGTCTTGCCATAACCACCTAGGGGATTTTCTGCCTCTTCAGGTGTGAGCTCTGTAACCTCCCCTTCGTAGACCTCTTTCGTTTCCCGAACCCGTAAACCTATGGCTCTTCGAAAGTTCTCTTTCAAAGCCTCGGTCTTTTTAACTTCCGTGGAATAAATCTCGCTGCCGACGATTGGACAAAATGGCACTCTCGTTCCAAGTTCTTGACTCACTGCCAGTGCAAGAGCTGTTTTGCCTGTGCCTGGGCCTCCGGCAAGAAGTACAGCTCGTCCAGACATCTTCTGTGCCCTGATAAGGTCGACCACAACGCCGCATGCCTGTAGATCAGAGGTTAGCATTTCCATCAACCATGTGTCTCTACATCTCAACAAACCTCTCGAGCCGCAACCTGACCCACGAAGCCCGCAGACTGCCTCTCCGCCAAGCCATCAGGTCGAAGTCCAAGTCCTTTGATATGGGTGTGTGCTGCAGTCCGATTTTCACGGGAGTTTCCCTTGACTTCGCTGATCTGAACCATTTTGACTACTTCTCAAAAGATCGGGATGTGATGACTTGTCGGTTGATATGTACGATTGGAGATTTAGATGGCGCATTCGATGCGATATGGGGACTATTTCATGGCAGAGAACATCATAAGATTTGCAAAGAGCTTGGAGTAGAACGCGATTGTCGAATCTTTCTGAGAGCGAGTCAAGCCTTAGATATCAGGACGTAGGATAAGGGTCACGTGAACAACATATTAGCCTTGACACTGTTGCAAAATTTCGGAGGTGCCAACCGCTCTTTTGGATTAAGACAGTGATTCTGGGGGATTAAAATGCACAAAATAGTAGTATTGACTCATTGAGCCAGTGTCAAGCTGACTAACTGCTCCTCAGTGCTGCCTACGGCAGCCTAGAGAGCCTAAGAGTGCCAAGATTCTGCAACAGACACCATGTCTCACTCAGGTACACTGAAGGATGAAGTAATACTAAGGGAACACAAACAGGTATGGAGTCTTGTTATTAACGTACGGAGATTTCTGTATCCTTCCCGATATCAGAAATTGCTGTCTCAAACAGCATCATCTGTTACCCACTCCCGCAAAGCTCTTCCAAATGCTCATTTCCAGATGAGCGAGACATATCTTGCCCTGGGACTTAAAACCGGACTCATCAGGTTCAAATAATTAATTCAGAAGCGAATGCAATGCATAAGTCATCAATCAGTGCATAGAAGACCCGGCCAGCTTCACCATAGAGGATTATTGAAGAAGACAGAGTGGAAGATAAGGTAGGCACAGGGCACATATTACGTTCAAGAAGCAAAGTCCATCCAATTGCTTCCGGTTCCCAGGATCCTTACACATGACCATGGAGTGCATCAAGACCAAGATCTGTACCATTCGACATCGTTTACGCATGTTAATGCTACTCAGCGGTGCTGTGTTGGCCAGTAAGAGCATGTCAATCGGTCAATACTTCTCATGTCCATGCAGTATAGGCTGTTTGAAAAATTCCAGTTGCAACTGCACAGCTCGGCTGAGCAAGTTCGATGAAACAAATCAAGTCATGTCCTATTTGGCGAATGAAGAGATCGATGGAGTATCCTGAGTGAGAAGCGTAAAATGTGTCATCAGCATGCATGCATGTCATACCAAGCCCAATGTCGAAATCATGGTCTCAATGAGCAGCATCAGTCGATCTGTCAAGCAGTCATGCAATCATGCAGTCATAGATGGCTGGTGCAATCCATGAGGGGCGATGGGATGGCGGAAAGTTAGGCGGTTCCTGGCGGCTTCGATTGGTCACCTTGAATCTGTCCACCTTGCTGCTGGGCAGCCATTGCTTGGTACCAGAGTGCTACATAGGCCTGGTATCCCCCATCTGTTCTCATTAGCTTAATCTTTGAGCATTGGAATTCGCCTCATGCTTACATGCTGCGTACGGGTCTTCGCCACCTGTGGTTGCAGGAGCCTGTGCTTGCGTCTGTGGAGCCTGTGCTTGCGGAGCACCGTAAGACTGTTGTTGGTAGTTACGATCACCGTAATCAAGTTGTTGCGGTGCTCGGTTTCTGCCCCCACCAGATCCATTCTTCAATTGCTAAATATTGTCAGTTTAAAATCGGTATATTCCCATTGAAAGACTTACAACTGCTTCGACCTTATCCTCAATAGCACGTTTGGCTCTTTCGATAGCATCTCGAGTCCCGACGAGACCAATTTCGCGCTCAGTCTCACCTGGACCCGAAGAGGGTGAAACATTCACCTTGCACCCTGTCGTACTCTGAATATCTTTGATGGTCTCACCGCCTTTGCCAATGATCATGCCAACAGCCTCTGAGGGTACGTATATGGAATCGTTGATCTTGTCCGCCCCGCCGCCATATGCTCCGTCTCGTGCTGAGTCGCGCTGCGCAGGTGCACGATCCTTATTTGCTAAACTCTTACTATCGCTCTCAACAATTTCCATGATAAGGTCCTTCGCTTTAGCAGCAGCCTCACGTGAGCCTATAAGATTGACTGGCCTAAGGCCGTTCACGCTCTTCTGCTCTCCAACAATGTTGACATGACAGCCGCTCCGCTCTTGAAGGTCTCTTATAGTCTCTCCACCACGACCTATAATGAGTCCGACAGTCCTGTCGGGGACCATGATCTGCATGCTGTCCTCACCATCCCTTAAGGCTGGTTGATGTGAGCTTGCACGAGCTGTGGCGGGCGCATCTCGAGAGCGATCACCAGGCGGACGTGCACCACTGCCCATTCCACTCTCATCAATAATGCGATGAATTTCTGCAATAGCCTCGGCTCTTCGAGCACGTGGTCCTGTAATCTTGCATTGACGCCATGGGCCACTGTCGTCAGGACCTGTAATAAACTGAACTCGACAACCCGTGTCTGCTTCAACACGTCTCAAGTTTTCGCCATTTCTTCCAATAATCAGGCCAACTAGATTTGATTCGATGGAAATTGATTCGACATTGTCATTGTCTCCGCCCCTGCCCACTGGAGAACGCTCACGCACCGGGTATCCACTTCCACCAAGGCCAGGACGAGGAGGCGAAAATGTACCGGTGGGTCCTCTAGTTCGTGGTACAGGAGAATATGACCGTTCTCTACCATATGGGTCTCTTGCCGGTGGAGCCCTTTCACCACGACGCTCATCACGATAGGGATTGTAATTGTCACGGAAGGCATCCCGCCGAACTGGTGGAGGTGATCGCGAGCGGGAGCGAGACTCTCTGAAAGGCCTATTGCCACTAAGGCGAGGATCGATAGTACCGTAGGATGGAGGTCTTTCATAAGATACGCCTTTTTCCGCTGCAATGGCCTTGGCCTTGGCAATGGCCTCAGCAATACTGACCGTGCCGGAACTCACAGGCTTAATATTGCTCAGATCGACGCTGCCAGAATTGGTAGGTTGTGGTAAAGGATAGGCAGAGCTTTGGTAGTTCGGCTGTAGGTGAGTTTGCGGAGGTTGCTGGTACGTAGTCTGCTCCTGGTACATAGGTTGTTGCTGCTGGGCAGGAGTAGATGTTGGATGCTGAGCAGCTAAATAATGTCAGAACAAGATTTGCAATGCAATTTACGCCATCCTACCTAAAGCGGCCAGGATAGAAGTTATGCTTGGTTGTTCGGCCATGTTGGAAACTCCGACTCAGGAGATTTACTTCAAAACCCTGTCCAGTCAGACCTTCTCTAGAGAAGACCTCGGATGTGCAAAGATTAGGGTCGCGCCAGTAGAAACAAAGGGTGAAGAAACAGGGTTCAGATTCTTCTTGTCGCAAGAGCTGAAAACTAATGGCAATAAGATCGTGTACAGTCCCCACAGATGCTGGCTATGTTCAGGGAAGGAGCGACGAAGCGGATAGAGATTGAAGTCGAAGGTGAGGAGATGTCGCAAAGTAAAATGGTTAGTCTTTTAAAGTTAAAGCCCAAGCATTATGCCTGTCTCAATCGGGTTAGGCCGCGCCTAAGGAAGCGAGCCTTACATGAGGCTATTTGCAACGACATGTCCTCTTTTACAGAGAAGGTCAATGTGAAAATACTCAATCGGTTTGCATTTCTCTTATTTACAAACTAGCTATACTGCGTAATAAAGTTGATTGCTTTTCTGTAATATTCTCATGGATTTCCGAAAAGTTTGATTAGGGTCCAAGTCTGAATGGTCTATGAATAGTTACATTTGACCATGGCAATTGCAGTCTTCCGTGGCATTAGAGCATTCGCAAGTACTAGATCCTAAAAGAAATCTCCAAGCCAACGCTTTGGGTCATATTTCATCATGTATGTGAAGTTGGCAGCAGAAAATCTTTTTGTTATCTTTGAAAGATAGCTTACGAGCTGTCTACGGTTTTAGTTTGTTACACGGATAAATGTTTTGAAAGACATCAACATCTTTTAAGTATTGTGCTAAATGCATTTGCTATATTCATAAAGTAGCCACTCCGTCAGCGTTCCGTTGTTAATACTTTAATTTTTCCTTTGACCCTCCTTTAAGCCTTACCATTCTTGAATTGAGGCAAGGTCTTAAATGATTTCTATGATCATGTAGCGTCCCTCCGTTAGAAAGGATTTAAGAACCGGGAGTTAATGAGTGTTATCCTTTCCCCGCGGGACGATGCTCAACTCTTTCCCGATGCCTTCGGGCGTGTAGTTGAGATTTATCTTTTGTATGGAACTATATCATTCCCATTCAGCAATGATCCAAGTGCCTGAATGGCGCTAGTAGCCGAAAAATCCACCTCCTCGCGTAGTTGGATAGATATGGTACTACCCCGTCTCAGTTGTTTGGTGAAACTTCCATCTTAAAGTATCTCTCGTCACGACGCTATGGAGGTAAGTCTGAATAGCCATTGCCAAATGAGAAAGGCGGATCTCTTGCGCAAATTTGTGTTTGGGCCGATATCCGCGAATCGCGCTACGTGCTTGAATCAAACCAAGACCGATTCACTGGCACCCAAATCTTCTTTCTTGCACACATTCCAAGTTCTTACTCAAATACTTACATCGACTGCAGGGCTCTAGTTCCTCCTGGCAGAATTCTTTAGAGACTAACCCAGTGGATGATCCACTTGGTTCGTTCTTACGTCATATACAGGCTAAGAATCTAGCCTACACCCATCTGAGATCAATCCTTCTTGTCAAGCCGGGTCGAATCGATAAGGTCTTTGATTACATTCATAGCTTCGAGCATTCCAGGAGCCAATTAAAACAAAAGTCAAAAAGAATCACGCAGGACAACCCAATACTGCTATATTGGCAAGAGAAAGCCGTGATCTGTGAGAGATGTACAGTAAGCGTATTCAAGCATTGATTATATCACAACCTGTTAGTTCCTTGTCAGACTAATATAATAGCAGTCCTTTCTTAGCGAGCTTATTACGTCTTCTTGGCGCCATTACGGTCCACCCATATCTGAAACTCACAGTTGCAGTCAGCTTGAGTGGACGAATTTGAAACCTGAGGCGATTGCCATTATGACAAATTTGTTCAAATATATGAATGCAGCGTATGAGCGGCTTGAGAAAGAGACCAGGGACGCTATTCAAGCCGAATCACATTCTTCAGCGTTTGGAGATGCATGCACTGAATATTTCGGCCATAATTTTGAGATCACGCATGAACCAGAACGCCTGAAAGAACTTCTCTCCAGTCTTCACAAGACCAATGTCCACCTTCTGATAGTGCGACTAATGAGCGGGAGTCACATCGAAGATTGTATCAAGACTGATAAGAAGGACCTGTCTCAACAAGCAAAGTCGAGAGACGAACTTAGTCTCGCTTTATTTGAAGACACAGGGAATCAGGAAGAGCAGAAGCCGGCACCAACTCCAGCCAAAGGAAAGAATTACGACCAAAATAAGAAGAGGGCGGAGAGAAAAAAGAGGCAACGAACCACTATAGTTGGAAACAGCCGGGTTGAAGTTGCAAAAGATAGTGATTCATTTAAAAAATCAGCGGTCAATTCTGACACTTCTGCTAAGCGCCATTTTGCGCCAATTCTTGACTATGAGAATGCCACACATATCTCTCAAAACTGTAAGAGATCTTCATTCTCCAAGTTCTTTCTCGAGACTGACTTGAACCAAGCAATTATAATTGAAGATGCAGACATAGCTCATTGTGTCGCCTCCTGTGAGCGACTTGATGAGTCTAATGTAGAAGATAATATCGCAGTCTCTCTCACAGCTATTGGAAAGTGGATCAAGATAGACTGTACCGATCCAACAGATCTCTCCAAAGCTCCTGACCCTTCGTCGTCACTTCCTGTCGTTTCTGATTCGGAGGAAAAGCCAGCTGCAACTATCGCTCTAGAAGATGTACAGGACCAAATATTATCTTTCCAATACGAAGAACATCTAGAAGATACTTTGGAGAACGCGGACAATCATAATTGGACACAGGTGGGTGGAAGTCGCAAAAAATCCAGGAATAGCAACCAAACTAGCGTCAATCCTAATATCAGCGGTGTGTTCCCTGTCAAAGGAAGTCCTCAACTTGCTGGGCATGCAAGAAAGCCACAGGTCAGTGGAAAGTTGGTAACAGCCCTTGAAATTGCACCGAGCCTAACTCGTCGTGTACGTGTTATCCCCGTCGTCAAACGAACCACCTTGTTCACACGTAAACAGACACAAATATTTGCCCCATTGCAGAAACGGCAAACTTCTTTTAGACCTGCTCCAACGTCGATCAATTTTGTCAGTGTTCTATCTCTTGTCTACGAGCGTTGATGCTGATTGATTTCCAGCAATTGAGTGAATCGACAAAGCCAGCTTCGATTTCAACTGGTCCTGTATGCGCTATGCTGTCGTTGACAACTTTCACTGCTAATAATTTGCAGGAGCCAAGTACTCCCAAGAAGAAGTCTTCAGCATCGGTCGCTCCTGTAAGTCTACTCTATGTTTGATTATTGTTGCTCTAACAAGTTTACAGATGCAAATTGCTGTAAAGAAGAAAATCTTGGTTTCGTCTGCATCTGTGAGTTTGGCCCTATAATTCACGAACATTATGCTGATAGATTTGCGAAAGCCGACCGCCGAGAACATGAAAGTCTTAAGATGCACAGATCCAGTAAGTGTGCCCCTGTGTTTGACGACTTTTCACACTGATATTCCTGTAGAAGCAAACTGCTACAGAGAGGACTATTTCGGTATCAGGCGATCCTGTAAGGGTTCTCTTATTCGTAACGAACACAACACTGACTTTTGCAGGAGCCAACTACTGCAGAGAAGACAGTCCCTGTTTCAGCCATTACTGTAAGTTTCATACCATCGATGACGGGATATATGTGCTCATACAGACCAGGAGGCCATGCCTTTGCAAGAACCTGGCCAAGTACCGCCTACCATTGTAAGTGGCATTGTCGATCCGATCTGCACGCACTTTCACACGAAACAGGAAGAAGTACCTGCATATCCAAAGCCGAGACCTGACTCTAAGTCCTCGAGTATTCAGGATTATTCATTGCCAACTGCAAGCTCTTGCATCCCCAAGAAGCGATCTGCCAAATCGGCTCCAAAATCAGCTAAATCTAAAGTTGATATTTTGCCTTCTCTATCAGAAACGGCTACAGCTTCGACTCCACCCGTTGTTCTCAACACTTATTACAATCTTGCAAGTTCCGCTACTCCTACCAATCTTAAAGTTGTTGCATCACCTACAACTGTTACTTTTGCTGTTAGCAATTACTGCGATACTGAAAAGCTCGCTCTTTCTTCGCTATCCGAATTGATCGATCCCGGTCCGGTACCATATTATCAGCACTTGAAACCATTCAAGAAGAAGGTCAAGATGTCGGACACTTCTGAAAATACATTTGCGACTACAACCACCCCACTTACAGACACCTTCTCCCTCGTTGAGAGCCTGAGAGATGCCGGGGTGGAGGATGATGCCCTGTCTTCACTAGTTCCAAGACCCTCTGCTCTGACAATGTCATCAACTCATCTCCCTCTTCCAAATGTGAGCGGCAGTCATCGCTCTTTCGCTGGCAAAAATCTCGATGTGAGACGTGCAAATAATTTGCCAACATCTGCTGGCAACTCTCCAGTCCCACCACAGCCAGAGAAGACACCTGTCTACCATTATCCACCACCTGATGTCTTGACTACTGAGAATCAGGAGATTTTGGATCTCATCATCAAAGGTCTCCCATACAAGAAATATCCTAGAGTGCCAAAGGCAGCTGGTCAAGATGAGATTCAGTCAGTTCTCACTGCTTTCGTCACAAAGAAGCCGGCTATTACAACTTATGATGGCAAAGATGCTTACGAAGTCCTTGGAGCCCGTTGCCCAGTGCAACTTACTATCAAGCATCATCCCAATGTTAACAAGTGTATTCGCGCGGGTGAGATCCTTCATTGTGCGTATTGTCGAATTGAGATCCCGGGAGACGCAGAAGCCGAGAAAGGCATCATTTGTCCAGGTTGCGGACCTTGTTCCGAGATTCGCTACTGTCAGCGCAGCCATCTTCTGGCGGATTCGATCAATCACTTCGAAGTCTGTAGCAAAAAGCCAGGCCCCTACCCACTAATGTGGAGCGAGCTTCCAATTCACTACCAGAGCCTTTATCCATATATCAAGCCTCTTAACTGTACTATGTCTGCTCAATGCTTCCGGCAGATGGCTCATTGTCTTGTCATCAACTCGGATGGCATCATCGAGCACCCTTTCAAGGCATACTTCAATGTGAGTTGAATCCCTTCCTCTCTGCAACAATAACTAACACAATTCAGACCCAGATGCCTATGGAAGACAAGGTCAAAACCCACAACTACATCAAGCAAATGTACCAATTCCAAGACAAAGGCTCCTATTACCTCTTTCACCCAAGCCCCATCGCCGGCGGAGTTGACATCGAAATAACCATCAACATCCCCGAGCCCACCGACGGTTACTTTCGCGAAGACCAGCGCTTTGCCCGCGTCCGCAACGCCGCTTTCCTCACCCAGCACCCCACATTGCTCTGCGTCCTCTACCGCCGCATCAAAGACATCCTCCTAAACTACCCAGGAAAGGATGGAAAGGACTCTGAACCCATCAAGCACATGCAGTTCTTCCACAGCCAATTCCACGAAGAATTCCCAGATTTCAACCTCGCCTTGGTCGCGCGTCTCGGCAATAACTACTGCTTCCAAGATGATTGGCTCCATGTCCGCCACCTGGTGCATGATTTGGAGCTCGGTAATCCGATTCTGCGAGCGTGGATTACGGAGGATGTGGAGGATGATGGCGTTCCAGCTGATCCGGTTGTGCGTTGGCAAGGCAAGCATTGGAATCTTGTGGTTGGTAGTCCGACTTTTCGTGCTGGGGCTGCTGACCGTAGGGATTGGGGCAAGGGTTGGTACGGCGGGGATGATGGGAAGTGGCGGAAGCAGCTGGATCGGAAGTATTTGAAGATGGTTGTGGATGAGTTGGCTAAGGTAGAGATCGAGATGGAGGGCGAGATAATCTAGATTATCTCCCCTTCCTCTCATCGTTAATATCTGCTTATGCTCTGCTGGCTTGTCTTCGATGGTGGCTTCACCCGGTCCTATGGCGGTTATACAGTGCACAAACATATTCTGTTGTTGATTTCAAATGGCGACATCGAAGAAGGTTCAATCCATGGACCGGAGGTGACTCGCCTCACCAAATTAACTACAGTCCGCGGTTTTCATACCACATTTGTATCATAGAAGTCCTCGACTGAGAGACATTGGGTAACGACTGCATTGTGCGCAGATCAAAAAGCTTATGAATTCAAATGACCTCACTGTTGTGCTTGTGACATGAAATCTTTTGAAGAAATCTTACAGTAACTGCCTTTACCCCGGAGGGTA
>Ga0335072_10013667_pt1 | contig 11559 bp, 8 predicted proteins | sample Lox_Sample_21_FD_206725 | JGI IMG/M metagenome (GOLD analysis project Ga0335072, IMG submission 206725) | Soil microbial communities from Loxahatchee National Wildlife Refuge, Florida, United States - Lox_Sample_2.1 | ecosystem: Environmental > Terrestrial > Soil > Wetlands | place: USA: Florida...
TGTGGGAATGCCCAGCGCGGAGGTGAAGTTGCCATCCGACGCTCCGCCGGTGGCGGCCTCATTGAGGTCGAGTCCGATTTCAGCCGCCAGACGGCGCGCGCGCTCAAAGAGCCTGACTGTTCCGCGGGTGCGCTCCATGGGCGGACGGTTGATGCCGCCGGTCACGGTAAGTGAGCAGCGTCTGTCGGCAGTCTTCAGGCCCGCAAATCTGCGCTCGATGCGCGCGCCATCGCTCTTGCGGGCAATCCGCACATCCACTTCGGCCCATGCCTCGGCCGGAATCACATTGGTCTTTGTCCCGCCCCCGGCCACGCCCACGCTCACGGTCAGGCCGCGTTTCAGATCGGTCCAGCCGCTTACGGTTTCCACAACACGGGCCATCTCGCGGATGGCCGATGCGCCCTGGGCGAAGTCGACGCCGGCATGCGCGGCGATCCCTTTCACATCGACGCGCCAGTCCCCGGTGCCTTTGCGCGCGGTTTTGTAGGCGAGACCCTGTGCCGGCTCCAGCACGTAGACAGCTTCGCACTCCAGGGCGATGCTCTCCGTAATCGACCGCGAAACCGGGCTGCCCACCTCCTCGTCGCTATTGAGCAGCAGGACGACTTCCCGGTTGAGCGCGCCAGCTTCAATCAGCAGCGCAACTGCCGTGAAAGCCATGGCCACGCCTGCCTTCATGTCCAGCGTGCCCGGGCCCCAAAGACGCCCGTCGCGCACCCGGCAGGGCATGGATTTGAGCGTACCCAGGGGCCAGACGGTGTCGAGATGGCCGAGCAGGAGCACGGGACCGGCGCTGGAACGGGCGGTCGATTTCGGATGAAAGCGGGCTTCGAGAATATTCCCGAAATCCTTTTGTTTGTGCAGTCTAACTCGCGCGCCAAGCGCCCTGGCGTGGTCCGCGGCCAGCCCAACGCAGGCGTCCACGGCAGGCTTCTGATCAGAGGGCGACTCGGCCAGAACGAGCTGCCGAGTGAGATAGACCAGCGCGCGCTCCCGGTTTCGTGCGCCGGCCAGCAGAGCACGCATGGATATGAAAGATGAGCAAGAGCGGTTCATTTGCGGCGATCCAGTCCCCTGGCAGTTGGGTGCGTGCGGTCTTCCCGATTGTACGATTACGCTGGAGTGGCTGCACCCCATCCCGCCAAACGGCGTTACATGGCCTCTTTGATCCCCGCGCCGATGAGCCATTTATTGACCGGAAAACTGGTAGCGAAGCCGCAAATCATGGCAACCTGCATCATCAGCCAGTATCGGGGATCGAATGCCGTCAGGTGCGGATTTGGAGAGATCAGGAAGAATGTGACAGCCATCCACGCGTACATGCCAATTTGAAAGGCGGCGATCGACACCGTGTCTGTCTTGATGGCCGGTGCGGCCTGCGCGTTGGCAATGGAGGGATTTGTCTCGCATCGCATGGCGAAAAAGGAGGTTGCAGGACCCAAATCCTGTGATTCCGAGGGTTCAATGCCCATGGTGTGGCAAAAATGCCACAGTGCACAGTTTCCACCTCCCGTCTAATCTAACTAGGCTGCGGTATTTGAGTTTTTGGAGAATGTATTTTGGCTCAACCTGCACACCTGGAACAAACGATAGCCGCACCGCTCGAATTTTCCGGGATGGGGCTGCATTCGGGGGCTGCGGTTACCATGCGGTTGTTGGCGGCTCCCGCCGGCTCGGGCATCGTTTTCCGCCGCACCGACCTGGATAACTTTGAGATTCCCGCCAACGGGCGCAATGTGGCCAAGGTGAGCTACGCCACCAGCCTCATGCGCCAGGGCGTGCTGATCTCCACCACCGAGCACCTGCTTTCGGCCTGCATCGGCATGGGCATCGATAACGTGATTGTCGAGCTCGATAATCTGGAGCTGCCCATTCTGGACGGCAGTGCGCTGCCCTATGTGGAAGCGTTTCTGCGCGTGGGCATTCGCACCCAACGCCGGCGGCGTGAAACCATTCGCGTGCTGCGGCCGGTGGAGGTGCGCGAAGGCAACAAGTTCATCGGCGTTTATCCCGGCCGCGGATACCGCATCTCGTATGCTATCGAGTTTCCTGCGCCGATTGGCCAGCAGAAGACGTGCGTGGACCTAGCGACGGAGACCTACGGCTCGGAGATTGCGGCAGCTCGTACCTTCGGCTACAAGGCCGACGAGCAGAAGCTGCGCGATATGGGCCTCATCCGCGGCGCAGGCCCGGAGAATGCGATCATCCTGGGTACGAACGGGCCGATCAACGGGCCGCTGCGTTTTGCCGACGAGTATGTGCGCCACAAGGTGCTGGACCTGATTGGCGACCTGGCGTTGGCCGGACGGCGCATTGAAGGCCATGTGGTGGCGCAGCGCGCCGGACATGCCATGCATACCGCTCTTGTGTCCCGGCTGCTCAAAGACCGGGCAGCGTGGGAACTGGCGCATGTGCCTGTGGCCGGTGCTGGAGCCGAAGATCAGGCGCACACGGCGCAGAGCAGCAACCCTGTGGGCACGCCCGCGTTTGCCGGAGCGTAGAGCTGACGCCAAACTCGCAATCTAAGTAAACAGAATCCGCATGGGCGCAAGCGCAGCCACGCTTTTGCCATCGTTCGACAGCTTGCCGGTTGCGGGGTCGCGCGCGAAGACGCTGAGCAGGTTGGAATCCTGATTGGCGACAATCATCCAGTGCTCGGTCGGATCGAGTACGAAGTTGCGCGGAGTTTTTCCGCCGCAGTTGGAGCGGGCCATGGGCGTGAGCGCACCGCTCTTCGGGTCGGCGCTGAACGAGTAGAGAAAATTGTCGTCGCGATTGGCGAAGTAAACGAATCTTCCATCGCGCGTGATCACCGTATCGCAGCCGCGCGTGGGGCCCTGGTAGCCGTCCGGCAAAAGGTTGATGCGCGTGACGAGGGTGAGGCTTCCATCGGACTTGTGCCACTCGAGCACGTCCACGGTCGATGCCATTTCGTTCATGCAATACGCGGAGTGGCCATTGGGATGAAAGTGCAGCGTGCGCGGGCCCGAACCCGGTGCGCCGTGATAGGTTCCAGCGGGTTTCATGGCCGCGGTGGCCGGATCGGGACGGTAGATATGGATGCAGTCGCCGCCTAGGTCGTTGATGTAAGCGAAGCGATTGTCGGGTGAGAAAGACGAGAAGTGTGCGTGCGCCGTCTTTTGCCGGTCGGGGTTGGGCCCGTGATAGGTGTAGTGCTCGGTCCACACAGGCTCGCTGAGCTCGCCGTCGGTGATGCGCATGCTCGATGCGCTGCCGCCCACGTAGTCGGCTGCAATGAGCATCCGGCCGGTGTGGTCGATGGCGACGTGACAGGTTCCGACGCCGGCCGAGTTGCGCGCCGAGAGCGGCTGCAGTTCGCCTTTCACCAGGCGAAAGCTGGCTACCTCGCCGGTGGGTTTGCCCTCGAACATGTCGAGCTCCGAGGCCGAGTAAACAAACTCGTGTCCGTGCGAAAAGGCCAGCCACGCCACCTTGGGGACCTTTGCTTCAACGCCCACGGCCGTCAACTCGGCAGTGGCCGGATCCCAATCGTAAGCAAGAATGCCGTCGGGCGCGCTCGAACCAATGAGTACACGCATACGCGGTGGAGCAGAGACAACATCTGCCCAGGCATGCTTAGATGCGGCGAGCGACGCGATGGTGGTGGTTGAAGCGGCGGCAAGAAAGGCGCGGCGGGAAAGGTTTGCCATGGCGGAGATCATTGTCGCCGATGGCACCGTTCCCGCGCCACTTTCACAGGCTCAATTGAGCTTGAAAACAACGTTCACCGTGGTCTCCACCTCGACCGGCTGGCCGTTCAGCAGATAGGGCCGGTAGCGCCATTGCCGCACGGCGTCGAGCGCAGCCTGCCGCAGCAGCGCGGGGCCGCTCACGACATGCAGGTTTTCGATCGTGCCGTTCTTTGAGATGGCAGCCTGCAAGACGACCGTGCCTTCGGCCCGTATTTGCTGGGCAATGGCCGGATAGACGGGCCGTACCATCTGATACAGCAGCCCATTCATCACGCCCAGTGAAACAGGCACGGGGGCCTTCGGCGGCGGTGCAACAACGACCGGAGGATGCTCGCTCCATGGGTTGTCGGCGCTGCCGGTGCCGGTTCCCATCGAGTCGTTTGTGCCCAGATCGATAGTGCGCGAGACCTCGGATACGCCTTCGAGGGGTCTGTTTTTGGGAATTACCGACGGCGCCTGCAAGTCGTTCAGATGAAACTGCGGCGATGCAATCGTCGCGTGTGCAGGCACCGGAAGCGGCTTTGGCTCTTCTGCGAGAGGAGCGGGCGCGATCATGGGAATTGGCGTAGACAGATCCGGCAGCGCCCGAGGGTAGATGAGCGGAAACAAAACCAGCGCCAGCAGAATGGAGCCGTTGAGAGTGAAGGTTGCCAGCATCCATCCGCGGCTGCGCGTGCGGATGATGCCCATGGATTCGAAAGTGGAATCTTCAAACATGGCCTGCCTCGCATCCGATCGAATCTGTGTGCGGCTTGATCAGGATGTGCGGCGGCTTTTCAAACGCGCGCGCCCGCGCAATTCTGCGCGCGGCTTTTACGCGCCCAGAGCAGCTTCACGGGCCGTTGCTCATTCCAATCGAAACCACTTTGATGATGTAGACACCGGGCAAAGAAGAACTGTTCCCGGCGGTGCGAATAAAATTGCCACACGCCTATTGCGCGTCTGATCGAGAATTCGAAAATCCACCGTGGCTGTTGCTGGAGTCTGCATGAAACTGCTTCGCTTGATCGTTCCTGTTGCCCTTGTCCCTCTGCTGGTCGCGGGCATCAGCCCGTCCCGTGCGCAGTCGCCCGCCGCTGCTGAGGCTGACCCGGCCGCGACTCTCAGTTACATCCATGCTGCGTGGGATACGCTCACCCGTTCGATGATCGATTGCGATTCGCTCACCGACACTAAGACGCATGCCGCTTCGGTTCTGTATCTCCCTGCGGAGCTGCCGGCGCCCGCTGAGGTAGCCGCAACCGAACGCAAGTGCCATGTAAGGGTGATGGCACTGCCCAAGCGCATTGAGAAGCTGGGCGATGTGATGCCGCAGTCGCTGCCTGCGCAGGGACTGCTCTATCTTCCTCATCCCTACATTGTGCCCGGCGGGCGCTTCAACGAAATGTATGGCTGGGACAGTTTTTTTATTCTTCTTGGACTGGAAGCCGATCACCGTGAGGCACTGGCTAAAGGCATCGTTGACAACTTCCTCTTTGAAGTGGAGCACTATGGATCGGTGCTCAACGCCAATCGCACCTATTACCTCACGCGATCGCAGCCGCCGTTTCTCACTTCGATGATTCGCGCGGTGTACGAGGACCGCGCAAGCTTTGCCGCTACACCCGCGGGCCGCGCGGAGGCCGATGCATGGCTGGAGCACGCGTATGAGATTGCCACCAAGGACTACTCGACGTGGACCCAGCCCGAGCACAAGGCCGGCACAACCGGGCTGGCCCGCTACTACGACTATGGTTCGGGCCCGGTGCCGGAGATGAGCGATGCGGACAGCTATTATTCCGACGTGATTCGCGCACTCATCGAACACCCAACGCCAGTGGGCAACGGATTCCTTATCAAAGGCTCTGAGCATCCCGATGCACCAGAGGCGTCGCGGCTCAGGCAGACAAGCTGCGATGTAAACGCGAGCGTGGTGTGCATGCGTGCATGGTATGGCGGCTACCGGTTGACGCATGATTTTTACGAAGGCGACAGGGCGATGCGCGAGTCGGGCTTTGATACGTCGGACCGCTTTGGTCCGTTCTCGGGAGCCACACATCATTACGCGCCGGTGTGCCTGAACAGTTTGCTCTACAAGTATGAGCGCGACATGGCTCACTTTGCGCATCTGCTCGGCAAGCCGCAGGATGCGCAGCACTGGGACCGGCTGGCCAATGCGCGCGCTGCGGCGATGCAGCGCTACCTTTGGCGCGCAAGAGACGGCGTGTTCGCCGATTACGATTTCTACCACGCAAAGACGTCGGACTATGCATTCATCGCCTCGCTGTATCCGCTGTGGGCCGGCGTGGCCACCCGCGAAGAAGCAAACCAGATGGAGGCGAAGCTCAATTTATTTGAGCGGCCCGGCGGACTGTCAACCAGCACCACCGACACCGGACTGCAATGGGATGAGCCCTACGGCTGGGCGCCAACCAACTGGATCGCCGTAGCCGGCCTCGATGCGCTGGGATTTCACGCCGACGCGGCGCGCATCGCGAAACATTTTGATGCGACGGTTGACGCGGGATTCGCCGCCGATGGCACCATCCGCGAAAAGTACAACGTGGTCACGGGCAATGCGCATGTGGCTGTGACCACGGGCTACAAACAAAACGTGATCGGCTTTGGATGGACGAATGCCGTGTATCTCAAGATGAAAGAGATTGTGCGCGAAGACGCTACTCCGGCAGCGTCTTCGTCCCCGTCACGGTAAAGTTTCCGCTCACCGTGGGAGCGCCCGTATCCGGCTGGCCGCCGCCGACAGACACGGTGTATGCCCCCTCCGCGATGATGGGTTCGCCCGCTTCCGTCACCATGCTCATGTCGCGGGGCCTCAACTCGAAGTGCACGCGCTGCGATGCGCCAGCCTCCAGATGAACCCGCTCGAAGGCGCGTAGCGCACGCAATGGCGCACCCGGCACGCTTGGGAAGGTGAGATAGAGCTGGGCTACTTCATCGCCCGCGCGGCTGCCGGTGTTGGTCACGGTCACGTCCGCCGTCAATGGATCGCCCGCGTTGATTGCCGAAGAGGGTAGTTTCAATTCGCTGTAGGAAAACTTCGAATAGCTCAGCCCATAGCCGAAGGGATAAAGCGGTGTGCCGGTAAAGTAGCGATATGTGCGATCTTTCATGGCATAGTCGTCGAAGGGCGGCAACTGGTCGACGCTTTTGTAGAACGTGACGGGCAGACGGCCAGCCGGATTGTTGCGGCCGGAGAGCGTCTGCGCCACCGCCAGGCCGCCTTCCTCGCCGGGATACCACGCGTCGAGAATTGCGTTGGCATGCTCGCTGGCCCAGTTCACCGCGAGCGCGCTGCCGTTAGTCAGCACCACAACGAGCGGCTTGCCGGTTGCGGCCAGCGCCTCAAGAAGGTCCTCTTCAGGTCGGGGCAGATCGAGGCTGGTGCGGTCGCCGCCTTTAAATCCGGGCTCGTCCACCTGCATCTCTTCGCCTTCCAGCTCGCTGGTGATGCCCACGACGGCAATCACCACGTCGGCGTTTTTCGCTGCTTCAATCGCCGCAGGCTGCGGTGTGCGGTCGATCTTTACCCATACCAATCGCGCGCGCGGAGCGGGCCGGTTCACCTGGCTGTATTCGACGCTCACCTGATACGGCTTGCCCGCTTCAAAATGCACGCGCCCCACTTTTGCTTCGAACCCGTGCGTGTCATCGGAGTTGGCCACGAGCTTGCCGTCCACAGAGATGCGACAGTAGCCATCCGCCTGCACGCCAAGGTCATAATCGCCGGTCGACTGCGGCGTGAGTGTGGTTTCCCAGCGCATGGCCAGCGGCTTAACGCCCGCTGCCTCGGCCGGCAGCGGTTGAGACGCATCAATATTCGCTTCAACGCGCGTGGCAAGCAGTGTGGTGTCGGGCTTGATGGCGAGAAACGTCGCAATATCGCCCTTGAGGTACGTGGCCTTCACGCCGGGCTTGCCGTCAGTGGTCAGCAGCGCGGCCGGCACGGGCTGATAATCCTTGCTCAGAAACTGCGTGCCGGGAACATACTGGATGGTCGCGCCGGCAAACTCTTTGCGGATTCCCTCGAGGATCGAGACGGTGTGCGTAGGAATCCCGTTGTAGTTGCCGAGCAATACGTTGGTCTGATCCGCAAGCGGGCCGATGACGGCGATCTTCGTTCCCGCAGTCTTGAGCGGTAGAGTGCCGTCATTTTTGAGCAGCACCATGGATTCGTTGGCCAGCTTGAGCGCGAGCGCGCGGTGGGCGGGGCTGTTCAACTGGCTTTCGTCGATCTTGGAATAAGGCACCATCGAGGGTGGATCGAACATGCCGAGCTTCATGCGCGCGGTGAAGAGGCGGACAAGTGCGATGTCGATGTCGCTCTCTTTCAGGTAGCCTTCCTTCACCGCGTCGAGATAGGGCCTGTAGTCGTGGTCGTCGGTGACTTTTGTGGTGAAGTCCACGCACTCGTTGTCCATGCCGCGCTCAAGGCTAATGGCGGAGGCCTGGGCCTGCGTGGGCTCGTAATGATGGCCGTCGAGAATGTTGCGCACCGCGCCGCAATCAGAGACCACATAGCCCTGGAAGTTCCATTTGCCGCGCAACTGATCCTGAAGCAGGAACTGGTTGGCGCAGGCGGGCTCGCCGTTGATGCTGTTGTAGGCGCACATGACCGAGCCTGCTTTGGCCTCAGTCACAGTGGCGCGAAAGGCCGGCAGATAAGTGTCGAGCTCGTCGTGCTTGCTCACCGTCACGTCGGCTTCGTGGCGCGTGGGCTCGGGTCCTGAATGGACGGCGAAGTGTTTCGGCGTGGAAATAGTGCGGTAGTAATGCGGGTCGTCGCCCTGCATCCCGGTGACGAAGGCCACGCCCATGCGCGCGGTCAGGAACGGATCTTCGCCGTAGGTCTCCTGGCCGCGGCCCCAGCGCGGATCGCGAAAGATGTTGATGTTGGGAGCCCAGAAGTCGAGGCCCTCAAAGATATTGCTGTGGCCTGCGCGCACATCCTGCGCATGTTTGATCCGGCCTTCAATGCTGATGGCGATGGCCATCTGGTGAATGGCTGCGGGATCGAACGTAGCGCCAAGGCCAATCGGTTCGGGAAACTCCGTGGTGCCATTCACGGCAACGCCGTGCAGCGATTCGCTCCACCAGTCATAGGCCGGAACCTTGAGCCGCGGGATGGCGCGCGCCTGGTTCACCAGTTGGCTGGCTTTCTCTTCAAGCGTCATGCGCTGCACCAGGTCGGCTGCGCGCTGCGCGGCGGGCAGGCTGAGGTTGAGATAGGCGGGTTGCGCCGCGTCCTGCGCCGCCAAGTCCCGCGCAGTCAAGGGCCATGCCATGCTGCAGGCCAGAATGGATGCCGCGACCGTCTGCAATCGGAGTGTTTTCATCGTGCCTCTCGCGGCTGCGCCCGGTTCAACCGCATTCCAACCCCAAGCGGCCGCACCGGCCAACTCTAATGGCTGCAAAACACACTGTCAAGCAGATTTCACTGAAGAAAATCGGTTTATATCGGGATATTGCGCTGCATCGTGTGACAGATCACCATGCGTCCGCTTGCGCATCGTCGCGATGCGGAGCGCGCGCGATACGCATCAGCACGCCGCCGTCGAGCCAGTTCAAGGAACACTGTTCGCAGCCGCCAATCACCGAGCCTCCGCCGCCATAGTAGAAGTGCATGTCGAGAAGCTTGCGACATTGCGGGCAGTCAATCCGGCGCTGAAGATCATCCGGGTCGGGAGGCGAAGGAATTTCGCTCTCCACGCCCGCGGATCGCAGATCTTCGATGATCTCTTCGAGCAGGCCCATCCTGATCAGCATGCCGCTGCATCGCTTGCATGCGCACAGGTTCAAGCCCGCGAGAGTTGCACTCCATAGAGGGACTGCGCACACGGGACAGTTGAGCTCGCCGAGAATCTGATCCAGATAATGCAAACCCGGATCGTCTATCTTTGTGACGACGACACTTTTGCAGTAATCGCAGCGCAGCGTAGTGTTGCCGGTGGCCACGCGCATAGGTGCTCCGCAGGATGGGCAGTTCATTGCTGCTTCCCGCACTCCGGGCAAAACCTTGCGCCTTGTGGCAATGGCTTGCCGCACTCCACGCAGAACTTTGCGCCTGCGGCAGCGGGTGCTGCGCCGTGCTGTGTCACCTGGCCCATGAGCGCCTGCGCCATGGCTGCGCCCGCGCCCAGCCCTACGCCCATTCCGGCCGTGCCTCCCGCATTCTGCGCGGCTTCTTCAAGCGATTCGGCGGCCTCAAATTGGGTGAGTTTGCCCAGGTCGCCGGCCATGCCCATGCCGATGCGCTGATCCATCACCTTCTGCAGCTCGTCGGGCAGTGAGACGCTCTCCACAATGAACTGGCCCATCTCCAATCCAAGCGCCGCAAAGCCCGGCTTCAATTCGGCGGCGATCTTCGCGGCGAGCACAGACTGATTCGCGGCCATATCCAGAAACGAGACGTCGCTGGTGGCGAAGATGCCGGCCATGCGCTCCACGATCATGGCGCGCAACTGGTCTTCAAGATCGCCGGCCAGATAAAGCTGGCGTGTTCCGCTTATCTGGGTAAAGAACGTGCGCGGGTCGGCAATGCGGTATGCGTAGTTGCCGTAGGCGCGCAGCCGCACCGCGCCAAACTCCTTGTCGCGAATCATGACCGGAGTAGCCGTGCCCCATTTCTGATCGAGTTGCAGGCGCGTCGAGAAGAAATAGACGTCGGATTTAAAAGGCGATTCGAAGTCCTTAGTCCAGTTGAGCAGGTCAGTGAGGATGGGCAGATTGCGCGTGTTCAATGTGTGCAGCCCTGGGCCAAAAACGTCCGCGATCCGGCCTTCATTGATGAAGGCGGCCATTTGCGTTTCGCGCACGGTAAGCTGGCCGCCGTTCTCAATCTCCATGTCCTGCATGGGATAGCGGTAAGAAAGCACGCCGTCTTCGTTTTCATTCCATTGAATGACACGAATGAACTGCTTATTCAGGAACTCTCCAAGGCTCACGTTCGCCTCCTGGTGCAGGATGGTAGCAGCGTTTCAGCCGGCCGGTAACTCCAACTTAAGTGATAGGAGATGCTTTAGGCGCCCGAGTTGAAAAAATCGCTCAGCCCCGCGCGCAGTGCGTGAGTGACCATGGCGGCCTGGATATCGAGGGCGAGTTCCAGTGCGGCGCGTCCCTGGCGTGGGGTGACGCGTGGAGCGCTGCGCGTGCGCACCGAGTCGAGGAAGGAGAGAATCTCAAGCCGCAGCGGCTCGCCGGGCGCGATCTCGGGCTTGAGGAACTGGAAGCCGGGCACGGAGCTGCCGGCCGCGCTGGCGGCGAGTCTGGCCAGCGTGGCGGTGTCTACTTTGCCGGCGGCGATGGCCGCGGCCAGCTCGGGCGGCACTGCGCCCGCCCCTGCATCTACGCGAATGACGAGCAGGTCGCGGCGCGCATAGTCGATGGAGACGTACTGGCGCGGCTCAAAGAAGCGCAGCTTGCGTACCTGCTCAGTGGATACGCGCGATGCGGTGAAGTTGGCCACGCAGCCCGATTCGAACTCGATGCGCACATTGGCGATGTCGACCTTGGGCGAAAGAATGGGCAAGCCAACGGCGCGCACTTCGCGCACCGGCGAGTGGGCGAAAGTCAACACGATGTCGAGATCGTGGATCATCAGGTCGAGCACCACATCCACATCGAGCGCGCGCGGCGTAAAGATGCTGAGTCGGTGCGCCTCAAAGAACATGGGGCGGGTGAGCCGCGGTTCCACGGCGAGCACCGCCGGATTGAAGCGCTCGAGGTGGCCGGGCTGCAGAATGCGGTTGCTTTTCTCGGCTCGCCGGATCAGGTCATCGGCTTCATCGAGACTGGCAGCGAGCGGTTTTTCGACAAGCAGATCGAGGCCCGCGTCGAGCAGCGCCGATGC
>Ga0335072_10013668_pt1 | contig 11558 bp, 14 predicted proteins | sample Lox_Sample_21_FD_206725 | JGI IMG/M metagenome (GOLD analysis project Ga0335072, IMG submission 206725) | Soil microbial communities from Loxahatchee National Wildlife Refuge, Florida, United States - Lox_Sample_2.1 | ecosystem: Environmental > Terrestrial > Soil > Wetlands | place: USA...
CGAGAACCTAATTGATGGACCACCCCAGGTGGAAACCTACTACGTGGCGAACTCCACCTTTCACAAAATCGCCGCCGCTGTAACCGCGTAGAACTGCGGGACGAGCCGCCTGTAATTCCCGAATCGCAGCGCACAGCGATGGAGCGCGTAGCACTTTCAATTGGAACAAACGTGCCAATTGGAACAGAAAGTAGAAACTACTATTGTTTGAACTAAATTGGTGCCCGGGGTGGGGGTCGAACCCACACGACGCGTAAGCGTCAGGGGATTTTAAGCCTCTTTTCTGATACTCTAGTCCCGCCAGTTCTGTATTAAGTCCACTATTTACATTCATTTGTATTATAATGGATTACAGCGCTTTACAGCATATTGAGTACAATTGAGCACAGTTGGCTCGGACAGGGGACGAAAAAACTCATGGGCCAAGACACCACGAAACGAGCGCGATACGGCGACGGCTCGATCTATCGGCGCGGTAACGTCCTATGGATCAAGTGGCGCGAAGTCAGACGCCGACCTGACGGTATCGTCGATTACATCCAGCATGCCGAGTCGACTCGATCAGACGACCGCCGGGTCGCGCAGCGGAAGCTGCGCGCGAAGCTTGTGGCTCAAGGGGGTCGCCGACCGACTGCCGTTGACCCGACGAAAACCACTTACGAAGACCTTCGTGAAAATTACCTCGCCCAGTGCGAAGTGAAAAAGCTCCGCTCTCTCAAACGAGCGGAGGATGACGAGCCTACGCTGGCAACGCTTCCTCGCCTCGACCTGGCATTCGGGACGTGGCGAGCAGCCGACATCACGACGGCGGACCTGAAGCGTTTCCGCGCCGCCGCTAAGTCGGATGGGCTGTCAGACGCTCGCACAAATCGCTACATGGCGACGATCCGTGCGATGTTCAATCAGGGTTTGAGAGACGAGCTGCTGACCAGAGCCGAAGTGCCCGCATACTTCCCGATGGTGCGCGAGCCGAACGAAGCTCGTGGCGCCATCTTCATAGAGCCCGGATGGTACAAGCCACTTCGCAAGCGCCTGCAGGAACCACTGCGTAGCGCCTTCACTCTCGCTTACCACACGGGTATGCGCGTCCACGAGATGCTGCGACTAAGATGGAAGGATGTGAATGTCGAAACGAACGTCGTTACGTTGCCCGGGGAGATCACGAAGACCGGTAAGTCTCGTCTCATTCCGCTGCCCGCTGAATTCGGTCTCAAGCCGGGAAAGCCGGATGCGCTCGTTTTCCCTGTAGGCAACTATCGGTGGGCGTGGTACGCCGCTTGCGTGGCAGTCGGAGCCGGGCGGTTCCGATGCGACGTGAAGGGTTGCGGTGCGGAATGTCGAGGCCGAACCTGCCCGACCCACGGTGAGCGTGGGATCCGCCGGGTTCGGTATTCTGGTCCCCTCTTACGCCACACGCGACACACTGCCGTGCGGAATATGTCGGACGCAGGGCTGCCGGAAACCCGCATCATGGCCATGAGCGGTCACGTGACCCGCTCGATGTTCGACCGCTATAACATCGGGCGAGAAAAGGATGTCGCTGCCGCGCGTGATGCCATCGAGCGATTCCACCGCGCGCAACAGAAGCGAGCAAAGCACAGCTGAGGTAAGCTACCTCACAGAGATTCCTCCCCGACCCAGTTCAATCGCCCCTGAGCCGCCGCCAAAGCAGCTACTATTCGCAACGAAAGTTGCGCCGTGGGAAGAAAAAGTTTGTTCCCCCTCGGCAACCCTGATTTCCTCTCCGCCAGGTCCAAAAAACGTACCAAGAACCTTAATGGTGTACGCGTTCAAAAATTGAATGTCGAATATTAGCTGATGCCGATCATCGTATACGGCAAGTGTGCTCGTTCCTTTTTCAAGTTGGAACATATCTTGTGAGTTGATGAAAAACTCATTGTCTACGATCTGCGCCACCAACTGACCGTCCGCGCCTCGAATCTTAGCCGAGACGTACATTCCAGACTGCGTCCTCTCCAGCAGGAGCGTGTCTTCGCCTCCAATCTTCCAAACGACAAAGTGTGGTGCCGTCGAGAAGGCCTCGGAATTGCCGAAGAAAACTCTCATAGCGTTTTCAGGCACCCCTAGAGGAGCGGGCCTTCCTTGTGCCCTAAAAAGGGCGAAGATTTGGTCACAAGTATCTGGGGGACCGGGAAGATTCCCCGGCTTGAGCGCGCCCTTAAGAAAGTCGGCGCCGTCAATGCGGGTCGCTACGTTTTCGCCGTTCGCAGCGTGGTAGTAGACGGTAGCTGCCGCGCCCTCTTGCAGCTTGCCGTTTATCTTCGTGGTCTTCTTGATCTGGAAGGTTTTGGAAGACTGCCCTCTGGACGCCGGGGGAGTAATGGTGACCGAGTTGTCAGACGTAGATGTTACGGTCCCCTTCTCGGCGAAACAACAATCGACGCAATGCCGATCGCTGATCGGAAAGTGGCTGCAGTCGCAATTAGGACAGCCTGAATCAGAACGGAGGCCCGCCGGAGCCAAGGCGAGAATGGCAAGCAAGGTAGCTCTAAGGGCGATTGAGATTCTCATTCGGTTCGGGTCCTTCCCGATACAGCACCCACCAGAACAGGTATATGACGAGCCAAACAAACAAAATAAGAAGGCCCCACTTTAACGCGGATAGTTGTGACGCGGCGTCGCTGTTGATGTCCTCCAGGTTACTCGTGGTATTTCTGCCTTGGCTCATGAGGTACGCAATGTAGGCTCCGTGGACGCGGGTACCTTTATAGATCGCGTAGACCAGGAAGCCCCACCCTGGGAGGAACGCGAAAAATGAAGACCTAACGAGTAGACTTTTTGGCCTCTGCTTCAGGTCTTTGGCCAACAACGCAACGGACGCGCCAATCGTGATGTACGCCCATTGAGATAGTGATTGGGCAAAGGAAACCGCGGAATCGAGGCCTTTGTCGAGAAGCTGTTGGGTATTCCCAGCGGCCTGAACAAAGGCATAAACGTGCGCGAGAACGCTCAAGTTCGGCTTGCTCCAAATTGAAAACTGGCGCGACGTAACTCTTTTGGAAATCACCAGAAGATAAAGCGGACAGAGGTCAAATGCAACGCATTTTGGAAGTCCACGGATTAAGAGTTACGGAATTAGGTCCTAAGACCGCCACAGTGGGATCCAGCCCCCCACCGTCCTACGATCAGCCTACGAGCTGCCTACAGCGAGGGCGGCGGTGAGGAGAGAGCTGTTCCAAGATTCGACGTGAACTAGTTGATGGCCGAGCGACCGCGACGGCAACTGAGTCGGACGAAATCGATGCCCCCGTGAGAACTACGGCTGGAGTATTTAGATGAGGCTAGGGACTTTTTTCGGGAGGCGAGCTAGAAAACTACGTGGTTCTTGTTAAAACGGTTTCTATTTCACTGCTACTCCTGCGGTCGGCTGCGCGGTGACGGGTCTAGTTACTCCGCATTGATCGAAAAACTTCTCAAAAAAGGGCACGAGTAGTTCGTCGGCTTTGTCGCCTTCGTTATATACGCCCTCAACTTCCACACAATTCGTTAGGCAAACACCAATCGGCATTCGGCCTTGGGGAATGAGTACTTTGCGCCCCTTCATTCCTTCTACCCCGGCGACCCAGGAGTAGGGTTTCTTTTGGTCTAAATGGTCAAGCAACGATTCGCAAATCTTGAGGGTGTCGATGAACTTGCCCTCTCGGAATTCCAGGTACTCCGGCGCGTTGCCAAGTGAAGTATCGATGATCCAAATCTCGGACGTCTCGAACACATATGCAATGGAGAGGGCTATGTTATCATCCCGCCAAATCGGGTAGTAACCACAACCATCCTCACCTTGTAGGAATCCTACGCTCCCGGTTAGCCTAAGCAATGGCGCAACCGTCAGTGGAAAAGCCTCTCTTCTCAGGTTGCTCGCGAGCCATCGTCGGCCCGGATCGTGTGAAGGCATTACTCGCAGCCACATGGCCAGCCCCGCCGCCAAGTTAATCGGTATGGCATTCGGGGACCCAATCATGAGTCCCATCGTGTCTTTCGCGAATCCTAGCGGTGTCTGAGGCTGGCGAAACCGGGCTCGCCCATCGAGTGGTATCTTGCGCGGAAATTGAGCACGTTCCGGTTGTTTTGGCAACTTCGCTTTAAATTCGTCACTCCCGAGGATGTCCTTTATTGCAGTCTCGAATGCCGAAGTGAGTTTCTGCCGTTCTTCCTTGCGGGTATCATCCGAGGCGTTGTCAGGCAAGTTGTACGTAATCGGAAATCGGAAAACGCGCAAATTGAATGGTAATTGGTGCTTGTTTGGATCCCCGTGTGCGACGTTCATGATGCCTATCATTTGTTTGTGTCCGAGCGTCCCTAACGCCCATCCATATTCAATGAGGACGTTGGGGTTCGGAGTCAGATCGCCGCCACAACGGTTGCCGCAAAACGTTAAGTCGGCAACAAAAGCGGCGCATCGGCTGATCTTACTGAGGATCGTATCGAATATGGGCGGAGAGCCGGGCACACCCATGGTGTCCTTGTCTACCGCTAATCCGTCGCGCATCGCTTCCTCAATCGTCAAATCGGCGGACAACTTCGCCACGGCAGATTGAAGCGCTTTTTCGATAAAATTGCGCCCTTCTCGCGTCGACCTGTCGCTTTGCCATGAAAAGAAAACAGTATTTGTCATAAGATCACCGCGTATTTCAATTTTTAGGGACAAGAGCGGAAGACACTCCGAGATATCTGATCTGTCAACTGAGGCTAAGCGCGGGCGCCACTAGCCGATAAAGTCGGTGACGACCTGCAAAATGGTCCAACACTGCGGGCAGACCCGCATCGACGAATCGATGATCCGATGACCAACCGCCGCGCCGAGCAAACCGAGCAAGACGCCCGCAACCGGGTTCATGCGAGATCCGAGTAAGGCTCCCGCGAACGCGAATCCTAACTTCCCGCCGATCTGTTCGCCAACCGTGGCGCCGCAATTCGGGCAAGTGACGTTCATGGTCGCCGCTCAGCCCCGCTTGGTGTGGGTCTTGAAGTGAACGTGCTTTGGGACCCGAGTCGGCTTGTCAGCTTTGAAGCGGACCACCTCACCGTCCCGCCTCGTGAATTTGACTGTCGCGGGGACCTTCTTTGTCTCGTGTGCGTCAAAATCGACGGTTGCCATTTCGTTTGTCCTTGTGGGAGGGCTGAATTGCGACCCCACCCCATGCTAAATAATCGCCGGAAATCCCCTTGTGGTCAAGGGCCAATTGCGCGCCACTAATAGCGGCAGCTTTGCCTGGAGCCCGCGAGGCGAACGAAGGGCGAAGATACGGCGAAGGTGATATGCTTACCTTATGCCCGTCCGCTCCTGCCACGTCACGATCCGCGATCTGGATAGCGTCGATCACACGGTGCAGGTGACGGCTGCGACTCTTTATGAGGCCGTAGCGCTGGGGCTGACCGCGCTGCGCGGCGACGATTGGATCGCGGGCAGCACGGACGGCTTGGACACGGTCAAGGTCGCGGTGACCGATGTCCCGGTAGAACACGCCGTCACGAACTTCCTAAAGGGGATATTTCAATACTACGTTGTAAACGAGGTCTTCTACTGCCGCGAGAACTTTAGATTCCGGGACCACAATATCATTGGGATGGGCACACGTGTTTCTGAAACCGAGCTTTTCGTCCAGAATCTTTCTCACATCATTTGTGATGACGTTTGCAGACCGAAGAATCTCGATGAAGGTGCTTTCATCTCGAATGTTCAGGAAATCGTCCTGAACGGCGATTTGTCGGCTCCTATTGTCGGGGCGTCTTGCCCAAGCTGTATTGAATTCTCCTAACTTGTGACTCAAAACATATCGCTCTAGATGGTCGATGGTCATTGCCCACACCATCACTACTGCTGCCCTACGAGCTTTGACCTCGACACATGCTATTGCTTCCGCTAAGAATCTTTGTTCGGCGTCACCAGAGATTTTGCCTACGAGAGCAGTAAGAGCAGACTGTCCCGCAGCGGCCCGCTGCAATGTCCCTAAATAATCTTGCAGCTCGACGTGTCCAAAGACCGACAAGGCATAGGCGCGGGGCCCGTATTTGATAACAGGAGCGGTCTTTCCACGACTCAAAACGGACAAACGTCTGCCGAGTTGTGTCGGCAGCGGCACGCCACTAGCAGTAAATGCCTGACTTAACTCGTTTGTCGTGAAATTGGTCCGGCCAGTTTGCAAAAGGTGATACGCAACTAGCAAGATACGGGATCTGGCAGACAGGTCTTTCAAGTTCGGGAGAGAAAGCAAGAAGGCCGAGAGCGTCGGAACTGCGCTCAAATGTCAATCCTTCTTCGCAGAAGGCATCGCCGCAACCGCATCTTCGCCTGATATCGAAAGGCCGTATTTCCCGGCCCCGAGACTTCGGAGCAAGCCCTGCTTCACTGCGTTTGCATAATATTGGGCGTGTATCTCTTGAATCTTAGCCTCGTGAGCCAGTGCGTTGATGTCTTTTCGAGTGAAGTCGCTTTTATTTCGAAATTCATCCAAATACTTACCCAAGACTATTAGCGTTTCGGTGCCTCCCTTCGGGTTTTTCTGCCGATAATATTCGGCCGGGCTAAGGACTTTGCCTGACTTCGCGACGGCAACGATTTTAGACGGGAGGTCTTTAGGCAGTCGTGGGGGTTCTTGCCCCAGTCTTTCAAAGTAAGTCTTCAGGTGCTTGTCGATAAATGCATTGTCTCCCTCGACCTCGATTTCGCGGTCACCAATGCGCCAGTACACACGCTTCGTCATTCCGAACTCCTCTCAAACTGAAGGCCAGCTTAACTTTTCTCAAAACGATCTTTCGACGGGGATTCTACCACGATAGAAGGATAAGTAATTATCGAGTCGTTACCTCAAACCTATTTCTTAGCTTCGCTTCTGTCTCAGGCTTACGCCAATATACTGCGGCGAGTGGTTGAGCGGGCGCGGCTAACTCTCAAATGAAGGAACCCATTGTTCTGATTGGTATACTCAGCGATACCCCTACATTTTTGGAGGTAAGCGAAGAATGAGAGCTCACCTAAAAGCGGCGGTGTGGATCATGTTCGGCGTACTCTTGCTCGGTACTCAGATGCCGGTTGGAGCCAGTGACAGCCCACCCAACCGAGAGTCTCTCAGAGGTTTAAAGGGCGTTGCAGTCCTAATCGAAGATATAGACCCGCACATAGCTGCGGAGGGGCTCACAAGGGATACGATTCAAAACGATGTTGAACTGAGGCTTCGAGAAGCTGGAATCTCGATCCTAACAGGTCCGACAGACCCCTATCTCTATGTGCGCGTGAGTGTCCAAGAACGCGTTGATATCTGGTTCTATGTTATAGAAGTCTCTCTTAAGCAGGCTGTTACACTCTATCGAAATCCCGAAATTTCGCTCGATGGATCGACGTGGAGCGTCATGGGATATGGAAGCGTTGGCAAGGATATGGGCGTCAACGAGGTCAGGGACAACGTGAAGGACGAGGCGGACAGATTCGCCAACGCCTATCTGTCGGTGAATCCTAAGTAGCGTCACGTCGAATCAGGCGCGAATCCGTCGAGGAAGATGCCCGAGGTCGAGCGGCCTGAAACACGCGTGAACGAGAACGCAGTTCGTGGAAATTCTCCTCGGGGGCCGTGGAGAGTCGCGTCTCTGACGGTGACGATGACACCGTGATCGCGCTTCGCGGCCCCGGTCCCCGAGGGCGCCGCGAACTTTTACGAGTGATTCTGTATGAACTGCGCCGGCAAATACGACGGGTTCGGCGCTACGAGATTGCTATCGACCCTGAAAAAGCTCTCGAAGCCCACCAAGCCGTACTGGATCATGGTGGCGTTTTCCGTGAATCGCCTGACGTACATCGACGATGGCACGCGCCGCTGCACGAAATAAAACGGGTCGGCCAGCACGACTGAGTTGTGACCGCTCGCCATCGTCGGCATCGACGGGCAGATGGCGACCGGACGGCCGAGAATATACGGGCGGTCAGAATCTACGTCCGTCAGACCCTTGCGGAACAAAACGATCGGGTGGCCCTGCTTGTCCAATAAATTCCGCAAATATTCGAGCGTTGCGTCGTTCACGTACCAAGCGGCGGTTCCGAGTCGTTGGAGGAACGCTATCATCTCCACGCTCGGCTGAGCGCGTTCCAGACAGGCAATCCAGCGGGGGCACTTAGCATCCCTGTCGCACGCTGCAGCGATCTGGCGGGAGACTAGCTGCTCGCGCGCACCGTCTTCCAGCGCGCCGGTTTGAAGATTGTAGACTCCGTTCGAGAGGCCAACGAGCCACGGGTCGGAGTCCAGAGCGGTGGCTTCGAGGGCAATCTCCGGGTACCAGCTGAGCCGTTCAAGGGCACCGTTGACACCGCCGACGTTCAGAAGCTCGCGTTTCACTTTTTCGATCAGCTTGAAATCGCGTGACTTGGTGGTGAGTTGCTCTGCTTTTTTCTTGAGCGTCTCGGCCGCGAGGTGCTCGACGCGAGAAAGGTGGTCGCGCTGCCAGATCGTGTCGTTCCAGAAGAGCCACAGACCACCCTTCCCCTCACTCGGAAGATAGCGCAGGTCGTCGCCGTGCTCGATGAAGACCGCCTGTGCGTTACTGTCGTCGTCCAGATCGAGAAGATCGGCTTTCACGCGCTTCAGACCAAGCCAGTTGGCGAGTTTCCGGACAATGGGCTTTTCGAGATGTTCTTCGAGCTTCTTGATTCCAGCTATAACTTCGCCTTCTTCGCGCCGCTCGAACGAAGATTCAACCGAAGCCAGTCTCTCTTTCGGCTTGTCATCTCGGTGTGCCTGAGAAACAACGCTACAAAAATGGCGTGCTTCTTCCTTCGTCCACTCTGCTCGCGCCATTGCGCCGGAAAGATAAAGCCAGACGAAATGCTCGGCCCCCATCTTCATGTGGCGGATCAGCAAGACGGCGGCGGCGATCTTCCCGGCAGCACGGCGCATCTCGGGGTATGTCCATTTCGGAGGCTGCGGGAAGGGTCCAGCTTCCCAACGTAGGATTTCGCCAGTCTCGGGGTGGACGCTCGGCGGGATCATGGTTTGATGCCCCGTGTCGTGGCGGATTTCAAGAAGCGTCCCTTCTTCGTCATTTTTCGCCAACGGGTCGATGAACTCTTCGTACCGGCTGTCGGCCACATCGTAGAGGTGGTGCGAGTGCCGCGCCGAGTCACGCCCCCAACTCGCTGCGGTTTCTTTCAGAAAATAGGGTCCCAGTGATCGGGCTTCTGGAGCGTCCAGGTCAACGTCGGTGAACTTTTCGAGTCGCAGCCCGATGTTCAATCCGGCGGTGAACAGCCGGTCGATCTGATCGGCGGAAACTGTCACGGCTTGCCAGCCGAGTTGGATTGGCTTCTTGCCGGAGAGCGGGAGCGGCGTCAGCCCGCGAGAGAGGAGCTCGCGTGCCGTGTTGCGGATGTCGGTGATGTTAGCGCTTTTCGTACGGTCGGGCATGGGTGTTTCCCTCGTTGATGAGTTTTTCGGTCGTGATTTTGCGGAACAGCGTTGGCACGCCGTTCTGAAACGTGATTTCGACGGTGCACCAGAGGCGCTTGGCTGCGGCTTCGTCGAACAGCTGATCGAGACGCTTCAACAATTCGGTTTTGTTCATCGACCACCTCGCGCAGCTCGTTTTTCGCGTGCCTCAGCATGGCGCTCGCTCACCCACGGGTGAGTCCCGCGCCTGTACGGGCCTGCCTTGGCTTTCTTGCTTTCGAGTAGGTGGTCGATGTCAGCGCGGTCGATGCGGAAACCACCGATGCGGACGACGCGAAGGTCGCCGGAGTGGATCCACGCGCGGATGGTTTGAGGTGAAACCGCCGCGTATCGAGCAGCGTCGGCAGTCGTGAACCAACGGCGGTCGTTCAGATCAAGTCGCTGATACTGGGGAGGGAGAGAAACCTGCTTCTGGCGTCCAGGCATTCGCAAACTCCTCGATTCAGAGTTTGCGCATCGCCGCTCTTTTGCGGTGGCCTACTTCGGGTGGGTAGGCAGTCTAGACTGCGCTTGCGGTTTCCCGCGTGACTAAGGCATTTGCCATCCCGTCGACCGCCTCCGGTCGAGGGTCAGTTAGGTATACCGCATCCGTGCCCATAGGGTGCGAGCATCTTGCGGCCGCTCCAGGCATCCCACTTCGGCGGCCCAGCATTGCTGTCATTCTAATTTGACAACAACAGCCTGTAAACCGATGTTTTGGCCAATCACGAGGCACAGCTTGCCCTCTCAATCTGCGAATCCCTTGCTCGAAAAATTGAGTACAAAAATTGAGTACAATCGACAGACTTCAGGTGAGGATTCAAAGCTCATAAACGCTGTAAACCCTTATAGACATGTGGTGCCCGGGGTGGGGGTCGAACCCACACGACGCGTAAGCGTCAGGGGATTTTAAGTCCCCCGCGTATGCCATTCCGCCACCCGGGCGATGTGCTCGGAAACTTATCTTATCAAGAGTCTTGCCGCAATGGCGTCCGCGGGAGGAGCGACACATAAGTGTTCCAGGAGATAAACTCTTCACTGGGAACGACGGTAGCTCACATCGTCGTCGGAGCAGACACTTGCTGACGTTGCTGAAGGCAGTAAAGAACGAGTTCGACCCGCGTGGACACACCCAACTTATCGAATACCCTCAATAAGTAGTTGCGCACGATTGCGGGAGCACCGTCGTCGGCTTGTGCGTCGCGTTCCTAATCTGTGACCTCTGCCGGTCACCGAGCGCCACAGGACCTCGACTGTTTTTTCCCTTGGTAGTTGCAGCGCTGCCATTGCTTGACGCAAGTCTCGCAATCGTCCGCCGCATACGGGCTCGTGTCTCTCCGCTCTATGGGGATCGGCGGCACTTTTGTGACCTTTTGGGCTTACGCGGATCATCGCCACGCGTCGTCGCTTTCGAGTGTTACGGCATCACGGCCTTATTCGGTGTGATTGGATTAATGGGCGAGCGGTTCAGTCCTACCGGCTTCCTGGTCCTGGCACACTTGGGGATTGGGGCACTGTTCGTCGCGGCGTTACGGTTGGGAGCATTACAGCAAAATGCAAAGACGTGGGAACGGAAAAAGGCGATCGCGGAACTCGACCAATCGCGCGAGACGGGTTAGGTGCTGCTCTTGAAGATCGTGCGCGGTGCGCGGCGATTCCGCTCTTGTGAGGTTGTTTGCTTGAGGGCGTTTCCCAATTGGACCAGCAGTTTTCGCAACTTAGAGCGCTCCTCGAGATCCATGTCGACCAGTTCAAACGCGCGGGCCTGCGTGTTCGCGTCGCGCACAATTGCCTGCGCCCTGACGGGCTTTGCGCCAGAATTCAAACGCATCTCGACCACACTACCCGGGTGTAGGCTCTGTTCACAGAGAGCGACTCCCCCGCCCAGTGCCATCTCAGGAATCTGCATCCGGAAATTCTCCTTGAGATTCCCCGCAGTTGCGGTCAAAGGCTGCTCTAAGCGAAGCCGGGGGTAGCGCCTCTGGCGGATGGCCGACGAGTTCGGATCGCGGTCGAGGATTTCGATCGAGAGTTCAGCAATGCTCAAATCACTCTGAGGAATGAAATGACGGGCCCAATCCGGGTCGATCTTCTCCATGGCCTGTGCGGCGACCAAGCGTAACTCCG
>Ga0335072_10013669_pt1 | contig 11558 bp, 12 predicted proteins | sample Lox_Sample_21_FD_206725 | JGI IMG/M metagenome (GOLD analysis project Ga0335072, IMG submission 206725) | Soil microbial communities from Loxahatchee National Wildlife Refuge, Florida, United States - Lox_Sample_2.1 | ecosystem: Environmental > Terrestrial > Soil > Wetlands | place: USA...
TTCATGGTTACGCCTCCTTGTGGGTGGAAGGGCCACGAAAATCGCGGTCCCTCGACGAGGCACGACGTATACTCCGCGTGCTGGTACCATCCTTCGTGCGGGAGTAGCAGTACTTGGCCTGTCTCTGAATGTGCTGCTTGGGATTTTGCGGACCCATTGTTGTCAACCGGAAGCTATCTGACTCGACGGCGGGATCAGTTCTGGTATCGTCCAAGTGCTTACAAACCCAGTCAAGCTGGACGTAAAACCGGTTAGTGGAGGCGGGCATCCGATCGAACCACATCTCAGTCTGGGATCGCGCTAAATCGCCGAAGCGCATTTCGAAGATGGTCGGACCTTGGAAACGTGATTTGGGCTGTTCTCGTAATCTGATGGCCGTCAACTGACCTTCTGACGAACGATTTCAAGAATCTGATCTGAGAGCCTCGGGTTCTGCACCGCGCGGGCCAGCGCGATTCCGCCAAGCAATGCGGCTGTCTGAAAAATGGCTTCCTTCCGGTCACCGCCCTGCGCAGAGAGAATTTCCTCAAATCCCTTCTCGAATGCTGCTTTGAGTTCGGGCGTTGAGCGAGCCACCTCCTGCGCAAGTGCCGCCATCGTACAGCCATCGCCTGGGTTATCCCGATGCCTGAGACTCAGATAACGATCAGCGAATGTTCGCCTGCCTCTTTTCGTCGCTCCGTAACTTCGGGCACGATCCGCAGAAACCCTTTGTCCATAGGCGACGGCAGCTTCTTCGAGTTCTTGCTTTGAGCCGAAGTGAGCATAAAACGCGCCATGTGTAAGGCCGGCCGCCCGCATCACTTCGCCCACGGTGACGTTCTCAAATCCTCGTTCTCGGAAGAGGCGGGAAGCCTCCCTCACGATCCGTTCATGCTTGGCGGCGGTTTCTTTGGCAGGGTAGCGCATTTTTTTGCATCCTCAATCTATGATAGTCATCATATCACATGTATGACGGACATCATAGTTGATGACCCGGCAGCAGGAGGAAGCAATGAAACTAGCAGGAAAGAAAGCTCTCATCACCGGAGGCAACAGTGGAATTGGCCTGGCCACAGCCCGCCTTTTCGTTTCTGAAGGCGCTGAAGTCGCAATTACGGGTCGCGATCAGAAGACACTGGATGAAGCGGTCGCCGAGCTGGGATCGAAAGCCCACGGCTATCGCGTCGACGTTACGGTGGCGGAGGACCGCAAGAAGCTCTTCGCCGAAGTCTCAAAGGACTTTGGCAACCTTGACATCGTCTTCGCCAATGCAGGCATCTCTGGCAGGACGCCGACCGGCGCCACCGACGAAGCCATCTTCGAGAACGTGGTTCATACCAACCTCAACGGTGCTTTCTTTACCGTCAATTCTGCCGCTTCTCTGTTGAACGACAACGGCAGCATCATCTTCAACGGATCAGTGCATAATTATCTCGGTCAACCGGGCATGGCTGCCTACGCTGCCACGAAAGGCGGACTCGTCTCGATGGCACGGGCCATCGCCGCCGACCTTGCGCCGCGCAAGATTCGCGTAAATGTGGTGGCCCCCGGGGCGACGAAGACTCCCATCTGGAAGCGCGGGCCGCGCGCCAATGCCACTCAAGAGGAATCCGCAAAACTATCCAGCTTCGTTTCTTCCACGGTTCCACTTGGCCGCTGGGGCGAGCCGGAAGACCTGGCCAAGGCTGTGCTTTTTCTTGCCTCCGATGATTCGTCATACATCAACGCGGCCGAGCTGATGGTTGACGGCGGAATGACGGGCGCTCCCTTCGGAGCTCCCATTCTTCGTAGCTGATGCTGGAGAGTGCCCCAGGCCGGCGAAGAGCTGCCGGAAGGTAAGCCGATGTATCACGGCCCACGACGATACAGACCACACAGCGTGAGGAGGAGTTTCATGAGCCCTATTCTTTCCCAGTTCGTTGTACCTGTGACATCCGTTCATAAGGTCGAAGCAGACGGAGTCGAAGTTTTCTATCGTGCAGCCGGCGACCCGAGTGCGCCGGTGCTGCTTTTGCTTCATGGATACCCGGCATCGTCGTTTATGTTCCGTGAACTCATTCCGCGTCTGGCCGATCAATACCGGGTGATTGCTCCGGATCTGCCTGGATTTGGATTCACGAAAGTACCTGAAAAGCGAAATTATCGATATTCCTTCGAGGCATTAGCGCGCACGCTGGAGGCCTTTACAGGTGCGCTCGGTCTCAAACGCTATGCGATTTATGTGTTTGACTACGGAGCTCCAACGGGCTTCCGCCTGGCAATGGGCCACCCGGAGCGCATTACAGCCATCATTTCGCAGAACGGCAACGCCTACGAAGAGGGGCTTGGTGATGCGTGGGGACCGATCAGGAAATATTGGTCCGCGCCCACGGCAGAAAACAGAGAGGTGCTCCGGCAGAACGTCTTGACGCTGGAGGGAACCCGCTGGCAGTACACGCATGGCATAGAGAATCCCGAAACAGTTGCGCCTGAGTCCTACACACTGGATGCGGCTCTGATGGAACGCCCAGGAAACAAGGAGATTCAGCTTGATTTGTTTCTGGACTACGCATCAAACGTGAAGCTCTATCCGAAGTTCCAAGAGTATTTTCGAAGCACGAAGCCGCCGTTGCTCGCGATCTGGGGCAAAAACGACCCCTTCTTCATTCCCGCAGGAGCAGAGGCATTCCGAAAGGATCTCCCGAACGCGCAGGTGCAGTTCCTGGATACGGGTCATTTTGCAATCGAGACGCACGTCGTGGAAATCGCCGCTGCAATGAAAGAGTTTCTTGGGGTCCGCAGATGACCACAGCTCTTTTCAACTCCTTTGCGCTTAAATCACTTGAACTGGAGAACCGGATCGCCATGGCCCCGATGACGCGCGGAATGAGCCCAAACGGCATCCCGAGCCGTGATGTCGCCGCGTATTACCGCGCGCGCGCCGAAGGCGGCACGGGCCTGATCATCACTGAAGGGACGACCATCAATCGACTCGCGGCTTCGAACAACGCCAATATCCCCAACTTCCACGCCTCGGAGGCGACCGCGGGTTGGAGCCGCGTCGTAAATGAAGTGCACGAGGCTGGCGGTAAGATCGCGTCGCAGCTATGGCACCAGGGAGCCTCACGGCAGCCGGGAACCGGACCGAATCCGAACGAACCCTCAGAAGGGCCGTCTGCCATCGAAGGCACGGCACGAGCGATGAATGACAACGACATTGCAGACACCATCGAGGCTTTTGTCGCCGCTGCAGGCGCCGCCAAAGAAATTGGCTTCGACGCTGTCGAGCTGCACGGCGCTCACGGATATCTGATCGATCAATACCTCTGGGCGCAAACCAATCGGAGGACAGACCGTTACGGCGGGGACATCAAAGATCGCGCGAGATTCGGGGCAGACATCATCCGTGGTGTCCGCGCGCGGGTAGGCGCTGATTTCCCAATCATCATGCGCTTTTCCCAGTTCAAGTTGAAGGACTACGCGGCACGCCTCGCCGAAACCCCGGACGAGTTGGAGGCGCTCCTCGCGCCCTATGTCGATGCCGGTGTAGACATTCTTCACGCGTCTACGCGGCGCTTCTGGGAGCCGGAGTTCGAAGGTTCTCCGCTCAACCTGGCTGGCTGGGCCAAAAGAATAACCGGCCTTCCCGTGATCACCGTGGGCTCGGTCGGTCTGAAAGGCGCCGACGTGGGCGACATGTTGAAGGGCGACGCTTCCAGACCCCAGGTCGACGAGCTTGATCAGCTGGAGGAGCGGATGGCAAGGGGCGAGTTCGACATCGTCGCTGTCGGACGCGCGCTGCTCACCGACCCGGAATGGGCAAATAAGATTCGCGACGGAAGGACTTCGGAGTTGAAAGGCTTCGATCGGGCTGCACTCTCGTCGCTCGTCGGCGCCGAGCATCCGAGTCCAGCTCTTGCGGTGTGAAAATGCAACGGCATAAGACTTGATCTGACCGCGCGGCTTTGGAGCGTGAGAGCGACGGGTGCTCCCTTCCGAGCTCCATTTCTCCGCGGCTGACCACACACAGTTAAGGCCTGGAGTCAATCAATGAGAGTTCAACTCGTTCCACCCCAATCCGTCATAGAGCCGCGTCTCTGGGTGCGGCCTGAGCAGGTTCTCGGAATGGTGCTGCGGCCCGGCTCGATTGAGATGGGCGTGCGTCGAACTGAGCTTACAGAGTTTCGTTACGTCGCAGGCGAGCTGATCTTGCCCCACCGTCATGAGGGAAAGTGGGTTGGGCTCATGAACGCAACGTTTCTGCAGCTCAGTATTTCCGATGCGGCGCTGATGGCCGCCTCAAACAGCGAGGTGGAATTGCGCATGTATCGCAAGTTTGCGGATCCCCGCCTGCGCGGGTTAGTTACGGCCGTTCATGCGGAGATGGTGGCAGGGTTTCCAAACGGACAGCTGTTTCTGGACTCTATCGAACAGGCCATAGCTGTTGCACTGATCAATGGTCATGCAGTTGGGCACCGGCCTGTGCAGATACATCGTGGCGGACTGGGTTCCGCGCGCTTACGAAAGATTAAGGAGTTGGTCGATGCGAGCATGGACGACGACTTGAGCCTCGACGAGATGGCGCAATCCGTAGAGTTGAGTACAGCTCATTTCGCACGGATGTTTCGGAAGTCGACGGGCGAGACCCCGCATCAATTCGTCCTGCGCCAAAAGATTGAACGTGCCAAGGCGATGTTGCGCGACCGCGCTACGCGCGTGTTGGACGTCGCCGTGGCCTGCGGCTTCAAAACGCAGCAGCACTTTGCGCAGGTCTTTCGCGAAGTCTGTGGAACCAGCCCAACAGAATATCGCTGGGAGGTTATCGGCGCTGAAGTGGCTGTGAACTCCGTCAACAATTCTGACTGGGCCAACCGCATCTCATTCAAACTCCCTTCATCGTCCCAGTCGATATAAGTCCGCAAACATAGTTTTGTTTTGATTTGTTGAGCGTTGAATCCAGCAAGAATCCGACCATTCAAGCAGAAACCCGCACAACTGGAAATCCGATGTGCAGTTTACTCATAAAAGCACCCTTGGTGCATGTACGGACGCATTCTGGGTCGAATCCATCTATAGGAGTTTTCACTAACATGATCAACCACAAGTTCTTCTTCACCGCGGGTCTGCTCGCTAGCGTCATTCTCGCAATGCCGCTAAGTCGTGCGGCTGCACAGGACGGTCAAGGCGCAGTCTTCGTAATGACGAATGCCGCGTCAAATAACCAGATCAACGCATATGTCCGCCTCGCGGATGGCTCTCTGGAGTCTTCCGGCACCTTCGCCACCGGCGGCAACGGCAGCGGTGGCACCGTTGATCCGCTGCACTCACAGGGATCACTCACGCTCAGCGCCGACCATCGCCTGCTCTTCGCGGTTAACGCGGGCAGCGGCACCGTTTCATCCTTTGCTGTCGACGGCGCCAGCCTCACCCTGCTTGACACGGAAGCGACCGGCGGCAGTTCTCCCGTCTCCATCACCCAGGTGGGGGACCTCGTTTACGTCCTCAATTCCGGCGGCAACGGCAGCGTCAGCGGTTTCCAGGTCATCGGCAACGGGCATCTTCGGCCCATCAAGGATTCAACACGCACCCTCAGCGGAACTGCCTCCACACCCACCGATGTCGCTCTCAGCCCCAGCCGTCAGTTTCTCGCCGTCGCTGAAAGTGCAACCAACATGATCGACGTCTTCCGCGTCTATCCCAACGGCACGCTCTCAGATGTTGTTGCCAACCCAAGTGCAAGCGCCACGCCTTTTGACGTCGCCTTCACCCCGCGCGGCGCGCTTATCGTTGACGGCACCTCCAATACGATTTACTCCTACCAGATCGAGCAGAATCAGTCTCTCAAAACCATCACCGGCGCTCTTCCGACCGAGGGGCTTGCCAGCTGCTGGAATGTGATTCTGCCCAACGGTCGCTTCGTCTACACCGATAACGCGGGTACCTCGAATCAATCTGGCTTCGCTATCGGGGCAAACGGTTCCCTTACGCCATTAGGAGACACGATCGTCAGCTCCAACCCGGATAACAGCGGCAACCTCGACATCGCAGTAAGCTCTGACGGGCATTTCCTGTACACGCTCAATGCTGCCACCGGCTCCATCGGCGTGTTCTCAGTGCAACGTGACGGAGGACTTGTCGATCTCGATCAAGTGGATGGTCTGCCGGCGGCCGCCGGTCTCAATGGCATCGCTGCCTACTAACTAGAGCGATTCCACAGTCCACGTTGACGTCTTTGGCGTTCCTGAATGCGATTTTTCCTTAAGCCCCAGCGACGAGGACTTGTCGTGGGCACCATTCAGGAAGCTGGTCAAGGTCAGGTTCAATCGCTCGGAGTGAATTCAACACAGGAGAGTAACTCAATGGAAGCAGTCGGACTGTTGGTCACGCTCGAAGCACGCCCAGGCAAAGAGGCTGAAGCCGAAGCATTTCTAAAGTCAGCTCAGCCTCTCGCACTGGACGAAGAAGGGACCGTGAAATGGTATGCCATCAAGCTTGGGCCGGGGAAGTTTTGCATCTTCGACACCTTTGCAAACGAAGCAGGCCGCAATGCGCACTTGAATGGCGAGATCGCTAAGGCATTGGGAGCACGAGCCGGCGAATTGCTGGCGGTTCCCCCGCAGATTGAAAAAGTGGAAGTTCTTGCAAGCACACCCTAAGGCTGAGTGCGAGGTTCTAGCCACCCGGAAAGTGTTCGTTACACGAAACCGATAAATCAGGAGAAGAAATGATCATGAAGGAAAAACAAATGCAAATCTCACAAACATACCGAGCTGATTCCGCGCCTTCGGAGCGCAAATCGGCGCTCCGAGACATGCTGCAACGTCTCGGCTCAACCCTTCTAATGTGCACGCTCGTCTTGGCTGCGACCGGCTCTGCAAGGGCCGCCAATGCTCAAGACGAAACAGCGGTTAGAGCGCTCGGAGATGGCTTCGCTAAGGCTTTCGTTCAGAAGAATGCCGACCTCCGAGCATCCCAATTCGCTGAAGATGGAACCTTCGTGACGCCGCAGGGTGACTTGCTGCAAGGGCGCGCAGCAATGGTGAAGGACTTCGGTACCGAGGCGCAGGCTGTCAACGCCAGCACGCAAGCGGCGGTCTCCAACTACCGGATCCGCTTCATCAAACCCGATGTCGCGGTCGCCGACGCGCTCCTCACCCTGCACAATGTCAACGGTCCGGATGGGCAGGTCATTCCCACGATTCCGGTCAACTTTTTCTTCGTGGCCGTCCGTCACGGCGATCACTGGCTGATCGAGGATGGTCGTTCGCATTTTGCCCCCGCTCCGCCGAATGGCATGACCGCTCATGATGGCATGGCCGCTCATCAATAGCGTGGAGAATACTTGTGTCACATTCCACGCAGCTCGATAAGGAACGAATCATTACAAGCGCGCCGGAGAGTCACGCCGGCGTGCTTGTAGTTCGCAGGCACCATCTGCTGGTGCGGTGCAGCCACTGGCTGAACGTGCCAATCCTTCTGGGCCTCATCCTGAGTGGCTTGTCCATTTATTGGGCATCACCGGTCTATCAGCACAAACCAAGTCCAATGACCGGGAATGTCGACCCTCTGGCGGACCTTGGCATATGGATATGCGCGCATGTTCCAGGGCTGCACCAATACAGCAGTCCGCCTGACTGGATCTACAACCACATGAGCCTAGGACCCGCCACGCTCGCCGAGGCTCTGCGCCTTCATTGGCTCTTTGCTTATCTCCTCATGCTGAACGGCCTTGTCTACCTCATAGGGTCGGCCATCGGCGGTGGCTGGCGCTCTCTGTTGCCGCGCACGACCGACCTGCGCGATGCAGCCAGGATGTTTTGGTACTACATAGGCATTCCCGTAGCCAGACTAACGGGTCGCAGTTGGCCGCATCCGCGCTTCAGCACAAAATACAACGCACTTCAACGCGTCGCCTATTTTTCCGTTCCGATTGCCGGGCTACTGGCGATCCTCACCGGCTGGGCAATTCACAAACCCATGCAGTTCCATTGGCTGGCTGCGATCTTCGGTGGGTATGACAAAGCGCGTATCTGGCACTTCTGGCTGATGTGTTTTTTTGTTCTCTTTGTCGTTCCCCACGTGATTCTCGTTCTCGCGGATGGGTGGGACACGCTCCGAAGCATGATCACGGGCCGGTCGCGACGGCACGACAAGGCTACGACTTCCGGACTCGATCTGAGGAGTCCATGCGAGTTAGAAGCGAATCCCTCCAGTCAGCCATTCTCGGTCTTCCGGAAACAACCGGTTCCGACAAAATCACTTCGTGATCGCAATTCGGTCAAAGCCGGTTGCGGCGCGGCACCTCATCTTCACCCATGACAACAGGAGGTTGAACCATGTCGAATCCTATGAAATTGAAAGTTAGTATTCAACGGGTACGTTGGCGGGCACTGTCCGTGATCGCGGTCATACTTGCCGCTGGCGTCTTTATCCACGCCCAGGCGAAGACTACCCAAAACGTGAAAGATGTTGTGATCGTACACGGGGCCTTCGCCGATGGCTCAGGATGGCAGAGCGTGTACAGAATCCTCACCAGGCAAGGGTATTCGGTCACGATCGTACAGAATCCGACCATCTCTCTCGATGATGATTTGGCCAGAACAAAGAGAGCCATTGATGCACAGGATGGTCCAGTCATTCTCGTTGGCCATTCCTATGGCGGCGCCGTCATAAGCCAGGCGGGTTCCGATCCCAAAGTGGTTGGGCTTGTCTATATCGCTGCTTTCGCTTTGGATAATGGAGAATCCGTCGGCTCGATGATCAAAAACTCAGCCCCAGGTGCGGCGGCGCCTCCGATCTTACCGCCGCAAGATGGTTTCCTGCTTCTCGACCCAGTGAAGTTTCCCACGGCGTTTGCCGCTGATGTGAAGTCCGCCCTAGCTGAGTTTATGGCGAATTCTCAGGTGCCTTGGGGTGTGGCCGCTTTGAATGGCGTGGTTACCGATGCCGCGTGGAAGGCAAAGCCGAGTTGGTATCTCCTTACCACAGAGGACCACATGGTTCCGCCCGACGCAGAACGTTTTATGGCGAAGCGGGCCGGCTCGAAGGTGGTCGAGATTAAGGCCAGCCATGCGGTGTTCCTGTCACACCCAGATGCGGTTGCGTCTCTCATCGAGCAAGCGGCTTCGGGTGCCGCGGATCCGAAATAGCCGCTTCTTTGCTGACAGCGATGTCGGGATAGTGACTCGCCTGTCCGCATTCGCCAAAGTTCGACGCACTTTTAAGGGTATCCCTATCGCTTGGCGATGCGGCTTGAACGTCGCAAGCCCGTACTTAAGTTTTCCCCCACGTGTAGGAGGTGGCATGCCAAATCATTCAAGCTTCTTCCAGGAACGGCCGCCACATTTGATGGAAGTGGCTCCCGATGTTTTGCGTCGTTGGACTCGCCGGGATCTCGTGCTCTTCGGGATGGGCGCGATAGCCGCGGTCGCAGGCGGTGGCGCCCTTCTGCCTCAGACGACGCTGAGACGCATGGGCATCATTCACGGAAACAAGAACTGGCTCCGAAAGGAATGGCTTTTGAATCGGGCCCTGCGCTTCGATGACGATGTTGCTGAGGCTTTTTATTCAGAGAATCGCCTGGTGCCAACCTACACCAAATCGCAGATTACGCCGCTCAGGAACAATTACAACGGAGCCACACCCGATCCCAGCTACATTCCTGAATGGCGCTTGACTCTCGACGGGCTCGCGTCGGGCCTAAGTGTTTCTTTGAGCATCCGGAACCTGCTCACATCCTTCCAGGTGCATGAGCAAATTACCCGGCTAGTGTGCGTCGAAGGTTGGAGCGCTATTACGTGGTGGGCCGGGCTTAGGTTTGATGATTTGCTGCGCGCTCACCCGCCCATGTCCCAGGCGAAATGGGCCCGGATAGAATCGTCAGTCAATCTCGGTCCCTGGGGCAATCCAGACCCATACTTCGTGTCGCTCGATCTCGCGACGGCCCGTCATTCGCAGACCCTGCTCGCAACTCACCTGAACGGAAGACCTCTCACGGTGGAACATGGAGCTCCGCTGCGACTGGTTGCACCCGTGAAACTGGGCCTGAAGAACATTAAGGCAATTACGCGGATCAGTTTTACCAAGGACGAACCGCTGGATTATTGGGGAGTACGCGGGTATTCACATTATGACGGAATCTAGGCCCGTCGCCCTGAGAATGCCAGCTGGGAGGGCGAATGGAGCATCCGCATCAGTTGGTGCTGAGGCGCCTAAGTTATCAGGCAGGCCTAGTTCTGGCCCCACTTATTGCGGAAACGCGTCGACGCGTCATGGACGATCGGTTCGCCATGGCCGAACCCGACAGCGTCGAATGAGAGGCTGGCAAGTTTGCGTTGGCTTGCACGACCTTCCTCAAGGTTCTCGAAGCCGAGCGGGTCACCGAGGCCCATGATATTCGCGCAGACATCACCCGCGAACAGCATTCGTCCCCGGCGCCAAAGCAGTGCCACCTGACCGGCGCAATGACCGGGAGCATGAATTACTTCGATGCCACCAGCAATGGCCAGTACGTCCGCATTGGTTAGCCGTTGGTTGATGGCTATCGGCTCCAGTCGTTCGTCAGGATGGAAGAACATCTTGCATAGAACTCGACGCAACATGCCAGGTGCTGGCGTCAGAGGGCGAAAGGGACCTCCTGTCTCGGCCATAGGGATATCGTGTGGGTGCATGTAGGTTCTCGCACCGGTTTCCCGCACGATCGCAGCGGCACTGCCAATATGATCAGGGTGCCCGTGCGTAAAGATCAGATGCTTGAGGTCGCGCGGCGAACGACGGAGCGCCCGGATCGCCTCGAAGACGGCTGCCTCCTTATGTGCAAAACCGGCGTCAATCAGCGTAAACGCGTCGTCGCCCTCAACTAGAAAGGCGTTTGCCATCCCCATCGGGATTATGTGTACGCCTTGGATAACACGCTTTACAGCCATACAGCCGAGCCCTGCCAAGGCACCCAGATGACAAAATGGTTGTTTTGGTTGGCTATCTGTTCCGCTCGCGAATTGATGGATACAAAATCACCGAGAATTCAACCCAGCGCTGGTCGTCCTGGAAATGCGCGTTGGCCGTTGCCAGAAGCCGAAAGGTCGTCTCTTAAGGCGGGCGCAAGTCCCTCGTTGACTTGTCGGCACAGATTTGCCCGCGATCTTCAAGAGATTCGTCGCGGGTCACGCAGGTGTTTCGATTGATGAGTTCAGGTCAACGCGCCTATCGAGCCGTAAAGCGGGTCGATTTGATACCCGGCGGAGATAAGAGGCCATCGCGCTCACCGACCGCAAGGTGTGCGTGTCCGTGGTCGATTGATGCTCGCGATTATGCACTCACTGACGTCCCGCAGGAATTCAGAGCGCAGAGCACGCTCGATTTGCCTGCGACAGTTGAGATTTCGCAACCCCAAGATTGCTGGATCTCTCGGTTCATTGAGATTTCCTACGCAACCCGCTACGCCCCTTGGGGGTGGAGGGCTTTTGTTTTGCCGCACTCCGAGCAGGGCCTGATCAATCAGGTCATCACCATACTTCTCCGTCAACGGCGCGAAGCGAAGCAGGAGCCGGTAGTACACGGGCGCGACAATTGCATCGACCAGTAGCTTGGCGTTTGTA
>Ga0335072_10013670_pt1 | contig 11558 bp, 21 predicted proteins | sample Lox_Sample_21_FD_206725 | JGI IMG/M metagenome (GOLD analysis project Ga0335072, IMG submission 206725) | Soil microbial communities from Loxahatchee National Wildlife Refuge, Florida, United States - Lox_Sample_2.1 | ecosystem: Environmental > Terrestrial > Soil > Wetlands | place: USA...
GGCGGATTGAGCGGGAGTTTCCCCGGTGGCTCGCCGGGGTGAGCCCGGACGGCACCTGGCTCGCTGTCCACCCGGACGGCCAGAAGGTCAAGGCCCCCGACGAGAAGGGCCTGCGGGAGAGGCTCCGCGCCGCGACGGGGGGCCACGCATGACCGGCCGCAAGGTGCCCACGGAGGGAGTCAGCGGCCTGTCGCTGCCGCCTGGGACTGAGCTGGTGATCATCGGCCCGGTGCCGGCCGCCGAGGTCGCGAGGGCGCGGGAACTGCAGCGCACCCGGGCGATGACCCCGGGACTGCTGACGGACGGGGAGATCGGCAACGAGGTCCGCGACGCGGGCACCACCCCAGAGCGCCGCGAGGCGCTGCTGGCCGAGGCCACGGAGCGCAAGAAGATCCGGGCCGCGACCGGCCTTGATGCGCGGGCCGGGGCTGTCATCGACCGCAGGGTCACCGGGAGGGCCATGGAGGCCCGCATCGCGGGGACGGGGACGTGGACGCCGTGAGCATGGAGGTGGTTGCCGCGACAGCGGCGCACGCCGTTGAGCTCGTCGAGGGCAGTGCCTACCGGACCGGCATCGGCAACTGCACGGGCACCCGGGCATGGCTGGAGAACGCCAACCACTACCCGGTAGAGGGGATCTGCTCCGTGTGCTCCCAGGTGGTGCGCCGGGAGGAGATCGGCGACGAGTGGGAGCACACGGGACGGCTCGCCGGGCAGGCTCCCGAGGACGCCCTGCGCGCCGCTGCCGCCACGATCGGGGACATGCCCGAGGGCGACATTGACCGTGCGCTGGCCCGGGTGCAGGACGCCCGTGCCCGGCGCAAGGACCCTGCGGGAGGGACTGGCCCCGATGTCCCTCCCGCAGGCCAGGAAGCCGCCGCAGCGGCTGAAGACCATGGCAGTACCCGGCCAGGAAGGAACCTGTCATGACTGGCACTGCGACGCTCACCGAGGACCAGGCCCGCACGGGCGCGCTCGCTGACGCCCTGGACCTGGAGCCGATCGCCTACAAGCTCATGCACCCCCACCCCGGGGAGACGGCGATGACCCTCGCCAGCGCCGACCAGATGGTTGCCGCCTACCGGGGGTTCCTCAAGCTGTGCCTGTGGTACCCGGGCGAGCCGGTCGTCCCCTCGCGGGCCGTCGATGAGGCGTGGCACGCGCACATCCTCGATACCGCCAAGTACGCGGCGGACTGCGATGCCCTGTTCGGGAGGATCGCCCACCACTTCCCGTACTTCGGGCTGCGCGGCCCGGCCGACGAGGAGCGGTGGCGGGCAGCCTACGACCGCACCCGGGACCTGTTCCTCCTCCACTTCGGGACGGACCTGGGCGCCGGGCGCTCGCCGGGCTGCCACGTCGGCGGCAGCTCGTGCGAGGCAGACAGCGGCAGGGTGTGCGTGAAGTCCTGCGTATGCGACCCGTCCGGTGCCGCCCTTGAGCGGCCGCGCCCCGACCGTGCCACCGCAGGCCAGGACGGGTGCATCGACTGCGGCACCACCCGGTGAGCTCACTCGCGGGCGCTGACGAATGACCCGAGTCCCGGGACCGTGTAGAGGAGTCCCCTTTCGCGGAGGTCGTGGATGGCCTTGCGGACGGTCCGCTCGGCGCACCCAGCCCGCTGGCCGATGTACTTCTCTGACGGGATCCTCGTCCTCGGCTCCGCGCTCATGATGCCTTGCTCCAGGACGTCCCGTACGGCGCGCCACTTGAACTCGTCGGGGAACTGGCCGACGGCGGAGAAGTCCAGGCTCATGAGGTCGGAGGGCATCCCGGGAAACTAGCCCCGGGATGCCGGGGCACACCCCGGCACGCCGGTGGACTGTCCGACACTGCGCGGCACAGCACGACCCCCCGACCGGTGTCGCCTAGCCCCGGGTAGGTATGCCTATTTCGGCGTGCAAGTTGCATGAAACACGAATGAAACATGAAACGGCCGGGAATTACCGGCGGGTAGCCGGCAGCCCAGGGGCCGGGAATCAGGAGGCGTTCGATGCGCGAGGTGCCGAACGCCGCTGCCACGCTCCGGCTCGTGTCGATGTATGCGGCGATGCGCGGCTCCCGCTACGCCACGGATGAGGACAACCGGCAGGCCGATGAGATCGAGGCCATGTTCCCCGGCACACGCGCCCTGTTCCGGGACGTGGGGAAGTTCCACGCGCGCGCCCTCGCGTGGGCGCTCACCGACGGTGGCTGCGAGGGTGCCCTCGTCGCGTGCAGGGGCTTCCCCGACAGGAGCGCCCCGTGGCACGCCGAGGCCCGCAGGCTCGCGCCCCGCGCCCGGATCGGCTACGTCACCGGCCATCCTGCCGCGGCCCGGATGTGCGCCGTTGAGTACGCGGCCGAGGCCACCTGCTGGACCGCGACGACACTGGATCCGGACGCCCTGCTGGACTCCCCGGAGGGCCGCTCCCTCGGGCGCCCCCTCCACCTGCAGTTTCACATGCTGTTCCAGCACCTGTCTGGCAGCACGTGCGCGTGGCTGCTCCGCGAGTACGCGAGGCGGCTGACGGCCGGGTCGTCGATCGCCCTGTCCTGCTGGCTGGCCGGGGACAGCCAGCAGGGCCACGAGCTGGCCGCGATGCTCGCCGCGACCGGATGGCCAGTGCATGCCCACTCCGAGGACGACCTGCGCCAGTGGATCGCCGCCGCTCGCCTGGAGGCGCACGGCAGGGGAATCACCGACATCGGCGGGTTCGGCCGGGCGGACCTGGCGCCGGTCGGCCCGGACGGCCGCCAGGGGCAGCGGCGGCGCCCGGATCCGCCCGAGGGCAGGCTCGTGGAGGTCGTCGCCCTGAAGGCGGCAGGCTAAGGCGCCGCGCCCCACGCGGGCGACTGGCACGTGCGGCCGCAGGTCCGTGACGGTTGCGAGGGACTGCTGCTGGCCTCCGTCGATGGCGTGCAGGTGCCGGGAGCGTGCCTCGGCCTGCTCCCTCAGGAGCGCGTCCTGCGCGGCGTCCCAGATGGCCTGCGCGGCGACGGCCTGCGCCCGGATCGCCTCCCACATGGGAAGCATGTCCCGCAGCTGCCTGATCGCGAAGGCGACCATCAGGCCAGCGTCATTGGCCGGATCGCCGTCTCCCCGGGCGGCGAGGGCCTCAAGTGCCGTGATGTAGCGGCTGAATCTCTCGATGACGGCATTGGCGGCCTCAGTCGCGCCGGCCGGCGTCTCCTCGAACTCGTACTCGGACAAGGTGGCTTCCCCCCTCCCCGGCTGGCGGCCTCTCCCTTGCCGCCCGCCAGGAGGCAACTCCTGTATGCGGATGTTCAGCTAGGCCGGGACTGCCCGGCATGCAATCGGCTGGCGTCACGGGAAGGCGCCCCTGGCTGGCGTGCCCCCCTTGAAAGAGTGACGCTTTCTAGTAATTCAGCGCTGTTCGCGGCGCTGGCGTCACTGTGGCCTTTTCGTGGCGCTTAGCCTACGGCAAACGGTGGTTAAGGAAACGTTAAGCTTCCTTCCCGTCCCTGCGGATTCCCTGGCTCTCCTCCGACAGGCGCAGGACGGCGTCAACGTCCGGGCGCACCTGTGACCACGGGGCGGCACCGCCGTGGCCGTCCTGCTGGCGCATGAGCGCCTGCACGGCCCGCTGCACCGCCGGCGGTGCGGCTATGTACCGGCGCAGCAGTTCCTCCTCGCCGTCCGGAAAGCCCTCCGGGCGAGTTCCGGGCAGCACCGACAACTGCGGGGGGACTCCCTGGATGTCCCGCAGGATGCGGGCGGCCTCCGGCCGTTCGGCGGCTTCCAGGTCTTCCGGGGGGATGCCGTAGAACTTCGCCAGGTGCGCGAGGTTGACGTGCGATGCCGAGGTGGGGACCTGGACGCCCTTGGTCACGGTCTGGTAGCCGGCTTCTATCTGGCGCAGGCGCCCTGCGCTGATGCCCTTCGCGCCGGGGGGCATCGAGGCGGATGCGCGCTTGGCGGCTACGGGGATCGAGAGGTGCATCCGCTCGCGGGCATGCTTGAGCAGCTCCGCCTCTGGCGGCGTGCCGCGGCGATCCGTCATGGGCAGCAATCCTAGCGCGAACTGGCGCGAATACCGGACAAGTAAAGCACGTTCGAAGCTGTGCTGTAAAGAGAGGTTACGAAAGTTCACGCAACTGGCTTGCACTAGCGCGCTAGTTCGCGCTAGTTTAAGCCCATGAAGAGAGACCGACGGGAAGGCTCGGAGAGGCCCTGCCTCAAGCCGACCAACCAGAACCCCGGCGCCATCACGGTCGCCAGGGTGGCCGCCGGCCTGGAGCAGCGCGAGCTCGCAGAGCTGGTCGGCATCTCCAAGAGCTACATGTGCGAGATCGAGAAGGGCACCCGCAGCGCGTCCCCCGCCCACCTGCGGGACATCGCCAGGCACTGCGGCGTCAGCGACATCAAGGACCTCATGAACCCCGAACTGGCAGCGGCATGAGCAGCCGCCCCGTCACCGACGTGGTCATCCCCGCCAGCCTCCGCACCGAGGTCCGCACCCAGTCCTACGTGACCGTCCGGTGCGGCCAGTGCGGGACCGAGTTCGAGGCCCGCGCCGAGTGCAAGACAACCCGCTGCAAGAACAAGGACTGCCGCCGGACGTGCCGCCTGGACCACCCGGCCGAGGCCAGCCCGAACGTCATCCCCCTCCGGAGGACCGCATGAGCAAGCCCCCCTGGTACCGCGAGGCCATCGCCAGGCACGGCGCAGAGCTGGCCGCCGACGGCGACCGCCACGTCCGCGCGGTCGCCGACGTCATCGCCGTGATCGGCGAGCACCCGGAGTTCCTCGAGGACCTGGTCGGCCGGGACCTCGGCCGGTGGGTCCGCGAGCACGAGTCCAGCGGCGACCTGTTCCAGGCCTCCCTGTTCCCCCTCATCCCGGTGACCATGCAGGTCGCCCCGGCCAGGTTCGTCAAGACCGCCGCGATGACGGCAGCGGACCTGGACAAGGCGCAGCGGATGCTCATGAGCCGCACCCAGAACGCCATCGACGGGGCCGACCGGGAGCGCGCCGAGTTCGCCGGCTTCTACGAGCAGGTCCGCCCGCTCCTCAAGGGCGACCTGACCGTCTCCGAGGTACTCACCCAGCTCGCGGCCGAGAAGGCCGCCTAGAAGCAAGGCGGGCCGCCGGTGCAAGCGGCGGCCCAAGGAGGAGCTCGCCTCCTCGACAACGGTAACCGATATGGAAGGAGCTCGCCGGTGACTGACACCGACGTAATACCCGGGATCGCCGCGGTTCCCGTGGCGGTGAGCGCGGACCTGGACGTCGTCCAGTGGTTCGTTGACACTGCCCGGCGCACGGCGGTCAGCGAGCGGACGCACGTCACCGCTGAGATCGCGGTTCACTGCCCGTCGATGGAGGCGGTCGACTGCGCCGCCGCCCAGTGGGGCGTGCCCGCCCGGTGGAGCGAGGACCGCACCCAGTACCGGGCGCAGGTGGGCAACTACCGGCTGAGGCTCGTTGCCGTGTGGATCCCGCTCAAGGCTGTCGTCCCGCCGGATGAGGCGGCGTGGCCGCCGGCCGCGCAGGCCGCCGAGCACGCGCTCGCCACGATGGCCGACGTCGACAAGGCCGCCGCCCAGTGGGCGGCGCAGGGACGGCAGGTCACCACCGGCTGGGAGGGCGACGCCAGGTACGCGGCCCGGACCGTGGACGCGGACGGGAACGTGGAGTGCGCGTTCTGGAGGTTCGCCGCATGAGCGCCCCGACGCTGAAGGCGCGGATCGACGCGGCCAACGCGCAGGCCGTCGCCTGGTGCGCCGCCCACCCCGGCCAGTGCCATGTCTGCGAGGCGGAGGCCGAGCTGGCCGAGATGACGTTCCCCCGGAAGGTGTTCGTCTGCAAGGACGCCGGGGCGTGCATCCGGCGCAGCGGCGGCCTCACGGCCCCGGGGAGCGCGGCATGAGCGGCCCGGGCGAGGCCCCGGGCAGGGCTGCGGTCATCGCGGCATGGCGTGCGGTGCTGGACGCGCTCGAGCCGCACGAGTCCCTGCCGATGCCAGTCTTCGGCAGCGGCCGGGCCGTCTTCCACCTGTACGGCACGGTGGCACAGGGCCAGATGGCGGCGCTCGAGGAAGCGCTGCCGTGCGAGTTCACCGAGAGCATCTCCGACGAGGCCAGGGATGATCCCTGGTTCCGGCTGACCGGGGAGATCGGCGGGGTCCCGGTGGTGATCACCGCGCAGGCCGCGCTGGTCGCGGACAAGCAGGTCATCGGGCGGCACGTGGTGGAGGACGTCGGCTGGGTCCGCAAGCCACTGGAGCCTGCGACTGAGAGCGAGGCGCAGTGATGCCAGTCGCTACCGGGCCGATGCGGGCGCTCCCCGACCTGGCCGTCCCTCCGGTCCCTGCCGTGCGCCCGGCTGCCGTGCCGTCGTTCACGCCACGGGAGGCCCTGGAGCGCCGCGCGACGATGGCCGACGAGTCGTCGTACCCGTACGAGGCGCCCGTGCAGGACGACGTGATCGCCTCGTGGCGTGCGGCCAGCAAGCTTCCCGAGGCCGGGGAGTTCCCGCGCCGGGAGCGGAAGGCCCCCGGCGAGCGCCGGGCCGTGCGGCCGCCCGACCCGGTGCTCGCCGACCTCCTCAGCCGGGTGCGGAACGGCATCAAGGACCACCCTGACAGCGATGAGGGGCCGATCTACGCCGCGCTGCACGCCGAGCGGACCAATCCCCACCCCGTGATCGGCATCACGCCGGACCCGCACCCGGAGCCGGAGCCGGGATCGTGGCGCCCGTGGCTCGCCGGCATGGCCTACGCGGGGGCCCGGTGGGCTGAGCCCCTCGGCCCCCAGGTGTGCGCCTGGTGCCGGGAGTCCCTCGCCGGCCTGTGCGAGCCCTGCGCCGACGCCGCCGAGACCGCCGCGGCGCTCGACGCCCTGCACGACCGCATCCTTGCCGCCGAGTCGATCGACGCGGCACTCGCCCTGATCCGGGAGTCCGCCGCCTGGCAGACCACCACCGGCATCGCGGGCATGCGGGTCATCACCAGCCGTACTTCCGGGGGGAAGAAATGACTGAGACGGGCCCGTCGGGGCACCGGACGATCTTCGAGCTGTTCGCCGAGGTGAAGCGGCAAGTCGGCCCGGTCGGCAAGGACAGCCGCAACAAGGACCAGAACTTCAGCTACCGCGGCGTGGACGCCGTCGTCAACGCCGCGGCAGACGCCCTGGACAGCTACGGCGTGATCATCTCGCCGCACCTGGACAAGCTCACCTACGGCACCGTCGAGGTCGGGAAGAACAGGACCCCGATGGCGCACGCGCAGGTTGAGGTCACCTACACCGCGTACGGGCCCGGGGGCGACTCGTTCCCGATGGCGACGGTGCCCGGCGAGGCGATGGACTCCGGCGACAAGGCCACCGCGAAGGCGATGTCAGTGGCGTTCCGGATCGCCCTGCTCCAGGCCCTGAACCTGCCGACCGGCGACCCGGACCCCGACAGCCAGACCTACGAGCGGTCATCAGGCGCGAACAGCGCCGGGGACGCGTTCGACCAGGCGGGGCGGCAGCAGGACGGCGGCCGGCCCTGGTCGCCGCGCCAGCCGCAGCAGCCGGCCGCCAGCACCAGCGGCCCGGCAGCGCACCCGGCCGGCAGCCAGGCCGAGGGCGACTTCGTCCTGAAGTTCTACGCCGACCTCGCCGACGCGAAGGACGACGCCGCCCACGTTGCCCTGACCGCCCGGGTCGGCACCGCGATCCGGTCCAGGGAGATCCTCGCGGCGACGGGCAATGACCTGATCGCCGCCGTCCGCAAGCACAAGGCAGAGACCCGGGGTGCCGCGTGACTGACCAGGCCCCCGTGCCGTCGCTGCGGGACCTTGCCCTGCGGGTCGCGCTCACTGACGCGGTCGCTGACGTGGCCGCCGTGGCAAAGCAGCGGGCACGCGACGAGGCGGCGGCGGCGTTCGCCGCCGCCCGCCGGGACGGCCAGGAGCAGCAGAAGGCCCTCCTGCCCGACGGCGCGCAAGTCGGGCTGCTGTCGCTCAAGGCCGGCGCGAAAGAGGTCATCTACCCGGAAGACGGGCTGCTGGACTGGGTGTCCGAGCACTGCCCCGGCGAGGTGGAGCACTACGTCGACCCGGCCGCCTGGGGCGACGCCGAGCTGATCGACATGGTCGCGACGGTCTTCCCCGAGCTGGTCAAGACCAGGGTGCGGGAGTCGGCGCGCAAGAAGCTCGTCAAGGAGATGGCCGACAACGACGGCTTTCTCGCCGACAAGGAGGGCGGGGAGAAGACGCGGGTCGGCGTCGTCACCGAGCACGACCCGACAGGGGACTTCGCCTACCGGCCAGGTCCCGGGGCAGCCGAGCGGCTCGTCGGCGACTGGCTCGCCGGGAGGCTGACGGCCATCGCCCCCGCGGGCCTGCTCGCGCTCCCGTCAGGAGGCGATGAGCAGTGACTCTCCAGAGGCGCTCACCGATGCCGCCGCCGCGCCGCCCGCTCGAGCGGCGCACGCCGCTCACCAGCAGCACGCCACTGGCCCGGACCATCCCCATGCGGGACGGCTCGGAGTTGCGGCGCGGAGTTACCCCGCTTCCTGGCGCACCGCTGCAGCGCGGGACTGCCAGTGTGAGGTCGACCCCCGAGTGGCTAGCCGCCAGCGCGGAAAGGCGCTTCTGCCGGGCAGTTAAGGAAGGGGCCGTTCCCGAGGCGCGCCCGGACCTCGGACCTTGCCTCATCTATACCGGCGGGAAGAGCGACAACGGATACGGGCAGTTCCGCTACAACGAGCGCAATGGGTACGCGCATCGGTATGCATGGGAGCGCGTGAACGGCCCGATCCCCTCCGGCCTCACCATTGACCACCTGTGCCGGGTCCGTGCTTGTGTGCGCGTTGAGCATCTTGAAGTGGTTGATGCGATTACGAACTACCAGAGGGCCGTCAGTGCCTGGGTGGAGTGCGCCAAGGGCCATCCCTACACGGAAGACAACAAGGCCAAGGACGAGCGGCTCCGATGCGGCACATGCGAGGCCGAAGGCCGTCGTCGTGGACAGGAGAAGCGGCGCAAGCTCAAGCCTGGAGAACCACATCCGAATGTCCGGTACGACCAGGATGCCGTGCGGGACGCGATAGCCCGGATACTGGCAGGCTCCCTCTCCATTAGCAACGCGGCGCGGGACATCGGCTGCAGCGCGAAATACCTCGGGCGCCGTGCATGGGAAGCCGCTAAGCGCGCCACCTTCAAGCGAGACGGGAACACTTGCGCGAACTGCGGAAAGCGCGCGAAGGATGCCCAACACAGAATCGCTCGCGGAATGGGGGGCAGCCGAGATCCGAGGATCGCCTACGGGCTCGTCAACCTCGTGTCTCTCTGCCGCGACTGCCACGAACTAGCCGAGTCGCGGGACGAGCAGATGCACGCGAAGGGTTTCTGGCTCTCCTCGGGCGAGAACCCGGCGGCAGTTCCAGTTACCTACGCGACACCTGATGGCCCTGAGAAGCGCTACCTGACAGAGGACGGCGGCTACTCCGATAAGCCGCCGGCAGTGGGTGCGGCATGAGCAGCCAGCGGGAGCAGGCCGTGGCGTCGGTCACCGCGATCGCGTTCATGGGCGGCTGGTACGTGCTCGTGGTGCATGGCGGGGCGGTGCTGGCGTGGTCGGCGCGGCGGGCGTCGGGCGCGCGGCTGGCCGGGCAGCGGCTCCGGGCGTGGTGCCGGGCGCTGCGCGCCGAGCAGGCACGGGCAGGGGGGCAGCGGTGATGGCGACTGAGGCTGCCGGGGTGACCGTGCACGCCGGCCACGGGCCTGCTGTCGTCATCGGGTCCGAGCCACGGTGCACGGGCTGCGGGCACCGCCTCACGGTCAACGGCCGGCCCCCGGTGCAGACAAGGGAGCTGCCCGCGTCCACGTGGCCGGCTGAGCTCATCGGCAGGCGCCGGGCACGCCTGGTCGGGAAGTGGACCGGCCTGACGGCAACGAGCGGAAGAGGAGCCAGCGATGGCGAGTGACGAGCTGACGGGCTCCCCGGTTGACCTGCTGTGGGCCGGCGAGCCCAGCTCCAAGCTGGGAACGCAGGCGAGGAACAGCCTGAACGCGGCCGGGATCACCACAGTCGGGATGCTCGCTGAGTCATCAGAGGCTGACCTGCTGCGCCTCAGGCAGTTCGGCCCGCGAAGGGTGGAAGAGGCCCGGCGGGTCCTGGCGCTCCGGGGCCTCGCCCTGAAGCCGGACACGGTAACGGCCGGCAGCCCCATGGCGTCGCCCGTCGGGGCCCTGTGGGAGGACCAGCCGAAGGACAACATCTCGACCTGGGCGCTGAACGGGCTCCTCCGCGCCGGGATCAGCACGGTCGGCCAGCTCGTGGCATCGTCGGAGGCCGACCTGCGGGACATCCGCAACCTCGGGGACAAGGGCCTGGCCGAGATCAGGCGCGTCCTGGCCCTGCAAGGGCTCGCGCTGAGCCACGGTGCCCTGGCGGACGCCAGCGGTCGCCCGTACTCCGTCAGGGCTGACGGCGAGTGGGTCGTCCTCACGATCGGGGGCCTGGCGCGGCGGCTCGGCATGAAGGAGCGCGAGGAATTCGAGCTGGCCTACAAGCAGGCCCTGGCGGAGGTGACCACCGGTGGCGAGTGAGCTCCCGGGGGGCGCCGGGGCCGGCGGCCCGACGGCCGGCATGCTCCCGCACGTGATCTTCGGCATGCGGGTGAAGCGGCTCCGCGAGGCGCGCGGCTGGTCGCAGCGGGAGCTAGGACGGCGCGCGGGCACGTCCACGCCGTCCACCGCCTGCCGCGTCGAGAACGGCAAGAGCTTCGACTTCGACACCGGCGTCGCCCTCGCGCGCGCGCTCGGCACCGGCATCGACGCGCTGCTGGCCCCGTGGAAGTGCGCGCAGTGCCTGGACTGGCCGCCAGCAGGGCTCATCTGCGGCGAGTGCGGCGCGAGGACGGTGATCACCTGATGGACTTCGCGGCTCAGCAGGCGATCGACGCGTGCGGCTCATGCGGCCGGCCCGAGCGTGAGCATCAGCTCCCGGCTGGCGACGGGGACGCCGGCGAGGTCGCGGCGGTGCTGTTCGCGATCGCCGGCCAGTCAGGGACGGCGTGCGCCCATTACGTGGCCTCGGACGCCGCCCTGCGCTACCAGCGGTTCCTGGCGATCGCCAACTGGCGCCCGGGACGCCGGCAGGCCGGCCGCTGCAGCCGGTGCGGCAACCGGGGCCACGGCCGGAAGGACTGCCCCCTATGAGCACCTCCGAGCACCACAGGCTTCCAGCGCCCGTCCCGGGTGCTGGGCTCAGCCGGGGCGGCGAGGATAGCGCCGCTGCCCTGGGGCTGCTGCCAGGCTTCCCCTTGCCTGCCAGCGGCCGCCCGTCTCCAGCTGGCTCCTCCCCCCCAGCCGCTGGAGGCGGGCATGCCCCGAGGATGTCCTCGCCGTCACTCGACCCCGGAGACCATGTCACCGGCGGAGATGACTACCGCCTTGACGGCGAGGGCTCAGCCCCGCACGGCGCCTCACTGAGGGCGGCGCCGTGCGGGCCAGGCGGCGGTTCGGCCGTGTCATGCCCGGCACCGCCTCGCCGGGAGGGTGTTGCACCACCTGTCCCGGCCCGGTCGCCAGCGGGAGCTGGCGGCCCGGCGTGCACGCCCCGGGAAG
>Ga0335072_10013671_pt1 | contig 11557 bp, 10 predicted proteins | sample Lox_Sample_21_FD_206725 | JGI IMG/M metagenome (GOLD analysis project Ga0335072, IMG submission 206725) | Soil microbial communities from Loxahatchee National Wildlife Refuge, Florida, United States - Lox_Sample_2.1 | ecosystem: Environmental > Terrestrial > Soil > Wetlands | place: USA...
CAGACCTGCTAGCCCATCTGTTGGACTTGTCCCAACCTTTGGTATCTTCAATGGTGACAGTGCCAAAGGTCGAACGCAAGAGGCTAGTCCAACAATCTGGATTGCTGGTATGGTTCCGGCAATCCATCTGATCACCCAATTGGAACTGTTGGGATGTTAGGAGCGCAGATGGCCGATCCCTTGTGGCGTCAGATCGCTGAGGGTCTCCGCCAGAAGATCGAGTCTGGGGAGCTGGGCGCCGACGGCGGTCCGCTGCCCACGGAGCTCGAGCTGCAAGCCGAGTACCAGGCCTCGCGCAACACCATCCGCGATGCAATCAAGTGGCTGGTTACTCGCAACCTCGTCTACACGCGCTCCGGCCAGGGCACCTTCGTCACGCCGAAGATCGATCCATTCGTTACGAGGTTGCTCCCGGCAGGTCAGCACACGGCGGACGAGAGCGCTGCCTTCGCGTACGAGGTCCTCAACAGGCGACGAACGCCAAAGGTCTACGATCCCCGCGTCGAGATTCTCCAGGCGGCGGGTCTGCCCGCGGAGGAGCTGGACCTCGCAGCCGACGCCACCGTGATAAGTCGTCACCAGCGGCGGTCGATCGACGGCGTGCCCTACTCCCGGCAAACCACCTTCTATCCAATGTGGCTCCTCGAGCGCGGGGCATCGCGACTAATCAGTGCGGAGAACATTGCTGGCGGGGCCGTGCACTATATCGAAACCGAGCTAGGTCTCAACGAAGTTGGATGGCGCGACCGGATCACCGCACGCCTACCAGATGCTGACGAAGCGGCGTTCTTCGGACTCCCGGACGATGGCCGCATCGCCGTCTTCGAGATCATCCGTACTGGGTTCGACCAAACCGGCCAGCCATTCCGGGTGACCGTCACTACGTATCCGGCTGATCGGAACCAGTTCGTGATGGTCTCGGGCAAGGTACCCGACGACGCGCTTGAGCACCAAGCTACGGAAAAGACCGATCCACAAAAACTTCAACAGTGACTGCCGCGCGGAGCTTAGGGGTACTAACTCGGTTCCGCGCGAGGTCTCACCGTTAGTTCTCCAGCACAGTCGTTCGTTCCGCGTCTCTCCGGAGTTCTCGTGCCCAGATCTGGTTCGTCCCAGTGAAGATGCTCACTGCGACCAGCGACGACAGCCAGGAACCGACGCGCGGGTCAGAGATCCGGGCCATGTCAGCTGAGGCACGCAGCCCGCTATCCCGGCTGAAGTCGTTTAGCCGACGCCACGCTGCAGACCGGGCGGGGTCCTGGCGTGTGCTTCGGCAACCCGCCTTCCGGGCCTACTTCGTCGGTTGCACCATCTCGAACCTGGGCACCTGGCTGCAGAACACCGCACAGCTCATCCTGGCCTACCGGCTCACCCATGACGTCTTCGACGTCGCCGTCATCACCAGCGCGCAGTTCTCTGGGTTCCTGACCATCGGCCCCTGGGCCGGCAGCCTCGGCGACCGGCTCGGCCGCAAGAACGTACTGATTGGCGCTCAGTTGCTGTCCTTCGTGATCACGGGCGTCCTGGCCTGCGTCGAGTTCACCGGCAGGCTGACCGAGTTGGAGCTATTCTTCGGCGCGCTCGGGACCGGGCTCGCCCTGACATTTGCGCTGCCGATCCAGACAGCCATGGTGTCCGCGCTGGTGCAAGAGAAAGATAAAAAGGCCGCGCTGGCTCTGAACTCCGTCTCCTACAACGCGGGCCGTACGCTAGCGCCGTTGCTCTACCTGGCCGTGCTCGCCAGCATCGGCACGGCCTGGGCCTTCGCGCTTAACTCGATATCGTTCCTGGTCTTCGCTTTGATCGTGATGGGCCTTTACCCCAGCGCAGACATCGGCCAGCAGACACGCGTACGTCACCGGGAGATATTTTCCTTTGCCATCAAACGTCCCCGTATTGTCCTTTTGCTCCTTATGATCGCCGCCGTCACATTCGCCGATGATCCCGTTCTTGTCCTTGGGCCGTCCCTGGCCCATCAACTGCGCATCCCGAGTTTCTGGCCCGCTTACTTCCTCGCCGCCCTGGGCATCGGTACGGTCTTCGGGGCCATGTTCCCCACTAGGCCGCCAAAGACCAAGCGAGCGGCCGTGCCACTCGCCGTCCTCGCCTTCGCTGTCGTGATTTTCGCCCTGGGGATAGACCGCTGGGTCAGCCTGGCGGCGGCAGTTATAGCAGGCATCGCCGGGCTGCTGACCGGGGCCGCCTCGCAAGCTCTCTTGCTGAAGAGAGCCACCCCGCAGCACGCAGTGCTGGTGATGGCGCTATGGGCAGTAGCGTGGGCCGGAACCAAACCCATTGCATCGCTGGCCGACGGAGTACTCGCCAGCCACCTAGGCATCCAGGCCGCAGCCGTGATATTGGCCTTTCCTGCTCTCCTGATCGCTTTGCCAGAGATATGCCTGAGCGAACGCCGGAAGATCAGACTAAAAGACGCTATGGCGAAGTTGAATGGCACTGCGAAGCAAACACCACAGGAATCAGCCGCGTAGCAACCGCACCGTCTGCCGTATGCCGTCCCTTTAGTAGTGGCGATTGGCAACTTCGCCCAAAGTGATCAGGGACTTTTTGCTGCTCTTTGAGTTCTCATTTGCGCAGGTCAGCACCGCTTTAAGCGGGCAAAGTCGGCTCAGATGGTTAACAACACCATTGCGATCATGTACGCAATGAACCATCGTGTTTCTGCCGGACCTGTGCGGGAGTCTGGCGGATAGGCGACACCGCCAGGCCCGGAGCTGGCCAGCTACGAGGGGAGGTCTGAATGGCGAAGCGCTACGGTCGCCCGTCGGCACAGTATCGCTACGAACACTACGACCCAGACTGATTGGCCGGTTCCGCCCCGGTTGAGTAGTTCAGTCGGGGAGCTGACATGTCGTGGAGCTCTGTCGGCGCTGGCGGACTCCCGACGGGTTGCAGCGCCGACAGCGGAACTACAGGGAGCAGATTGAGACTCGCCGCGTTCGTGGCGGCACGTTAGGGAGGGGTAGCCGCCTTCCTGGCACCGGGGATGTCCGTGGCCAGGTGTCTGTCATAAAGTAAATGGCTATGCCGGTTTGGCCGTTAGTTCTGCGGCGCGCGGAGACGCCGGACCTGGCAAGAATTATTGACTTGATCGACGAGGCGGCCGTCTGGCTACGGCGCAAAAACACTGATCAGTGGGCCAAGCCGTGGCCGACCCGAGCGGGCCGGGACAGCGTGATCTTGGCGTCGTTGCACGCGGGCAAGACCTGGATCTGCTGGGACGGCGGTACCGCTGCAGCGACCCTGACCGCAGATCCTGACCCCGATCCCTACTGGTCCCAGGATCCACCGGCGAGGGCAGCGATCTACGTACATCGTCTCGTGGTCAGTCGCCGTTACGCCGGGCTCGGCCTGGGCGCGGCGCTGCTGAACTGGGCGGGCAGGACTGGGCGACTCGCTCACGATGCGAACGTCGTGAGGATCAGCGCCTGGACTACGAACCTGGGCTTGCATGACTACTACTACCGCCAGGGCTTCAGTCCGAGAGGCCTCCACCCAGATGACGGTTACCCATCGCGCGCCCGGTTCGAGAAGCTCACCAGCATCATTCCGTTCTGCTGGCCGCCGATGTTTAGCGCGCCAAGTCGGCTTGTCGAGCCGTAAGGATCGTCGCGCTGCCAAGTACCGCGTTCCCCGCATAGAAGACGGCGGCCTGGCCCGGCGCGATGCCACGAGCAGGCTCGTTGAGCCGGATCCTGACCAGATCGCCGTCCGGCGTACAGACAGCGGGGTGAACCTCCCCGTGGGCTCGCAGTTGCACTAGGCAATCAACTGGACCAGCCGGCGGCTGGCAGCCCGACCAGACCGGCCGGCTTGCCTCGATCTCGAGCACATCCAGCGCCTCCGCGGGTCCGACAGTCACAGTGTGCGAGACGGGCTCGATGCTGAGAACGAACCGCGGCCTGCCGTCAGCCGCGGGTCGGTCGATGCGCATGCCCTTGCGCTGGCCGATGGTGAAGCCGTAGCTGCCATCATGGGCGCCGATGACGGTGCCGTCGGCCTCGACGATATCGCCGGGCGCGCTGCCCAGATGACGCCGCAGGAAACCCCTCGTATCGCCATCCGCGATGAAGCAGACGTCGTGGCTATCCGGCTTGTCGGCGACGGCGAGCCCCCGGTCCGCGGCTTCCTTGCGGACCTGCTCCTTAGTGGTGTCGCCGAGCGGGAACATGGCCCGGCTCAGCTGCTCGCTCGTCAGCACCCCGAGTACGTAGGACTGGTCCTTGCCTGCGTCGACGCTGCGGACCAGCCGAGTCAGCCCGGCTGCACCAGGCACTGGCTCAAGTTGGGCATGATGCCCGGTGCAGACCGCGTCAAAGCCCAGCGCAACAGCGCGGTCCAGCACCGCCGCGAACTTGATCTTCTCGTTGCAGCGCAGGCACGGGTTGGGCGTGTTGCCGCGCGCGTACTCATCGACGAAGTCCTGAACCACGTCATTGTGGAATCGCTCGGCCATGTCCCAGACATAGAACGGGATCCCGATAACGTCGGCGGCCCGGCGGGCGTCGCGGGCGTCCTCGAGCGTGCAGCAGCCGCGTGCTCCGGTCCGGTACGAACTTGGGTTGCTGGATAGCGCCAGGTGCACGCCGGTGACGTCGTGACCGGCGTCGGCAGCCCGTGCCGCCGCGACGGCCGAGTCGACACCGCCCGACATGGCAGCGAGCACGCGCAGGGTAGTCATCGCCGTCCAGCATATGCACCCACGGGGGACACCCCCGTGAACCCCCGAAAACCCGTGAACCCCCGAAAACCCGTGAACCCCCGAAAACCCGTGAACCCCCGAAAACCCGTGAACCCCCGAAAACCAGAAACCCCCCAACGGCAGGACACCCCCGTGAACCCCCGAAAACCCGTGAACCCCCGAAAACCAGAAACCCCCCAAACACGGATCAATACCGCAAAACAGATCCTGATGATCGTCGTGGATGTGGGAAAGCTGCTGCTATGTGGCAGCACCAGATTCACATCCACGGCCGAGCAACCAGCCGAACCCGTCCGCCTGATCAGCGAGCGGCGCGGCGGGCTCGCTCGACGACCTCGCCGATCACAGCGCCGAGGGCGTCAACATCGGACTGCTCGGATGAGTGTCCAAGCGAGAACCGGAGCGACGCGCGGGCCCTCGCTTCATCAGCGCCCATCGCGAGCAGCACATGGCTCGGCTGCGCCACCCCAGCGGTACAGGCCGAGCCGGTCGAACAGGCGATACCGCGAGCGTCCAGGAGCATCAGCAGCGCGTCGCCTTCGCAGCCCGGGAAAGAGAAATGCGCGTTGCCGGGCAGGCGGCCGGGGCCGGACGGCGCCCCATTCAGCACCGCGTCCGGGACCGCGGCCTTCACCTGGGCGATCAGGTCGTCCCGCAACGACGCGAGCCGCTTCGCCTCATCCGCGCGGCGCTCGATGGCAAGCTCGACTGCGACCGCGAAGGCTCGAATCGCGGGCACGTCCAGCGTCCCGGACCTGACGTCCCGCTCCTGGCCGCCGCCGTGCAGGACGGGGACCGGCTGAACGCCCTTGGCCAGCAGGAGCGCACCGATGCCTACCGGCCCTCCGATCTTGTGGGCGGTAATGGTGAGCGCTGTGGCGCCGGTCGCCGCCAGGCTCACGGGCAGCTGCCCAGCGGCCTGGACGGCGTCGCTGTGGAACGGGATCTGATGCTCAGCAGCCACGCTGGCCAGCTCGGCAATCGGCTGGATGGTGCCGACCTCGTTGTTCACCCACATGACACTGATCACCCCGACGCTTGCCGGGTCACGCTCGACCGCCGCCGCCAGCGCTGCCGGGCTCAGCAGGCCGACCTGGTCGACGGCCAGCCAGTCCGCCTCGGCGCCGTCGTGCTCCGCCAGCCAGCGGACGCTGTCGAGCACCGCGTGGTGCTCGGTGGCCGTGGCCAGCACGCGCCGGTGCCCCGGGTCTGCTGCCTTCGAAGCCCAGTACAGGCCCTTGACCGCGAGGTTGTCGGCCTCGGTGCCGCCGCTGGTGAAGACGACTTCGCTCGGCCTGGCTCCGTAGGCCTCGGCGATCAGCTCCCTGGACTCCTCGACCACCCGGCGCGCCCTGCGCCCGGCATTATGCAAGGACGAGGGGTTACCCAGCTGGGCTAGTTCCTCGGTCATCGCGGCCAGCGCGGCAGGCAGCATCGGCGTCGTGGCCGCGTGGTCGAGGTATGCGTTTGACATGATGACCCAAGCCTAGTGGCGATCCGGTGAGCATGACCGGCACGGGCCAGTGAGCACCCGACCGTCGGCGTCTCGCCTGCTCTCGTCAGCCCTCCGAGCGCTTAGCGATCTCCTCAACGAGCTGCGGGACCACCTTGAACAGGTCGCCCACCACGCCGAAATCGGCCAGCTCGAAGATAGGGGCCTCAGGATCCTTGTTCACGACCATGATCGTTTTAGAGGTCTGCATGCCAGCCCGGTGCTGAATGGCGCCGGAGATGCCAATCGCCATGTACAGCTGCGGCGACACCGTCTTTCCGGTCTGGCCGACCTGGAACTGGTGCGGGTACCAGCCGGCATCGGTAGCCGCCCGCGAGGCCCCGACTGCCGCCCCTAGCGAGTCCGCAAGCTGCTCGATCAAGGCAAAGTGCTCACCGGACCCGAGCCCGCGGCCGCCAGAGACCACGATCGACGCCTCGGTCAGCTCCGGGCGCTCGCCCCGCTCGGCGACTACCTTGCCGGTAACCCGTGCGCTCTTGGCGTCCTCCGATATCTGCACCTGCACAGGCTCGAGCTCGGCGGCGCCAGCCGTGGTGACCTCGGGTGTTACGGCATTCGGGCGGACGGCGATGATCGGCGTCCCGGTGCGCACCCTGGACTGGACCGTGATCGCCCCGCCGAAGATCGACTGCTCGCCGACCAGGCCATCAGCCAGCCCGGTGACGTCGGTGAGGACACCCGAACCGGTTTTCACCGCGAGCCGCCCTGCCACTTCGCGGCCTTCGGATGTAGCGGCGACCAGCACCGCAGCAGGCGTCTTCTCGGCCACCAGATGCGCCAGCAGCTCAGCCTTTGGTGACACCACGTAATCCGCGTAGTCGGGGCTGTCGGCCACGTACACCTTGGCGGCGCCGAACTCGGCCAGCCGGGCCCGCGCGCCTTCGGCGCCGTCGCCCGTCCACACCACGGACGGCTCGCCGTGGGCGCGCGCCAGCGTCAGCAGCTCGGTTGTGACCTTCTTGACGGTCTCGCCGTCGTGCTCAGCGAGGACCAGGATCTCAGCCATTCGGGGTTGCCTTCCGCGTCAGCCGGTGGATGCTCAGGTATGCCGGTCGGAACTCAGATGAACTTGCGCGACGCCAGGAACTCAGCGGCTTTGATGCCGCCATCTCCTTCGTCGGTCACGACGGTGCCGGCCGCGCGTGGTGGCCGGTTGGCGAAGCTGACCACCTCAGTGGCACTCGCGCCGAGCCCGGCCGAGCTGGCGTCCATCCCGAGATCGGCCAGGCTCAGTGTCTCTACCGGCTTCTTCTTCGCCGCCATGATGCCCTTGAAGGAGGGGTACCGCGGCTCGTTGATCTTCTCGACCACGCTGACCACCGCCGGAAGGGTGCCCTCGACGGTGTCGTAACCGTAGTCGGCCTGCCGGTGGATACTGATCTTCGAGCCGTCAGTCTCCACCTTGCTGGCAAACGACATCTGCGGCACTCCGAGCCGCTCGGCGAGCATTGCCGCCAGCGTGCCCATCCGCGCGTCAGTGGACTCTGAACCCAGTATCACCAGGTCGAAGCCGCTCCGGCGGAGTACGTTCGCCAGCACAGCCGACGTCACCAGGCCATCAGACCCACGCAGCGCCTCATCGGTGACGTGCACGGCCTTGTCGGCTCCCATGGACAGCGCCTTCCGGATGGCGTCGGTCGCCTTCTCCGGGCCCATCGAGACGATCGTGACCTCACCGCCGTGGGCCTCCTGCAGGCGCAGGCCTTCCTCAATCGCATACTCATCGAGCTCGTTGATAACGGCGTCGGCAGCATCCCGGTCCAGGGTGCTGTCCTCGGCCCGCAGCTTGCGTTCTGACCAGGTGTCCGGTACCTGCTTGACCAAGACCACGATGTTCATGATCGGCTGCCGACCCTTCCCGTCTACGGACTCAGACTCCAGAGAATATGTTACTGGCCGGTAGTGGCCGAACCGCGCCCGCTCGCCGCTAGCTGCCGCTCGGCGGCTTCCACCACGTTAGCCAGCAGCATGGCCCTAGTCATCGGCCCCACGCCTCCTGGCATCGGCGCCAGGTAGCCGGCCACTTCAGCCACGGCTGGATCCACGTCACCAACCAGGCCAGACTCGGTCCGAGTTATGCCGACATCCAGCACTGCGGCGCCCGGCTTGACCATGTCCGCGGTAAGCAGGCCAGGCTTACCAGCGGCCACCACGACGATGTCGGCGCCGCGCGTGTGCGCCGCGAGGTCCCTGGTACCGGTGTGGCACTGGGTCACGGTGGCGTTCTCGCTGCGGCGGGTCAGCAAGAGCGCGAGCGAGCGCCCGACGGTTATACCGCGCCCGATCACCGTTACTTCTGCGCCCGCGATCGGAATCTCGTACCGGCGGAGCAATTCGACGATGCCCTTGGGCGTGCACGGCAGCGGGCCTGGCTCGCCAAGCACCAGCTTGCCGAGGTTGACCGGTTGCAGGCCGTCCGCGTCCTTGTCCGGGTCCATCTTGCTCAGCACGCGCTGGGCGTCCAGACCGGCTGGCAGCGGCAGTTGCACGATGTAGCCGGTGCAGGCCGGATCTGCATTCAGCTCGGCTACGACGTCCTCGACCTGCTGCTGGCTGGCGTCGGCCGGCAGGTCCCTGCGGATGCTGAGAATGCCGACCTGCAGAGAATCCCGGTGCTTCCCGGCCACGTAGGAGTGGCTACCAGGGTCGTCGCCGACCAGCACGGTGCCGAGGCCAGGCCTGATGCCGTGCTCTGCGAGCCGTGCTACCCGTCGAGTGAGGTCCTCGCGGATGACGGCGGCTGTCGCCTTACCGTCCAGAATGATCGCAGTCATCGCGCGCTCATTCTGCCTGATGCGCAGTGTCTTGCCGTAGCCGAGGCCCGATAACTGGCGACAAGCCGCACCATCACCCCCCATGAAGAAGAAGAGCAACGGCGGCCGAGACGCGTTGAGAAGCTAGTCGTGGGGATTCTCACCGCATCCGGAGTCATTGTTTCGGCCAGCGCTGACCCCCCGCCGGCCGATAGCGGCGGCGCAATCCCGTCAGTGATAGAAGTGCCGGATGCCGGTGAAGTACAGCGCAACGCCCGCTGCCTGGGCCGCAGCGATCACTTCGTCGTCGCGGACGGAGCCACCGGGTTCAGCGACCGCGCGCACGCCCGCGTCGGCAAGGATCTGGAATCCATCGGCAAACGGAAAGAACGCATCGCTGGCCGCGACCGAGCCGGCCGCCCGATCCCCCGCCCTGCTCACGGCCAGGCGGCACGAATCGACCCGGTTCACTTGGCCCATGCCGATGCCGACGCTGGCGAGGCCGGACGCCAGCAGAATGGCGTTGGACTTGACGGCCCGGCAGGCACGCCACGCGAACTCCAGGTCCGCGAGCGCTTCGGCGCCTACCGCAGGCCCGGCGACAAGCCGCCAGTTCGCTGCCGAGTCGCCTGGCTCGGTCCCGGTGTCGGACGTCTGCATGAGCGTGCCACCGCTGACCTGCCGCCAGTCCACTCCGGCTCCGCCGAGCGCGGCTGCGGCCGATGGCGCCACTGGCAGCGGGCAGCGCAGCAGGCGCTGGTTCTTCTTGGCGGTAAGAATCTTCAGTGCAGCTGGCTCGAAGTCCGGGGCGACCACGACCTCCGTGAAGATCTCCGCGACCTGGGTCGCCATTTCCTCCGTCACGGTGCCGTTCGCCGCAATCACGCCACCGAAGGCCGATACCGGGTCACAGGCGTTCGCCAGGCGGTGCGCCTCTGCTAGGTCGGAGCCAAGCGCAATGCCGCACGGGTTGGCGTGCTTCATGACTGCCACGCAGGGCTGGCTAAAGCCCGACACGGCGCGCCGGGCGGCATCGGCGTCGACGTAGTTGTTGTACGACATGGCCTTGCCGTGCAGCACCTCGGCATCGGCGATCCCGCCACCGTCCCTCTCCTGGCCGATACCGCTGCCACCCGACCGCAGGTACAGCGCAGCGCGCTGGTGCGGGTTCTCGCCGTACCGGAGCACGTCCTTGCGCGTCCACACCGCGCCGACGACATCCGGCCAGCCGGTTTCGGCAGCGACCTCGTCGGGGGCGTAGGCCGCAGCGAACCAGGATGAGACGGCGGCATCGTAGGCGGCCGTGCGGGCATACGCCTGGGCCGCCAGGCGGCGGCGCTGCTCCAGCGTGAAGCCGCCCTCTCCCAGCGCGACCACCACCTCCGGATAACTTGCCGGGCTGGTCACCACCGCGACCGTCGCGTGGTTCTTCGCGGCCGCGCGGACCATGGCTGGGCCGCCGATGTCGATCTGCTCCACGCATTCTGCCGGGCTTGCGCCGCTCGCGACGGTTTGCTCGAACGGGTAGAGGTTCGAAACCAGCAGATCGAATGGCTCAATACCGAGCCCGGCCAGCTGCTCTCGGTGGCTGTCTTTTGCCAGCTCGGCGAGCAGCCCAGCGTGCACTGCCGGGTGAAGCGTCTTGACCCGGCCGTCCAGGCACTCAGGGAAGCCGGTGAGTTCCTCGACCGGCGTTACCGGCAGGCCAGCCGCGGCAATCGTGGCTGCTGTGGTGCCAGTCGACACGAGCTGGACGCCGGCCGCGTGCAGTGCGCCGGCCAGCTCGCTCAGCCCGTCTTTGTCGTAAACGCTGATCAGCGCCCGCCTGATCGTTACCCTGGTCAACTGCCAATTCTCGCTTTCCGGCCCTGAACGGACCAGCCGTCGCGGACCATCCGGCCCACGGTGTCCACTACCAATGACCGCTCTGCGGCCTTTATCCGCTCGTGCAGTGTCTCCTCGTCGTCGTCATCGTGCACGGGGACAGCCGCCTGAGCGAGAATCGGGCCGGTATCCACCCCCGCGTCCACCAGGATTACGCTGCAGCCGGTCACCTTCACCCCAGAGGCCAGCGCCTCCCTGACGCTGTGGATACCGGGGAACGACGGCAACAGGGCCGGGTGCGTATTGATCATGTGGCCACCGAACCGGCCCAGGAATTCGGCGCCGACGAGCTTGAGGAAGCCCGCAGCTATGAGGAGGTCGGGCTCGAACGAGGCGCAGTCCGCCGCCAGGTCGTGATCCCAGGCGAACCGGTCCGGATAGTCCTTCAAACGCCGCACGAAAGTCGGGATACCCGCCGCCTGCGCCCTGGCAACGCCGCCAGTCCCGTCCCGGTCTGCGCCGACTGCCACGATCTTCGCGCCGAAGCGAGGATCGGCGCACGCGTCAATCAGCGCCTGCAGGATGCTGCCCGTGCCGGAGACCAGCACGACCAATCGTGACGAACTGACGGTGAACTCCCGGTTAATCCCCGAACGGCTCGACGAATCCGGGCGATCCGTACTCGCTGGCGGCCCCCGGTGGCTTCAGCGTACAAGAGGCAGAAATGCGCCGGGGCGGGGGGGCGCG
>Ga0335072_10013672_pt1 | contig 11556 bp, 14 predicted proteins | sample Lox_Sample_21_FD_206725 | JGI IMG/M metagenome (GOLD analysis project Ga0335072, IMG submission 206725) | Soil microbial communities from Loxahatchee National Wildlife Refuge, Florida, United States - Lox_Sample_2.1 | ecosystem: Environmental > Terrestrial > Soil > Wetlands | place: USA...
AGTCGGTGCTGGGCGCGTGGCTGGAGATGTACCTCGTCCCCGGCGGCTCTGCGGCGACCGCCGGGGCGCCTGCCTCGCTGCCGTCATGGCTGGGCCTCGGTGACGGCCATGAGGTGGGCCCGTCGATCATCGGGCTGCCCGCACTGGTGACCGACCATCAGCCGGCCGTGGGCCATGAGGGCGACCTGATGCTGGCCGACCTGCGCAACTACGCGATCGGCGACCGGCTGGCCCTGACCGTCGAGGCATCGGACATGGGGGCCGGGTTCGCCACCGACTCGAGCCAGTTCAAGGTCCGCTCGCGGGTCGATGGCCGGTACTGGATCCAGACGTCAACGACCACCGAGGCCTCACAGTCCGTGAGCCCGGTCGTGGTCCTGAAGTAAAAGGGGGAGCGGCATGGGCGCGAAGAGGACGGCCGCGGGCGCGGCCGCTGACCAGGTTGCGGCGCTGGGTCTGGCGGCCGCGGCGCCTGCCTCGTCGGCGCCGTCGAACCCGACGGGCACGAGCAGCACGTCCCTGAAGATGATGGGGCTGGCGGTGGCCATCACGCCGCAGAACCCGTCGCCTCAGGTGCTGGTGATCATCACCGGCGTGGCGGCGACGGCGACCGCGGCACAGGCGGTCACGGTGGGCGGCCGGTACGGCACCGGGACCGCCCCGGCCAACGCGGCGGCGGTGACCGGGACGCGGTTCGGGGCGCTGGCGGACCCGGTGATCGGCCCAGGCGCGGCTGCGGCGGCCGGGGTGCCGTTCACGCTGGCGGGAGTGCTGCAGCTGGCTCAGGGGGTCGCCTACTGGGTGGACCTGGCGGTGGCGACCGGGAACGCGTCGGACGCGGCGAGCGTGACCGCTATCGGCGTGACGATCGCGGAGCTGCCGTAGCCATGGCGCTCAATCACTGCGGGAACTGCACGGCGGCCTATGCGGTCGGCCTGGCGGAGTGCCCGCAGTGCCACAGCACCGAGCGAGTCGAGGAGGGCGCAGTGAAGATCACGCGAGCTGGCGTGTCAGTGAACCCGGGTGAGATGGAGCTGCGCGGCCACCCGGGCATGAGTGAGCCGATGACCGGGGTGGAGCATCCCGCCGACGGCACCTTGTCACCCGAGGTGACTAACGAAGACCCGCCGGGTGACGAGGCGTACCTCATCGAGGACGGCGACCCGGGTGTCCATGCGGAGGGCCTGGAGGTGCTCAGGGTTCCGGCTGAGGGCGCCCGGGCCGAGGCGCCTGCCGCGCCGCCTGCGCCGGTGCGGCCGCCGCGCGCGCCGCGAAGGAGCGACGGCGTTAGCGGGTCAGGTGGCGTCACGCTGCCCAAGCCGGAGGGCGGCGCTGGTGGCGAATAACCCGTTCTTCTCGGATGGCACCGTGATCGCGGTCACCGCCGCGATCACGGCGCGGCTGAACTCGGGCACGCTGTGCCTGTTCAACGGCAGCCAGCCGGCGGACGCGAACACGGCGATCACGTCGCAGACCAAGCTGTCGACGCTGACGTTCGGGGCGACCGCGTTCGGCACGCCGGCGGCGAGCGGCACGGCACCTAGCCGGGTTGTCACCGCGTCGGCCAACTCGATCACGTCGGACACGAATGCGGCGGCGACCGGGACGGCGTCGTGGTTCCGCTGCTACGAGAGCGACGGCGTCACCGTGGTGTTCGACGGCAGCGTCGGCACCAGCGGCTGTGACGTGAACCTGAACACGACCAGCATCGTGCAGGGCGCGACGGTCGCGCTGACCTCGTTCACGATCACGCAGCCCGAGTAAGCGGGTCGTCATGGCCGTCTTCACGCTGATGGCGCAGGGGGTGACCCTCGCCAACGCAGGCAATGCCTCACCACAGCTGACGTTCACGGCGGAGTTCACCCTGACCGCCAGCGCGTCGCTGACGGGCATCTGGTTCTACTCGCCAGCCGGGGCCGCGGGGCTTCCGGATCAGTGCGTGCTGTTCGACACCTCGACGCAGGCCGAGGTGTCCGGCACGCTGAACGCGTCGCCGTCCTGGAGCGGCGCGGCGGCCAGCGGCTGGGTCAAGTGCACCTACTCGCCGGTCGCACTCACCAGCGGGCACACCTACCTGGTTGCCGTCCACGTCCCGCCCGCGTCGAGCGACGGCTATGGCAAGACCAGCGCCTTCTGGACGACGGGGCCGGGCGCGTCGGGCATCGTGAGCGGGCCGCTGTCCGCACCCAACTACAGCACCTCGACGCTTCAGGGCGCGGTGGCGTCCGGCCAGTCGTCGATCACCTACCCGACGATCACTGAGTCTGGCGCCTACTTCGGGGTCGACGTTGAGGTCACCACTAGCAGTGCCGTGACCGGGACGGGGTCGACGGCGGCATCGAAGCCGTCACTGTCCGGCTCAGGCAGGGAATCGATGCCCGGCTCAGGCGGCGTGCGACTGCCCGCGCCCGGGCTGTCCGGTGCCGGCAAGGAGTCGTTTCCCGGGTCAGGCGGCACGGTTGCGCCGTCGCCGTCGCTGCACGGGGCCGGCTGGACAACGGTCAGGGGATCGGGCGGGGTATCCCTGGTCAAGCCGTCACTGGCGGGTGCGGGCCGCGCGGCCGCGCGCGTGTCTGGCTCCGGGGCGATCGCGCTGGTAAAGCCGTCACTGGCCGGATTCCAGCAGGCGCCAGCACAGCCTGCGCAGACCGGCTCGTGGTGGGGCCTGGTCAGCGTCCTGCGCCATAACCAGCAGGAATTCGACGCCTACCAGTCGATGCCGTCGCTGGCGTGCCCTGTCTGTGGCGAGCCGCTGAAGCCTCCGCCGAATACCCCGGCGGGCGCGGCAACGGAGCTGTACTGCCCGTACGCGGGCGACCACCAGTACCACGAGCCGCGTGACCGCGTGCGCCCGATGAGGCCGTCTACCGGCCGGCCGGGGGTGATGTGATGACGGCGACCAAGAGCACGGGGCACAGCTCCAAGCACGTGTCGAGCAAGAAGCACGAGGGCACGAGCAAGCACAGCCCGACGGCGAAGAAGACCACCAAGTCCGGGACCAAGGGCCATGTGACGACGAAGGCGAAGCACGCGACGCACGCCAAGGCCAGGGGGTGGGCGATCGGTGACCTGCTGCCGGTGTGCGCGGCGGAGGCGGTGGCGATGTCGCTGCGGCTGGCCGGCCAGCGGGTGGGCGCCGATGAGGTTGAGTGGCTGTGGCTCAATGCTGGCGGCTGGGACGGTGCGTCGCTGGCGGGGACGCTAGCGGCTGCCGCCCGGATCGGTGTCGCCGGATTCCGGCCCGTCGCGGTACAGGTGCTCGATGATGCGCCGCTGCCAGGCGGTCATCGGCTGGACGTCGAGCACGTGGATCTCAGCGAAGTCGATGACGGCCTGGGCGAGAGGCTGTTCCACGGGCTACTCCGGTGCAGGCTGGTGCCCGCGCTGGACGAGCAGGTCATCGACGACGTCAATGATGAGCTGGTTGTGCTCCAGTGCGGCCAGCGGATCGGCCTCGACCTGCTCGGGCGTGAGGCCGCGCAGTTCCATGCGCTCGCTGACCTCGTCCCGGATCGTTCGCTCGCTCATGCCCTGATCCTAGGCATCTCCGTCCCTGGCCCGCACTGCGTGCTCGCCACGGCCGCCGGCTGGTGGTCGTGGGGGAAGCTCTGGGACCCGTGGCCGTGCGCCATTGAAGAGGCAGTGGCGGTGAGCTGGTCATGAGCATCTGGCAGCCGTGTTACTCGAACCGCTACGAGGTTCAGCGGGCGCTTGACTTCGCGCCGGGCGTGGACGCCAACGCGCAGACCGACCGGGCGATGATGAGCGCGGCGGAGAACATCTACGGCCAGTTCCACCGGGTGTTCTACCCCTACGACGGCACCCGCTGGGCGGACTGGCCCAATCAGGGCGAGTGGGGCGGCGGCCAGTACGCCGACCCGTGGAAGCTGCGGCTGAACGACAACGACCTGGTGTGCATGACGCAGCTCCAGTCGGGCGGCGTCACCATCCCGCTGACCGCCGTTTTCCTGCGGCCTACAGACAACTGGCAGAAGGGGATGCCGTTCACGCACTTCGAGCTGGACCGCAGCCAGAGCTACACCTTCGGCAACGCCGCGCAGACCCCGCAGAACAGCATCAGCATGACCGGCACGTGGGGATACGGCGCTGACGCTGACCCGGCCGGGACGCTCGCGGCCGAGGTCGGCACGGGCGACTCGACCATCACCGTCACCGACGGGTCGCAGGCTGGCCCGGGCGACCTGGTGGTCCTGGGCTACGGGCGCGGGTCCACGACGGCGAGCGCTCCCTACGCGGGCAGCATCGCGCCGTACCTCGGTGAGCGGATCCTCATCACCGACGTGACCGCCGTGGCCACCGGCCTCACCCAGGCCGGATCCGGCTGCACGACCGACGAGACCTCAGACATCGCGCTGTCGACGACCGGCACCGGGGCGCTGAACGTCGGCGAGGTCCTGGTGCTCGACCAGGAGCAGCTGCTGGTCGAGCAGGTCGTGGCGGGGGTCGCCACGGTGCGCCGGGCGTTCGCGGGCACCGCGCTTCAGGACCACTCGGGCGCGACGGTCTACGCGTTCCGCCAGTACAGCGTCCTGCGGGCCCAGCTCGGCACCAGCGCGAACAGCTACGCGCTCGCGGCGGCCGTGGTGCGCCACCGGGTCCCGCAGCTCATCCGGGACCTCAGCATTGCCGAGTCCGAGGTGCAACTGCTCAACGAGGGCAGCGCCTACGCCCGGACGGTCGGCTCCGGCGAGTCGGCGACTCCGGCGCCGGGCGTGGGGCTGATGGACAAGTGGGCGGAAGCACGCGCCCGCTACGGACGGAAGGGACGGATGCGCGGTGTCTAGCAAGCACGCGGTCAGGATCGCACGCGAGGGAATCGGCTACCGGGTCGAGGTCGACGGCCATGACATCGCGAACGAGGTCCTTGGCCTGACCCTGGAGATCCGGCCGCCGGAGACGTTCATCACGCTGACCCTGGTGCCAGGCGGCCTCGACCTTGAGACGGCCGCGAGGATCGGCGTTGACACCGCGACGGCTGAGGTGCTCCAGGCGCTGGGCTGGACGCCGCCGGAGCCGCCGGCCGAAGGGCAGACGTTATGGCGACCACCAAGATCACCATGACCGGGCCGCTCTTTGACGGCCGCGCACCCCGCGCCGCCCAGGCCTACACCGAGACCCTCGCGGCCGAGATCGGCGCCATCGGGCAGACATGGATAAAGCTGGACACCGAGCGGATGACCAAGTCGGGCAGCAACACCGGCGCGGCCGCTGAGGGCGTCATGCTCAACGGCTCCGGGATGACGTTCACCATCTCCGGCGGCATCCGAAAGGGCGAGTTCGACTGGCCGTGGCTGGAAGGCACCAGCAAGCGCAACCAGTCAACCGGGTTCCGCGGTTACAAGAGCTTCCGGCGCACCCGCCTGCGGATGCGGAAGGCGATCCCGCCCTACGCCCGCCAGTTGCTCGGCAAGTTCATTGCGGAGATGGGCGGTGGCCTCGCATGACCGGAAACTTCGGCCCCGACGAGATCTCCGCGATCTACGCCGGCCTGGAATCCCACGCCAAGAGCCTGAGCATCTTCCAGCACGTCAACACCGAGGAGCCGCAGGCCAGCCCAGCAGGCGGCATCTACTGCTCGATCGTGTTCGGCGAGCTCACCCCCTACGCGGCAGCCAGCGGCCTCAACTCCACCACCGGGCGGCTGTCATTCCACGTCGTCATCTGGAGCCAGGCAGCCAAGCGGAAGTACGACCCGACCGACCCGAAGGTCATCGCCGCTGCCGCCGCGCTCATGGGCGCCTACTCGGGCGACTTCACCCTCAACGGGGCGGTCAAGAACGTCGACCTCATGCAGATGACCGCCTCGGGCGGCTGGGTGGAGTTCGGCGGCTCCCAGTGCCGGGCCATCGACATCACCTTGCCGCTCGTCGTCAACGACATGTTCGCCCAGGAGGCCGTGAGTGACTAACAGCACCAAGAGCAGCGGCCTGGGCGATCACTTCGCCTTCGGCGGGTTCCTCGTCGGCGGCGACGTCCAGTCGCTCGACATGCACGGCGGGAACACGCCGCTGGACGTCACCGACATCACCCAGTTCGGGCACTCCCGGCTGGGCGGCCAGCGGGCCGGCGAGATGTCGATCGCCGCGTTCTTCGACAACGCGGCCGGGGGCGCGCATGCCGCGTTCTCGCCGCTCACCCGGGCCGATGTCATCGCCACGTACCTGCGCGGCCAGGCCATCGGCAACCCGGCGCTGAGCCAGGTCAGCAGGCAGCTGAACTATGACCCGACCAGGGCGGGCGACGGGATGCTGACCGAGAAGGTCGACGCCCAGTCCGACGGGGTCGGCCAGGAGTGGGGCAACCAGCTCACGGCAGGCCCGCGCACCGACACGGCCGCGACGCAGGGGGCCAGCTGGGACCGTGGCGGCGGGTTCACCACCCCGGCCGTCCCGGCCTCGACGACCCCGGTCACGAACACCACAGGCGTCCCGGCCACGGTGGTCATCACCGGCGGCACGGTCACTGCCGTCACGGTCGGCGGCACGTCGGCCGGGTCCGGCGACGGGACCTACGTGGTCCCGGCGGGCAGCACGATCGCGGTGACCTACTCGGTTGCGCCGACGTGGACGTGGACGCTGTCGAGCGGCTGGGGCGCTGAGGCCTACCTGCAGGCGATCGCGCTGACCGGGACCGACGTCACGGTGACCGTGCAGCACAGCCCGGACAACGCGACGTGGATATCGCTGCTTGCGTTCACCGAGGTCGTGTCGGGCAATTCCAACCTGCCGCCTTCGGCGCAGCGGATCGCCACCCCGACCTATGCGTTCACCGCGACCCTGGCCAGCCCGGCCGTGTTCACCGTGACCGGGTCGGCGCCCGCGAACGGCACGCCGCTCCAGCTGCAGGGCTCCAGCCTGCCAGGCGGCTTCACCGCGGGGACCACCTACTACGTCGTCAGCTCGTCCGGCTCGACTTTCGAGCTGTCGGCCACGTCCGGAGGCAGCGGGATCAACAGCTCGTCGGCCGGCAGCGGGACGGCCTATCCGGTGGTGCAAAGGTACCTGCGGGCGGTCACCACGACCAGCGGCGGGTTCACGTCCTTCCAGTTCATCGGCGTCGTGTGCGCCAACCAGATCGCGGTGACGTCCTGATGCCCCCCGTGATGCGGAGGCCCGCGCTTAACCGTGTCCCGCCGCAGCTGCCGCCGCAGTTCCTGAAGTCCTACGTGCTGCTGTCCCCGCGAGACACCACTGTCGTGCAGGCGTGCAAGGACGCCGGGTGCCTGATGTGGGCTCACGGCTGGGAGTCGGTGATCGACGAGCGGACGGCGCGCGGCCGCGAGCAGGCGCAGTGGATCCGTTACCGGTCGGGGCGGGAGTTCCGTGAGCTGGCCGGGTCCGAGTCGGGCATCACGGTGTTCCGGTTCCCGGCGTTCCAGCGGTGCTTCGCCAACCACAAGACGCGCCCGGCGATCGGGCTGGTGCGTGGCGGCGACTGGCGGGGCAACCCGCGCGGCGAGCGGCGGGTGCACAAGACGCTCGCCGACTGGCAGGAGGACAGCGCGATCCACCAGGGGCGCCTGGTGGAGGCGATCAGGGTGGGCCACTTCGGTGACCTCAGGCCACGGCCGGTTCGCGGCCGCTAGTTCAGGAAGGGTGTGAGCACGATGTCCAAGGCAACCGGTCTGGGGTGGACGACCCTGACCATCGCCGATGCGTCCGGCACCGCGCAGGACCTGCGCGATGACATCACCGAGCTGTCCTACGCGACCCCGAGGGGCGTGCAGGACGTGACGGGCATTGACGTGTCCGCGCGCCAGCGGCTGCTGCTGCTGGCCGACGCGTCCTACGACTTTTCAGGCGTGTGGGATAACGGCGCGACCGCCGCGCACGAGGTGTTCAGCACGATCCCGTCGACCTCGGTGAACCGGGCGATCGACAACACCGTCAACGGCTCGACGCTCAACGGGAACTTCCTGCTCACCGACTACCAGATCAGCCGCTCCAACTCGGGCGAGCTGACCTGGAAGGTCCCCGCCGCGCTCGCCGACGGGAACGTCCCGACCTGGTCGGGCACCGTCTGATGGGCCACAAGCGGCAGCGCAAGACGCTTGACCTCCGCTTCGAGGACGAGCCGGGCCTGGAGATCCTGGCCCGGTCCGTCAGCCTGGGCAAGTTCCTGGGCCTGATGCAGATGGCGGACCGGTGGGCGTCCGGGTCGTTGACCGAGGCGGAGGTCACGGAGGTCGCCGGCTGGTTCGCCGAGCGGATCATCAGCTGGAACATCGTCGATGACGACGACCAGCCGGTGCCGGTCACGGCGCAGTACCTGATCGACGAGGACATCGACTGGGTGATCAAGGTCGTAGCCTGCTGGGTCGCCGGGATCGTGCAGGTACTCAAGGGCCCTTTGGAGCGTCTCGGCTTCGACCCGTCGGCGATGGGTGGCCTGAGTGGGCTGATGAAGCTGGCGGAGCAGGCCCAGGTGCAGCCGGATGGGACGACGGCGGACGCGGAGGTGGAGGCCTCTATACCGATGCAGCCCGTGACGCCGGAGTAAGCCCGCGGGCTGTGTACGAGGCGCGGATCGTGCTGGCGGTCTGCGACCGGTTCCGGTGCACCCCCGATGAGGCGCTGCGCATGGACGCGACGGTGATCGGGCTGATGAGCATCGAGGACCTCATGGGCTGGCGGCGGCAGGAGAGCGCGGAGGGAGGTGAGTACTACGGCTGACAGCAACGTCGTCAAGATCGTCCTCAAGGGCGACAACCAGCTCGGGCCGGCGTTCGCGGAAGCCAAGGGCGAGGCGGGTGAGCTGGCCGCCGCGACCGAGGAGCTGGCCGCCGCCCAGCAGGAGGAGGCCCTGGCCGGCGAGGAGCTGGCGGCCAGGCAGGCTGCGCTTGAGGAAGTTCAGGCGCGTGAGGGCGCGACGACCGAGGAGGTCACCGCCGCGCAGGTCGAGTACGCGGCCGCCCTGGAGCGCACGCAGGTTGCCGCTGAGTCGACGGCCGCCGCGCAGGAGAAGGTGACGGCGGCGCAGGCGGAGACGACCGCGGCGACGGAGGCGAGCGGTGACGCTGCTGAGGAGGCCGGGGCGAAGGCCGACGCCAGCGGGGGCCTGTTCGCCGGGGCTGGCGGCAAGATCAAGATGGCCGCCCTGGGTGCCGCGATCGGGATCGGCCTGGCGGTGAAGTCCGGGATGGACTTCCAGCAGCTGTCGACCAAGTGGGTCACCTCCGCCGGGGAGTCGGCGAAGAACCTGGGGATGGTGCAGCGCGGGGTGCTGTCGCTGTCGGCGCAGACGGCCACCTCGAGCACTGAGCTGGCCAACGGCATGTACATGGTGGAAAGCGCGGGCTTTCACGGCGCGGCGGGTCTCACCGTCCTCAAGGCCGCAGCGCAGGGTGCGAAGGCGGAGGGCGCTGACCTTGGCGAGGTAGCGAACGCGGTTACCAGCGGATTGAACGCCTACGGCATGTCGGCCAAGCAGGCGACCAGCTTCACCAACATGATGGTCGCGACGGTCGGGCAGGGGAAGATGACGATGCAGGACCTCGCATCGTCGCTGTCCGCCGTCCTGCCGATCGCGGCCGCGAACAAGATCTCGTATCAGCAGGTCGGCGGGGCGCTGGCCACGATGACCAGCATGGGCGTCTCGGCCCGGCAGGGCACACAGGACCTCGCCTCGACGATCCGGTCGCTGGCCAACCCGAACAGCGTCGCGACGGCCGAGATGCAGCAGCTCGGCCTCAGCTCCACCAGCCTGTCGAAGAACCTGGGTAAGGCCGGGCTGACCGGCACCATCGCCCAGCTGTCGGACGCGGTCACGTCCCACATGGGGCCGTCTGGCATGGTCATCCAGAACGCCCTGAACCAGTCCAAGGCAGCGGCCGCCGACGCTAACCAGATGCTGGGGATGCTGCCCAAGAACATCCGCGGCGTAGCGCAGGCCTACCTCGACGGCAAGACCTCGTACACGACGTTCAATAACGACACGAAGACCCTCGGGCTTTCCGCCCGCACCCTGGCCGACCAGTTTGCGAGCACCGCCGGGAAAGCGCACGGCTTCAATTCCCTGCTGACTTCCGGGTCGCCTGCCGCGCAGACTTACGCGGCGGCAATGAGCAAGATGCTCGGGGGCGCCACCGGATTGAACGTCGCGCTCATGCTTACCGGCACTCACGCGGCGACGTTCAACAATAACGTGAAGGCCATCGGCGATAGCGCCAAGGGCGCGGGGCAGAATGTCAACGGCTGGAATGACATCACCCACGAGACGTCATTCCAGATGGCCCAGGCTGGCGACTCGATCAAGGCGGCCGGGACGTCGCTGGGACTTGCGCTGCTGCCCGCCGTGTCGGCCATCCTCGGGCCGCTGGCCCACCTGCTCTCCCTGATCGCGGGCAACAAGGCCGCCTCCATCGCCCTGGCCGTCGTCGTCGGCGGGATCCTGGCCGGCGCCGTCGGGACCAAGGCCGTGCACGCGCTCACGGACATGCGCAAGGCCATGAAGGAGGTCGCTGACGGGACCGAGGCCCTGGTCAAGAAGATCCTAGGGCTCGGTAAGGCGCAGGAGACGACCGCGGCCGCGAGCAGCAAGGCGGCCACCGAGGAGGCCACCGCCGCTGAGGGCGCCGCCACGGCCGAGGAGGAGGCCGCAGGGGAAGCCGCGGCCGCGAACGAGGAGGCCGCGGCGACCTCGTCGGGATCCTGGATCACCGCGGCGGCCAGCCAGGTCGCGTCGGCCGCCGGCTGGGTCGCAGGCCAGACCGCGAAGATCGCGGCGGTCGTGGGCGAGAACGTGGCCGGGGCGGCATCGGCCGCTGGCGCGTGGATAGCAGGCCAGGCGTCACAGCTGGCCTCCGGTGCGGTCACGGTCGCCGGGATGATCGCGAAGGTCGCCGTCATGGTCGCGGCTAATGTCGCGGGCGCGCTCAGCACGGCGGCGGCGTGGGCCGTCGCGAATGGCGTGATGCTCCTCGGGATAGGGCTGATAATCGCTGCTGTCGTCGCGGCGGTAATCCTCATCGTCAAGCACTGGAAGCAGATTTCCGACGCGGCGAAAGAGGCGTTTGATGACGTGCTTCACGCGGTCGAGAAGGCGATCGACTGGGTGAAGTCGCACTGGCCGCTGGTGCTCGCAATCCTGACCGGGCCGATAGGGATCGCGGTCCTGCTGATCACCCGCTACTGGTCGGATATCGTCCACGGGGCTGAGTCGGCGTTCGACGCGGTCACTCACGCAGTGTCGACCGCTATCGACTGGGTGCGCGGGCACTGGCCGCTGCTGCTGGCGATCCTGACCGGCCCGATCGGCCTCGCCGTACTGTTCATAGTCGACCACTGGCATCAGATCATCTCCGGGGCGCAGGACATGGGCTCCCGGCTCATCTCCTTCTTCCGCGGGCTGCCAGGCCGGATCATGTCGGCGGTCGGCGACCTCGGCTCGCTGCTGTTCGGCGCGGGCGAGCGGGTGATAAACGGGCTGATCAACGGCATTAAGTCGGCCATCGGCGGCATTTCGAGCGTGATGGGCGACGTGACCAGCGAGATCAAGTCGTTCCTGCCCTTCTCGCCCGCCAAGAAGGGGCCGCTG
>Ga0335072_10013673_pt1 | contig 11555 bp, 8 predicted proteins | sample Lox_Sample_21_FD_206725 | JGI IMG/M metagenome (GOLD analysis project Ga0335072, IMG submission 206725) | Soil microbial communities from Loxahatchee National Wildlife Refuge, Florida, United States - Lox_Sample_2.1 | ecosystem: Environmental > Terrestrial > Soil > Wetlands | place: USA: Florida...
CAGCCAGCAGCAGCCCGCAAGCGCAGCAGGAGGAGCAGCAACAGGAGCAAAACGGCGGCCTTGCGAGCACGCAGGCGTGCTGCACCAGCAACGCTCACGTGACCGTCCCGTCGGCCATCGCCCCGGTCAGCTCCGGCACCCTGATCATCGGCACGATCTGCGGGAGCCCCCCGCGCCCCGCGATGGGATGACCGGCGGAGCAGTCATCACGGCGGTGAACGGGCAGGCCGTCGGCTCCCCCAACGACTTGACCAGCGGTCCCAGTTCGCTGCGGATGGCGCGGTCAATTTCGTCGATGGCGGCCGCTACCACTCACCCGCGGCGCCGTCCCCGACAAGCGACTGCGCGCGACACTGCCGTGGTCATCATCTTGGAGAACTCCCCCGCTGGGCACCGCCGTCTCGCCTGGGCAGGGACCATGGCAGACAGTGGCGCGAACGGGGCACCCATGCCAGTACAGGCCTGTGGCGCTGGGTTCAGTTTGCCCGGCCGCCGCGAGGGCTCGCTCCGTAGCGGGATGAGTGCCCGACGGGACCCGGCCAGCGAACGCGTGGCCGTACCCGCGGACATGAAATTTTCGTCTCCTCACCTGCAAGAACAGCGAGTGTGAGCGGTCCGGCGGGGCCACACGGGCCAGGTGATCCTTGTGTTGTCATAACGCAGTGCTGTGAGATGGTCACGTAAGGTAACCCGTTACAGGAGGTCTCATGGCCGAGAAAAAGCCCATGGTGATGTACGCCGCGTCCTACGACACGGTCCCCGCCGCGCTGCAGGCACTGGACGCCATCGAGAAGATGCACAAGGACCAGGTGATCGGCTCGTTCGACGCGGCGGTGATCGACAAGGAGAACGGCAAGCCCCGCATCGTCAAGCGGATGGACCGCCCGCGCGTTCACGTCATCCCGGAGCAGCTGGGCGGCGGTTCGCTGCCCCGCAAAGAGCTCAAGGAAGCCGCCGGGGAGCTCACCGCCAACCAGGCGGGACTGATCGCGGTCGGTGAACCGACGATCGACAAAGCGATCGGCCAGGCGCTGGAATCCGCGGGCAAGGTGGTCAAGCGCACCGTAGACGCCACCACCGACGAAATCACTAGCGAACTGAAAGAAGCACTCACAAGCTAGCCAAACCGCGGTGCCGGCCCCGGGAACGCGCGCGAGTGGCGACAGCAGCCGCTTGTCTAGGGCGGTCACCGGCGGCCGGCGGCCGTCGGTGACCCGGTTCCACAGGTTCTGCGCTGCGCGGCCGAGTGCAGCCAGCGGCCACTCGGTACGCAGCAGGATCACGCCGCAGATCGCGTACACGACGAACCCGGCCAGCCCGAGCAGGGCGGTATGGGCCAGCCCGCGGCTGACCGGCACGCCCGGTCAGGATGGCGGGCAACCCGAAGACCGGCAGTGCGAGTAGCCCGCCTACGCCCAGCAGCGAGAACGTGGTCAGGGCGCCGACGGCGGCGCCCGTGTCGAAGCCCGCTGCGGCGAGCATTCTGAACTGGACGGCGGCGCCGGCCGCGTCGCCGCCGGGCAGCCTGCGGCCGCCCGCGTCGCCACCCACCCCGCCGGCGACGACGGCGAACCAGCCCCCGGTCCGCAGCGCCAGCCGCTGCAAGGCGAAGTTGCAGGTGAAAGCGATGATCTCGGCGGCCAGCGCGACGGTGAACCAGTCGGGTTCAGCGCCGACAGGCGCGGCCACTCGCCAAGCACCTTGATGAGCCCGGGCAGCACGAGGTAGATGGCCGCGCCGGTCACCGCGACGGGCAGGACCCGCTTGACGACTATCTTCCAGGTCGGCGGGTGCTCCTGCGCAGCGTTGAGTACAAGCCCTGCACCATCTCGCTGGTGGTGCCGATCGCGCCGAGCCCTGGTGGTCGTGCGGCGTCCGCCGTTAGACCTCGACGCGCTCCTCCTCCGGGTGCGTGTGCTCAAGCTCCACTTCGCGCTTGCGCTGGTGCAGCCGCTTGTGCAGGGTCGCCAGGTACTGGTCGGTGAAGCCCTTGGTGCCCTTCTGGTGCACGTGACTCAGGTGCTCGATCAGGTCGGCTTCGGTGCCGTCCGCGTTCGTGACGTGCATGGAAACGGTTCCCCCTGTTCCGCCCCAGCATCCGCAAGCATCGTTCCCTGTGCACACGGAGAGTAACCAACCGGCTCAGCGACGAGGGACCCGGGGAACCCCGTATCGTTACGGGGCCAGCCCCCAGACACCGCCGGTACACTGGCGCCCAGCGTGCGAGACGATCTGCGATTCGTGTCCGCCGCCGGCCCGTCACGATGGCGCGGCACGGCGGCGGTCTGTGCGGTCGGGCGCGTTAGCCCGGACATCGCGGGTACGGTGGCCACCCGCGTGATGCCGCTTCCGTCGGCTTTGAACCTCAAGCCCGGTCTGAATCGTTGTCTTGTCGGGGAGCGCCGGCCACGCGCGGCGTTCGGTGACGGGGCGATGGCTGGTGAAGGGATGCCCGATGAGTGACGAGGACCCCTGGAAGGGCTGGTACCAGGCGCAGCAGCCGTCCTCCGGCGACTCCGCGTCGGAGGCGACGCGGGACATGACGGTCTCCTCGCGGATGCCGCCGCCCCCGGGGAGGACCCCCGGCGAGAGCACCTGGCCGCAGCAGCCACCGCGGGTCTCCTCCCCCGGAGGCTCGGGCTCCGGGTACGGCGGTTCCGGGTACGGCGGTTCCGGCTACGGCGGAGACGCCGGCTACGGCGGGAGTCCCGGATACGGGGGAAGCACCGGATACGGAGGCAGGCCGACCGCGCCGGTACGGCAAGGGCGGCGCTGGCGGTTCTGGGGCCAGCCGGGGCGGCGCGGGCGGCGGATCGCCCTGATCATCGGCGTCGTCGTAGTCCTGGTCATCGCCGGAGCCGGCGGCACGTACTTCTGGATCAACGGGAAGCTGAACCGCACCGTCGCGCTGCCCGCGTACACAGGCGCGTCCGCCGGGACCAACTGGCTGATCGTCGGGGACGATTCGCGCGACGGCATCAGCCGCGCCCAGCAGGATGCCCTGCACCTGGGCGATCAAGGCGCGAACGCGTCCGACTCGCTGATGCTGCTGCACATGGGCACCGGCAAGCCGGTGCTTATCAGCATCCCCCGTGACTCCTACGTGCCGATTCCCGGGTACGGGGAGAACAAGATCAACGCGGCGCTGTCGATCGGCGGGCCGTCACTGCTCGTCGAGACCGTCGAACAGGTCACCGGGCTGCGTATCGACCACTACATGGGGATCGGTTTCGAGGGTCTGGCCGATGTCGTGAACACCGTCGGCGGCGTGCGGATCTGCCTGCCGAACGCGATCCAGGACTCCTACTCCGGCGTCAACCTGAAGGCGGGCTGCCAGAATCTCAGCGGCACGGAGGCCGTCGCGTTCGTCCGCGACCGGCACTCGTTTGCGACCTCGGACCTGCAGCGGATCCAGGACCAGCGGGCGTTCCTGTCGGCACTGCTGTCCAAGGCGACGAGCCCGAGCGTGTACCTGAACCCGTTCACCGCGCTGCCGTTCGCCTCAACGTCCGCGAGCTCGATCGACGTGGACAAGGGCGCGAGCCTGTACGACCTGCTCCAGGCCGCAGAGGCACTGCGCGCACCGGAGACGGGGACCGTCCCGATCGCCAACGCGAACTACGAGACAAGCGCCGGGGACTCGGTGCTGTGGAACCGGACGCAGGCGCTCGAGCTGTTCAACGCGCTGCAGCAGGGCAAGCCCGTCCCGGCCGGCCTGCTGAGCGGAACCACGATCGGCTAAGCGGAACTACGAACGGCTGAGCGGAACCATGAACGCCTGGGCAGAACTACGAACGGCTGAGCGGAACCACAGCCGGCTGAAGCGTTCCCGAACGGCCGGTGAAACGTCCCGGAACGGCGGCAGATGGGGCAGGCGGTAACGCCTGCTCCACTTTGGGCGGTTTGAGTCTCGCTGTTTTGGTGTATCTGTACCTGTAAAGGTAGGTCTTGACGACGTGACCCGTGCGTGCTCGCGGTTCACGAAACTGACTTAGCCGGAGGTCTCATGACCCGTACACAGGTTGATGCGCAAACCAGCCTCGGCCTGTCGTCGCGCGAGATTGAGGTCATGTCGCTGATCGCCGGGGGTCATACCAACGGCGAGATAGCCGCGCACCTCTTTCTCGCCGAGAAGACGGTCAAGAACCACGTCAGACGCATCTACTCCAAGCTCGGCGTGCACAACCGTTCCGCCGCCATCGCCCACTGGCTGTCCGCCAGAACGTCACCGCGGACCCCCGCCCACCCTTCCTAAGGCATACCCTCACACTCTCCGCTCCCGCTCCCCCACTGTGCGCAGTACCGGTGATCTCGGCGTACGCTGGAAAATGCGACAGCGGTCCCCGAGGAAACGTTCAGGGTTTCCTCAGTAACGCGAGTGAAAATAGCGATCATGAACACGTCGATCACCGAAGCGGGGTCGCAGGCCGACGCGCGCCTGCTCGTCGTCGAAGACGAGCCCAACATCCTTGAGCTTCTGTCGGCGTCTCTCCGATATGCCGGGTTCGACGTCATCACCGCATCGGGAGGCACCGAGGCGGTCCAGGCCGCCCAGCGGCACCGGCCCGACCTGATCGTGCTCGACGTGATGCTGCCAGACATGGACGGGTTCGACGTGATCCGGAGGCTGCGCGGCGGCGGCGCGCGGATCCCCGTGGTCTTCCTCACGGCGCGGGACGCCACCGACGACAAGATCCGCGGGCTGACCCTGGGCGGCGATGACTATGTCACCAAGCCGTTCTCGCTCGAAGAGGTCATCGCCAGGATCAAAGCCGTGCTGCGGCGGACGCGCGGCGACGGCGTGGAGCCGACGCCGCGGCTGAAGTTCGCCGACCTTGAGCTCGACGAGGAGAGCCACGAGGTCTGGCGCGGCGGCAGCCAGGTGCAGCTGTCGCCGACGGAGTTCAAGCTGCTGCGGTACTTCATGTCCAATGCCAACCGGGTGCTGTCGAAAATGCAGATACTCGACCACGTCTGGGACTACGACTTCCGGGGCGACACCGGAATCGTCGAGTCCTACGTGTCAGTGCTGCGGCGGAAGATCGACACCAAGGAACCACGGCTGATCCACACCCTGCGCGGCGTCGGGTACGTGCTGCGGCTCCCGTCATCGTAAGGACGGCTCTTGCTCATGTCGGGTGTCATGCCGGAAGCCGACGCAGCGGAACTGGGCGCAGGCAGTGCCAAGAAGCCCAGGTGGTCCCCCGTGGGCGCGGCCCGGCGGCTCTCCGAGCGCACGCCGCTGCGGACCAAGCTGATCACCGCGGTACTCGCGCTTGTCATCTTGGCGCTCGCGCTGATCAGCATCGCCAGCGCGGTCATGCTCGGCCGTGTCGTGACTACGCAGCACGACACTCAGCTGGTAAGTGACTTCCAGAACGGCATAAGCTCGCAAACCCTGTCCCACCTAACCGCGGGGACCGCGGCACCCACCAATACCGGCATGGTGCTCGGCATACAGCTGCCGGGTAAGCAGCTCAGCTGGGCGCCGCAATCAAACGGGTTCCCGGCCATGGGGGGGAACGGCAACGGCGCGCCCTCGGCACCGCTGCCGTCCCTGCCAACCAGCACGACCTGGACAAACGCCAACTCGCCGGTGCTCATGACGGTGCCATCGCAGTCCGGGCCCGACACCTGGCGCGTCACGGCCGCCTCGATCACCGACTTTCCCGTCTACACCAGTTCAGGTACCAAGCTTGAGACCGTCAACCTGGTCCTGGCCATGGACCTCGGCGACGTCAACGCGCTGACCACGCGCCTGCAGCTGTTCGACCTGATCGTCGGCGGGGCGATCGTGGTGGTGCTCGCCGCCGTCGCGGTCGGGGTGGTCCAGACGAACCTGCGGCCGCTGAACGACATCGAGATGACCGCCGGCCAGATCGCGCTCGGGCACCTCGACCACCGCGTGCCTGAAGGTGACCCGCGCACCGAGATCGGCTCGCTCGGCCGGTCGCTCAACGCCATGCTCGCCCAGATCGAACGGGCGTTCCATGCCCAGGGCGAGGCCGAGCAGGCCGCGCATGACTCCGAGGAACGCATGCGCCGGTTCATCGCCGACGCCGCGCACGAGCTGCGCACCCCGCTGACCACCATCCGCGGCTTCGCCGCGCACTACCGCCAGCGCGGCGGAGCCGACGGCCGGCGATCCCGGGCCGCGGTCGGCGGCTCTGCGGCCGCGGTCTCTGGAGCGAGTCAAAATCCGTCCCCAGGAACGGTTGCGGATTACTCCGCCGGCGCGGGCTCTTCTGCTGGCAACGGGGCGTCCGCGGACGGGCTGTCACCCGAGGAACTTGACCGCCTCATGGGGCGGGTCGAAGCCGAGGCGACGCGGATGGGCCTGCTCGTCGAGGACCTGCTCACCCTGGCGCGGCTTGACCAGCAGCGGCCGCTGCACATGGGCCCGGTGGACCTGCTCACCCTGGCCGCCGACGCGGTGCAGGACGCGCGGATCGTCTCACCGGGACGGCCGATCGACCTCGTGGTAGCGCCGGGAACGGCGTTCATCGTCGAGGGGGACGAGCCGCGACTACGGCAGGTGGTCGGGAACCTGGTCAACAACGCCATTACGCACACGCCGGCGGGCACGCCGGTGCGGGTAAAGATCGGCCGGGGCACCCTTGAGGCCGACAGGGAACGCCGGGCCAACGGGCTGGACGGCACAGGGCACTCGGGCGAGCAGGATCACTGGGCCAGCCGAGGCGGCCAGGCAGGCGGGTCGGCGGTCAACGGGCAAACGGTCCCTTCCGTGGTGCTTGACGTGGAGGACGACGGGCCGGGGATGTCCGCCGATCAGGCGCGGCGTGTCTTCGAGCGGTTCTACCGTGCCGACGCGGCACGTAACCGCGCCTCGGGCGGGACGGGGCTCGGGCTGGCGATCGTGGCCGGGCTCGTCGGCGCGCACCACGGCACGGTCTCGGTGCGCACGTCCCCCGGGCAGGGCTGCGACTTCCAGGTCAAGCTGCCCCTCTCCCCCGACGCGCTGCCCACCGAGGAACCGGACGACGAGCTGCCCGCCTGATCCGGGTTTCTGGTCAGCTATCCGGCAGACTCGCTTCCTGCCGCGGATCAGGGTTGCCAGCCGTCCCGCAACGGCCATCCGGCCTGCGATACCTGCCGCCGGGCAGTCAGCGCCGCCCGCACCCGCGCCAGTCGCCCGTTTTGTCCGGATGCTCCGGCGTAGCAGGCCGTGTTCACGGCAAGATAGTGGAAACTTTGCGCTATATGTCACTTTCGCGTGCGTAGCACACGCGGAATTTCCAGCTTGCGCGAAGTTTCCACGCAGAATAGGGTCTCCGCGATTTTCCGGGCCGGCCGGCAAGAGCAGCGAGGCACCAATGGCCACGGCCGTTGCCACGGGCACCCGGTTCCCCTGAATCAACGGCGTTGTGGCTCAGTTAAAGGGATTGCGGCCACGGCGGGGCCCGGTGCCGGAATCCTGGGGGTCATGGTGCGGAGCGGGGGCAGCCGCAATCGTTCCTCGATCATGGATTTTGACCTGCCTGGTCCGGTAACGCGGCGGGCGGCCGCATGGCGCCTTCTGTTCGTCCGCCCGGATAGGCGGCAGCGAGGGCGGTGTGGTGCGTGGTGAAGCGGCCATGGTCGTATGCGGTTTCCGCGTGCTCTTCTTCGTCGATGCCGGAGAGTTCGGCGTCGCGGGTGGCGCGCAGGCCGAGCGTCTTGTTGACGAGAGCGGCGATGGCCAGCGTGAGCAGGCCCGAGTACGCGATCGTCACCAGCGCTGCCAGGGCCTGGCGGCCGAGCTGGGTCAGGCCGCCGCCGTAGAACAGGCCGTTCGCGCCGGCCGCGTTGACCGCCGTGGTCGCGAGCAGGCCGGTGGCGAGCAGGCCGGTCAGGCCGCCGATGCCGTGCACCGCGACAACGTCCAGGGAGTCGTCGAAGCCGAAGCGGTACTTGAGCCTGATCGCGAACGCGGCGATGATCCCGGCGGCCAGGCCGATCGCGGCACCGCCCAGGGGCTCGACGAAGCCGCAGGCGGGAGTGATGCCGACCAGGCCGGCGACCGCGCCGGAGGCGGCGCCGAGCGTGGTGGGCTTGCCGTCCCGCTTCTGCTCCACGATGAGCCAGCCCAGCAGGCCGGTGCCGCCGGCCAGCATGGTGTTGAGGAACGCGGTGGCCGCCAGGCCGTCGGCGGCCAGTGCGGAGCCGGCGTTGAAGCCGAACCAGCCGAACCAGAGGATGCCGGCGCCGAGCATGACCATCGGCAGGTTGTGCGGGCGGTGCTGCTCCCCGGGCCAGCCGACGCGCCTGCCGATGACGACGGCGAGGGCCAGGGAGGCGGCACCGGAGTCGACCTCGACCGCGGTGCCGCCGGCGAAGTCGAGCAGGTGCAGCTTGCTGACCATCCAGCCGTTCGGGTCGAAGACCCAGTGCGCCAGCGGCAGGTAGACGATCGTCACCCAGAGCGCGACGAAGACCAGCCAGGGCCAGAACCGGGTCCGCTCCGCGACGGCGCCCGCCAGCAGCGCCACCGTGATGATCGCGAACATGAGCTGGAAGGACGCGAGCGCGAAGACCGGGATGCGGTGACCTGGCGGCCCGGTGAGCTGGGTCGCCAGGTTGTGCAGGCCCGCCTGGCTGAGAGTGCCGATCAGGCCGCCGCCCGCGTCCGGGCCGAAGGCCAGAGAGAAGCCGAACAGCACCCAGATGACCGCCACCACGCCGAGGCAGGCGACGGTCAGCGCGATCGTGTTCAGCATGCTCTTAGCGCGGATCATGCCGGAGTAGAAGAGGGCGAGACCCGGGGTCATGAACATGACCAGGCCGGCGCTGACCAGGACCCAGGCGGTGTCGGCTGCGTTCACGCCGGCCTGCCAGCGTGGCGTCGCCGGCAGAGCGCGCCTGGCCGGGCCGCGCGGCACCGCCTGTCGCCTTCGTCGTGGTGGCCGTGCTGTCGCTGCCCGTACTGCACCCGGTCCCCTCCTGCCTGGGATGTGGTGATCCGCCGCGTTACGGTCACTTTTAAATGTTTCGCGATAGGGACCGGGTGATTTCGTGGATGTTAATTGTGTGAACCAGAGGTAACCCGGAACCAGAAGGGCATGCCGGGCGTCGCTGACCGGCGCTCGCGTGACCACTGTCACGGAGATGGTCAGCGGAGATCACTGGCGTTTTCCACGGCCGGCGTACGTCGCGGCCGTTCCGGGGTGCGGGCGATCTCGCCCTAGATGTCGTTGGCAAGCAGCTTCCGGGTCAGTTCCGCCCACGCCCCAGCCGGCGCCATGGAGCGACGGTGACCGACTGGCACTAGCCCGACGCCGATTGCAAGGGGCGCACCGGAAGTTCGATGAGCAGGTGCGTACCTTCGCCGCGGCCGCTTTCCAGCCTGAATGTCCCGCCAGTAGCCTCGACCCGGTCCTTGAGGCCGATCAGGCCGGAGCCGCGCGCCGGATCCGCTCCCCCATCGCCGTCGTCGCGGACGTCGACCCTGAGCACGTCGCCTACCGGCTCGACCTGGACGTGCACTCCCGACGCCTTCGCATGCTTGGCCGCGTTCGCCAGTGCCTCCGATACCACGTAATACGCGGTGACCTCGATATGGTCAGGTAGCCGTGCGTGCGTTCCCACGTTGAGTGTCACGGGGACAGCTGAGCGCCGGGCGAGCGTCTTGAGCGCCGCCGCCAGGCCTCCCTGACCGAGGATGGCGGGGTGTATGCCTCGCGCATATTCGCGCAGCTCATCCAGGGTGCTTGCCAGGCCAGCCAGCACGTGATCGATTTCGGCGGTGAGTTGATCGAGCTGGGGAGGCACCCGGCCCTGAACAGCGCGCAGTTGCAGCGCGAGCGTAACGAGGCGCTGCTGCGCGCCGTCGTGCAGGTCGCGTTCGATGCGGCGCCTGGTCTGGTCGGCGGTGGCGACGATGCGGGCCCGAGACGCCGTTAGCTGTTCATGGGCCTCGGCGTTGGCGATCGCCGTCGCGACGAGCTCGGTGAAGCCGACCAGGCGTTCCTCCGTGCTCGGCGGCAACGGCTCTGCGCGGGTGGACGCCGCGACCATGATGCCCCATAGGCGCCCGTCGACGCTGATCGGAGCGCCGACCGAGGAACGGATGCCTCTGCCACGCGCGTCGACGGCAACGTCGCCGGAGGCGTCCAGGTAGCTGTCAAGCCGCGCGGCGCGTCCGGTCGTGCGGACCATCTCGGTGACGTTCCGCCCGCCCAGGATGACCCCGACGCCGGGCGGCACGGGCTCGCCAGTGGCGCTCCACCCGGCGATTCCCGACACCACGCCGTCCCCGAAGCGGCCGATGAGCGTCATGTCCGCGGGAAGCAACTGTCCGACCTCCTGCGCGACCGCCGCGAAAACCCCGCGCGGTCCCTCGCCGTGGGCGACCAGCGTTGCCACCCTTCGTAGCGCCGCCTGTTCATCCGCCAGGGCATTTACCTCCTGGCGCGCCTGGGCATTCGCGATCGTGGTCGCAATCAGCTCAGTGAACTCGGCCAGACGGTGCTCCGTGCCGGGTGGGAGCGCGTTCTCGCGCGTCGACGCCACGCCAACCAATCCCCACAGCCGACCCTCAACGCTGATCGGCGCGCCAACCGACGAGCGCATCCCGAACTTGCGGGCGGCCACGGTGACGGGGTCAGCGCCTTCGGCGAGGCGGTAGTCGACCCGGGCGGGCCCGTTGCGCTCGAACACGAGCGTGTTGACATTATGGCCGCCAAGCGTCCACCTGTTGCCCACGAGCCTGTGGTCGCCCCTTCTGTTCCACCCGCCAACCATCTCGACGACGGGCCCGGGATCGTAGCGGCCAACGGTGGTGAAGTCGGCGTCCGGCATGACATGCCCGACCTCCTGGGCGACCGCGGCGAACACCTCGTGGGGCGGGGCGCCACGGGCGACGAGGGTCGCGACCCGGCGCAGCGCCGCCTGCTCCCGCGCGAGCCGCTCGATCTCGCCGCGCGCGACGCGCTCCTGATCAAGGACGCTGATCATCCGCATCGTCATCGCCGCGACGCGTGACATCCCGCCCAGGAGAGCAGTTTCATGGCGCGTCAGCCGGCCGGGCCGTGCCAGCACCAGCGTCGCGCCCGGCGGGTACGCGAGAGCGACCGCCACCGTCGCGCACCATCCGACCCCGGGAATCTCCAGCCGGGAGTCCGGATCACCTGGCCGGATGCCCGTGAGCTGGTCGACGGGCTCGGTGCCTTCCGCGTAACCCACGGCGGCGATGACTTCTCCGTCGGCCATGATCGCCGCCACGTCCGCGTCCAGCGCCTCGGCCGCGCGCTCGACCGCCGCGCGGGCGGCAGCCGCCTCGGTCGCGCATGCGGAGATGCTCGCGACGAACTCCGCGAGCTGCTGGGTGGACCACGCCGAACTGTCCATCAGCCGATCGACAGGACAACGAGGGTCTGGTTGTGGAAGCCGCGGATCCCTCGTGTCCTGGCGATTTCTCCGTAGGTGTAGAACCCCGCCACCGGGGCGCCGGACGCCATCGCGGCAAGCCGGCCGATCTCGGCCCTGATGCCTCCCTCGCCGAGGACACTGCGCCTGGCTATGCAGTCGAAGGCTAGGACGCCAAGCGGAGGACGTCC
>Ga0335072_10013674_pt1 | contig 11555 bp, 10 predicted proteins | sample Lox_Sample_21_FD_206725 | JGI IMG/M metagenome (GOLD analysis project Ga0335072, IMG submission 206725) | Soil microbial communities from Loxahatchee National Wildlife Refuge, Florida, United States - Lox_Sample_2.1 | ecosystem: Environmental > Terrestrial > Soil > Wetlands | place: USA...
TCTACGGCGCCGTCGGCAAGTCGATCTTGATCCATCAGTATTCCGGCCCTCTGCAGCTGCCAACCAAGCAACACGTGTTCGACTGGTCGCTTGGGCCGTCGGTCGCTGTCCTTCGCGAGCAATACAATGCCGATTACGCGCTCCTCACTTACGTGCGCGACAGCTACAGCACCGGCGGCCGCATCGCGTTGCAGATCGTGGCGGCGGCGGTGATCGGCGTTGCCATTCCTGGCGGGTCGCAGCTCGCCTTCGTCTCGCTGATCGATCTCAGAACCGGCGACATCGTCTGGTACAACCGGCTGCTGCGGCAGACCGGGGATCTGCGCGGCGAGAAGGCGGCGAAGGGTACCGTCGCCACCATGATGGAAGGATTTCCCAAATGAGCACGCTCACCCGGCGCTCGGTGCTGGGTGGCCTCTGCTCCTGCTCGGCGGTGACGCTCGCCGCCTGCCATCCCGCCAACGCGCCGGAAGGGCCGATCAGTGCCGGCTACCGCCCATCGCTCACCAGCGAGGAGGGCGGGCTCTGGGAGGAGATGGACAAGGCGGAGCACGAGACCCGCATTTCGCGCTTCCGGATCCGCGACGCGGAGCTCGACGCCTACGTCAAGGAGATCGTCTGCCGGCTCGCTGCCCAGCAGTGCGCGGACGTGCGCGTCTACGTCATGCGCGTCCCCTATTTCAATGCCGAGGCCGCTCCCAACGGGATGATCCTGGTATGGAGCGGCCTGCTGCTCCGGACCCAGAACGAAGCACAGTTCGCGGCGATCCTCGGCCACGAGCTCGGCCACTACATCCAACGCCATTCCCTGCAGCGCATGCGCGAGATCCGCGACAAGGCGAGCGCCGCCGCCTGGCTCGGTGCAAGCTTCGGGGCCGCCGGCGGTCTCGCCGGCTTGGCGCTCCTGGGCGGCATCCCCGGTTTTTCCCGCGACCAGGAACGGGAGGCGGACCGGATCGGCTTCGAGCTGATGACCAAGGCCGGCTACCGCCCCTCCGAGGTTCCTCGCATCTGGCAGAACGTGATCGCCGAGCGCGACTCCGATCCCGAGCACAAGGAGCGGGATGTCTTCTTCAAGGCGCATCCCGATCCGGAGGAGCGCGAGACCACCCTGCGCCGGCTCGCCGACGCAGCCGGCCCCATCGGCGATACCTATGTCGAGCGCTATCAGGGGCAGATCCGCAGCTTGCGCGGCTCGATGCTGGAGGACGAGCTCAAGCTCCGCGAGTATCCGCGGACGCTGGTGGTGCTGCAGGAGATCGTCGCCACTGTCGGCGAGGACGGCGAGATTGCCTACTACACGGGCGAGGTCTACCGCCAGCGCGACGGGACCGGCGATGCCAAGAAGGCACGCGAGGCCTATGAGCGGGCAATCGCGCTCGGCGGCTTTCCACCGGAGCTCCACCGCTCGCTCGGCCTCATGCAGATGCGCGCGGGCGAGAAGGTCCAGGCGCAGCAATCCTTCGCCCGGTACCTGCAGCTGCGCCCGGAGGCCAGCGATCGCGCGATGATCCAAACCTATCTCAAGCCACAGGGATCCTGATGAAGCACCTTGCCGTAACCGTCGCCGCGGCGCTGACGCTTGCCGCCTGCGCCAACTACAGCCTGGTGTCGCCGAGCCGCCAGGTCGTGCAGGGCCGGCTCGCCGTCGAGACCGGCATCGCCTGGAACAAGGTCAACAAGCCGAGCTCGGAATCCATCTTCTATTCGGTGAGCGGGCCGGTGGAGACCTGGACCGTCGACGGCGAGAGCCTGGACGCAGTCGCGTTCTTCGCCGGCATTCCGGATGGCGTGCCGCTCGTCGTCCGGCAGAACAAGACCCAGTCGATCGGCGCGTTCCGCAGCTCGATGACGCCGAACGACATCATGGACCTGACCAGCGCCACCCTCGCCACGCTCGCCAACACCGCGGTGATCAAGAGCCGCGACCTGCGGCCGGCGAAGGTGGCCGGCCTCGACGGATTCCGCTTCGAGATCGACTATGCGCTGCACGACGACATCGATCGCGTGCTGAGCGCCGCCGGCGTCGTCCGCGACGGCAAGCTCTACCTCATCGTCTTCGAGGGTGCCTCGATCTACTACTACGGCAAGTACCTGCCGGAATTCGAGCGCATCGTCACCTCCGCGAGCTTCGTCGGCACCTGAGCGGGTGACGGCTACGGCTTCCTTGGCAGCGGCGCGCGGCAGCGCTAATGATGCGCGGTGGCCACCCGTCTCGTTGAACCGCCGCTCTCCGACGTTGCGCGCCTGGTCCGCCGCCACGACCGCGACCGCTATCTGACGGCGCTCTTCGCGCCCGCCGACCGGCGCAACGCGCTGATGGCGCTTTACGCCTTCAATCACGAGGTGGCGAAGACGCGCGAGAGCGTCACCGAGCCGATGCTGGGGCGGATCCGGCTGCAATGGTGGCGCGAGGGGCTGGAGGCGGCTTATGGCGGCGGGCCGATCCGAAAGCACGAGGTGCTGCAGCCGCTCGCCGAGGCGATCCGCCGCTACGATCTCTCGCGCAGCGAATTCGAGGCCTTGATCGATGCTCGCGAGCTCGATCTCGCCGCCGAGCCGCCCGCCACCGTCGCGGCGCTGGAGGCCTATTGCGCCGACACCTCGGGCCGGCTGCAGGTGCTGGCGCTGGAGGTGCTGGGGGTGCGCGACGCGGCGGCGGTGACGGCGGCACGCGAGGCCGGCATTGCCTTCGCGATCGCGGGGCTGCTGCGAGCGGTTCCCTTTCACGCCCGCGCGCGGCGGCAATACATCCCCGCCGATCTTGCCGAGGAGGTCGGGCTCGACATCGCCGCGCTCCAGGAGCTCAAGCCCTCGCCGGCCCTCGCAGCGGCGGCGAAGCGCCTCGCAGGCCGCGCGCGCGAGCATCTGGCGGCGGCGCGCGCCCGCGCCGCGGAGATGCCGTCGGCGGCACTCCCGGCGCTTCTGCCGGCACGGCTTGCGGCCGCCCATCTCGGCGCCATCGAACGTGCCGGCTTCGACGTCTTCAATCCGCGGCTCGCCCTGCCGCGCGGCGGCAGCGGGCTGCGGCTTGCCTGGGCGGCGTTGATTCGGCGCTATTGATCCGGCCCGGCGAATCGGGGATTGAATGGGTCACCCGGCAAGAGGACGAGATGCGACGGCATCTGCCGACACTGCTTATCGCGCTGGCGCTGATCTCAGCCGCCGGCGCCGCGGCCGCGATGCAGGAGCAGCGCTTCGGACCCTACGATGTACGAATCAGCGAGCCGAGCGACGGCATCTGGCCGGGGCGGCTGGAGATCCTGCTCAACGGCAGGGTGGTCTATCGCGGCAGCGACCGCACCTACGGCTTCGCCGACAGCGCTCCGATCGGCGCCGATCTCACCGGCAGCCGCGAGCCGATGCTGGCGGTGAGCGCCTACAGCAACGGCGGCGACTGCTGCTTCGAGATGCTGCTGTTCGGCCTCGGCCCGCAGCTCCGGCTGGCGGCGCCTTTGCCGGGCGGCAAGAGCGAGGGCAAGTTCGAGCGGACCGGCGGCCTCTGGTACTACATCGCCCGCGACTGGACCTTTGCCGGCTGGAAAGTCGACGCCGCGTCGTCGCCCGCCTGCCGCGTCGTGCTCGCCTACCAGAAGAGCCGCTGGCGCCTCGCAGCCGAGCGCATGCGGCGCGGCGCGCTGCCGGGCACCCTCCTCAATCAGCTCGCCGCGAAGATCCGCGGCAGCGAGCGCTGGCGCATCAAGCCGTCGGGGGAGATCGAAGCCTATGAGCCGCAGCTCCCGACGCTGATGCTCGATCTCGTCTACACCGGGAACCCGGCGCAGGCGGAGACGCTGCTGGACGCCGCCTGGCCGCCGAAGGCGGAGGGGAAGGCGCGGTTCCTGCGCGACTTCCGCCGCGAGTTGGCGAAGAGCCCCTATGCCCGCGACATCAGGCGGCTGGCGAAAGTGTCGCCGCCCGGCGAGAGCGACAGCGCGGAGACCTGCGAGCGGGATTGAGCGCGACTATTCCGCCGCGGCGCGGGCGGGCCCGAGCCAGCGCTCGAGATCGGCGAGCGCGCGGCGGGCTATCATGGGTTTGCGCTCGCCCTTGTTGGCGCGGGTGACGGCGCCCTCCGGCAGCGGCGGGAAGAGGCCGAAATTGACGTTCATCGGCTGGAAGGTGCCGGCATCGGCGCCGCCGGTGATGTGCGCGAGGAGCGCGCCCAGCGCCGTGGTGGCGGGCGGCGGATCGATGGCCGCGCCCAGGCGCTCGGCGGCGGCGAAACGGCCGGCGAGGAGACCGATGGCGGCGCTCTCCACATAGCCCTCGACGCCGGTGATCTGGCCGGCAAAGCGCAGCCGCGGTTGCGCTTTGAGACGAAGCGCGCCGTCGAGGAGCTTGGGGCTGTTGAGGAAGGTATTGCGATGGAGGCCGCCGAGGCGGGCGAACTCGGCATTCTCGAGGCCGGGGATCATCCGGAACACGTGCTTCTGCTCGCCGTGCCTGAGCTTGGTCTGGAAGCCCACGATGTTGTAGAGCGTGCCGAGCGCATTGTCCTGACGGAGCTGCACCACCGCGTAGGCGCGCCGCCCGGTGCGCGGGTCGCGCAGCCCCACCGGCTTCATCGGACCGTAGCGCAGCGTGTCGATCCCGCGCGCCGCCATCACCTCGATGGGGAGGCAGCCGTCGAAATAGGGCGTGCTCTTCTCCCACTCCTTGAAGTCGCCGGTCTCGCCCGCGAGCAGCGCCGCGACGAAGGCGAGATACTGCTCCTTGTCGAGGGGGCAGTTGACGTAGTCGGCGGTGTCGTCGCGGTCGTAGCGCGACTGCAGCCAGGCCACCGACATGTCGATGCTCTCGCGATAGACGATCGGCGCGATGGCGTCGAAGAAGGCGAGCGCGTCCTCGCCGGTGAGCTCGCGGATCGCCGCGGCGAGCGCCGGCGAGGTGAGGGGGCCAGTGGCGATGATGACGCTATGCCACTCCGCGGGCGGCAGTCCCGCGATCTCCTCCCGCGAGATCGTCACCAGCGGATGCGCCGCGAGCGCCGCCTCGACGGCGCCGGAGAAGCCCTCGCGATCGACCGCCAGCGCGCCGCCCGCCGGCACCTTGTGCGCGTCCGCGGCGCCGAGGATCAGCGAGCCCGCGCGCCGCATCTCCTCGTGCAGCAATCCCACGGCGTTGTTGAGCGGGTCATCGGAGCGCAGCGAATTCGAGCAGACGAGCTCGGCGAGTCCGCCGGTGACATGCGCCTCGGTGCCGCGCACCGGCCGCATCTCGTGCAGCACGACAGGCACGCCGGCCTCCGCCACCTGCCAGGCCGCCTCGCTGCCGGCAAGACCGCCGCCGATGATGTGGATGGACTCCGCCATCGCTACGCCCGCTTCAGCTTCTTTTGCCCGCCGCGCGTGAGATAGCTCCGCAAGTACTGCCCGGTGTAGCTCGCCTCCACCTCGGCGACCTGTTCCGGCGTGCCGGCGGCCACGACTTTGCCGCCGCCGGCGCCGCCCTCGGGGCCGAGATCGATGATCCAGTCGGCAGTCTTGATCACCTCGAGATTGTGCTCGATCACCAGCACCGTGTTGCCCTGGTCGACGAGGGCGTGCAGGACGTCGAGGAGTTTTCTGACGTCCTCGAAATGCAGGCCGGTGGTCGGCTCGTCGAGGATGTAGAGGGTGCGGCCGGTGGCGCGGCGGGAGAGCTCCTTCGCCAGCTTCACGCGCTGCGCCTCGCCACCGGAGAGCGTGGTCGCCGCCTGGCCGATGTGGATGTAGTCGAGGCCGACGCGCTCCAGGGTCACCAGCTTGTCGCGGATCGCCGGTACCGCGCGGAAGAACTCGGCGCCTTCCTCGACGGTCATGTCGAGGACGTCGGCGATGCTCTTGTCCTTGAACAGCACCTCCAGCGTCTCGCGGTTGTAGCGCTTGCCCTTGCAGACGTCGCACTGGACGTAGACGTCGGGGAGGAAGTGCATCTCGATCTTGAGGACGCCGTCGCCCTGGCAGGCCTCGCAGCGGCCGCCCTTGACGTTGAAGGAGAAGCGGCCGGGCGCGTAGCCGCGCGCCTTCGCCTCCGGCAATCCCGCGAACCAGTCGCGGATCGGCGTGAAGGCGCCGGTGTATGTCGCGGGATTGGAGCGCGGCGTGCGGCCGATCGGCGACTGGTCGATGTCGACGATCTTGTCCAGGTGCTCGGCGCCCTCGATGCGGTCGTGCTCGCCCGGGTGCTCGCGGGCGCCCATCAGGCGGCGCGCCAGTGCCTTGTAGAGGGTCTCGATGACGAGCGTCGACTTGCCGCCACCGGAGACGCCGGTGACGCAGGTGAAGGTGCCGATCGGGATGTCGACGGTAAGGTTTTTGAGGTTGTTGGCACGCGCACCGACGATGCGGAGCTTCTGGCCGAGCTGGCCGGCGCGCCTGGTCGCCGGCACCTCGATGCGCCGCCGGCCGGTCAGGTACTGGCCGGTGATGCTGGCGGGATCCGCCATCACCTGATCGGGCTTCCCCGCCGAGACCACGTGGCCGCCATGGACGCCGGCGCCCGGTCCCATGTCGATGAGATAGTCGGCGGTGCGGATCGCTTCCTCGTCGTGCTCGACCACGATCACCGTGTTGCCGAGATCGCGGAGCCGCTTCAGCGTCGCCAGCAGCCGGTCGTTGTCGCGCTGATGGAGGCCGATCGACGGCTCGTCCAGCACGTAGAGCACGCCGGTGAGGCCGGAGCCGATCTGGGAGGCGAGGCGGATGCGCTGGCTCTCGCCGCCGGAGAGCGTGCCGGAGGTGCGCGCGAGCGTCAGATACTCGAGCCCGACATTCCGGAGGAAGCCCAGGCGCTCGTTGATCTCCTTGAGGATGCGCTGAGCGATCTCGCGGTGCTTCGGGGACAGATGCTCCTCCAGGGAGCCGAACCACTCGCCGGCATCGAGGATCGAGAGATCCGCCACCTCGCTGATGTTGCGGCCGCGGATCTTCACTGCGAGCGCCTCCGGCTTCAGCCGCTTGCCGTGGCAGACCTCGCATTCCCGGTCGTTCTGGTAACGGCCGAGCTCCTCCTTGATCCAGGAGCTGTCGGTCTCCTTGTAGCGCCGCTCCATGTTGGGGATGACGCCCTCGAACGGCCGCTTGGTCGTATAGGAGCGCAAGCCGTCGTCGTACTTCATCGGGATCTCGGCGCCCTCGGAGCCGAACAGGATCGCGGTGCGCACCTTCTCCGGCAGATCCTTCCAGGGCGTGTTGGTGCTGACCTTGTAGTGGCGCGCGAGACTGTCGAGGGTCTGGGTGTAGTACTGCGAGCTGGAGCCGTGCCAGGGCGCGACCGCGCCTTCGCGGAGGCTCAACCGCTCGTCCGGCACCACCAGCTCCGGATCGAAGAACAGCTTGGTGCCGAGGCCGTCGCATTCGGGGCAGGCGCCGAAGGGGTTGTTGAAGGAGAAGAGCCGGGGCTCGATCTCCGGGATGGTGAAGCCGGAGACCGGGCAGGCGAATTTCGCCGAGAAGATGGTGCGCTCGCCGCCGTCGGCATTCTCCGCGATGGCAAGCCCGTCGGCGAGGTCGAGGGCGGTCTCCAGGCTGTCGGCGAGCCGGTTGCCGAGACCCTCGCGCACGACGAGGCGGTCCACCACCACCTCGATGTCGTGCTTCAGCTTCTTGTTGAGGGCGGGGACGGCGTCGATCTCCAGCATCTTGCCGTCGACCTTGACGCGCTGGAAGCCGCGCTTCTGGTAGTCCGCCAGCTCCTTGCGGTACTCGCCCTTGCGGCCGCGCACCACCGGCGCCAGCAGGTAGAGCCGCGTCCCCTCCTTCATGGTCATGATCCGGTCGACCATCTGCGAGACCGTCTGGCTCTCGATCGGGAGGCCGGTCGCCGGCGAATAGGGGATGCCGACCCGGGCGTAGAGCAGGCGCATGTAGTCGTAGATCTCGGTCACCGTGCCGACCGTCGAGCGCGGATTGCGCGAGGTAGTCTTCTGCTCGATGGAGATCGCCGGCGACAGCCCCTCGATGAGATCGACGTCGGGCTTCTGCATCAGCTCCAGGAACTGCCGCGCATAGGCCGAGAGGCTCTCGACGTAGCGCCGCTGCCCCTCGGCATAGATGGTGTCGAAAGCGAGCGACGACTTGCCCGAGCCCGAGAGCCCGGTGAGCACCACCAGGCTGTCGCGCGGCATCTCGACGTCCACGTTCTTCAGATTGTGCTCGCGCGCACCGCGAACCCGGATGTACTGCATGTCACCGGCTGGGGGATGGTTATTGGCAAAACTATAGCCCCCGGGGCCGGACAAAAGCGACTCCGGCATGGCAGGCTCTACCGTTAGATGGGGTGCCGACCACCGGCGGCAAAGCCCCGCCCGGCGCCAGCCCCCCTGACTCCGGACTTCGCCTTCGTGCTATGGTCGGTGCACCGGATTTCCGGGCTGTGGATAAGCCGGCGAGGGCGGAGGAACACGAGAATGGCAGGCAGCGTGAACAAGGTGATCCTGGTGGGCAATCTGGGCCGCGACCCGGAGATCCGCACCACCCAGGACGGGACCAAGGTGGCGAACCTGTCGCTTGCGACTTCCGAGACCTGGCGCGACAAGAACAGCGGCGAGCGCAAGGAGCGCACGGAGTGGCACCGGGTGGTCGTCTTCAACGAGCGCCTGGTCGACGTGATCGAGAAATACGTCCGCAAGGGCTCCAAGCTTTATCTCGAAGGCGCGCTGCAGACCCGCAAGTGGACCGACAAGGAAGGCCAGGAGCGCTACAGCACCGAGGTCGTCCTGCAGCGCTTCCGCGGCGAGCTCACGATGCTCGACGGCGGGCGAGGCGGCGGCGGCTCTGACTTCGGCGGCGAGCCCGACATGGGCGGCGGCGGGAGCATGGGAGGAGGCGGTGGCGGTGGCGGACGTCGCTCCGGTGGCGGGGCGCCGCCCGATCTCGACGACGAGATCCCGTTCTAGGAAGCTTGGCCGCCGAGAGAGCTACCGGCAGGAGGCTCTCGCCATCGCAGGCGCGCGCGTACGAGGTACGCAAGCGGCGTTCGTGGGCCTGGCGATCGCCGCCGGGGCGGAGGAGCCGGAACCGAGGCCGTTCCATGACGCGGCTCAGGATCATCGCTTGGGGGCTCGCCGCCGGCATGCTGGCGGCAGCGCCGGCAGAGGCCGCGGACCGCGTGGCGTCGGTGGCCGAATCGCCGTTCTCGTCGGAGCCCGGCGTGGCGCCCGGCCATCTCGCTCTCGTCGATCTCATCCATGCTCTCGATCGCGTCACCCACTCCTCGACCAGGATCGTCCTCCGCCCCTTCGCCCGCTCTCTGAAGGACACCGCCGCCGGCCTCGCGGACTTCCACCTACCGTTCATTCAGGACGATGATTCCCAGCCGCCGCCAGGACTGCTCTATGTGAAGGAGGTCGACTTCGGCCACTCGCAGTTCATCATCTATTCCCGCAAGCTCGCCCCCTACGATGCCAAGACGGTGGCGACCGCAAAGAATGTCGAGGCAGAGCCGGACCATGAATCCTTCTTTCCCTTCCCGGTGAAGGCGACCTATTGCGTCACCTGCAGCCTGGAGAAGGTGCTGCTCGGGCGCACCGACGCCATGATCGTTGCCGCGGATGTCGTCGATCCCCTCCTGAGCGACCCCAAGTACAAGGAAATTCACCGCGCCTTGTACAAGATCTACCCGATCCGTGCTCTCGTCCCGGCCGACCGGGATTCCGCCGCGACCCGGCGCTATCTCGTCGAGGGCGTGCGGGAGCTCAAGGAGTCCGGCGAATTGTGGAAGATCATGCGCCACGACATCCGCTATTCCGATTGGCAGCCGTGAGCGCCGGGGATGACCTCCGGCAGAGCAAGCCTAGGATTCCCGAAAGGGTCAGGCGGGGATTTTCGGGGATGCAGGCCGGTGGCGCGCGGGTGATGATCGGACCGCTGATGGCGACCGACATCCTGCCGCTCTTCCAATGGTTCAACGACGTCGAGGCGATGCGCCTCGACGCCGCCTATCGGCCGGTCGACTGGGCGAGCCATAACGCCTGGTTCGAGACTGTCGGCCGGGATCTCTCCAAGATCCTGTTTGCGCTGCGCCGAACGGGCACGCCCGCTATCATCGGCTACGTGACGCTCTCCAACATCAACGCGGTGCACCGCTCGGCGGAGATCGGCCTGCGCATCGGCGAGGAGAAGAACCGCAACCAGGGTCTCGGAACCGAGGCGATCGGCCTCACCCTCGATTTTTGCTGGCGGCATCTCAACCTGGAGCGCGTGTGGCTGCATGTGTTCCGGCACAATGAGCGGGCACAGCGCAGCTATGCCAAGGCGGGCTTCAAGAAGGAGGGCCTGCTGAGACGCGCCGCCTATATCGACGGCAGCTGGGTCGATGTGGTCGCGATGGCAATCCTGCGGCCGCGGAGGCCGCAATCTCCTGCGGCGCCCTCCCCGACGGCCACGGGCTGACGTGGTGGCGACGCTCCTCGATGCGATCGCGCTGGTGGAGCGGGGCGAGCTCGCCAAGGCGGCGGAGATCTGCCGGGCGGTGCTCCTGCAGCAGGAGAGCGCCGAGGGCCATGGCCTCTTGGCGGAGATCGGCCGGCGCGGCGGCGATTTCCAGGCGATGCTCGAGCATGGACGCAGGGCCGCGGCTCTCGCGCCGCGGTCGGTCGAGTACCATCACTTTGTCGGCGTCGCGCTGCTGGAGCTCGGCGCCGTCGAGGAGGCGATCGACGCGCTCGACCGCGCCATCGAGCTGCGCCTCATCCACGAGCCGGTCCAGGCGGATCTCGGCGCCGCGCTCGCGCGCCGCGGACGTTTCGAGCAGCGCTATTCCGTGACGGTCGTCACCCCGACGATCGGCTCCCGCGCGCTCGTCCGCGCGATCGAGAGCGTCCAGGCGCAGACCTATTCGCGGCTCGATCACCTCATCGTCATCGACGGACCGGACGGCGAGGCGCGGGTCCGGGCGGCGATGCCGGCAGCGCCGCGCCATCCCTGCTATCTGATCGCGCTTCCGTTCAACACCGGCGCCGGCGGCTTCAAGGGGCATCGGATTTACGGTGCCGCCGTCTACCTGGCGCCCGGCCGCTATGTCGCCTTTCTCGACGAGGACAACTGGTTCGAGCCCGATCACATCGAAAGCCTGATGCGGCTGATCGAAACGGGCGGGCTCGAATGGGCCTATGCGCTCCGGACGATCGTCGACGCCGAGGGACGCGAGGTCGCCAAGGACGATTGCGAGAGCCTCGGGAAATGGCCGCTCTGGCGGGATCCCGCCACCCATTTCGTCGACATGAACTGCTACCTGTTGCGACGGGACATCGCGATCGAGTTCAGCCCGCGCTTCCATCGGCGCTCCCGCGATCTCTTCTCGCCTGACGCGGCGTTGTGCCAGCACCTCCTCAAGACGCGGCCGCGCTTCGATACCAACGGCGCCTACACCGTCAACTACGCGGCCGCCAGCGGGCCGGGCTCGGTGGTCGCGGATTTCTTCCTGCGCGGCAACGCCCTGATGCGCGAGCGCTACCCCGCGGGCTTCCCCTGGCGCAAGCCGCCGCCCGCCTGAGCGGGAAGCGGCGCGGGGGGTTGTCGACCGCCGCCAGCAATACATTTCTGAGACAGCGGCGCCCGGATCCGGAGCGT
>Ga0335072_10013676_pt1 | contig 11555 bp, 8 predicted proteins | sample Lox_Sample_21_FD_206725 | JGI IMG/M metagenome (GOLD analysis project Ga0335072, IMG submission 206725) | Soil microbial communities from Loxahatchee National Wildlife Refuge, Florida, United States - Lox_Sample_2.1 | ecosystem: Environmental > Terrestrial > Soil > Wetlands | place: USA: Florida...
CGCGGTTGCGCTCGCGGTCGTACTTCAGCACGCGCACGTCCAGCTCGTCGCCGACGTTGACGACTTCGGACGGATGACGCACGCGCTTCCACGCCATGTCGGTGATGTGCAGCAGACCATCGATGCCGCCCAGGTCCACGAACGCGCCGTAGTCGGTGAGGTTCTTGACCGTGCCCTTCACCACGGCGCCCTCGGTCAGGCGCTCCAGCAGCTTCTCGCGCTCTTCGGAGAACTCGGTCTCGACGACGGCGCGGCGGCTGACTACGACGTTGTTGCGCTTGCGGTCCAGCTTGATGATCTTGAATTCAAGATCCTTGCCTTCCAGGTACACCGGGTCGCGTACCGGACGCACATCGACCAGCGAGCCGGGCAGGAACGCGCGGACGTCCTTGATGTCGACGGTGAAACCGCCCTTGACCTTGCCGGAGATCTTGCCGGTGATGGTTTCTTCCTTGTCGAAGGCCTGCTCGAGGTCGTCCCATACCATGGAACGCTTGGCCTTCTCACGGGAGAGCTTGGTCTCGCCGAAGCCGTCTTCCAGTGCGTCGAGGGCTACCTTCACCTCGTCGCCCACGCTTACTTCCAACTCGCCGTTCTCGCTCTTGAACTGCTCGATCGGAACGATGCCTTCGCTCTTCAGGCCGGCGTTGATCACGACGACGTCGTTGCGGATTTCGACAACGATACCGGTGACGATGGCACCCGGCTTCAGTTTAGAGATGGCCTGTTGGCTCTGTTCAAACAGCTCGGCAAAACTTTCAGTCATGTTGATTCCAGAAATAAGAAAAGGCCTTCACCCCACTGCGCGCCGTCGGAGTAATTGCGCAGATGGGCAGGCCCACCGGTTGTGGGTGGTCGGGATCGCGCCCTCGCACCGTTGACCCAAAACTCCATGCCGCGGCATGAAGCGCCAATGCCGCCGCAATCCGGTTACGGATTCACGACGGCCAAAACTTTCGCGGCCACATCCACGATCCCCATGCCGGTGGTATCCACCAGCACCGCATCGCGGGCGGGTTTCAGCGGCGCCACGGCTCGCGATGCATCGCGGGCGTCACGCGCCTCAATTTCGCTCTGAAGGGTGGCAAGTGTAACGCTCAGCCCCTTTTCCTTCAACTGCTTATAGCGTCTTTTAGCTCTTTCGGCCGCGCTGGCAGTGAGGAATACCTTATACGGCGCATCGGGGAAGATCACCGTACCCATATCCCGCCCGTCCGCCACCAGGCCGGGCGCCTTGCGGAAACTCAGCTGGAGATCGACCAGCGCCTTGCGCACCGAAGGAATTGAGGCAATGGCCGAGGCCGCAGCGCCGGCAGTCTCGGTGCGCAACTCGTCGGTGGCATCGTGGCCATTGACGATCACGCGCGTTTCGCCATCATGTGGCACCGCACGAAACTGGATCCTGGTGGTTTGCGCGCAACGGGTAACGGCCTCGGCATCGGAAATATCCAGCCCGGCCGCACCAGCGGCATAGCCGACCGCCCGGTACAGCGCGCCGGAATCCAGTAATCGCCAGCCCAGGTGTTCCGCCACCAGCCGGCTGATCGTGCCTTTGCCTGATCCGGAGGGTCCGTCGATGGTGAGTACGGGCACGGACTGGCGTGTTGGCATGGACGAACCTGATGGCACGGGAAGTGCTTAGCTTATCGCGTTTACAGGGGTGCCAGGCGCATGCTTTTCCGTTACTCATCGACCGTATCCGGCTATCAGCCGTCCTCCATGAACGATCTTCACCGCCAGTTCCACCAGGCCGCCGACGAACTGCGGCGGCTGAGGGAACGGCCCGACAACGACACGCTGCTTTCGCTCTACGCGCTCTACAAGCAGGCCCTGGAAGGCGACGTGCACGATTGCCAGCCGACCAGTTTTTTCGACTTCATCGGCACCGCCAAGCAGGAAGCCTGGTCGCGCGTGAAGGGCATGCCGCAAGAGGAAGCCATGCGTCAATACGTGGCATTGGTACAACAATTGCTCGACTGAGACGGCAATTGCCACGCCTGGGCCACTTGCGTCCATCGTGAATAGCGGGCACATTCATACGATCGTTTGAATGACGGTCGTCGCATGAACTATCCCCACCTGTTTGCCCCGCTCGACCTGGGCCACGTCACCCTGCCCAATCGCATCCTGATGGGTTCGATGCATACCGGGCTGGAGGACAAGGCGGCCGATTTCGACAAGTTGGCAAGCTATTTCGCCGAGCGCGCCCGCGGCGGCGTGGGCCTGATGGTGACCGGCGGCATCGCCCCTTCCATCGAAGGCTGGTTGAAACCCTTCGGCGGACGTATGACGTTGCCCTGGCACAAGCCCCGCCACCGCAAGATCACCCAGGCGGTTCACGCCGAAGGCGGGCGCATCTGCATGCAGATACTGCACGCAGGGCGTTACGGCTATCACCCGCTGTCGGTCGCGCCATCGCGCATCCAGTCGCCGATCACGCCGTTCAAACCACGCCAACTCAGCGGGCGCGGCGTAGAGCGCACCATCAGGGACTTCGTCCGCTGCGCGCAACTCGCGCGCGAAGCCGGCTACGACGGCGTGGAGGTGATGGGCTCGGAAGGCTATCTCATCAATCAGTTCATTGCCGCGCGCACCAACAAGCGCAACGACGCCTGGGGCGGCGATGCGGCCAGGCGCATGCGTTTTCCGCTGGAAATCGTGCGGCGCATGCGCGAAGCCGTCGGCCAGGATTTCATCATCATCTATCGCCTTTCGATGCTCGACCTGGTGGAAGATGCGCAGTCCTGGCCGGACATCGTCACGCTTGCCAAAGGCATCGAGGCAGCAGGCGCCAGCATCATCAACACCGGCATCGGCTGGCATGAAGCACGCGTACCGACCATCGTCACCAGCGTGCCGCGCGCCGGCTTCAGCTGGGTGACCAGGAAGCTCAAAGGCGAAGTATCGATTCCGCTGATCACCACCAACCGCATCAACATGCCTGAGGTAGCCGAGCGCATTCTTGCCGATGGCGATGCGGACATGGTGTCGATGGCACGGCCGCTGCTGGCGGATCCGGAATGGGCGGCCAAAGCGAAAGCCGGTGGCAGCGAACGCATCAATACCTGCATCGCCTGCAATCAGGCGTGCCTCGATCACGTGTTCTTGAACCAGCGCGCAAGCTGCATGGTCAACCCCCGCGCCTGCCACGAGACCGAGCTGCGTATCGTTCCGGCAAAGACGCGCAAACGTATCGCGGTGGTGGGCGCCGGCCCAGCCGGCATGGCGTGCGCGTCCACCTTGGCCGAACGCGGTCACGAGGTCACGCTGATCGATGCCGGCGAAGAAATCGGCGGCCAGTTCAACTACGCCAAGCGCATTCCCGGCAAGGAGGAATTCCGCGAGACGCTGCGCTATTTCAAGCATCGCCTGGCCGACACCGGCGTGCGCGTGCAACTAGGGCAAGTCGTGGATGCTGCGTCACTCACGGCGCAGCACTATGACGACATCGTCATTGCCACCGGCATCACCCCGCGCTGTGTGAATTTCCCTGGTAGCGATGATCCGCGCGTGCTGGGTTATCTCGACGTGTTGGCGCGCAACCATCCGGTTGGCAAACACGTGGCGATCATCGGGGCCGGCGGCATCGGCTTCGACGTTGCCGAGTTCCTGGCCGAACCTGCGCCCTCGCCCACCACCGATGTCGCACGCTGGACACGTGAATGGGGCGTGGACATGCAGTTGCAGCATCCCGGTGGCCTGCTTCGCCCCCAGCCGGAACCGTCTGCACGGCAAGTCTGGCTACTTCAGCGCACGGAGGGGCGTCCGGGTGCTCGCCTCAACAAAACCACCGGCTGGGTGCATCGCGCCACGCTGAAGAACAAGCAGGTGACGATGCTGGGCGGCGTCAGCTATGACCGATTCGACGACCAGGGCCTGCATATCACCGTGGGCGGCAAGTCCCAGGTGCTGCCGGTGGACAACGTGATCGTCTGCGCCGGCCAGGAGCCCAACCGTGGCCTCGCCGATGCGCTGACTGAACGGGGGCATCCGCGCGTACACGTGATCGGTGGGGCCGACGTGGCGGCAGAGCTGGACGCCAAGCGCGCCATTGCGCAAGGCACACGACTTGCCACCGAGCTTTAAGAAAGCTCCGCAATGTACTGAGGGGGAAGAGAAAGGAAGCGCCCCGCTAGCGACGCGTCGGTAATGGCTCTGGGGAGGGATGCCGAAATACCGCGGGGGTAGCGTCGCTGCGGGGCGAGGGTCAACACCACTCGGGGGGAGGGGGGTCAGTGGTGCGACGGAGAGCATATTATGATCGACCCGATACAGAATCAAATATATATTTAGGTTCCTATTTATTCGAAACTCATATATGTTTGATTTTCGCCAATTGCGCTACTTCATCGCTGTCGCCGAGGAACTCAGCTTCACGCGCGCCGCGCAGCGGTTGCATCTCTCCCAACCTCCGCTTTCCCAGCAGATCCAGGCGCTAGAGCAGGACCTGGGTGTGCGCCTGCTCGAGCGCGACAAGCGCAACGTCGCCCTTACCGCGCCAGGAAGGCTATTCCTTGACCAGGCCCGGCAGATCCTGGCCATGGCCGACGAAGCCCGTACCCAGGTCGCGGAGGCCGCAGCGGGCTTCAGCGGGCACCTCAAGCTCGCCTATACGGTTTCCGTATCGTTCCACCCCGCCCTGCCCCAGACCCTGCTGCGGCTCGGGCAGAACGCGCCCAACGTGCGCGTATGGTTGAGCGAGATGTATACCCAGCCGCAGTTCTCGGCCATTCGCAACGGCCAGATTGACGTGGGATTCGTACGCGATGTGCCCACGCACGAAGACGACGCACAGGCCCTGCGCATTGACATCATCGATCGCGAGCCGCTGCTGCTGGCCCTGCCTGAGAACCACCGTCTGGCTGGTCGGCAAAGCGTAGAACTGGGGGAAGTTGCTGGCGACCCCTTCGTCGTCCAGCCACGCGAACTGGCAGCAACGCTGTATGACCGCTTGCTGCGCCTGGCCGCCCGGGCCGGCTTCCATCCGGTGATCCGGCAACACGCCCAGCAACTGAACGGCTTGCTCGCGCTGGTGGCTGCCGGCGTAGGGCTGGCCCTGGTGCCGGCCAGCATGCAGGTGGTTAAGCTGGCCGGGATAAGCTACGTCCCGCTGGCCGATCCGGATGCCTATCTTGTACTGGCCGTTGCCAGCCCGGCGCAAAACCCCAGCCCGGTGGTATTGCAATGCCTGGAAACGGTTGCCACCGCAAAAACCGTCTTAGGCTTGTGACAAGCGATTGATCTAGTTATACTTGCGCGCTTACTTTGATTCGTTTCGTTCCAGGAGCCTGCCGTGAAGGTGCTTTCCTCTTTGAAGTCCGCCAAGCAGCGGCACCGTGACTGCAAGGTTGTGCGCCGTCGCGGCAAAGTGTTCGTGATCTGCAAGAGCAACCCGCGTTTCAAAGCGCGCCAGCGTTGATCCAGGCCATGAGCCGATAAAAAAGCCGCTGCAAAGCGGCTTTTTTTTGCGCCTCAAAACATTGCTTCAAAGCGCTCCCTCTCTCAACAGAGAGAAGGAGCGAAGAGGCGCATCACTCGTAACTGACGCCGGTGATCTCGTAGCGCTTTACGCCGTTGGGCGCCCTGAACTCCAAACTGTCGCCGGCGCTCTTGCCGATCAAGGCACGCGCAATCGGCGAGGACACGGCGATCAGCGCTTGCTTGATATCGGCCTCAAGGTCGCCAACGATCTGGTACTTCACCGCTTCGCCGCTTTCCTCGTCCTCCAATTCCACGATCGCGCCGAACACGATCTTGCTGCCGGGATTCAAGCGCGACACATCGATCACTTCGGCCGTGGACAAGGCCGCCTCCAACTCCTTGATGCGGCCTTCGATAAAGCTCTGTTGCTCACGCGCCGCGTGATACTCGGCGTTTTCCTTCAAATCGCCATGCGCGCGCGCTTCGGCGATGGCGGCAATGATCTTGGGACGCTCAACCGATTTCAGGCGCTCCAGCTCGGCGCGCAAACGCTCCGACCCGGCCTTGGTAATGGGTGCGCGACTCATGCGTTCAACTCCTTGTGTAGTTCTTGCAGGCTGTGTACTTCGCCACTGTCGTGGTAATCCAGTGAATGCACCAGCGCACGCGCGCCTGCAACCGTGGTGGAATAAGTAACGCGATGCTGCAATGCCTCGCGCCGGATCGAGAACGAATCCGCGATCGCCTGCTTACCTTCGGTGGTGTTGACGATATAGACGATCTCACCGTTCTTGATCAAGTCGACGATATGCGGGCGGCCCTCCAGCACCTTGTTGATGCGCTCGCAGATGACACCGTGCGAGGTGAGATAGCTTGCCGTGCCCGCCGTAGCCACCAGCGTGAAGCCACGCGAGGCGATATCGGCGGCCACCGGCAACAAGCGATCCTTGTCTGCATCGCGCACCGACACGAACACCTTGCCCTTGGGCGGCGTCTTGATGCCAGCCGCGTCGTGACCGCGCGCGAAAGCCGCGCCGAAGCTGCGGCCCACGCCCATCACTTCACCGGTGGAGCGCATTTCCGGGCCGAGGATCGGATCGACATTCTGGAACTTCAGGAACGGGAAGATCGCTTCCTTCACCGAGTAGTAACCCGGAATCACTTCGCGGGTAGCGCCCTGCTCTTCCAGCAAGCGCCCGGCCATGCAACGTGCGGCGATCTTGGCCAGCGCGACGCCGGTAGCTTTGGATACGAACGGCACCGTACGCGAGGCGCGCGGGTTCACCTCCAGGATGAACACCGTATCGCCCTGGATCGCAAACTGCGTGTTCATCAGGCCGACAACCTTCAGCTCTTTCGCCATCAGGCCAACCTGGCGGCGCAGTTCGTTCTGGATCGCCGGCGACAGCGAATACGGCGGCAGCGAGCAGGACGAATCGCCCGAGTGCACGCCGGCTTCTTCGATGTGCTCCATGATGCCGCCGACCAGCACGTTGCCATCACAGTCAGCAATGACATCCACATCCACCTCCACCGCATGGTCGAGAAAGCGATCGAGCAGCACCGGCGAATCGTTCGATACCTGCACCGCTTCGCGGATGTAGCGCGACAAGTCCGCATCGTCGTACACCACTTCCATGGCACGGCCACCCAACACGTAGCTGGGGCGCACCACCAGCGGATAGCCGATCTCGCGCGCCAGCGCCAGCGCTTCGTCCGCGTTGCGCGCGGTGCGGTTCGGCGGCTGGATCAGGCCGAGCTTGACGATCATCTGCTGGAAGCGCTCGCGGTCTTCGGCAAGGTCGATCGAATCGGGCGTGGTGCCGATGATCGGCGCGCCCGCGGCTTCCAGCGCACGCGCCAGCTTCAGCGGCGTCTGGCCGCCGTACTGCACGATGACGCCCTTGGGTTTTTCGAGATCGACGATTTCCAGCACGTCCTCAAGCGTAAGCGGCTCGAAGTACAAGCGGTCCGACGTGTCGTAGTCGGTCGACACGGTTTCCGGGTTGCAGTTGACCATGATGGTCTCGAAGCCGTCCTCGCGCAGCGCGAGCGCAGCGTGCACGCAGCAGTAGTCGAACTCGATGCCCTGCCCGATGCGGTTCGGACCGCCGCCCAGCACGATGATCTTGTCGCGGTTGGTGGGGTTGGCTTCGCACTCTTCCTCGTAGGTCGAGTACATGTACGCAGTGGTCGTCGCGAATTCGGCGGCGCAGGAATCCACGCGCTTGTACACCGGGCGCACACCCAGCGTGCGGCGCAGATGGCGAATGGCCGCCTCATCGGTGTTGCTGAGTTCCGCCAGGCGCGCATCAGAGAAGCCGAGACGCTTCAGCTCGCGCATCCGCAACGCATCGAGCGCAGTGAGGCCTTGCTCGCGCACCTCCTTCTCGACCAGCACGATGTCTTCGAATGCGGCGAGGAACCACGGATCGACATGGCTGAGGTCGTGCACTTCCTCCAGCGTCAAACCCGCGCGGAAGGCATCGGCCAGATGGAAGACGCGGTCGGGACGCGGCTCGCGCAGTTCGCGCTTGAGCTTGGCCAGGCCCTCTTCGCTGGTGATGTCCAGGCCGGTGGGATTGAGGCCGGTCTTGCCGATTTCCAGGCCACGCAACGCTTTTTGCAGCGATTCGTGGAAGCTGCGGCCGATCGCCATCACCTCGCCCACCGACTTCATCTGCGTGGTGAGGCGCGCGTCGGCCTGCGGGAATTTTTCAAACGCGAAGCGCGGGATCTTGGTGACCACGTAATCGATGGTCGGTTCGAACGACGCCGGCGTGAGGCCGCCGGTGATGTCGTTCTTGAGTTCGTCCAGCGTGTAGCCCACGGCCAACTTCGCCGCCACCTTGGCGATCGGGAAGCCGGTGGCCTTCGAAGCCAGCGCGGACGAACGCGACACGCGCGGATTCATCTCGATCACCACCACGCGCCCCGTTTCGGCATTCACGCCGAACTGCACGTTGGAGCCGCCGGTGTCCACGCCGATCTTGCGCAACACCGCGATGGACGCATCGCGCAGGCGCTGGTATTCCTTGTCGGTAAGCGTCTGCGCCGGCGCCACGGTAATCGAATCGCCGGTGTGCACGCCCATCGGATCAAGGTTCTCGATCGAGCATACGATGATGCAGTTGTCCGCCGTGTCGCGGACCACTTCCATCTCGAACTCCTTCCAGCCAAGCACGGATTCTTCCACCAGCACTTCATGTACGGGCGAAAGCTCCAGACCGCGCTTGACGATTTCTTCGAATTCCTCGCGGTTGTACGCGATGCCGCCGCCGGAACCGCCGAGCGTGAAGCTGGGACGGATGATGGTCGGATAGCCGACACTGACCTGAATCTCGACTGCTTGTTCAAACGAACGCGCGACGGCCGCCTTGGGACATTCCAGCCCAATCTCGGACATTGCCACACGGAACAATTCACGGTCTTCGGCCATGCGAATCGCTTCACGCGAAGCGCCGATCAGCTCCACCCCGTATTTTTCGAGCACGCCGTTGTCGGCCAGATCGAGCGCACAGTTGAGGCCGGTCTGGCCGCCCATGGTGGGCAGCACGGCATCGGGCCGCTCCTTGGCGATGATGCGCTCCACCGTCTGCCAGTTGATCGGCTCGATGTAGACGGCATCGGCCATCTCGGGATCGGTCATGATCGTGGCCGGGTTCGAGTTCACCAGGATCACCCGGTAACCCTCTTCGCGCAGCGCCTTGCAGGCCTGCGCGCCGGAGTAGTCGAACTCGCAGGCCTGGCCGATCACGATCGGACCGGCGCCGATGATCAGGATGCTCTTGATGTCATTACGCTTGGGCATCTCAGCGGGTCTCCTGCATCAGCTTGGCGAAACGTTCGAACAGATATCGGATGTCGTGTGGACCCGGGCTCGCCTCCGGATGTCCCTGGAAGCAGAACGCGGGACGATCGGTCAGTGCGAAACCTTGCAGCGAACCATCGAATAGCGAGCTATGCGTGACGCGCACATTGGACGGCAGCGTCGAGGCATCCACCGCAAAACCATGGTTCTGCGAGGTGATCAGCACGCGACCATCGTCATGGTCTTTCACCGGATGATTCGCGCCGTGATGGCCGAACTTCATCTTCATGGTCTTCGCGCCCACCGCCGCCCCCATGATCTGGTGTCCCAGGCAGATGCCGAACAACGGAATTTCCTTGGCCAGGAATTCGCGCGTGGCGGCAATGGCGTAATCGCAGGCCGCCGGATCGCCCGGGCCGTTGGAGAGGAACACGCCATCCGGATTCATGGCGAGCACGTCGGCAGCCGGTGTCTGCGCAGGCACCACCGTGATCTCGCAACCACGCTCGGCCAGCAAGCGCAGAATGTTGCGCTTTACGCCGTAGTCGTAGGCGACCACATTGAAGCGCTTGTCCGTTTCATGGAAGGCGGTGCGGTCGAGGTCATACACGCCCTCGTTCCAGTTGTACGGCTTATCGACGCTGACCACCTTGGCCAGGTCCATGCCGTTCAAGCCGGGGAAGGCGCGCGCCTTGGCGAGTGCTGCCTCGGCGTCGATGGATTGGCCAGCCACCAGGCAGCCGTTCTGCGCACCCTTGTCGCGCAGAATGCGCGTGAGCCGGCGCGTGTCGATGCCGGCAATCGCGACGATGCCATGGCGCTGGAGATAATCAGGCAGGCTCTCGGTGCTGCGCCAATTGCTGGCACGACGCGGCACGTCGCGCACGATCAGGCCGGCGGTATGCACCTTGTCGGATTCGGCATCCACCTCGTTGCATCCGGTGTTGCCGATGTGCGGGTAAGTAAGGGTGACGATTTGTCGGGCATAGGAGGGATCGGTGAGGATCTCCTGGTAACCCGTCATCGCCGTGTTGAAAACGACTTCGCCAACGGTTTCGCCAGTCGCACCTACGGAGTGGCCGTGGAATACGCTGCCGTCTTCGAGGGCAAGCAGAGCGGAGTGAGGCATGGAGAGGGCCGCCTTTTAGGTACAGCAAGGTCCGCAAGCCGCACAGAAGCAGGCTTGTGGACCTTAAGTGAAGGAAAGTCTCGGGCGGGTTGAAATGATAGGCTTCGCGCGCCTTTCTGTCCACCGCAATGGACCTCCCAAAACGGATAATCATATGGCGCGCCGGCAACCCGCTCGCGCTAGACTGCGCCGAGACTTAGCCAGGAAAGCTGCGAAACTCGATGAACGCAACCGCCCTACTGCTGGACCCCGCTCGACTCGATCGCCCGGACACGGATGTGCGCCAGCAGCCGTTCCCGTTCTTGATCGCGCACGGCCAGTTACCGGACGAAGCGCGCACGGACCTGGAGCGGGATTTCCCCAAATACAGCAGCGCGGGTTTCTTTCCCTACGACCCGGCTGACTGCGGTCCCTCGGTCAACGCGCTGGTCGAGCAAATGACCACGCCGCAGTTCGCCAGCGCCATCGGCCGCTATCTCGGCATCGAAAATCTTGGGCGGTACCCCACCCTGGTGACCTTGTGCCGCGCCTTGAACAAGCGTCACGGCACCATCCACACCGATAGCCGTTCCAAGGTGGCCACGGCCCTGCTCTATCTCAACACGCAATGGCCCGACACCAGCGACGGCTGCCTGCGCTTTCTCAACCGCGTGGACAACATCGACGATCTGGTCGCCCCCGAACTCAAACCGCTGTACGGCGAGTTCGCCGTGTTCAAGCGCTGCGACAATTCCTTTCACGGGCATTTGCCGTATGAAGGCGAACGTCGCGTCATCCAGGTAGCCTGGCTCACCAGCGAAGAGGAAAAGCTGCGCAAGACCAAGCGCGGTAAATTCTCCCGCGCATTCAAGAAGCTGTTCGGCGTGCTCGACCGCAAGCTTGGTGCAGGGCGCGATCGCAATGCCTCGCATCGGGATTGAGCACTCATAAGAAGCGCCAAACCACGTAGCCGGCAAACAGCAGGTAGAACACGCTCACCGGAATCAAGACGCGACCGTCGACGTTGCCTCTGCGGAACAAGCGCCATAGATAAACGATGGCCAGCATGGTCAGCAGGCCCGAGACCACCAGCGGCGCATCGAACAACCACGGTGTAGCGAAGATGGCCAGGGCGCTGGGCACGGTGGCTTGAATCATCATCGCGCCGGAGATGTTGGCAAGCGCCAGGCGCTCCTTGCCCTGGCGCACCCAGAT
>Ga0335072_10013678_pt1 | contig 11553 bp, 10 predicted proteins | sample Lox_Sample_21_FD_206725 | JGI IMG/M metagenome (GOLD analysis project Ga0335072, IMG submission 206725) | Soil microbial communities from Loxahatchee National Wildlife Refuge, Florida, United States - Lox_Sample_2.1 | ecosystem: Environmental > Terrestrial > Soil > Wetlands | place: USA...
GCGACGTCGTTGGCGCGTGCGGCGGCCGGCACTGAGCTGACCGATACATGGATGCCGACCTTGCCGAGTTGTTGCGTGATGAGCGTCGCGGCACTGGACAAGTCGGGGAAACCATAGGGTACCAGCAGCTTTAGCTGGGCCCCGTTGTAGCCGGACTTCGCGAGGTAGCGCTTGGCAAGCGACAACGAGTAGTAAAAGCCGTATTTGTGCACGGCCGACGTGTCGATGTAGGACGAAAGTTCGGGCAACAGACCGGTCGGGTTTGCCGGCTCGACGGCCCCCGTGTAAACGGTGCTCGCGATCGTTTTGGTATCGAGCGCGTAGGCTGCGGCGAGGCGAAAATCCGGGTTGTCCATCGGGGCTTTGGCCAGGTCCATCTGGAGCCATGCTGTCGTCGCCGGGATCATGTAGGGCGGCCCGGCATAGTACGTCTTTATGTCGTAACCACCGCCCTTCGAATCCGCGAGATTTATGATCCCCCGCAGCAATTGGTTGCTCCAGTCGACCTTGTCGGCGAGGAGGTCGGAGAGCCCGGTCCCGCTCGAGCTGCTGACAAGGTCGCAAAGGTAGCCGAACGTGAAAGACAGCCTCAGCTGAGCAGTCGCCCACCAGTGCGGGTTGTCCCGGTAACAGGCGCCGTTTTGGCCCGTCGAATAAAGCAACATGGGACCGGTCGACACGGGCGACCTCACGGGGTTGTCGAAATCGCCACCGGTGGGCAGCTTTTGCCAGATCTCCGACGGAAGGACGGGTGCGTGCCAGAGGAACTCCTGCCATTGGGCGTACCCAACGGGCTTGGCAAAATCGACCGTCACTGCGTTGCCGGACACCGCAACAGATCGCACTCCGGCAAGGTCGGCGTGGTACGGGTCAGACGCGCTCGAGGCTGCCAGCTTTATCCCATAGGCCACGTCTGCGGCGCTCAGCCGGCCGGTGACGGCTCCGGTGGCACTGCTCACCCAGTCCACCCCGTCGCGGACCTCGAGCCGGTAGCTGGTCGGGGTGGTCCATGTCCCGTCGGTCGCGAGCCACGGGACAAACCTTTGGTGGAGCGGGTCGTAGAGGAAAAGCGGCTCGTAAAGGAGCCCCTGCGTACCCGTGTAGCTCGTCGCGGCGAGCGGGTTGAAGTTGGTGGGGGGCTCGCTGGAGGTCCCCGTCGTGTAGAGCGTCTGGTCGCGGGGCGGCGCCGGAGGCGCGCTCTGCGAGGCGGGCACCGTCGCTCCCCTTCCTGCCAGAGCGCCGGCCGGAGGTGAGCCGGAGGCCACGGGGGCCGCGGCCATCGGCACAAGGAGCGCCAGGGCAACGCAGAGCCGCCGGCCGTGGCGGGGGGCACTGCGCAGCCCGGAGATCATCAACGTGGAAACCTATAGCTCTGGGAGGGCGTCTCGCTGGCCCCGCGGGGCGCCAACAGCTCGTGCAGCCGCCGCCGGCCCAACCGCCTGGTCACCGAAGCGGGCGCGCACCGCGTCGACCGCCCGGCTGGCCCGGTCCCAGGCCGCCTGCTCGTGCTGCAGGCCCGGGCTCCCGGGCCGCTCTCGTGCCCCTTGCCCCGTCGCTGGACCACCCTGGAACTGGAGAGACAGTTGCTCCCCGGGCGACTCGTTGCCAGCCAGCAGGCCTGTTGCGCTCACTCCGAGGAGCCGGGCGCCTTCCCTCAGGTCCAATGACGCCAGCAGCGCCCGGGCTGCGCCCCAGAACGCGGGGCCGGTCCGCTGCGGGCTCGGGAAGGTGTGGCTCCTGGTCAAGGTCGTGAAGTCGGCGTAGCGCAGCTTCAACACCACCGTCCGGGCCACCATCCCGTGTTCGCGCACCCTGGTGGCGACGAGGTCAGCCATCACGACGAGCCGCCGGTCGAGCTCTTCGCGGTCGACGACATCGGCAGAGTAGGTCTCTTCGTGGCCGATCGACTTCGGGGCACGTTCCGGGGTGACGGGACGCTCGTCGCGTCCCCAGGCAAGTTCGGACAACAGGTGCCCCATCGATTTCCCCAATGCCGCCACCAGGGTCGCCTCTGGGAGCGCGGCGAGCTCGCCCACCGATGCGACGCCAAGCTTGCGCAGCCTGTCCCGGTTGGCCGGGCCGACACCCCAGAGCGAGTCGACCGGCAGCGGCCATAGGAACCCGGTCACTTCGGGTGCCCCCACGAGGACTATCCCGGGGCCCGGGACCGGAGCGCGGCCCTGCTTGGAAGGGCGGGGTTTGGCCGCCTTGGAGGCAAGTTTGGCGACCAGTTTGTTGGGCCCTATCCCGATCGAGCAGGCAAGCCCCAGCTCGGCCTCGACCCGGCCACGAAGGCCTTCGGCTACCTGCACGGGCGACCCCAACAAGGCGCCGGACCCGCTCACGTCCAAAAAGGCTTCGTCGAGGCCGAGCCCCTCCACCAGCGGTGTCACTGCATTGAAGATGGCGTGGAGATCCGTGCTGTAACGGTGGTAGACGGCGAACCTCGGCTGGAGGAAGACCGCGTGAGGGCAGAGCCTCCTCGCGTGCGCCGTCGGCATCGCGGACCGGGCACCAAAGGACCGGGCCTCGTAGTTGGCCGACGCCACGACGCCTCTGTTGCCGGTCCCGCCGACTATCACCGGCCGGCCCCGCAGCCCGGGCTGTTCCCTCACTTCGACCGAGGCGTAGAAGGCGTCCATGTCGACGTGCATGATCGTGCGCTCCTGCCCGCCACCGGCGACCGCCGGCGGGGCGTGCTCCATTTCGGGGCTCACGTCGGCTCGCTCACTGGAGCACCACTTTCCTGAACGCCTCGGCATAGCGGGCCCCGGCGGCTTCCCCGGCCTCCTCGGCCTGCCTGCGGACGACACTTCGCAACCACTCGCCGCCCTCTCCCAACTGAGACGTGTGGCAAGCAAGAGCCGCAGCTTTCTTGTCGATCGCGGCGGTGATGTCGACCCACGTATCCGGCTCCAGCGTCCCGGAAAGGTAGAGCGCCCCCACCTGGAAGATCGGGCCGGCGGCAGGGAAGTAGTGGGGGTTGGCCGCCGCAGGCAGCACGGCATCGATCGCCGCCCACCCCACCACGCGGTGGTCGCGGTGGTTTATGTAGTTTTGGCCGAAGAAAACTGCCGTCGGGTCGGGCGCCACCACTACCTCAGGGCGCACTTGCCTGAGGAGCGAGACCAGTCGCCCCCGCAGCTCGGGCGAATCCTCTACCTCGCCGTCGCGGTAGCCGAGCCAGTGGTGTGCGGCCACGCCGAGCTCGCGGCCCGCCAGAGCCACTTCGCGGCGGCGCAGGGCCGCAAGCTGCTTGCCGTCCACCTTGCTGTCCAACGAGCCTTTGTCCCCGTCGCAGCACACGCACACGTGGACCTCGGTCCCGCCCGCCGCCCACACGGCGAGCGTGCCACCGCACGAGACATCTGGGTCGTCGGGGTGGGCGTACACCGCCAGTGCCTTAGCCGGGACCTCGTCCAATGCCGGGGTGCTCGCGCCGGCGGCCCCCAAGCTCCCGGCGCGGGGAGCGCTCTCCACGGCCAAACGCTACCGGAGAGCCCCCGTCCTATAGTGCGCTAGTGCCCGCCGACCTGATAGCTGACGATCTCCTCGACGAGCTTTACCAGCTCGCAGTCGCCACGGCCACAGGCGCGGCCAAGATCGTGGCCCGGTACGCCACGTCCTCGCCCGCCAACCCGGGCACCAAATCTTCCCCCACGGACATGGTCTCCGACGCCGACAGGGCGTCCGAGGCCTACATCGTCTCGCAGCTGCTCTCGTCGCGTCCCGACGACGGCGTAGTCGGCGAGGAGGGTTCCTCGCACGAGGGCACCTCGGGCGTTTCCTGGGTCGCCGACCCTCTTGACGGCACGACCAATTTCTTCTTCGGGGTGCCGATTTATTCTGTTTCTCTGGCGGCCCAAGTCGGCGACCGGACCGTCGTAGGGGCCGTAGTCGACGTTGCCAGCGGCGAGGTATGGTCGGCTGCCAGGGGCCGAGGGGCATGGCGCGACGGCCAGCGCTGCGCGGTCGCCGAAGGGCGGAGCAGCCTGTCGACTGCCCTGGTGGCAACGGGTTTCAGCTACCACCCCGAGGTCCGCGCCGAGCAGGCCCGTGTCCTGGCGACGCTCCTCCCGGCTGTCCGGGACATCCGGCGTCTCGGGTCAGCGGCGCTCGATCTTTGCGGCGTCGCGGGCGGCCTGTACGACGCCTTCTACGAGACCGGGCTCAACGCCTGGGACTGGGCGGCAGGAGGGCTCGTCTGCGAAGAGGCGGGTGGGGAACTCATCATGTTGCCAGGGAAAACCCTGCTTGCCTCAACCCGCTCGCTGAGCAAGCCTCTCGGCGAGCTGATCTCGAGCACGCAGGCCAGCGGGCACACGAGCCAACCCGGGACGGTTACCTGAGCCGGAGCTGGGATGGTTACCGGGGATGGGCGCGTTGGCGCTAGCCGAAGAGCGGCTTGGCGACTTGGTCGTAGAGCTCCTTGGGGACGAGCTTGGGTGCAGAGACAGCGGCCTCGAGCGGGACCCTCACAATCTCGTTGGCCTGTAGAGCGACCATTGTCCCCGCACCTCCGTCGTGCACCGCGTCGATGGCGGCGATGCCGAAGCGGGTCGCCAGGACCCGGTCGAAAGCGGTCGGGGACCCGCCGCGCTGGACGTGGCCGAGGATGGCCGCCCGTGTCTCGAAGCCGGTGCGCGCCTCGATCTCGGAAGCCAGCAGGTTGGCGATCCCGCCCAGCCGGACGTGGCCGAACTGGTCCACCTCACCCGAAACAGTGCTAAAAGAACCTTCCTTTGGGGTAGCGCCCTCAGCCACCACGACGACCTGCGCGGACCGGGGGCGAGCCCGCCGGGCCCGCACCAACTCGCAGACCTCATCGATATCGAAGGCCTGTTCGGGTATGAGCACGGCGACAGCACCGCCGGCGATCCCGGAGTACAGCGAGATCCAGCCGGCGTGCCTGCCCATGACCTCGCACACGATCACCCTGTTGTGCGAGGCGGACGTCGTCCTCAGCCGGTCGATGGCGTCGGTGGCGATCTGGACGGCGGTGTGGAAACCAAACGTGACCTCGGTGGCCGAGAGGTCGTTGTCGATTGTCTTAGGTACGCCGACGACCGCGACTCCTTCGGATGTCAATTTGTTGGCAACCCCGAGGGTGTCGTCGCCCCCGATGGCGACCAGCGCGTCGATGCGCTCCGCGTCGAGCGTCGCCCGCACCTTGTCCAGGCCGCCCTCCACCTTGAAAACGTTGGTCCGGCTGGTACCGAGGATCGTGCCGCCCTCGAAGAGGATGTCCCTGCACTTCTCCTCGTCAAGTGTCACGCTGCGGTCCTCGATCACGCCGAGCCAACCGTCAAGGAAGCCGACGACCTCGTCCCCGTAACTGGAAACGCCCTTGCGCACGACGGCGCTGATCACCGCGTTGAGGCCGGGGCAGTCCCCACCACCTGTCAACATCCCAATACGCATCGCACTTTCCCCTCTCGCGGACCGCAACGAAAGTTGCCCAATGGCGCCAAACCTAGTGGCAGTTGCCGCACGGGCCCAATCGCGGCGACCCCGCTGGACAAGCGTCCGAGACTTCTTTGTTTACGGACCTTGTCGTTCGGCGGGCCTAAATCTGCTCTCCGCCCGGGCTTTCGTCGCGCGACACCCTCCCGGCCTTCGGCGTAGTCAACTTCGTGAGCAACCCCGCCTCTCGCTGGAAGTCGCCTGCCTCTGTAAACCCCTTGTAAACACTGGCAAACCGCAGGTACGCGACATGGTCTCGAGCCCGCAAAGCATCGAGGACCGCCAGGCCGACGTGCTCGGTAGGGACCTCGGGCCCCTCGAGGCGCAAGGCTTCTTCGATCTCGACAGCAATATGTTCGAGGTCCGAAGGCGACAAAGGGCGGTTTTTGCTGGCGGCCTGCATGCCTGATATGACCTTGGCCCGATCGAAAGGTTCACGGTGCCCTGAGCGCTTGACCACGACGAAGGGAACCTCCTCCAGCCTCTCGTAGGTGGTGAATCGCCGCCCGCAGGTTAGGCATTCTCGCCTCCGGCGTATCGCAGCGCCCTCCTCGGCGGTACGCGAGTCGATGACCCTGTCCTCCATGCTCGAACAACGAGGGCAACGCACCAAGCCGACCATACAGCGCGCAGTCGCCCAGAGGTTACGGCAGCCGCAGCACCTCGCCTGGCTGAAGCACTCCCCCACCGATCTCGGATTCGAGCCGGCTCAGCAGCGCGCGGGGGTCCGAGCCGCCCGAGTACTTGACGGCTATCCCCCACAGCGTGTCACCCGGCCGGACTGTGTAGGTGGTGCCGCAGGATGCCCCCGTAGCTGCCGCAGACGGCCCACACGTGAACTGCGCGCCCAGGGCCCGGGCCGGTGCGGGCGCGGCTGACAGCGCAGCACCTAGGACTGCCCAGGCCAGTGCGCCGACGACCACGAGGAGCGAAAGCACGAACACACGTCGCCACAGCAGGGTCCGCCGGCTCGGCCGGCGCGAGGTACGCAGAGCCACCTGTCGCGCCTCCGCGGGGAGAGCCTCCGGCTCGGGGAGGACTGTCAGACCCGCCACGCTCGGCCGCACGCGGGCGCGGGCGGCGGCCGCGGTGCCTGCCCACAGCTCCTGCTGCCCGGCCGGGCGCTGCCCGCTCGGGTGCTGCATGGCCGGGTGCTCGGTTGCCGCGTGCTCGGTCCGCGGGTATGAGGTGGCCGGGTACGCTGCCGGCGAGCCGTAACCCGCTGCCCCCCGGAGAACTTTGAGAGCACAAGGTGCGCTCCCTCTCGGAGACTTGCGGCGCCTCGGGTGCGGCCTGGAGACGCTGGAGCCGGGGACCTCGGCTCCCAGGTCGAGACCCCCCTTCAACGCAGTCAATGTTGCAACCATTATCGAACCTCCTCACCGGTGAACCGGCCCACGAGCTGGCGCCTCCCTGCCTTGCTCCTCGTCCGTGCGACTCCCACGACTGGCAAACCGCTCCGCCTTGGGCGGATCCTTGCGAACGTTTGTTCCCGCGGGACACTATACAGGTGCCCTGTGACAACTAGAACATATGTTTGACTATGAGGGCCCCGATCTGTAAGATGAAGGCGACGGAGCGGTCGCCTGACCCATCAGGGGAAGGCGAGCCCTTTGGGAGAACGGAGGCACAAACCTTGAGCGACGGGCCCCTAACCGGCAAGCGCCGGGAAATCCTGGACTTCATCGCGACCCAGGTACGCGAGCGTGGCTACCCACCTTCTGTCCGCGAGATCGGCGCGGCAGTCGGCCTGGCTTCGACGTCGACAGTCCAGGCGCATCTCAATACGCTCCAAAAGCAGGGGTACCTGCGGCGGGACCCGACAAAGCCACGAGCTCTCGAGGTCCGCTACGACGCCACCTCCGGCGCGGCCATCGAGAGCGGGCGCGCCCGGCTCGTCCCCCTTGTGGGCGACATAGCGGCCGGCACAAACGTGATCGCCTCGCAAAACATCGAGGAGCTCCTCCCGCTACCCGAAGACTTCACGGGCAAGGGCAACCTGTTCATGTTGCGGGTGCGAGGCGACTCGATGGTGGAGGCGGGCATCCTCGACGGCGATTACGTCGTGGTCCGCCAGCAGCCTGACGCCACTCCGGGCGAAATTATCGCGGCCGGCATCCCGGGAGGGGAGGCGACGGTCAAGACGTTCTCCCGCCGGGGAGATGAGGTTGTGCTGCTACCTGCCAACCAGTCGATGAGCCCGCTGGTCTTCCCGGCCGGTGAAGTGGACATCTTCGGCAAAGTCGTCACGGTCCTCCGCCGGCTCTAGGGCATCGGGCTCCGGTACCAGTCAGTAGCGGAGCGCGTCTCGGCAGCAATTGGTGGCGCTCGGGTCAGCTACCTCTCGGGTCGTCGGTGGATGCCGCGGATGGTAGCGGCGGCAGGCAACGCAGTAAGTCCGCGTCGCCGTCAATTCCCGTCACCCCAGCGGACCACGGCACAGCGATCGTTACACCTCTGCCTACAGGCAATCGCCAATCGTCGCCGTAGAGCGAGCCCGAGCCGGCAATGCCGACAACGACCGCAAAACTTGGCTCGAGCCCTGTGGTCCCGCCACCTGCACGCTGAGCCCTGAAGTAGGCGTCAGCGGCACCAGGCAGTACGTCCTGTGCTGTCGATGGGGCTCTGCCGGCCGGGTGGAAGGACTTACGCAACCCTGATAACCGTCCCTCGTCGAAGGCCCGCCTCTGCACGCACGACAAAGCGAGGTCACGGCCGAGCCCGAGGTCGCCCGTCCCCGGAGGGAAACCGAAGCCTTCCAGCTCGAGCATTATCGAGAAGTCGGTTGGCTCCTGCAGTTCTAGCGAGAAAACCCCTTCGCCGATGGCATGAGCTGTCCCGGCCGGCACGAGTACGGCGTCGCCCGGACGGACGACCAACTTGTTCATTGTCGCCAGCATCGCAGGGGCGTCCTGCTCGGCGACCCAACGAGCGAGCTCGTCGCCGTCGACGTCGCGGCTCCAGCCGAGGTAGACCGACGGCTCGGCGCCCGTCGTCGACAGGACTACCCAAGCCTCCGTCTTGCCATGGCGGGAACCGAGGTGGCGGTAGGCGAACGAGCGCGGGGGGTGGAGGTGGACGGGCAGGCGCTGACCGGCGTCGAGCAACTTGACGAGCAGGGCCGTAGAAGGCCCGAAATAGCGAAGGTGCGCGGGCCCCAGCCAACCCTCCGGGTCCTCCTCGACGGCGTCCCGGAGGTACCGACCATCAGGCAGGCGTGTCAGCCCATCGGGCTCGAGGCCAAAACGGGGCGTGGTCGACGCAACCCAGTCCTCGGGGCGGAACTCGTCGCTGGACGGTCTCCCCCTGAAGGCGGTTATCGCTCCCCCGCCGCGGTAAAACTGCTTCGGTTGGTTGGGGCCGAGCTCGACCGGTCGTAGCACAGACGACCAACATAGGGACTGCGCTGGCCAAGCTCAACACGAGCCCGGCCGCTCCCACGCTCCAACCAGGAGGCCCGGGCGCGCTTGGCGGCTACTGTCGGGCGATGGACGGCGGTGAGCGCTCGGTCCTCGTGCTCGGCGAGTGCCTGGCAGACCTGGCACCGGGCGATGTACCGGCGGGTTCCCGCGAGGGCGCGGGGGCCCAAGCGCCGGCAAGCCGCCCGCTGGTGGCCCTCCCCGGGGGGAGCCCTGCCAACGTGGCGGTCGGGCTGGCGCGACTGGCTGTCCCGACAGCGTTCGCCGGCCGGCTGTCGGCAAAGGGCCTCGGGCCATGGCTCCGCCAGCACCTGGCGCTCAACGGCGTAGACCTGAGCCTGGTGGTGGAGGCCCCCGAACCCCCGACGCTCGCCGTCGTCACCCTCGACAAAGAGGGCCGGGCGTCCTATACGTTTTACGGTCCGGAAACGGCCGATTGGCAATGGTCCGAGGAGGAACTGCCCTTCGTCCGCCGGGACAAAACGGCTACCCCGGCCCAACCCGGTTTCGGGGCTGTGCACACCGGCTCGCTGGCAACCGCGTTCGAGCCGGGAGCGAGCGTTTTGTCAACGTGGCTGCGGGCCCTTCGCGCCAGCAGCGAGATCCTCATTTCCTTCGACCCCAACGTCCGGCCGGGCCTCGTCGGCGACCAAGCCGGTTACTTCGAGCGCGTGGACGGCTTCATCGCCAGCTCGCACATCGTCAAGGCGAGCACCGACGACCTCGCTGCGCTCTACCCCCAAGAGAGCGGGAGTAGCGTCGCTACGCTCGCTGGCAGGGTTGCCGAGCGTTGGCTTGCTGGAGGGGCGAGCCTCGTCGTAGTGACAGATGGAGGACGAGGCGCGACCGCGTACCACGAGCGGGGGTGGCAGGTGCACGCCAGCCCGCCACCGGTCACGGTGAAAGACACGATCGGGGCGGGTGATTCCTTCACCTCGGGGCTCCTCGGCTACCTGTCCAACGCTGGGCTCCTCACGCCGCACCACGTAGCTGACCTGACCGAGGAGCGCCTCGCCGCCGCCATGAGCCAGGCAGTGGCGGCAAGCGCGTTTACTTGCACCCGGGCGGGGGCAGACCCTCCGGACGCGGCAGAACTCGACGAGTTCCTCAGTGGCTCAAGAGCTCGCCAAGCACCTCTCGGGCACGTTCGAGCTCCCGGCGGGTAACAAACTCACCTGCCGTGTGCGCCAGCTCCGGGTCGCCCGGGCCGAAGTTGGCCGCCGGGACGCCGCGCTCGGCAAAAAAAGCGACGTCCGTCCAGCCCAATTTGGCTACCGGTGCCCGGCCGGAGATCTCGACCAACCTCGAGATGAGCGGGTGACCGAGAAATGGGAGGGCCGCCGGGGCACTGTCGGTCACTTCGAAACTGTCGCCTTCCTCCAACCATTGCGCCACGACTTCCCTCAAAATCGCTGCAGCACTTTCGGCAGTGAGGTCGGGGGCAAACCGGTAATTTAGGGCGGCGCCGGCCGACGCGGGCAGTACGTTTGACGCACCCCCGCCCCAGGCTCGGACGGCTTGCAGCGACTCGACGTAGGTGCAACCGTCGATTTGGACGTTGCGCGCCGGCCGGCTCCCGATCCCACTGAGAAGCGGGCCCAGCCGGTGGAGAGCGTTGCGGCCCATCCACGGCCGGGCGACATGAGCCGCTACCCCCCGGAGCACCACCTCGGCCTTGAGCACTCCCTGGCAGCCTGCTTGGACCGTTGGGCCGCTCGGTTCGCAGACGATGGCCACGTCACCGTCCACCAAGTCGGGCCGTTGTGCCGCAAGAGCCACCAGCCCGCTGTGGGCCCGTGCGATTTCCTCCGCAACATAAAAGACGTATGTGACATCCACCGATGGCTCCGGGACGCTGGCGGCGAGGTCGAGCATGACTGCGATGCCGCCCTTCATGTCGGCTGCGCCGAGCCCCCAAAGGGTGTTGCCATCGTTGTAGAAGGACGCCGGCGGTACTTCGCCGCCCTGGTGCGCCTCGTTTCCAGCGCCCGCGGCGCCGGCGGGGAAGCCTTGGGGGACATCGGCGGGACGCTCGGGAGGCCGGACCGGGGAGGGTTCGGGGGGCGGGACGGTGTCGAGGTGCCCGGCGATCAGCAAGCGGGTCGGGCGCCCGATCTGGGTGCGGGCGACCACGTTGTCGCCTACGCGGGCAACCTCGAGCCAGCCCACGCTCCGAAGGGCCGACTCGACCCGGTCGGCTATGTCCTTCTCGGCCAACGAGACCGATGGGACCGCCACCAGCTCGGCTGCCAGGGCCAGCAGGTCAGCCATCTTCGCCGCGCTCGCTCACTGCCAGAAGCCACTGCCGTAGCAGCTCACCGGCGCGACAGTCCCTCAGGCGCCGCCGGCTGAGCCGGTGGTGCCGGCGCCGCTGCCGGCGGAGTGAGCCCGTAGCAGCTCCTCGAGCTGGGCCTTGCCGTGGCGCCGGCCTTCTTCCAGCCGGCTGATCACCAGCATGCATGGCAGCCCGAAGGTGCCTCCCGGGAAGACCCGGGGGCGGGTCGCCCCGACCGCGACGCTCCAGGACGGGACGACGCCGCGGGAGAGTTCTTCGCCCGTCGCGGCGTCGATGACGGGGATCGATGGGTTGAGGATGCTCCCTTCCCCGAGGACGGCACCTTCCCCCACTCTTGCCCCCTGGGTCACCATGCTGCGGCTGCCGATGTTCGCC
>Ga0335072_10013679_pt1 | contig 11552 bp, 11 predicted proteins | sample Lox_Sample_21_FD_206725 | JGI IMG/M metagenome (GOLD analysis project Ga0335072, IMG submission 206725) | Soil microbial communities from Loxahatchee National Wildlife Refuge, Florida, United States - Lox_Sample_2.1 | ecosystem: Environmental > Terrestrial > Soil > Wetlands | place: USA...
GGCGGCACCTCGGCGTGGGCCCGCTCGTACTCCTCGATCCGCCCGGCCCTGATCCTGGTGTGCAGCGTGATCCTCATGCGGGGTCGCTCCCTCAAGGCGGTAAACATCGGATCTATTGATCGGATGTTTGCACTTAGCGCCATGGTTGCGCAAGACGTCCGTTACGGATAAACGCCTGGGTGCAAAGACGGAATCGTGGCCGCCCGACGGCGTGCCGCGGCGAGCGGCAGACTCATGGGATGAATGAAGACCAGTCCGTCGGCTGAGCGGGATCCGCGCCTGCTGGCTAAACGTCGCCGGCCGCGTTCCTGACCGCGGCCGTGATCGTCCTGGCGTCCGGCTGCACGGCGGTCCCCGCCACCACCACGGTCGGCGTCGCCTCAACCCCGAGCGCGGTGGCGCGGGCCGACACGTACGGCGGCCAGTCGAGATAGAGCGCGTCTGATACGCAGGAGGCGAACGTCGCATCGGGCAGTCCGATGTCTCGGCCGATGGCGGCCAGCTCGGCGTTGGTCAGCCCCGGTCCCCCCTCCCCCGGCTGCCGAAGGAAAAGCGCGTGCGCGTAGTCCAGGAACCGTCCCTGGTCGGCGGCGCAGCCCGACGCCGCGGCCGCGCGGGTGGAGTAGTTCGTGGTGGAAGCTCTGTCGAGGAAGTTCATGGGGTGATAAGCGAGGCTGATCAGCCGGCCGGTGACCAGGTCCGCCAGCGCTGCGCCGGTGGAGAGCTCAAATCGTCGGCAGAAGGGACACAGGAAGTCGATGAACGCGTCGACGCGGACCGGGCCGTCCCCGGTGATGATCCCGTCGCCTTCGGCTGTCGCGCCGGCCGGGATGCGGTTCGGGGTGGTCAGGTCGGTCATGGCCTCGTTATACCCCGTCGCCCCGGCCATCACTGGCCCGCGCGATGCGCTTCTTGCTGTTATCCGCAGCGACGGCCGGCGTAACAAGGATCATGGAAGATTTGCACGCGTATAGCGTGCTTTTCTTCCGCCAGGAAACAAGTTTCCATGATCTTTTGCCTTCGGCCTAGGGCCGAGGGATGGCTGGGGCTCACGGGGTGGGGGCGGGGGGCGGGACGGCGGGTTCGGCGGTGATGAGGTCGCTGCGGCTGAGGGTGAGGGCGCCGGCGGCGAGCAGGAGCAGCCCGATCGCCTCGGCGGTAAGGGCGGCCGGCGAAGTCGCCAGGCGCTCGCTGAAGAGGAAGACGCCGAGCAGGGTGGCGGTGACCGGGTCGAGGATGGTGAAGCCGGGCTGGGACGCGGCCAGCGGGCCGGCCGCGAAGGCGTGCGAGGCCAGCAGCATGCCGGCCGAGCCGGTGACCATGAGCGCGTAGGCCGACCAGTTGGTGAAGACGGCGGCTGGGCCGCCCGAGACATGCGAGCTGAGCTCCTTGATCACGGCGGCCACGAAGCCCCAGCTGATGCCGGTCGCGATGCCGAGGAAGGCGGCCCGCCGCGACGACGACCCGCCGGTCCTTTCTGCGAGCGCGATGGCGATCGCCACTAGTGCCAGGGTGATCGCGGCAGACAGCCACCACAGGCCGGCCGGCGCGTGATCACGGCCGCCCGTCGGCGCCGCGGCGCGCAGGAATACGCTGATCCCCGCGCACATGACAGCGACGGCCAGCCAGTCGCGGCCGCGCACCCGGGGTCCGGAACGCCGGGCGGCCGGCAGCAGCGCCAGGTAGCCGAAGACGAACAGCAGCTCGATCGCGAGGATCGGCTGCACGAGCACCAGCGGGCCGAACCGCAGGGCGCCGACCTGGAGCAAGAATCCGCCGATCATGCAGGTCAGGCCCAGCAGCCAGGCCGGCTGTCGGGCCAGCCGGAAGACGAGCCAGGGGTCGAACCCGCCCGCCTTGGCGGCGGATCGGTCCAGGTTGCGTGCGCCGAGACGCTGGCAGACCGAGGCGGTGGCGGTGCAGAAGCACGCCGCCAGAGACAGCACGATCGCCAGTTGCATCAGGCCCTGCCTAGCTCCGCTGATGGGCTATCAGGCTATGTTCGCTCGATCCGTGATCCGGTCAGCCGTCGAGGCGCGCCTGCAGGTTGTCGAGGCGGGCGTGCAGCAGCGCGATCTCGGCCGTTAGCACCGCGAACGGCTGCTCGGCGTCGGCGGTCGTCGCGGCGGGCGCCGCCATGCCGGGTAGCTGGGCCATCCCGTCCGGGCCGTCGTCGATGCTCACCCGGCCGTCGAGGCGGGCGACGAACTCGCGCAGGGTCAGGGTCGGGCGGCCGGCCACGCACTGGTCGCAGACCGGAGCTAGGTGACGCCAGCCGACCAGGCCGCTGCCCGCGTCGGCGAGGGCGATGCCGGGGCGGCCGCAACTGCACCAGGCTTGCTTGATCGCGCGGACCCGCTGTCTGCTGTAGCGCAGACCGCGCTCGTAGCGGATGTACCGCCCTGACGCGGCGACCTCGATCAGCAGCGCCGAGCGGTTCTCGGTCGCGCACCCGAGGGAGAGCGCGTCCGTCAGCGCGTGCAGGCAGTAGAAACCGCAGCCGCACCAGCGCCGCGGCGACTGATGGCGCGAGTTCCAGACGCAGGTCGCCTCCGCCACCACGCCGTACACGTGTCCGGCGCCCATGGTCAGGCCGGCGAATCCGGTCCGGGTCCCGTCGGCCGACAGCGCCGCGTGTGCGAGCTTGTAGCCGGTGAACGGTCGGTCCGGGTGCTCACCACGCGCTGACCCGGACAACCACGAAGACAGGCCCACCTGGGTCGTACGTCAGCCGACGGGGATGGTGGGTTGCGCTGTTGGAGTCAGCGGGGTCCGTTCGGTGGAGTCGACGGTGATCTCTGCCTTGACCTCGTCCACCGCGATCGAATCGACTTCGGTGTCCTCGACGTAGCCTGCCGACTGTTCCTTGCCAAGCCGCATGATCGGCACCTCCTTGGTAGTGCTGTACCCCGGGATGGTGCATTCCCACACCTTCGGTGTCTATGAGACGGCGCGCGACTGTTGCCGAGACTAGGCGCCGTCCGGGTAGCCGCCGCGGTGCAGGGTCATCGGGTAGTGCGGGAGGACGGCCGGCGACCTGACCCGGGCGCGCCAGTTGTCCGGGTAGGGCGCGAGGGCGGCGAACAGCGGCGGCGGGTGGCCGGCCGCGAGCGGCTCGAGCGCGGCCCGGAGCGCGGCGATGCGGTCCGGCCCGAAGCGGGCGCGCCAGTCGGCCTCGACGCCGGCCGCCAGCGCGGGGTACGCGTCGCGGGCGGCGCTGCCCGCGGCGGTAAGGCGGGTGACCTTGAATCGGCCGCCGTCGGGGTCGGGGCCCTCGGTCGCCAGCCCTCCCTCGGCCAGCGCGCCGACCGCCATCGCCACCGCCTCCTTGGAGATGCCGGCCAGGGCGGGGATGTCGCGGGTGCGGACGCCGCCGGCGGTGAGCAGCCGGAGCACGTTCGCGCTGATGGCGAGGGACGGCCCCGGCGCGCGCTCGTACTGGAGCGCGAACGCGAGTAGCGGCCTGGACAGGAGCGCCCACAGCGGCAGGTCGGCCGCGTCCTGAGGTTCGGTCGGGGCTTGAAGGCCGGCCGGGGCTTGAGGGCCAGCCGGGGCTGGAGGGCCGGCCGCGTCTTGAGAGCCGGCCGCGTCTTGAGAGCCGGTCAGGACTGGAGGTCGGGTCGCGTCTTGAGGGCCAGTCGGGGCTTGAGCGCCGGCTGGGGCTTGAGGGGCTGCGGGGGCTGGCTCGAATTTCGAGCGGAGGCCGTAGCCGAGGATCGGAAGGCAGTCGGGCAGGGCCGGGTCAAGCCGGGCCACCACGTCGGCCAGGGCGGCCCGCAGGCGATCGATCGCGGCCGGGCCGTACCGGGTCCGCCAGCGGGCCTCGGTCTGCTCCGTCGCGGCCTGCCAGACCTCGCGGGCGCGGCGGCCGGCCGCGGTCGGGGTGACGATCGCGTTGGGTCCCGGCCGCTTGCCCCGGCCCGGGTCGGGGGCGTAGCTGACGTAGCGCCAGCGGCGCATGCCGTCCAGGTTGGTGCCGGTCCGCGCCCGGCGGCGCAGCTCGGCCACCGTGATGCCCTCGTCCGGGAGTTCGCGCAGGCAGTTGGCCCACATCAGCAGGGACGTAAGCCAGGGCGCGGCGGCGCCCGCGCCGGCCGACAGGCCGTCATTGGTGGTGCGGTGCGGGAGGCGGTGCTCGGCCTCGTTGTCGGCCTCGATCGTGAAGGCGACCAGCGCCGCCGACAGCAGGGCGGACAGCGGGAGGTCCGTCGAGACGCCATCCGCAGCGGTCGGGGACGTACGTGCCGGTGCCGGTGCCGGGGTCGGGGACGCTGATGTCGGAGCCGGGGTCGGGGTCGGGGACGAGGCGGTCGGCGCGGGGAGCGAAGTGCTTGTCCCGGCGGTCGCCTGGGTCGGGCGCGGCGGCGCATCGGCGCCGCCGGCCTGGGCCAGCAGCAGGCCCGCGGCCAGTTCGCCGCCGGATCCTGGTGCCAGCCGCCAGCCGGCCAGCGCGAGGAGCTCGCGGGCCTCGTCGCGGGTCAGGTGCGACCGGGCGGGCTCGCCGAGCTCGGCTACCCGCTGCTGGAAGCGGGCGCGCGCCTGCGCCGTCGCGGTGCCGGCGGAGACGCTCATCGCCAGCTCGCTGCCGTCGGCCGCGACCTGACGGAAGGCGGCGAGGACGCGCTCGACGACCGGGCGTTCGAGGTAGACGGCGACGCCCTCGAGCAGGAACAGGGTCGGGCTGGCCGGTTCCAGGCCCGCCGCCAGCAGCGGTTGCGCGATCGGATCGGCGGTGAAGTCGGCCGAGATGAAGCTGATCTGCCCGCATTCGAGGTTGAGCCGGGTGACGCGCTCGACCTTGTCCGCCTGGGTGGCCGGGTGGTCGAGCTCGAACCAGCGGACGCCCGGCTTGGCGTAGCGGAGGGCGCGGCCGTCGTAGCCCGCGCCGCCGATCACGACCTGCCGGACGCCCCGGCCGAGGGCGTTCACCACCGCGCGGTCGAAGAACGCCGTGCGCGCCCGCAAGTAGTCATGCATCCGGCCGCGGCTTGGCTGCTGCCCGTCCGCGACGTCGGCGGTGAGCGACCGGTCGGCCGCCCGGTCGCCGTAGTCCGCCGCCACCCGGTCGAACTCGAGCCGGTGGGCGGCGACGCTGCGCGCCGTCTGTGACGCGGTCCCGTCCTTCATCAGCATCACCCTAGCCTGATTGGATAACAGGATGACGGAAGCAGAGCTGACGCTACGGCCCATGACCCGGGCCGAATGGGACGACTGGATGCCCCGCCAGTTGGCCGGGTACGCCCTGCTCATCGCCAACTCGGGCGAGATGTCGCAGGCCGACGCGTGGGCGAAGGCGACGGCCGACACCGCGCGGAGCTTCCCCGATGGCTACGCGAGCCCCGGCCAGCTGGTTTTCCGGCTGATAGCGGCCGGCCAGCCGGTCGGCTGGCTCTGGCTGGCCGTGCCTGGGCACGATCGCGACCGGCTGATGGCGTGGGTCTACAGCATCGAGGTGGACCCGGCCTTCCGCGGCCGCGGCTACGGGCGGGCGGCGATGATCCTGGCCGAGGACGAGGCCCGGTCCCGCGGCATGACCTCGCTCGGGCTCAACGTGCATGGCCAGAACTCGGTCGCGCGGTCGCTGTACAAGAGCCTCGGCTACGACGTGATGGCGCTGCAGATGAGGAAGCCCCTGTAGCCCGGGCGCCGCCGGATCGCGAGTGCGGCGCAGAGCTGATCGAGATTAGTTTCGCCTGGTAGATTACTCATAGAACATGAGTTTGACAGCCGAACAGATTTACGCCATAGTTGGCCCTAGCGGGATACGTTCAGAATTTTTTTTCCTGGAGGGGTCAGGATCATGGGTCAGAAGACTGTTCGTTTTAGCGACCTCAGCGGCCAGCTCATCATGCGCGATGATGTTCTCGCGCGCATCGTCATCCACGAGCACCCCGACCTCGGCGACGGGCCGGTCGAGATCGAAACTCTCGCCGACGAGGCCCTGGCGATGGAGAAGGAGACGCTGCGGGTCGCGGTGCTCGACGTGTACCTGCCGGGCGAGGAGTCGCCGCGGCGGGTGACGATGGATGCCGAGGCGTTCGGCGCGCTGGTGACGGAGAAGTCGGTCGGCGAGATGCTGACGGCGGCCAGGCCGGTCAGGCGGGCCGGGCGACCGCGTCTGGCGAAGCCGGCGCAGTAGCGCCGTCCGGGCGGGGGCCGCGGTCCCCCTGGCGACGGGACCGCACGGCCACCACCGTCAGCAGGGCGAGCAGGGCGATGCCGACCAGGATGTAGGCGTTGCCCGCCAGTTCCTGCAGGGCGCTCCAGTGGTATTCCAGGAACCAGGGCCGGTCGCCGATGGCAACGTAGATCTTGACCGGCGTGTAGGGGCCGTCCCAGATCAGGCCCTGGGTGAAGTTGCCCGGACCCGTGTTGTGCACGCCCCACAGATTGCCCGGCCAGGGCGCGAAGATCGCCAGCAGCGCCACGATCAGGCCGGAAAGCCACAGGGCGGTCGGGCGCCTGCCCGCCCGCCAGGCGCGGACCGCGTAATGCCCGGCCGCCATCATGGCCGGCACCACCCAGACCCAGTGGTGGTCCCAGCTGATCGGCGAGTCGAGCAGCCCGACGAGGGCGGCCGTCAGCAGGCCGAGCATCGCGTGCCCGGCCCGGTCGAGCTGGGCCGCGACCAGCAGGCCGAGCACGGTCACGATCAAGACGAGGATCACCCAGGGCACGGTTCCCGCGTTGATGGACCCGGCCAGCCGGGTGGCGACCGCCCGCATCGACTGGTTGCCGGTCCAGCCGACGAACCCGGTCCGGCCGTCCTGGATGAACAGGCCGTTGAACCACCAGTCCTTGGAATCGCGGGGCAGGATCAGGAAGCCGAGAACGATGGTGAACACGAAGCTGCCGGTCGTGACCGCCGCCGCCCACCACTTCCTGGTCAGCAGCAGATACGGGATGAAGACGAGCGGGGTGAGCTTGATCCCGGCCGCGAGCCCGGTGGCGATGCCCTTCCACCGGCGGCTGTCGGGCTGGCGCAGGTCCCAGATGATCGCCGCCATCAGCAGCAGGTTGATCTGCCCGAGGTACAGGGTGCGGAAGACCGGCTCGGTGAGCAGGCCGGCGGCGACGCCGAGCAGGGCGCCGCCGAGCCGGATCCGGCGATCGCGGTAGCCGAGGCCGCCCATCGTGCACCATGCGGCGATGAACAGGAAGATCAGGTTCGCGACCTGGACGATCCGCGGCAGCACCGACCAGGGGATGAACGAGACGGCGGCGAAGAAGAGCGCGGCGAAAGGCGTGTAGGTGAAGTTGAGGTTCCCGGCCCCGGTCCAGTCGTACAGCGGGAACGGCTGCGCGCCGAGCTTGGCGTTGTAGGGGCTGAGCTGCCGGACGATGAGCCCGCCGTCGCGGTACACGCCCAGGTCCACGGGCCATAGCGTCGAGGACTCCGGCTGCGTGAACGCATAGATGAGCCAACCGCCGAGGACGACTGTAAATGCAACAATCCCCAGGATCAGCAGCCGATTCTTTGCGACACTCTCGCGGGACGTGGCGGACCCCAGACGTTCAAGCACCGAGCTCACCAGGGGAACCTTACCGGATCTTAGGACTCGTTGCGACCGCCTTAACGTTACGAGTGTTAAGTGACGAGTGACTGGTAAAGAGCCGGAAACTCCCTGAGTGACGCGAGTACGTCGACGGCGCCAGCGGTGCGGAGCTCCTCGGCGGTGAACGACCCGGTGGCGACGCCGACCGGTCGCGCCCCGGCGGTGACCGCCGCCGCTATGTCGGCCGGCGTGTCCCCCACGTAGACGGTGGCGCCGACCGACGTGAGCACCGTTGCCTTCTCCGGCCCGTGCACGCCGCCGAAGACCGCGTCGGGAGCCAGCCCGAGCGCGTCCAGGCTCAGCCGCGCGGTCGCCTCGAACTTAGCGGTGACCACGAGCACGCGCGCTCCCGCCGCGCGGACCGCCGCCAGCGACTCGCGGGCCCCGGGCAGCAGCCGCGTCAGCGGCCCGGCCAGCCGCAGGTAGTGCGTGCGGTAGATCGCGATCGCGGGCTCGATCGCCTCCGGCGGCATCCAGTGCGCGAGCTCGTCCTCGAGCTTGATGCCGAGCCGCCGGTCGACCCCGGCCGGGTCGATCGCCACCCCGGTGTCGGCCGCCACCCCCGCGAACGAGCCGAGGATCGCCGCCCGCGAGTCGATCAGCGTCATGTCGAGGTCAAAGCCGACCGGGGCGGGCGTCACGGCTGCCCCCCGGCGGACAGGTCCGGCCCGGCCGGGCGCAGGGCGGGCAGCGCGGGCAGCCCGGCCGGCAGCATCCGCGGCCGGGCCGCCAGCAGGCCGAAGACCAGCAGCACGGCCGTGAGCGCGAAGAGCGCGACGACCGACGCGGTCCAACTCCCGGTGGCCGCATGCAGCAGCCCGACCCCGAGCGGGCCCGCGCTGGCCAGCAGGTACCCCGCCGCCTGCGAGAACGCCGACAGCGAGGCCGCCGTGGCCGCGTCCGGGCTGCGGGCGGCGGTGAAGAAGATCGCGAGCGCCAGCGCGGCGTTCTGGCCCGCCCCGAGGATCAGCGCCCACGCCACCGCCGAGCCGAGCGGGGCGTAGACCAGCCCGGCCAGCCCGCCCGCGATCGCGGCCACGGTCGGCACCACCAGCACGTGCTGGGCGCGCATCCGCTGCGCGATGACCGGGACGACCAGCGAGACCGCGAGGTTGCCGACCCCCATCAGCGCCAGCAGGTCGCCCGCCCCGGCGGCGGACTCGCCCCGGTCGCGCAGGATCGTCGGCAGCCAGGACAGCGTGGCGTAGTACACCAGCGACTGCAGGCCCATGAACAGCATCACCTGCCAGGCGAGCGGGTACCGGTGCACCGCCAGCCGGCGGATGGCGGGGCGGGCGGGCGAAGCGGAGTCGCCCGGGTCCGTTCGACCCGATGGCTGAGATCTTGGCTGCGTGTCGGCCGCCTTCAGCTGCGGCAGCCACAGCAGCGCCGCCAGCGCCGCCGGGGCGGCCAGCCAGCCGAGGGTGAGCAGCAGCGAGCCGCCGGTGGCCTGCCACAGCGGCACGCTGACGACTGAGCCCGCGATCGCGCCGACCGACAGCGCGGTGATGTAGAGGCCGATCAGCATCCCCGCCCGCTCCGGCCAGCGCCGCTTGATCAGGCTGGACAGCAGGACGTTCATCACCGCGATGGCGGCCCCGGCGAGAATCGTGCCGGGGAACAGCAGGGCCGACGGCGCGGCCGCGCGGAGCACCAGGCCCGCCGTCAGGGCGATGATCGCGGCGAACAGCACCCGTTCCTCGCCGAGCCGCCGGGAGAACGCGGCGGCGAAGCCGGAGACGACACCGAAGCAGATGACCGGGGTCGCCGCCAGGACGGAGACCGTCGCGCCGGACAGGCCGAGCTGGGTCTGCAGCTCAGGGAAGATCGGCGGCAGGCTGGTGATCGCGCCGCGCAGGTTGAAGCCGAGCGCGATCACGCCGATGACGAGCAGCGTCCGCTCCAGCCGGACGCGCGCGGGCGGCGGCGCGGCGTTCGGCGGCGCGGGCTGTATCCGGGTCACGAGGAGCTAACGCTACCCGATCGCGCCTCGCTAGACCCGATCGGTACATACCGGACGCCGGCCGTGACCGGGCAGCGAGATCAGCCGCCCGCCTCCGCGGTCGCGTACAGCTGCCCGACCGCGGGGCCGAAGACCGCCGCGTACGACACCTGCGGGGTGTCGCCGCCCTGCTGGTAGCCGCCGATCACGCCGATGACGGTGCCCTGGCCGGTGGCCGCGTCGACCCCGGTGAGGAAGGGCCCGCCGCTGGTGCCGGTCGTGTACCCGGCGCAGTCGAACTCGAGCTGGGTGGGGCTGAAGCCCTTGACCAGGCCGGAGCACCGGACCGGCAGCGCCGCCCCGTCGGGGTAGCCGATGACCTGAACCGCCTCGCCCGTCGCGGCGTTCGCGCCGAGGGTTTCGGCGCCGGTGACGTCCTCGATCGGCGCCCCGTCGGGCGCGTCCGCGAGGCGCAGGAACGCGACGTCGTGGTCCGGATCCTGGCTGGCGTCCCAGGCGCTGTCGGTGTAGACCTTGGTGACCGGCCAGACGCCATAGGGCGTCTTGCCGTCTGAGTAGCCGGGCACGAACACCATCGCCCCGGTCTGGCCGGATACGCAGTGGGCGGCGGTCACGGCCAGGTCGCCGGCCGTGCTATCGACCACGCTGGCGGTGCAGAAGTGCGAGCCGAGCTTGCCGTCGGACTCCGTGAACAGCGCACCGACCGCGGCCACCCCGCCGAACGGCGCCCCGGTCCCCGACGCCGCCGCCCCGGCCGGGGCGAGCTGCATCGCCAAGCCGCGTCCGGCCGCCAGCACCGAGCCGGTCCGGTCGGTGCTGCCGGCGCTGCCCGCGGCGAGCAGGAGCAGGGCCGCCGAGGCGCCGAAGGCGCCCAGGCAGACGCCGAGCCGCCTGGCCGGCCCGCGGCGCCGCCTCCGGCCGTCGTTCGACCGTCGGCGAGCGATCACCCGCATCCGTGAACCTCCAGGGCCCGATACTCAATCGTTATCATTGGGGTGCGCTCATGTTATCCACAGTTTCTGCAGATTCCCTTAGAAGCCCCAAGAAATCCTCAGGTCTATGCTGGGGCGGTGCTCGACCTGGACCGGCGGATCGCGAAGCTGGCGATTCCGGCCCTTGGGTCGATCGCCGCCGAGCCGCTCTACAATCTCGCCGACACCGCGATCGTCGGCCATCTCGGCCGGTCACCGCTGGATGCGCTGGCGATCGCGGTCAGCGTGCTGTCGGTGGTGGCGTGGCTCGCGATCTTCCTGTCCACCGCGACCACGACCGAGGTGGCCAGGAACAGCGCGACCGGGGCGCGCCGGGCGGCCGCCCAGGCGGTCGGCGCCGCTTACGCGGTCGCGGCGGCCTGGGGCGCGGTGACGACGACGGCGCTGGTGCTGCTGGCTCCGTACGCGGTGGCGCTGCTTGGCGGCCGCGGCGCAATCGGCCCGGCCGCCACCGAGTACGTGCGGATCTCGGCGATCGGCCTGCCGTTCCTGTACCTGTCGTTCGCGGGCAATGGGCACCTGACCGGCCAGCAGGACACCCGGACGCCGCTGCGGATCGCGGTCGGCGCGAATGTGATCAACGTCGCGCTCGAGGCGCTGCTGGTGTTCGGTTTGCACGCGGGGCTGGCCGGATCGGCCTGGGGCACGGTCGCGGCGCAGGTCGTGGCGGCGGCCGCCTACGCCCGGGCGTCGCGGCGCTCGGCCCTGCCGCCGGCCAGGCCGACCCGGGCGGAACTGCGGGCGCTGCTGCGGGACGGGCACCGGCTCTCGGTCCGGACGATCGCGCTCGGGGTGGTGCCGCTGGCGGTGACCGCCGTCGCCGCCAGGCTCGGGCCGGTTCCGCTGGCCGGGCAGCAGGTCGCCTACCGGATCTGGTACCTGCTGTCGCTCTCGCTCGACGCGCTCGCGGTCCCAGCCCAGGTCTACGTCAGCGCCGCGCTCGGCACCGGCGACCGGGAGGCGGCCCGGCTGGCCGCGCGCCGCACCCTGGTGCTCGGGCTGGCCGCGGGCGTCGCGCTGGCCGTGCTCACCGCCGCGCTG
>Ga0335072_10013680_pt1 | contig 11550 bp, 9 predicted proteins | sample Lox_Sample_21_FD_206725 | JGI IMG/M metagenome (GOLD analysis project Ga0335072, IMG submission 206725) | Soil microbial communities from Loxahatchee National Wildlife Refuge, Florida, United States - Lox_Sample_2.1 | ecosystem: Environmental > Terrestrial > Soil > Wetlands | place: USA: Florida...
CGGCCGCGTCGATCACCGTGCCCGCGTCGGTCGCGACACGCCAGCCGCCGTCCGGCAGCCGGGTCACGGACTGGGCGATCTCGCCGAGATGAAATTGGGGCGCGAAGGGACGCGCCTGCTCGAGCAGCCGCTCGGTCAGCTCGCGCCCGGTGCAGACCGGCACCGCCGCGATGTCGTAGATCGGCTTCTCCGGATAGAACTCGGCGCACTGGCCGCCGGGCTTGTCGAGGATGTCGATCAAACGGCACTCGAGGCCGGCGAGGCCGAGCTCGAACACCGCGAACAGGCCGACCGGGCCGGCGCCGACGATGACGGCGTCGGTGCGCAGCGCCGCAGCCCCCGCCGACCGTCCGCCCGCTGGCCCGCTCATCGCCCCCGCCTGCCGGTCGATCATGAATCAGCCGCTCCCCGACGCCGCCAAGGGCGCCCGACCGGCCGAGATTACGGCAATTGATTATGTAAGTAAACACTTAAATGTTGCGCGGCGCAAACGCGGGCTCAGGCGCGTCGCGGCCCGGTCGCGGTCATGTGATCGAGCACGACCGCCGAAATGTGCTCGAGCCAGCGCGCGCGGCGCTCGGGCTGCATCAGGTCGACGCCCACGTAGTTCGACAGCGTGTAACGGTTGGAGAGATAGAAATAGCCCAGCGCCGAGATGGTCAGGAAGGTCTCGATCGGGTCGAGGTCGGGCCGGAACAGACCCTGGGCGGCGCCCGCGTCCAGTACGCCCTTGATGACCTCGACCTGGGTCGCGGAGAAGGTGCGCGCGACCGCCGAGCGCCTTATGTGGACGGCGCGATGAAGGTTCTCGGCGTTCAAGAGCGTGATCATCTCGGGATGGTCGAGATAGTAGTTCCAGGTGAAGGCGACGAGCGCCTTTACCCCGTCGCGCGGGTCCATTCCTTCCACATTGAGAGCCCGTTCGGCGCGCGCCATGTGGAGGTAGACGCGCTCGATCGCGACCCGGAACAGGTTCTCCTTGCTGCCGAAATAATAGTAAAGCGAGCGGTCGTTGGTGCCGGCGCGCCCGCTGATGCGCTCGATCCGCGCCCCGTCGAAGCCGTGACGTGCAAACTCCTCGGTCGCGGCGTCCAGGATTTTGGCCTGCGTCGCTTCCGGATCGCGCTTGACGGGCGCGCGCTTCGACGGCGCGTGCAAGGTGGCGACGCGCTTGGACGGCGCGCGCAACGCCGGGGCGCGCCGGCCTCTGGTGGACGTTCCCTTGTCGCGTTTCATCTTGGCTTTTGGTTGGTTCGAACGGACGCGCGCGATTATAGAGGATCGACCGCGCGAGGCAAGGCGCAGAGCCGCGGCGGCGCAACGGCGCGCCCGCGAGAAAGCATGTTGCGCCCCCCGGACGAGTGGGCTAGGATCGGAAACGAATTAAGTGTTTGCTTACATATCATGACGGTGCCGCGCGCTTCCGGCGGGCGGCGAGGCTGGGGACGATGTCGACGACGCGGGGAGATCCCGAAGCGGTTGCCGCCGTCGAGAGCGGCGCGCCCGGCGGCCGGGTCGAGAGCGGCAAGATCGCGTGCAATGCCTGCCCGGTGCTGTGCCGAATCTCGGAGGGGCGCACCGGGGCGTGCGACCGTTACGCCAACGTCGAGGGTACTCTCACGCGCGTCGACCCGCTCGTGCTCGCGGCCGAGGTTGCGCGCGAGGCGGGTCCGCTGGTGCCCTTCGCGGCCGGCAAGGAATGGGACGGCAACATCGTCGCCGGCGCCCCGGTGTTCGTCACGGGCGTGGGGGCGGGCACGACCTATCCGGACTACAAGCCGGCCCCGTTCATCGTCTCCCAGCGCCACGGCGGGGTCGAGACCGTCACCGTCGTGACCGAGGGCATCTTCAGCTACTGCAGCTTCAAGATAAAGATCGACACCGACCGCTACATCGGCCCGGAATGCGCGCCGGTGCGCTCGGACGGCGAGGTGGTCGGCCACGTCACCACCATGGAATACGGCTCCCAGATGCTCTCGCTGGGCGGGGTGCACCATCTCACCGGCGGGAGCAAAAAGGAGGGTCGCGTCACGTGCGACCTGATGATGAATCTCGGCAACAAGAAGGCGGTCGAGCTCGCGGTCGAGGGTGGCGCCGCGCTCACGATTCAGGCCGGCAAACCGCCCATCATCGACGGCGCGCCGGAGCAGCGCATGCGGGTCGGCTGCGGCTCGGCCACCATCGGCATCTTCGCCCAGCAGTGGTTCGGCAAGGTCGACGAGGTGATCGTGGTGGACGATCACATCACCGGCGTCCTGACCGAGCATCAGGCCGGCCGCTTCCTCGGCATGCGGCCCGGCGGCATCAACGTCACCGGCCGGCGCTCGACGCCCGGGCGCTATTTTCAGGTCGCAAATCCGGGCTCGGGTTGGGGCGGCACCGACATCAAGGACCCGCTCAAAGCGATCCTCTCGATCGACCCCGAGACCGCCTGGCCGGGCGAGCGACTGCTGATGGTGTCGACCACCGGCGAGGACTACGCCTATTTCGTGCTCGACCGGGGCCTGAAGCCGGTGCCGGCGGAGATGCCGGAAGACGTACGCCGCGTGGTCGAGCGCATCGGCGAGAATTGCGAGCCGGCGCTTGCGACCGTGCTGTTCATGGGCGGTGCCGGGGGCAGCCTGCGCGCGGGTGTCACCGAGAATCCGATCGCGCTCACGCGCTCGATCAAACGGATGCTGGTGAACGTGACCTGCGGCGGGGCGCCCGCCTATGTGTGGCCCGGCGGCGGAATCATGGTCCTGGTCGATGTCGCGCGCATGCCGGACAATTCCTTCGGCTACGTGCCCACGCCCGCAATCGTGGCGCCGATCGAGTTCACCATGAGGCTTGCCGACTACGGCGCGCTCGGCGGTCATCTCGACCGGGTGCGCCCGATCGAGGACGTGATCGCCCATGCGCGGTACCGCGCGATCGGCTGGAATCCGGAAAATCCGTGGCCGGAGAAGCTGAGCCGCGGAGACTGAGCCGCGGAAGCCGGGCCAGGGCCGGCAATGAGGCAAGGTGACAGGGTATTGGGGGAATTGACGACACCGTAACGACGCCGGGGGAGCATGGCAGCGACGCGCGCGAGGCTCGAAGACAAACGCTGGCACTTTCAGCACGGACCGATCGACCTGGTGATCGAGCCGTTCGGCACGGAGGCGGCAAGGGCTCGCGTGATCGCGCGCGGCTGGCGCCGGTTCCAGACCGTGCTCGACGAGCTGGTCGCGGAGCTGGCATTTTTGCGCGCGCCGGTGCAGGAGGCCGAGGGCGTGACGGGTCCGGTCGCGCGCCGAATGCTGGCGGCCTGTCGGCCCCACGGGCGAGTCTTCATTACGCCGATGGCGGCGGTCGCAGGGTCCGTCGCCGACGAGATGGTGGCCGCGATGGCGCTCGAGGACGGCGCGCCCGAGGACGGTCTCGCGCGGCTCTACGTCAATAACGGGGGCGACATCGCCTTCTGGCTCGCACCCGGCGAGCGCATGCGCATCGGCCTGATCGCAAATCCTGAGCACGCGTCCGCCCTCGACGGCGCGGTCGAGATCGGCCATCACATGCCGGTGCGCGGCGTCGCCACCAGCGGCTGGCGCGGCCGCAGCTTCAGCCTCGGCATCGCCGACAGCGTTACGGTGCTGGCCGCGAGCGGTGCGTCGGCCGATGCGGCCGCGACCTTGATCGCCAACGAAGTCGATTGCGACCATCCGGCAGTGGTGAAGCGCCCCGCGAACGAGATCAAGGACGATACCGATTTGGGTGCGCTGCCCGTGACGGTCGCGGTTGGCCCGCTGCCGCGCGCGCTGGTCGACCGAGCGCTCGCGCGCGGTGTCGCGCGCGCGGAGGCGTTGCGGCGCGAGGGTTTCATCTGGGGCGCGGTGCTGTCGCTTGCCGGCGACTATCGCATCGTCGGCGATGCGGGCTCGGCGATTCCTGCGTTGCCGATGCGGGTCGCCTAGTGACACGATCCCCGTGGAACGTTGCGCGCGGGTCGCGGTCGCGGTTCGATCCTATCCTCGGGAGGCGGAATGCCTCGCGGGGCGGCTTGATGTTTGTCATCGAAAGAAGAAGGAGGCCAACATGTTTGGACGTCATCTCAGATCTCTGGTTCTCGCGAGCGCGGTCGCGGCCACGCTCGGATTCGTCGGTCACGCTCGGGCGGATTCGGGCCCGATCAAGATCGGCGACATCAACGTCTATTCCGCCATTCCGCAAGGCACCGAGCCCTACAAGAAGGGGTGGGAGATGGCGCTCGCCGAGGTCAACGCCGAGGGCGGCGTGCTCGGCCGCAAGGTCGAAGTCTTGAGCCGCGACGACGCGGCCAAGCCCGACGTCGCGACCCGCATGGCCCAAGAGCTGGTGACCAACGAGAAGGTCGCGATGCTGATGGGCGGCTTCCTTTCCAACGAGGGTCTGGCGATCGCCGACTTTGCGAACCGCAACAAGGTGTTCTATCTCGCCTCCGAGCCGCTTTCCGACGCGCTCGTATGGGAGAAGGGCAATCCCTATACCTTCCGTCTGCGTCCCAGCACCTACATGCAGACCAAGATGCTGGTGGACGCGGTCGCGAAGCTCCCGGCCAAGCGCTGGGCAACGGTCGCGCCCAACTACGAGTACGGCCAGTCCGCGGTGAGCGACTTCCTCGCGGCGCTCAAGGAAAAGCGCCCCGACGCCCAGGTGGTCGAGCAGCAATGGCCCGCCCTCGGCAAGCTCGACGCGGGCGCGGTCGTGCAGGCGCTCGCGGCGGCGAAGCCGGACGCGATCTTCAACGTGACGTTCGGCGCGGACCTCGCGCGATTCGTGCGCGAGGGCGAGCTGCGCGGCCTGTTCAAGGGACGCGAGGTCGTGAGCCTGCTCACAGGCGAGCCCGAGTATCTCGATCCCCTGAAGGGCGAGGCGCCCGTCGGCTGGATCGTTACCGGTTATCCCTGGTACAGCATCAAGGCGCCGGCACACGAGAAGTTCGTCGCCGAGTACCGGAAGCGCTACAACGAGACGCCGCGCATGAGCTCGCTGGTCGGCTACATCACGCTCAAGGCGGCGGTTGCGATCATCAAGAAGGCCGGCTCGACCGACACCGCGAAGCTGATCGCGGCGGCCAAGGGGCTGACCTTCGGCTCGCCGATCGGCGCGATCACGTTCCGCGCGATCGACCATCAGTCCACCATGGGCGCGTGGATCGGCAAGATCGCGCTCAAGGACGGCAGTGGCATCATGGTCGATTGGCATTTCGACAACGGCAAGAACTTCCAGCCGACCGATGCGTTCGTGAGGTCAAAGCGTCCGGCCTCGGCCGATTGACGCCCCTCTGCGCCTGTGGCGACGCGGGATGCAGGCCGATCCTGCATCCCGCGCTTCCGGGACCCATCGATGTCGTTCGATCTCGCACAATTCGTCGGCCAGTTCCTCAACGGGCTCTCGACCGCCTCGACGCTGTTCCTAGTCTCGGTCGGGCTCTCGATCATCTTCGGCGTCACGCGCATCGTGAATTTCGCGCACGGCTCGTTCTACATGGTCGGCGCCTACATCGCCTACACCCTGACCGCGATCTTCCCCGATACGCCGCTTGGCTTCTGGGGCGGGGTCGTGCTCGCGGCGGGCGCCGTGGGCGCGCTCGGCGTGGCGATGGAAGTCACCATCCTGCGCCGCATCTATCACGTGCCCGCGCTGTTCCAGATCCTCGCGACCTTCGGCGTGATTCTGGTCGTCTCGAACCTCACCCAGACCGTCTGGGGGGTCGAGGACAAGTTCACGCCGCTCGCCCCCGGCCTCACCGGCTCGGTCGCAATCCTCGGGCTTCCCTTCCCGCAATTCGACCTCGCCATGATCTTCCTGGGGCCCGCGGTGCTTCTCGTGCTGTGGCTCGTCTTCGCGCGCACGCGCTGGGGCATCCTGGTACGCGCGGCGACCCAGGACCGCGACATGGCGGGCGCGCTCGGCGTCAACCAGAAGCTCCTGTTCACGAGCGTGCTGTTCGTCGGCTGCATGCTCGCGGGCCTCGGCGGCGCCGTGCAGCTCCCGAAGGGCACGATCTCGCTCCAGATGGACCTCTCGATCATCGTCGAGGCTTTCGTCGTGGTCGTGATCGGCGGCATGGGAAACGTCGCGGGCGCGTTTCTCGCCGCTCTTCTGATCGGCGAGATCCAATCCTTCGGCACCATGCTGTTTCCCCAGGGGACCCAGGTGATCGTGTTCCTCGCGATGGCGGTCGTGCTGGTGTTCCGGCCGCACGGCCTGCTCGGCAAGGCGGAGCCGGCGGCGGCGGGCGCCGGCACGTTCGAGCTGCCGCATCGCCATGCGAGCCGGAAGCTCGCGATCCTCGGCGCGGCGATCCTGGCCCTCCTCATGCTTCTCGCCGCGATCGGCGGCAGCTACGGCCAGGTGGTGCTGGGCGAGATGCTGATTTGGGCGCTCTTCGCCACGAGCCTGGCCTTCATCATGGGGATCGGCGGGATGGTGTCGTTCGGGCACGCGGCCTATTTCGGCTTGGGCGCCTACGGCGTCGGCCTGCTGGTGAAATATCTGGGTCTCTCCATGGTCGCGAGCCTGATTCTCGCACCCCTGGTCGCAGCGCTTGGCGCCATGGTGTTCGGCGCCTTTTTGGTGCGCCTCTCGGGCGTCTACTTCGCGATGTTGACGCTCGCCTTCGCCCAGATCCTCTGGTCGATCGCCACGCAATGGGTCGATTTCCTCGGCGGCGACAATGGCATCCTGGGCCTCTCGCCCGCGAGCTGGCTGAGCTCGCGGACGGCCTTCTGCTATTTCGTCCTGGCCCTTACCCTCGCGGCGATGATCGTGCTGCGCCGGACGGTGTTCGCCCCCTTCGGCTACGCGTTGCGCGCGGGGCGCGATTCCCCGCTGCGGGCGGATGCGATCGGCATCGACGTGCGCCGCGTCCAGTGGCTCGCGTTCGTGGTCGCGGGCGCCTTCGCGGGCCTTGCGGGCGGCCTCTTCGCCTATCAGAACGGAAACGTGTTCCCGACCGAGATCTCGATCTCGACCTCGATCGATGCGCTGGTGATGGTCCTGCTCGGCGGCGTGCAGACGCTCGCGGGCGCGGCCGTCGGCGCCTTCGCCTATCTCGGCCTCCAGACCGAGATGATCCAGCACCTCCAGGACTATTGGCGCCTCACTCTCGGGCTCGTGATCATCGCCCTCGTGATCCTGTTCCCCCAGGGCATCGTCGGCTTCCTGCGCCACCGTCTGGGTGCGGCCTTCGGCATGACGGCCGAGCCATGAGCCGGGAGTGCCGGTGACATGGCCCTACTCGCGGTCGAGGACCTCCACAAGTCCTATGCCGGCGTCCTCGCGGTGAGGGGCGTCTCGTTCGAGCTCGCCGAGGGCGAGGTGCTCGCGCTCATCGGACCCAACGGCGCCGGCAAATCGACCTGCTTCGGCATGCTCAACGGCCAGATCAAGCCGAACCGGGGCGCCATCTTCCTGGACGGCAGGAACATCGCCGGTCTCGCGCCGCGCCGCATCTGGCGGTTGGGCGTCGGGCGCACCTTCCAAGTCACCGCGACTTTCGGCTCCATGACCGTGGTCGAGAACGTGCAAATGGCGCTGCTCTCGGACCGCCGGCGGCTCGGCGGCTTCTGGCATCCGGTGCGCGATCTCCTGCGCGTCGAGGCGATCGAGCTCCTGGCATGCGTCGGCATGGCGGATCAGGCCGAGCGGCCGAGCGGCATTCTCGCCTACGGCGATTTGAAGCGCCTCGAGCTCGCGATCGCCCTCGCGAACAATCCGCGTCTTCTGCTGATGGACGAGCCGACCGCCGGCATGGCGCCCAAGGAGCGCGTGGCCCTCATGGCGCTCACCGCCGAGCTCGCGCGCACGCGCCGCATTTCGGTCCTCTTCACCGAGCACGACATGGACGTCGTGTTCACCCACGCCGACCGCATCGTCGTGCTCTCCTACGGCGAGATCATCGCGCAAGGCAAGCCCGAGGCGGTGCGCGCCGATCCGCAAGTTCAGAAGGTCTATCTCGGCTCGTGGAGCGGAAGATGATGCTGCGCGCCGAAGGGCTCGACACCTATTACGGCCGCGCCCAGATCCTGCACGACATCGCCCTCGAGGTCGATGCGGGCGAGGTTGTGGTGCTGCTCGGACGCAACGGCGCCGGCAAGTCGACCACCCTCAAGTCGCTGATCCGCCTGGTCGAGCCTGCGCGCGGCAAGATCTGGCTGCGCGATCGGCCGATCGACGGGCTCATGCCCTTCCAGATCGCGCGCCTCGGTCTCGGCTACGTGCCCGAGGAGCGCAGAATTTTCGCCGACCTCACGGTCGAGGAGAATCTCGAGGTCGGGCGCCTCGCGCCGCGCGGCGGACGGCCGCCCTGGACGCCCGAGCGCATCTTCGCCTTCTTCCCCAACCTCGCGCCGATGCGCAAGCGCCGCGCCGGACGCATGTCGGGCGGCGAGCAGCAGATGCTCACGATCGCGCGCACGCTCATGGGCAATCCCGACTGCGTGCTATTGGACGAGCCCTCGGAGGGCCTCGCGCCGGTGATCGTCGATCGCATGGCGGCGGCGATCCGGGAGCTCAAGGCCGACGGGCTCTCGGTGCTGCTCTCGGAGCAGAACCTCCATTTCGCCATGGCGGTGGCGGACCGGGCCTATATCATCGAGAAAGGCCAGATCCGATTTGCCGGAACCGTGGCCGAGCTCAACGCGGACGAGGATGTGCGCAAGGCCTATCTCGCGGTTTGACGAAAGCAGGAGCGGACGGGATGGCCGAGGAGCTCCGTTCGGGATGCGACGGCGCGACGTCATGCGCGCCGCGAAGCTGCCGCTCCATGCCGCGAGCCGGTTCTTGCGGCGCAGCGCGGATGGGGCGCTGAACCGTCCGGCACCGAAGCGATCCAAGGGAGGAAACCATGAAGGCGAAGATCAGGCGGCTGGTGACTTTGGTAGACGAAATTCACCGCGAGATGGGCAAGGAGATCGCCCCGCCCACGCGCCGGGCGCTTGCGATCGCGGTGATCGAGAACCCGTTCGCCGGTCGCTATGTCGACAAGCTCGACGAGCTGATCGAGATCGGCGACGAGCTCGGCGGCTTTTTGGGCGAGCGCTGCGTCAAGGCGCTCGGGATCGCGCCCGGCGGCGCCGAAAGCTATGGCAAGGCGGCGATCGTCGGCGAGAACGGTGAGCTCGAGCACGCGGCGGCGATCCTGCATCCGAAGCTGGGAGCCCCCTTGCGCAAGGCGGTCGAGAAGGGCGCGGCGCTGGTGCCGTCGGCGAAGAAGCAGGCGGGCGTGGGCGCGTCGATCGACGTGCCGCTCGGCCACAAGGATGCGGCCTTCGTGCGCAGCCATTTCGATGCGATCGAGGCGCGCGTGCCGGACGCGCCGCGCGCCAACGAGATCCTGGTCGCGGTTGCGGTGACCGACAGCGGCCGACCGCTCGCGCGCGTGGGCGGCCTGCAGAAGCACGAGATCAAGGGGCAGGACGGGCTGCGCTGAACGATCGCCCGCCGCGCCCGAAAAATCATGGAGGACGTCACATGGCAACGACCGAAACCCAGAGCGTCAAAGGCAAGGTTGCGATCAAGAATATCGGGCTCCTGCTGTCGGGCGACCTGAAGCGCCCGATCCTCGATGCCGACACCATCGTCGCGGTCGACGGCAAGATTGCGGCCGTAGGCAAGGCGAAGGACGTCGATGTCGGCGGCGCGAGCCTCGTGATCGACGCGCGCGGCACGGCACTTGCCCCCGGCCTGGTCGACAGCCACGTCCATCCCGTGTTCGGCGACTGGACGCCGCGCCAGAGCCAGCTCAACTGGATCGAGTCGACCCTCAATGGCGGCGTCACCACCATGGTCTCGGCGGGCGAGGTGCATCTGCCCGGCCGGCCCAAGGACATCGTCGGACTGAAGGCGCTCGCCGTCACTGCCCAACGCGCCTTCGACAATTTCCGGCCCGGCGGCGTCAAGGTGCTGGCGGGAGCGCCCGTGCTCGAGAAAGGGATGGTGGAATCGGACTTCAAGGAGCTCGCCGAGCACGGGGTCAAGCTCCTGGGCGAGGTCGGTCTCGGCTCGGTCAAGGCGGGCGCCGAGGCGAAGCAGATGGTCGCCTGGGCGCGCAAATACGGCATCCAGAGCACGATCCACACCGGCGGCCCGTCGATCCCGGGCTCCGGCCTGATCGACAAGGACACCGTGCTGGAGGCCGACGCCGACGTGATCGGCCACATCAACGGCGGTCACACCGCGCTCTCGGTTCAGCATGTGTGCGAGTTGTGCGAGCGCTCGAGCCGCGCGATCGAGATCGTCCATAATGGCAACGAGAAGGTCGGCATCGCCGCGGCGCGCGCAGCCAACGAGCTCGGCTGCCTGCACCGCGTCATCCTGGGTACCGACGGACCCGCGGGCTCGGGCGTGCAGCCGCTCGGCATCCTGCGCATGGTGGCGCTGCTCTCGAGCCTCGCTGAGATCCCGGCCGAGATCGCGTTCTGCTTCGCCACCGGCAACACGGCGCGGCTGCGCGGGCTCGATGGCGGCTTGATCGACGTCGGGCGCGCGGCGGACTTCACCTTCATGGATCGCGCTCAGCACACCGCGGGCAAGACGCTCCTCGAGAGCGTGGCGCTTGGCGACATCCCGGGCATCGGCATGGTGATGATCGACGGTATCGTGCGCTGCCAGCGCAGCCGCAACACGCCGCCGGCGACCGAGATCCCGACCGTCGTCGGCGCGCACTGAAGATCGCGCGCGAAGATTACGGTCCGCCGGACGCGAGACGGCTTGCGGGATCCCGCGGGCGCAAGCGGGACACGGTCTCCTCGAGGTCCGGCCAAGGGGCTTCGCTCGGCGCAAAGACGCGGCGAAGATAGGCGACCAGGTCGGCGATCTGGCGGTCGTCCAACGCCGCGCCGAACGCGGGCATCGCACCGTGACTCGAGATCATCGGGCCGGCGGCGCCGTCCAGGATGACGCGAATGACGTTGTCCGGCCGCTCGGCGTGCAGATTGCTGTTGAGCGCGAGGGAGGGGCGGATGCCGAACAGGTCGGCCTGCTCGCCGCCCTCGTGGCAGGCGGCGCAAGCGCCGTCGAACAGGCGCGCACCGTAGCTGCCCTTGGCCGCCGCGCGCGCCGCATTGCTCGCGGACTCGACGGCGCGTAGATCGTCGGCGCGCTGGGCCGGCGTGGTCTCGCGATTGTAGGACGCGAGATATTCGGCGATCGCCCGGATGTCGCCGTCGGATAGGGCGCGCAAGTTCGCGACGACGATCGCCATCGGTCCGCCCGCGGGCCCATGGTCGGCGGCGTAGCCGCCGCGGAGATAGTCGATGAAATCCTGAGCGCTCCAGGGAACGGGCGCCCGGGAGAGCGAGGTCAGCGCCGGCGCGTCCCACCCTTCCCCGACGCCGCCGCCGAGACGAGCGGCGGCGCCGGTCATCTCGGCGCCGAGCGCATTGCGCGCCGTGTGGCACGCGCCGCAATGCCCCAGCCCCTCCACGAGATAGCGCCCGCGATTCCACTCGGCCGAGCGCTGCGCCTCCGCCGTCGGCGTGCCGCCCCGGAGGAAAAGGGCGTTCCACACCGCCATCAACGGCCGCACGCTGAAGGGAAAGGACA
>Ga0335072_10013681_pt1 | contig 11550 bp, 8 predicted proteins | sample Lox_Sample_21_FD_206725 | JGI IMG/M metagenome (GOLD analysis project Ga0335072, IMG submission 206725) | Soil microbial communities from Loxahatchee National Wildlife Refuge, Florida, United States - Lox_Sample_2.1 | ecosystem: Environmental > Terrestrial > Soil > Wetlands | place: USA: Florida...
GTTCCTCGATTCGCTGCGCTTCGACCTTGGCGGCGCCGAGGTCTACGTGTTCACCCCGCGCGGTGAGGTGATCGCGCTGCCGCAGGGCGCGACTCCGGTGGACTTTGCCTACGCGATCCACACCGAAGTGGGGCACCGGACCATCGGCGCGCGGGTTAACGGGCGGCTGGTGGCGCTGGAAAGCGCTCTGAGCAACGGCGACACCGTGGAGATCTTCACCTCCAAGGCCCTGGATGCCGGTCCGAGCCAGGACTGGCTCGGCTTCGTGAAGAGCGCGCGGGCCCGCAATAAGATCCGGCACTGGTTCTCTAAGGAGCGCCGGGAGGCTGCAGCCGAGACCGGTAAGACCGCGATCGCCAGGATGATGCGCAAGCAGAACCTGCCGCTGCAGCGCCTGGCCACGGCAGACGCCCTCAACGCGATCGCCAGCGAACTGCGCTATGCGGACCTGTCCGCGCTCTACGCAGCCGTCGGCGAAGGGCACGTCAGCGCCCAGTCGGTAGTCACCAAGCTAATCAAGTCCGCAGGCGGCATCGCCGGTGCGCAGGAGGACTTGGCTGAGGCGACGGTGGTCACCCGGGCGCCGCGATCGGCCCCGCCGGCCGGAGACTCGGGCGTCGTGGTCGAGGGCGCTAACGATGTCTGGGCGCGCCTCTCCAAGTGCTGCACGCCAGTGCCCGGCGACCAGATCACCGGCTTCGTGACCAGGGGCAACGGTGTATCGGTCCATCGGGCCGACTGCCTGAACCTCGAGCACCTGCTGGCATCTCAGCCCGAGCGGCTGGTGAATGTCCGCTGGTCGCCGCGTGAGGGCTCACAGTTCCTGGTAGCCATCCAGGTCGAGGCGCTGGACCGGACCGGCCTACTCTCCGACGTGACCAGGTCGATCTCTGACCAGCACGTCAACATCCTGTCAGCGACTGTCACGACGACACGGGACCGCGTCGCGTTCAGCCGGTTCACCTTCGAGATGGGCGATCCCAAGCACCTCGGCGCAGTGCTCCGCGCCGTTCGCTCCATCGATGGCGTCTACGACGTCTACCGCGTCACGAACTTAGCCAGCTAGGGCGAGGCGCCGACGCCCGCGGGCGCCGGCCGCTGCGGCGTGCTACGCGGGCGCACGCCGGCTCCGCGCGGCGCTCTGCGGGCTGGGAGGCGCCGGCAGCTCCAGGCTGCTACGCGGGCTTGGCGCATGCTGTCGACAACTGACGCCCCGTCGGCCCGAGGCGGGTGGTGCGGTCAGCTGGCGAGCGCAACGCTTACGCCCGCTACGCAGCCCGCAGCCGTCGGCTTACGGCGTTAAGACGGTTTGCGCGCATTCAAGGGCTTGCGGGCGCCTTTCGCCGGCCGCCCGCGCCCAGAAGCGCTGGGTTCCGTGCGCTGCGGCAGCGGGCGTCTCGTCGCCTACGCAAGTCCGTGAATAGCGCGTCTCGGGCATGGCCCAGGCCAGCGGAGAGCCTTCCGTGCCAGCCCGCAGAGCAGGGTGCGGAAGCCAGCAGCGACCGATCTAGCTGGACAGCTCGGCCAGGGTGCGCTCGGCCTCGGCCAACCAAGAGCGCCGCGCGGTTATGGCCTCTTGCGCCCGCTGCTGGGCTTTCTGGTCGCCGCTGGCCTGTGCCTTGGCGAGTTGCCCTTCGAGCTGGGTGATCGCGGCTCGGATCTGCTCGACCGTTCCCCTGGCCCTGGACAGTGCCTCTGGGTTGGACCGGCGCCAGTGCGAGTCCTCGGCCTTACGGAGCTGCTCCTCGACCTTGCGGAGGCCGCCCTCCAGCCGCTCTTGCGAGTCCCGCGGCACCGCGCCGGCGCGCTCCCAGCGCTCCAGGATGCCTCGCAGGGCGCCTCTAGCAGCGCGCGCGTCCGTCGCTGGCAGCAGCTTCTCCGCCTCGGCGAGCAGCTGCTCCTTGACTACGACGTGCTCGCGCAGCTCGCGGTCCTTGGCCTCGAGCACCTCGGAGCGGGCAGCGAAGAAGGAGTCCTGCGCGGTCTTGAACCTGGTCCACAGCTCGTCTTCAGCGGTCCGGTCGGCCCGTCCGGCCTGCTTCCAGGACCGCATGAGCTCGCGATAGGCGCTGGCCGTCGCGCCCCAGTCCTTCGAGGACGAGAGTTCCTCAGCCTTTCTGACTAGCTCCTCCTTTTGACCGCGAATCGCCTCGCGCTCCTCCTCCAGAGAGGAGAAGTAGGCCTTGCGCCGCTTGGCGAACCCGTTCCTGGCCGCCGACAGCCGCTTCCACAGGATTGCCTCGCTGGCGCGGTCACCGCGGGGGGCGGCCTTCCAGTCCTCCAGGAGCTGGCGCATGCGCTCGCCGCTGGCCTTCCAGTGGGTGGCCTCGACGGCAAGCCGTTCGGCCTCGGCGACGATCCGCTCCTTGATCTCGTGGGCCTCGTTCCTGGCCTGCTCGCGAGCTGCCTTGTGCTCTTCGCGCCGATGCTCGATGGTGCCGGATAGCGCCTCCAGGCGTACGGACAGGCTTTCCAGGTCCCCGATGGCGTTCGCGCCGGTCACGGCGACAGTCAGCCGCGCAATGCTCGCCTTGGCCTGGCCAGGGGACAGGTCTGTGCTGGACATGCGCTGCTCGAGCAAGCTGATCTCGGTCTCCAGCGCATCGAACTTGCGCTTGAAGAAGGCCAGCGCCTCATCCGGACTGCCCGCCTGCCACGAGCCGATCTCGCGCTCGCCGTCTGCCGTCCGGACATAGACAGTTCCGTCGTCGGTTACCCGGCCCCACGGATCGCTTGCGGTACTCACCGCGTACCTCCTGGTTGGTACCTGACCAGCTAAGCCAATCAGGTCTTAGTGATCGTCACTCTGTCAATCTGGACCTTCTCCTTGGGATGCCCGTCACCGGAACCGTTGGAGTTGTCACTGCCCGCCTTTGCCACATTCTGGATGATGCTGAGCCCGCTGACGATGGTGCCGAACGGGGTGTATCCGGGCGGCGGGAGTGGACTCTGCTTGTAAACCAGGAAGAACTGGCTGCCGTTACTGTCCTGCGACTCCGATCGGGCCATCGCGACGGTTCCCGCCGGGTACAGGCCCTCGGTAGAGCCGGACACGGTCTCGGTCTTAATGCTGTTCAGGTTCTCGGTGTAGAACTCGTATCCCGGACCGCCCTCACCCGTTCCGGTCGGATCGCCGCACTGCAGCACGTAGATGCCGCTCGCGGCTGTGGTGAGCCGGTGGCAATGAGTGTTGTTGAAGAACTTCTGCTCGGCCAGCGAGACGAAGGAGCCCACCGTGCAGGGCGCCTCCTTGTTCTCCAGGTCGATCACGATGTTCCCGCGGTTAGTTTTGATCGTCGCGACGTACGTTGCCTTCAGGTCCGGCTTGGCCGGGGGCAGTGAGACCTTGCGTGCGGCCGTGCCGCTCTTGGTGTAAACGCACTTGCCGTCGACCATGGCAGCCGTTGCGCTCGGCGACGGGGTCGCAGTCGGGGTCGCGCTGGCCGTCGGGGTCGCCGAGGATGTGTGGGAGCCTGCCGCGGCACTCGACTTGGGCGAGCTAAAGACCCCGGCGATAAAGAGGCTGGCGAACGCTACGCCTACCACGAGCACGGCGACGATCGCGATGACGGATAGCTGTCTGGTGCGCCTGGCTCGCTCCGCCCGCCGCAGCATGCGGCGTGCATGGGCTTCCCTGGCAAGCTTGCGCTGGCGTTCCTTTTTGCTGGCCACCCGTGCTGATCCTCCTGCTCACCCGCAGTGTCCTGCGGTCTGCGTCGTCTTGGCAATCGCCCCGGCGGCAGGCCAGTGCCCCCAGGCATCGCACTGCGAAACTTCGCGAATCGTACCGTTGCGGCGGGAGTGGTAACGCCAGCGTTACTTTTCGAGTCCCAACCGCGCCCAACTCGTGTCCTAGCAGGTCGAACGCGGACCCGAACGGCTGGCCAGCCGCAGGCTGGCCCGTGCTTCTCGATAGCCTTGGAGGCGCGCCGAGGCGGGCGCCCTAACACCGAACTACCCGAATCTTGGGCTTCGCTCGCCAGGCCGCCCGTCAGGCCCCGGCAATAGCTAGGAGGCCCCCGGCGACAGCTAGGAGGCACAGTGCTGATCGTGGGTTTCCCCGCCGGCTCGTTCGCGGCTAACTGCTACCTGGTGGCGTCCGGCCCCCGGTCCGAATGCGTGATCATCGACCCTGGACAGGACGCTGAAGTGGGCATCAACCAGGTCGTCGACGAATACCATCTGCAGCCGGTCGCGGTGCTGGCCACCCACGGCCACATCGACCACATCTGGTCGGTCGCACCGGTTTGCGGTGCTCGCGGAATCCCGGCGTACATTCATCCGGCTGACCGCGCCCTGCTATCCGACCCTGGCCGCGGACTGGGCCTGGCGGCGGGCCAGCAGCTTTTCGGGGGACTGACGTTCACCGAGCCGGATGACGTCCGCGAACTGACAGACGGGATGAAGCTAGAGCTAGCCGGGCTTGAGCTCGTTGTCGATCATGCTCCTGGTCACACACCGGGCTCGGTGACGTTCGGGCTGCCACCAGTAACCGAGGCCGGAACCTTGTTCAGCGGGGACCTGCTGTTCGCCGGGTCGATCGGCCGGACGGACCTGCCGGGCGGAGACTACGAGACAATCCTGGCCAGCCTGGCGCGGGTGTGCCTGTCACTGCCGGGCGAGACTCAGGTTCTGCCCGGCCACGGGCCGCAGACGACGATCGAGGCCGAGCGAGCCCACAACCCGTTCCTGGCTGGCCTCGCTCCCGCGAAGGGCCCGGTGACGGGGCTGTGAGGCGGCCTCGTTCCGGGCTTGATGTGTTTTGGTTGAGATGACGAGAGAGAGGCTGAGCTAGCGATGATCCGCAGCCATGAGGCTGGCAGCCTGCGGGCGTCCTCGGCGGGCGAGCAGGTACGGCTGGCAGGGTGGGTCGCCCGGCGGCGCGATCACGGCGGGGTCGTGTTCATCGATCTGCGCGACGGCAGCGGGATCGTGCAGGTCGTGCTTCGCGAGGAGGACGTGGCGCACGACCTGCGGGCCGAGTTCTGCGTGCTAGTGACGGGCACGGTGCGGCTGCGCCCGGCCGGGAACGAGAACCCTGAGCTGGCCACCGGTGACGTCGAGGTCGCCGCTGACTCGCTGGAGGTGCTGTCGCAGGCGGATCCGCTGCCGTTCCAGATTGAGGGCAGCGGCGAGCTGAACGAAGAGGTCCGGCTGAAGTACCGCTACCTGGACATCCGCCGCGCCGACATGGGTACCGCCCTCCGAGCCAGGTCCAAGGCCGTTTACCTGCTGAACGAGGTGATGGCCAGCCACCGGTTCGTCACCGTCGAAACCCCGTTCCTGACCAGGTCGACCCCTGAGGGCGCGCGTGACTTCCTGGTACCGGTGCGGCTGCGGCCGGGAACCTGGTACGCGCTGCCGCAGTCGCCGCAGCTGTTCAAGCAGCTGCTGATGATCGCGGGCATGGAGCGCTATTTCCAGCTCGTCCGGTGCTTCCGTGACGAGGACTTCCGGGCCGACCGGCAGCCCGAGTTCACCCAGGTGGACCTGGAGATGTCGTTCGTGACCAGGGAAGACGTGGTCGAGGTGGCCGAGGATCTGGTCGAGCGGCTGTGGGGCGAGATCGTCGGCTACCAGATCCCGCGGCCGATCCCGCACATGACGTACGCCGACGCCATGGCGCGGTACGGATCGGACAAACCAGACCTCAGATTCGGGAACGAGCTCGTTGACCTGACCGAGTTCTTCGCTCAGACCGAGTTCCGGGTTTTCCAGGCGCCGTATGTGGGCGCGGTGGTGATGCCGGGTGGCGCTTCGCAGACGCGCAAGGAGCTTGACGGGTGGCAGGAGTGGGCTCGCTCGCGCGGCGCGCGAGGGCTCGGCTACGTGCTAATCGGCCCGGATGGCGAGGTCTCGGATTCGGGGCCGGTCGCCAGGAACCTGTCCGCGGCGGAGCGATCCGGCCTGCCCTCGGCGGCCGGGGCGGCGGCCGGGGACGCGGTGCTGTTCGCGGCCGGCCCGGCGAACGAGGCACGGGCCTTGCTCGGTGCGGCCCGGCTTGAGGTCGGGAACCGGTGCGAGCTGATAGACCCGGACGCCTGGGCCTTTACCTGGGTGGTGGACGCGCCGATGTTCGAGGACGACGGCGAGGGCGGCTGGACCGCGGTCCACCACCCGTTCACAGCCCCGCTGCCCGAGTGGGACGGCAAGTTCGCGGCCGAGCCCGGCGGCGCGCTGGCTGACGCCTACGACATCGTGTGCAACGGGACCGAGATCGGCGGCGGCTCTATCCGGATCCACCGGCCCGATATGCAGCAGCAGGTCTTCGACGTGATCGGGCTGTCGCGAGAGGAGGCCAACTCGCAGTTCGGCTTCCTGCTTGAGGCGCTGCGATACGGTCCGCCGCCGCACGGCGGCATCGCGTTCGGCTGGGACCGGCTGCTGATGTTGCTGACTGGGCGCGAGACGATCCGGGACGTGATCGCGTTCCCGAAGGCGGCCTCCGGGCACGATCCGCTCACCGGGGCACCGACGCCGATCACGCCGCAGCAGCGCAAAGAGGCCGGGATCGACGCCGTTCCGGCTGAGCCTCCGCACGGCACCGGCGGGCAGCCTCCCGGCGGCACGACCGGCCATGCTGCGGGCGGCTCGGGCGCGCCCGCGCGGGGCGCATAACGGGCAGACGTCAACGAAGCGCCGACCGGCGCACTGTCTGTGTTTGGCAAGGCCGGCTATAGCCGGCCTTGCCGCGCACGGACGTCGCCCGTGTCAGCGAAATGCCCGGAATGCGGCCCGGACTTCATCGACGAAGATGGCCGGCTGCTCGAAGGCGGCGAAGTGACCGCCCTTGGCGGGCTCGTTCCAGTAGCGCAAGTCCGGGAACGCCTTTTCGGCCCAGCGCCTGGACGCGCGGAAGATCTCCTTCGGGAAGACCGAGCAGCCAACCGGTACCTGCACCTGACCGTCGCTCCGGAGCCTGCCAAAGCTCTCCCAGTACAGCCGCGCCGACGAAGCTCCCGTGCCGGGCAGCCAGTACAGCATCACGTTGTCGAGCATCTCGTCTCTGGTCAGCACATTCGCCGGGTCGCCATCGCTGTCGGTCCAGGCCCAGAATTTCTCCACGATCCAGCCGCACAGCCCGGCGGGCGAGTCCACCAGGCCGTAGCCGACCGTCTGCGGCCGGGTTGACTGCTCCTTGGAGTAGCCCGAATCCCAGTCGCGGTAGAACTTCATCGCGGCCAGCGCTTCCCGCTCTTGCTCGGTCAGGTCGTTCATCGTGTCCGGATCGGGCGGAGCCGTGACCATGTTGATGTGGATGCCGGCGAGGTGGGGGGCGTGCCTCGCGCCGAGCGCCTGGGTAACGCCCGATCCCCAGTCGCCGCCCTGCGCGCCGTACTGCGCGTAGCCGAGCCGGGTCATCAGCTCGTCCCAGGCATCGGAAATCCGCTCGACGCCCCAGCCGGCCCGCGTGGGCTTGCCGCTGAAGCCGAATCCAGGCAGTGACGGGCAGATGACGTGGAAGGCATCGGCCGAGTCGCCGCCGTGTGCTGTCGGGTCGGCGAGCGCCCCTATGACCTTCCTGAACTCAACGATCGAGCCCGGCCAGCCATGCGTCATTACCAGCGGCAGCGCATCTGCATGCGGCGAACGGACGTGCAGGAAGTGGATGCTGAGGCCGTCGATGTCGGTGCGGAACTGCGGGAAGCGGTTCAGGCTCTCCTCGCACGCGCGCCAGTCGTAATGCTCCAGCCAGTAGTCGCAGAGGTCGCGGGCGTAGGTCAGCGGGGTGCCCTGTGACCAGTCGTCGACGGTCTCAGCGTCCGGCCACCGTGTCTGGCGCAGCCGCTGCCGGAGGTCGTCAAGCTCGCTCTCGGGAATCTCGATCCGAAACGGGGTGATGGCGTCGCTCATGTGACTAGCATGGCCCGGCTCCGGCCGTCTCGCGGGGCCCGACCGAAGCTACGCTTCCAGTGATGGCGTACCTGGGTCAGTTTGATCACCTCATCCGTGAGGCGGAACGTGGTCGGGCGGTCCTGAACACGCGCACGATCGCCGTCTTCGACGATGGCCTGGTGGAGTGCGCAGTGCCTGTGTACGGGGATGCGGCGAAGCCGGCCGGGAGCCTGATCGGCCGGCTGTGGCGGGCCGGCTACGCGAGCAGGCGCAACGCAGAGCCAGGGCGGGGAACAGAGCAAGTCCAGGCTCTTGCGGCAGCGTCCGGTTCGAGCATTACCTTGGCCGAGACCTGGCCGAAGGCTCGGCTGATCCCGCTCGCCATCATCGAGCAGATCGTGCTGAGGCGGCCCAGGCAGGTCAGCGAGCTCAGCATCTGCATCCAAGCGCGCAACGCCGAGGCGGAGCGTGCGGTGTTCCTCGGCGACTTGTCGGTCGAGCGGGTGCGCGAGGTACTTGGAGCGGTGCTCGGCGAGCGCCTCGCGATCGACGTACCGGAGTAGGTCCTAGTCGCCGCGCCCTCGCGGCGTTGCGGATGGCAGGATCTGGCGCGGGATGACGGGCGCGCTAGCACGCCGCTTCCATTCTCTGGGGTAGCCGAGCGACACCTCCTCGTGCCGGACGCCATCGTGCCAGGTCGTCCGCGGGATGTGCAGATGACCGTAGACCACCGCGACCGCGCGGTACCGGGCTGGCCAGGCAGCCGTGCGTACCGTGCCGCACCACTGCGCGAACTCCGGGTAACGCATGACCGCCGTTGGCTCCCGGACCAGCGGAAAGTGATTGACCAGCACTGTCGGCATGCCCGGTGGCAGCGCCGAGAGCCGTTCCTCCGTCTTCGCAATCCGATCCGCGCACCACGCTTCGCGACTCGGGTACGGGTCGGGATGCAACAGTCGCTCGTCGCTGCTCACCACCCCCGCAGCGCGGGCTTGGGCCAGGCCGTCACTGATCGATCCGGCTCCCTCAGGACGGAACGAGTAGTCGTAGAGGAGGAACAGCGGAACGATGAGCAGCGGACCGCCGCCTCCCGTCCAGACCGGGTAAGGATCTTCCGGAGTGACCACGCCCAGCCGCCGGCACACTTCGACCAGATGCAGGTAGCGCGCCTCGCCTCGCAGCCGCAGCGGATCCCGGCCGTGGGTCCAGAGTTCGTGGTTGCCTGGTACCCAGATCACCTTGGCAAACCGCTCGCTGAGCAGCGCCAGTATGCGCTCGACATCTTCAGCCCGTTCGCCGACGTCGCCGGCCACGATTAGCCAGTCCGAATCCGTCTCCGGTCGGAGGCGCTCGGCAATCGCCTGGTTAGGGCCGAACCCAACATGCAGGTCGCTGACTGCCAGCAACCGCGGCCCGTCGTCGGCGCGGCGGGCGGCGCCGGAAGCTGCAGACGTCACGTTCGTCCCGGATCTCGCGGCACGCCTTGGAGAGTACGCGAGGAGGCATGCGGGGCGGGCGCGGCGGTTTGAGTAAGTCGGCACCCGTAGACGGTCAGCCTCCGCCGTCAAAGCGCGGCTCCATGATCGTAGTTGAATTTGGGTGGTTGTAGGCCCCCTAATCTCACAACGATCATGGAAGCGAGCCGCGGGTGGGGAGCGGAAGCTCAATGGTTCTGGGGGTAGAGGCGGGTAATGTCGCATCGTGCCCCGCGTACCTGACGGTTCGACCGGCAGCCTGTTCGATTCCGCGGCCGAAGCTGCTGAGCAAGCCACGGCGCCCCTTGCTGTCCGGATGCGGCCGCGGTCCCTGACTGAGGTGATTGGCCAGGCCCATCTCGTTAGGGACGGGTCGCCGCTGCGCAAGCTGGCCGACACAGACTCGCCGATGTCGGTGATCTTGTGGGGCCCGCCTGGGACCGGGAAGACCACTCTGGCGTACGTCATCGCGAACGTGACAAAACGGCGGTTTGTTGAGCTGTCCGCGGTGTCGGCGGGGGTCAAGGACGTGCGGGCGGCTATCGAGACGGCGCGCGGCACTCTGGGCATGACCGGCGAGCAGACGGTGCTGTTCATCGATGAGGTCCACCGGTTCAACAAAGCGCAGCAGGACGCGCTGCTGCCGGCCGTCGAGAACCGGTGGGTGTCATTCATCGGCGCGACCACTGAGAATCCGTCGTTCTCCGTGATCGGACCGCTGCTGTCGCGCTCGCTGCTGCTGACGCTGCGGCCGCTGAGCGACGACGACATCCGCCACGTCGTTGACCGCGCGCTTGCCGATGCGCGAGGCCTGGCCGGGCGAGTGCGGCTGGCCGACGGCGTCATCGCACAGTTGGTGCGGCTGGCAGGCGGTGACGCTCGCCGGGCGCTGACCTACCTTGAGGCCGCGGCGCTGGGCGTACCCGATGGCGGCGAAATCACGCTGGAGATGCTAGAGCGGGCCGTTGACCGCGCGATGGTGCGCTACGACCGGGCCGGTGACCAGCACTACGACGTCATCAGCGCATTCATCAAGAGCATGCGCGGGAGTGACGCCGATGCGGCGCTCCACTATCTGGCCCGGATGATTGAGGCAGGCGAGGATCCGCGCTTCATCGCCCGGCGGCTGATCGTGCATGCCAGCGAGGACGTTGGGATGGCCGATCCCACTGCTCTGCAGACCGCGGTGGCCGCTGCGCAGGCGGTCGAGTTCGTCGGGCTGCCCGAGGCGCAGCTGAACCTGGCACAAGCCGTCATCCACATCGCGCTGGCGCCAAAATCCAATGCGGTCGCGACGGCCATCCTGCAAGCGCGCGCCGATGTCCAACAGGGCCTGGCCGGTCCGGTGCCCAAACACTTGAGGGACGCGAGTTACGCTGGCGCTGCGCGGCTCGGGCACGGCAAGGGATACGTATACGCACACGACGACCCGGCCGGCGTCGTGCGTCAGCAGTACGCTCCGGACGGCCTGGTCGGCAAGCGCTACTACGTTCCGACGACGCATGGCGCTGAGGCCCGAGCCACAGAACGGTCTGAGCGGATCAGGGCGATCTTGCACGGCACAGGCTTGCAGGGCACGGGCGAGGCGGCATCCGGGCCAGCTGACGAGGCGGCGGGCGAAGATGCCGGCGCTCAGTCCGCGGGGCACGGGGCGGCTACGCACGGGTCGGCTGAGCACGGGGCGACGGAGCACGGGGCGACGGAGCACGGGCTGGCGGAGGGCGACAGCGGCAGCCTGCGGTCGGCATAGGCTCCGGGCCGTCTGTTCCCAGGCGAGGAATGACGTTTCTGGTGGGGAAGCGAAGTTCCGGTCCAGGAATGACGGGGCCCTGGTAGGGGATCGGTCGCCTGCCGGATGGGCCCAGGGCATCCGCGATAGGGTCGGGCGAAGGTGACAGTCGCAGAAGGGATTGGAATCAGGCGAATGGACGCCGGACAGCTAGCAGCGCTGATTGCCGCGATATTTTTCGCCGCGCTCGCGTGCGTCGGCATTTTCGTGCTGCTGCGGCTGGCACGCCTGATGTCGGCGGCTGCTGGCATGATCACTGACTACCGCGCGAAGACCGACCGCCTGATTGAGCAGGCTCAGGCTGCCGTCGACCGGACGAACGAGCAGCTTGCCAGGACAGACTCGATCACCGCCAGCATGGACCAGGTAACCGCGAACATGGCCGAACTGTCGGGTCATGTGTCTGCCCTGGCAGGACTGGCGCGGGGCCTTTCGGCGGCGGCAACCGCG
>Ga0335072_10013683_pt1 | contig 11549 bp, 8 predicted proteins | sample Lox_Sample_21_FD_206725 | JGI IMG/M metagenome (GOLD analysis project Ga0335072, IMG submission 206725) | Soil microbial communities from Loxahatchee National Wildlife Refuge, Florida, United States - Lox_Sample_2.1 | ecosystem: Environmental > Terrestrial > Soil > Wetlands | place: USA: Florida...
TTCTTCGCGTTCAGCGTATCGTCGATGCGCACGTCCAGCGTGCGCGTGTCGTTCGGCACGCTGGTGACGAACTGATAGTTCGGCGCTCCCGTGAACGCGTTCACATCGCCCAGTTGCGGGCTGGGGTCCGGATACAGGTCGAGGATCGCCTGGCCCACCTTGTCGATGCAGCCGGGAGCAATCACATTGCCCGTAATGCACCCCGTCTGCCCCTGCGCCACCGCGGTCATCGGGTGCGTGCTCTCCACGCTGGTGAAATCCCCCGTCTTCATCGCCGCCGTCGGCACCGTCGACGTCACCGTCTCCGCCTCGCGGCTCAGCAGCGTCTCATACGAGGCGAAGAAGAACGCGTGGTCCCGCACGATCGGCCCCCCCACCGTCGCCCCGAACTGGTTCTGCTCAAAGTGCCCCTTGGGTACATCGCCGTAGTTGTTGAACCACGTGTTCGCGTCAAACACGCTGTTCTCCACGTAGTCCCACAGATCGCCGTGAAAGTTGTTGGTCCCCGACTTGGTCGAGACATTCACCACCGCGCCCGCCGATGTCCCGAACTCCGCCGAATAGGTCCGCGTCTGAACGGCAAACTCCTGCAACGCGTCCGGTGGCGGAATCACCGCCTGCACCGACTGCTCCTGCAGGTTCTCTGACCCCGTGTTGTTATCGATCCCGTCGAGCGAAAAATAATTCTGCAGCTCCAGGTTCCCATTCGAGCTGAACCGGCCCTCCGCTGCGTTCGCGACCTCCCCGCTCGGATCGTGATAGACGCCCGGCGCCAGCAGCGCAAGCTGATCGTAGTCGCGCCCATTCAGCGGAAGCTCATTCACCGTCCGGCTGCTCAGCACCGCCGCTACCGCCGCCGATTGCGTCTGCAACTGCGCCACGTTTTCGCTCACCACCACCTGCTCGTGCACCGAGGTCAGGTTCAGAGTGAAATCCACCTCCAGGCGGCTCTGCACGTTCACCGTCACGTTCTGCCGCACTTCCGTGCTGAATCCCGATTGCTTCACCGTCACCGTGTAGGTCCCCGGGATCAGTTGCACCGCAACATACTCGCCGTCGCTGTTCGTGGTGTAGCTCCGCGTCACTCCCGTGGCCGCATCCATCACCTCAACCGATGCGCCCGCAACCCGCGCCCCGCTCTTGTCCTGCACCGTGCCCACAATCGAGCCGGTGTCCGTCTGCGCATAAGATCCAATCGCCGTCATCCAGGTCAGGCACAGTGCCAGGCACGCCTGCTTGACCCACGTAACTGCTCTTTTCTGGGAAGATTCGAAACCATGCATGGTGCGGACCTCCTTAAGTCGGACTGAGATCGGACAGACTGCATTCTTTCGGCTGCGCATCGAGGAGCGCTGGCCGCGGCTCATGATGCCGTGTACGCGCGCGCACCCTCGGCAGGCTGGTCGCGCGATCCGCGGCCAGCCGCAATCAAAACGAGATGCATACCGCAAGGCCGCCCGGTGCGGCGCTTCTTGAGCGCCCCGGAAAGTCAGGTTCGTCTCCCTGACTTGGGGAAGTTGTCTTTCGTGCTGGGCCGTCGGCTCCGGTTTACTTTACCGGTAACGAGATTGACTCGAAATTTACACGCGGTTCTTTTTGTTGTCAACAAAAAAATCGGAATGCTCCCCTGAGTTCCGCCCGCGCAGGCCCATCCGCCCTATCTCTTGCGCATCTCCGCCAGCCGCCGCTTGTACTCCTGCGGGCCGGGCAGTCCCTCTGAGCCGCCGGGCTGCGTGCCCGCCATGCTTCCGCACAGGTTGCCCGCCCGCAGGCAGTCGTCCCACCCCGCCCCGTGCAGATACGCATGCAGAAAGCCCCCGTTGAACGCGTCCCCCACGCCCGTCGCGTCCACCAGCGGCAACGCCGGCGCCGGCTGCCGGTAGATCCTGCCCTCCGACATCAGCAGCGCGCCCTTGGCTCCCAGCTTCACCACCGGCACCTTCACCCAGTCCTGCAGCTTCTCGAGCGCGCTCATCGGCGTCGTCGCCCCCGTCACCGCGCACGCCTCGCGCTGGTTGGGAAACACAAAATCGCAGTGCCGGATGATCGAGATCAACTGCTTCACCGAGATGTCGGGGTTCCATCCAAAGTCCGCCGAGACCGTCACTCCCCTGTCCCGCAGGCTGCGCAGCGCCGGCTGCCACTTGGCTGGCCGCCGCAGCGCGCAGGCCACATGCACGTGCCGCGCCTGGTGCAGCTTCGCCATCACCGCCGGCCGGTCCAGCAGTTCCTCCAGCCGCTGGTTGATCGGCTCATGCGTCACCATCATGCGGTCCGTCTTGTAGGCAATGCATACCGTGAGCGCCGTGGGCGCATCCTTGCGGTACTCGCACGCCCCAATATCCAGCTTCTCCTGCACAATCTGGTTCCACGTCGGCAGATACTCCGCGTCCGCGCCCACCCGCGTGATGATCCCCGTCACCGTCCCCAGCCGGCTCGCGGCGATGGCCGTGGTCGAAAGGCCCCCGCCCGGCGCCACCAGAAACGAACCCGTCTTCGACTCTTCGCCGAACCGCGGCCGGCGGGGCAGCCGGTAGAAGATCATGTCCGAAAAGAACTCCCCGAAGACCACCAGGTCGAACTTCGCCTCTTTGCCCGCTTGCTTTCCCGCCATTCTCTCCCCTCTCGCTGATCACTCTCTTTCCATCGCCCGCCCCGGGCGCGAACCCTCCGACGATCTCCGCCTCACCAGCCTCGGTTTCACCAGGGCACGGTAGGTGCTGCGGCCCCCTTCGTGAATCACGCGCAGCGCCAGCTTGCCGGCCCTCTGCCCCAGTTCGCGCCCACCAACGTCCATGCTCGTCAGCGGAATCCGCATCCCGCAGATCGCCGCATCGTTCCCGCAGCCCACAAACCGGATATCCTCGGGAACGCGCACCCGCGCGCCGCCCGCCGCTTCCATCGCCCCCGCGGCCAGCATGTCGGTATACGTCATCACCCCATCGGGCCGGCCCCGCCGCGCCAGCAGCCGCTCCATCGCCGTGTACCCGCGCACAAACTCGCTCTCGTCCGCATTCATGCTCTCCGCCACAAGGTCCGCGTGAGCCGTCAGCCGGTGCCGCGCCAGCGCCTCAAGATAACCCTTGTAGCGCATGTCCCCCGCCGCGCTGTGCGATCCCCGAATATAAGCGATGCGCTTGCACCCGCATTGAATCAGGTGCTCGCACGCAATCCGGCCCACTTCTTCTTCGTTGATCCCCGCATAACTGCCCTTCGCTCCAGCCGGCCGCCCGTTCAGAAAGATCACCGGCGTCTCCTTCAAGCGGCCCACCTGGTTGAAGAACGCGCTCGTCTCCTGCAGTGTCACGATCAGCAATGCGTCCACCTGCAGAGATAGAAAGACCTCGATCTGCCGTTGTTCCGCGTCCGCGTCCTCCTGCGATGAGGACACGATCAGCCCGTATCCCGCCGCGCCCACCGCGTGCGTGATGCCCGCGGCGACCTCGCCGAAAAACGGCTTCCCAATCGAGGGCAGGATCAGGCCCAGGGTCCGCGTCTGCCCCGTGCGCAGGCTGCTCGCGCTGATGTTGGGAATGTAGTTGAGTTCCTTGACCCGCTTGAGGACCCTCGCCTTGGTCGCGTCGCTGATGTCGGCCTGGCCGCGCAGCACCTTCGAAATCGTCATCTTCGAAAGGTTCAGATCGTCGGCTATGTCTTGCAGCCGTACCCTCATCGGCCAGGCTCCTCGCGGCGCTCGCGCGTCAGTTCGATTGTAGGGCACGCATTATCTCGTCAGGACCATCGCCGTTCTTGCGCCAGTCTCCCCCTGCCGGTGGCCCAACTGGAATGTTGAGGGCCGGTGGCATCAGGCGGAGTCATGGATATGCGGTCGCCTTCCGCCATGGCTGCACCGGGGGGAAAACCGTGGTCTCCGCTCAGCCGGTCATCCCCCCCGGAAACCGAAGATGCAAGCTGCCGCCGTCCATTGCGATGGCGAGACTGCATCTTCACCGTTCCGCAATCCGCCGCCCCGTCGATGGTGTTACAGCGGGTGGCTGGCCGAGCCCGGAGCCGACATTCGCATCCGGCGAGTGCAGAGGGGCAGGTTGGCTGGCAGGACGATTCACTCGCCGGTCTCGCGGTCCCGTGCGCCGCTCCACTTTAGCGGCGCGGAGATCGGCCGCGCCCGCGCGGCGCTCCGGTCTTCTTGATCGCCGGTCATAATCGTTGTCCATCGAGGATGGCAGAATGATCGGCCCCGAGGCGGATATGGGTTGCGCCGGTTTGGCGCGCGGCTCCGCCGCCGCCCGCCCGTTCGCCCGCTGAATCTCCTCGGCCGTCGGTTCGCGGCCGCTGGTGAGCATCTTGTTCAGGGTGGGAAAGTCGACGCGCTGAGCCTCCACAAAGTCAACGCCCTCGGCCGTCAGGGTGTATTGCGCATTGTCGGCCTTGGTCAGGTATCCCTTCTTCATCAGATACCAAAGCGTGAAATCCAGGTAGTCGCGCGGAAAACCCATGCGCTGTTCAATCTCGGCAAGCGAGACTTCAGGGAGATTTGTGTTGGCGCGCCGCCGGTGATAGAGCACTGCCAGCACTGCCAATCGCCGGTTGAGTTCGCCCTCCACGCTATCCATGAAGTCGACGGAGGAAGAGAACGGCTCCGGCGGCTGCCGTTTGCGGAGCGTGTCATACTCGGCGCGGCGCTCCCGGTCTGACAGCACGTCGTAGGCGGTCTTGAGCAGCCGAAAGTGCTCGGGGTTGCCGGAGCGCGGATTGTCTGGATGAAAGCGCGCCGCCAGGAATCGGTACACGCGGTGAATTGTATCCAGGTCGGCGTTGGGGCTGATTTGAAGAAACTCGTAGTAGTCGACCATTGCGGTCATGACATCCTTCTGATAGCTCACGGCATTCTAGCCTGCCGCGGAACGGGCGAGGAATCCCACCTTCGTCACCGACTCGCCGCAAACAGCACAAATCTCGTTCTCACTCCACCTTTGTGAGCGATCACTGCAAAGGCTTAATTGAGCATCCCGCGGTCTGTCGCCTATGCGGAGATTACCCGCAGATGGCGCATGGTGCATCCAGACCGTCCCCGCAATCCAACCGTCAGCCTTCGCCGCTGCTCGCAGCGGCAGCGCGCAGAGAGCCACGGGCCTTGTGGGATGCGGAAAAGCTCGATGCGAGAGGGTCTTGTAACAGTCCTCCACCGTCGTTGCCGACCCCCGGGGGATGAAACTGTGCCCCATCCATCGGACGTCTTTGTTTTTGTCCGATGGGTGGGAGTCCGTAGAATTCATCTCTTGTTTTGTTGCACTTGCATTTTTGTTTCTTATCAGGGCACGAGTTCACTCGTGCCGTAAACGCTTCAAAATAAGGGTCGGGCTTTACAGTCTGCGTGAGAACTCGATTCAGGACACGTTCCTTGCGCAAATCGGAGGGAGCAGCAGCCTTCAGGCTGCTGAATTGGGCGCGGAACGGAGGATCGGCTTTAGCCGCGGGCATTTGGTCGCCAACCCGCCAGAAGAATTTGAGTTCTCACGCAGACACTTTAGCCCCTGAGGAATGTATTTTAGCTTCCCGCAAAACCATGCCTCGGGGTCTAAAGCCCAAGTCTTTCTATTCCGCCCTTTTTCGGCACGGCCCAGGCCGTGCCCTTTCAAGACAAAATCTTCCCCTATCTTGAAATGCGATTGCCCTGTCTTCCAGGTGGCCCCTACGGACGGGTCTTGATCCGTAGGGCGGGGTCTGGTGAGGGTGAGCCAAGGATCCGCAGTTGCCTTTCCGCTCCTTTACAGGAACCTCCGGCTCACCTCGCCAGCAGCCAACCGGAAACTGCGAACTGTGAACTGCAAGCTGTGAACCACCCCTACACCGCCACCTTCTTCTTCGCCTCCGCCACCTTCCCCTCCAGTTGCGGCGCGTGCTTCCCCTTCCCGTCCTTGAACGACTTGATCGCGCGCAGCACCCGGTCCCGCGCATACGCCGCGTCGTGCCAGCCCTTGATCTCCACCCGCTTGCCTTCCAGGTCCTTGTAAATCGAGAAGAAGTGCGTGATCTCCTTCAGCATGTGCGGGTAAATATCCGTGTAGTTCCAGATGTTGGCGAACCGCGGGTTATTCTTGCCCACCGCCAGCACCTTCTCGTCCAGTACGCCCTGGTCCAGCATCTCCAGCAGGCCGATCGGCCGCACCTCCTGCACGCATCCCGGGAAACTCGCGTCCGCCACCAGCACCAGAACGTCCAGCGGGTCCCCGTCGTCGCTCAAAGACGACGGAATAAACCCGTAATCGCCCGGATAGTGCACCGGCGAGTGCAGGTTCCGGTCCAGTTTGAACACGTGCAGTTGCTTGTCGTACTCGAACTTCTGCGTCCCGTCCTTCGGGATCTCGACCACCACCCGAAATACCTCAGGTGCGCGATCGCCCACCGGTAGCTCCAGATAATTCACCATTGCGATGCTTCTCTCCTTCGTAAATCCTGATAGATTTTGATAAAAACTGTCGATCGATCCCGCCCGTCAATCCCGCTCTCTGGTCTGGCTGATCGGCCGGTTCGATGGATAGGGTTGGCCCGCTCCCTTCAAGCAGCGCTCTCGAGCCGCGGCCAAGCGTCCCCGGCCGCCGTCTCGGTTCCGTCTCGATTCAATCCAGAGGAAGACCGCTCCGCTCTCTGTCCCTTCCCGGCGGCGCGGCAATCTTGCCCTTCATCGTCCTCGCCGGCCGGTCTCGCCAACCATCTCTTCCACTCAAAACTCTGCGTTGCGGGCGACTGTAACTCCATTCTCTCCTGAATCCGCAGGCATCCGCAGCCGCACGTCCCACCCTGCGCCATGCCCTTAACCTTCGGCCACGGCCGGCAATTCTGATCCCTGACCCCTGCCCGGGCGCGGCGGGGCCGCGCCCGAGCTACTATAATCGCCAATGATGAAGGCCCATGTCTATGTCACTTTAAAGTCAAGCGTCCTGGACCCCCAGGGCCAGACCATCCACAACGCCCTCCGCAAGATCGGCTTTGCCGGCATCGACTCCGTACGTCAGGGCAAATACTTTGTCCTCGCCCTCGACCCGTCTCTCACCTCAGATGCCGCCCGCGCCGAAGTGGACCGCATCGCCCGCGAAGTCCTCACCAACCCCGTCATCGAGGAATACACCTACGACATCGAGGAGTAGTCTCTTCTTCCTCGCGCCCCGCCAACCCGCTAACTCGCCAGCCCGCCAGCCTGCCGTCCACCCTCCTATCCCCCAACCCCCACATCCGCCGGCACTTGCATTTGCATGGAATTTCCCCTCTCTGGTGCAGACTGAGTATGGGACAAGCCCGGCTTCCCCGCGGCTCGTGGCAGCTCCGAAACGCCTCCAGGGCGCTTCGGAGCTGCCGGGGGGGGGACCCCTCTTCACAGTTTGCCCCGCTTCTGGTGCAATCGCATCTGTAACTTGTTGAATCCAAAAGAAAGCGAGAGAGGAATTCGGTAACCGATCAGTTACCTGATTAACATGCCTTTAACACAATTCGCCCCATTTTCCGAGCTAAACCGCTGCTGATTCGCCGTTTTGCGCCCCGGTTCAGCTTGTGGAAATCTTCTGGCTGCGCTCCTGCTTTCCCGGATTGCAGGACGCTGTTGAGCCGCCCAAACCCGTTTTCCAACCCATCGATCGAACGCTCCGGACTTTCCGCACCGTTCCGCCCCGATCCTGCATCCCTCGTTCAAGGCGGCGCAGCCACTCGGTCGGATTCCCGGCCTCCGCCGCCGCGGCTCTTGTCCTTCGCGCATCTTACCCTTCGCACGAGCGCGAACCCGCACGCAGTACAATCCAAGCTGAGGAGACTTCCCTATGACTACTGCTACCGCAACGGCATACGAACTCGCTCCCCTCCCGTACGACTACGCCGCCCTCGAGCCCTTCATCGACGCCGAGACCATGCATCTGCACCACGACAAGCACCACCAGGCCTATGTCAACAACGTCAACGCCGCCCTGGCCAAGTATCCCGAGTGGGTCGGCAAGCCCGTCGAGGACGTGCTCCGCCAGATCGACAAGGTCCCCGAGGACATCCGCACCACCGTCCGCAACAACGCCGGCGGCCACTCCAACCACACCATGTTCTGGAACATCATGGGCCCCGCCAACTCCTCCGGCATCGGTGGCCACCCCACCGGCGACATCGCCAAACAGATCACCGCCGACTTCGGCGATTTCGAGGCGTTCAAGAAGACCTTCAACGAGACCACCGCCAAGCAGTTCGGCTCCGGCTGGGGCTGGCTCGTCTTCACCGGCGGCAAGCTCAAGGTCATCACCACCGCCAATCAGGATTCGCCGTTCATGCAGGGCCTGTACCCCGTCCTCGGCAACGACGTCTGGGAGCACGCCTACTACCTCAAGTACCAGAACCGCCGCCCCGACTACCTCGCCGCCTGGTGGAACGTCGTCAACTGGGCCGAGGTCAACAAGCGCTTCGAACACGCTAAAAAGTAAGGAGACAAGCTCAACAGGCTCCTTGGACCGAGGCTCGGCGCAATGGCCGCTGAGCCTCGGTCGTTATATTTCCGTCTAAATGTACGGGGAACTCGGAAACCTGTGCGCCGTCCTATCGCTCTCCCTTTCGCGGGGATTCTTGCCTTGACCGCGGCCGTGCCGTTGGCCGCCTCAGCGCAATCCGGCCAATTCGTCGTCGCACTCAACGGCCACAATGTCGGCTCCGCGAGCACCAACTTCGTCTCCACGCCGCAGGGCTACCAGTCGAGCTCCGTCGTCCACGTAGCCATGCAGGGACTGGATTATGAACTTTCGAAGAATGAACGACTGACGCCGGCCAATGAACTGCGCCACGTGATGCTCAGCGCAGTCATCAATAAAGAGGCCGTCACCGTTGTGGGCGCGTCCGACTCGGCTCAAATGCTGCTCAACTTCTCGGCCAACGGCCGTAGCACCACAACCCGCCTGCCCGCGCACGCCGTCTCAGTCTTTATGCCCGACTTCGATCCCGGCGCCCTTGAGACTCTGCTCGCCCTCGCCGCCGAGCACAACAACCGCGGCCTCTGGGCCATCATTCCCAAGAAGTCCGGCTCCCAGATGGGCTCTGTCGAACCCATCCAGCTGGCCACCTACGCCGACCAGCAGGGCACCTTAAACGGCAAACCAATCACGGTACACCACCTGGTGGCGACGATCTCGGGGACAAACACAGATCTCTTTACCGGCCCTGAGAACCGCCTCTTGCAGGCAGAGCTTCCCGAGGAGGGATTTGCCCTGGTGCGCAAGGGCTTCGTGCTCAAGCCGCCAGCCAAGCCCGCGGCTCCGCCGGCCTCCGAGTGACGGCTCGCAGGGCTATTGCAGGTCGCCGCCCTTGCCAATGTCCATCGATGCCGGAATCGGATTCCGCTCGTCGATGTAGGCGTCGATGCACTGGTCCAGCACCCCCTTGGCCTCCAGGATGAACTCCACCGCATCACGCGCCGCCCCATGGCCGCCCGCGTTCGGCGTCACGTAGTGCGCCTCGGCCTTCACCCGCGCCCGTGCGTTGGCCACGGCCACGGCAAAACCCACCTCCCGCATAGGCGGGAGGTCGATCACGTCGTCGCCCACGTAGGCAATCTCGTCAAGGGCCACACCCTCTTTGGCCATGATCTCGCGGATCGGCCTCATCTTGTACGCCTGGCCCATGTAAACGAACTCGAGCTTAAGGTCGCGCGCCCGCAGAGCCACGGTCTCGCTGATCCGCTTGGTGATGATTCCGCACTTCATCCCCCCCAGCCGCGCCAGCGAGATCCCAGTACCGTCGTGCGCGTTGTAGCCCTTGGCCTCGACCATCGTGGTCGACTGAAATCCGAACCCCCCGTCGGCGAGTGCGGCCTTTTGAGAAAGCTCGTCCAATACTTTGCCCCCCGCAGGGGCAGGGAAGAGCCAGATGCCGCCATCCGTTAGAACGCCGTCGACGTCGAAGAGAATGATCTTGATCTTGCGGGCGCGGTCCTGCGCGGAAAGAGTCATAGCTCGATTTTATCGACTGATTCCCCGAATGTCCGAAGCCAGCAACGCGCTCTTCCACGAGAGAATACAAAGCATGAACGACAAGCCGGCCAATCCTGCGCCACCACCCGCACTATCGCACGAAGACTATTACTATGAGGGCCCGTACATGGTCTTCACTGCGGCCTATCATCTCAAACGCGGATACTGCTGTGGATCGGGTTGCCGCCACTGCCCGTATCGCGCGGAGAAGAAAAGCGAGCAGAGTCCAGAATAGGCCTGCCCGCTTTCCCGTGCTTTTCTTGTATGTCTGTGCCTACTTCGCCGCCAACTGCCTTAGCACGTACTGCAATATCCCCCCGTGCTCGAAGTAGAGGATCTCCTGCGGCGTGTCGATGCGGATGCGCGCTTCGAAGGTCTTCCTCGACCCATCGGCCGCCGTCGCCACCACGGTCAGCGTCCGTCCGGTTTCGAACTTTGACGCCAGCAGATCCCGGAATCCAGGAAAGTCGTAGGTCTCCTCGCCGGTCAGCCCCAGCGATTCGGCATTCTGTCCTGCCTCGAACTGCAGCGCCAGAATTCCCATCCCCACGAGGTTCGAGCGGTGGATCCGCTCGTAGCTTTCGGCGATCACCGCGCGCACACCCAGCAGCTTCGGGCCCTTGGCCGCCCAGTCGCGCGAACTGCCTGAGCCGTACTCCTTGCCGGCCAGGATGATCAGCGGCACGCCGCGTTCGGCGTACTTCACGCTGGCATCGAAGATCGACATCTGCTCACCCTCAGGCAAGAGGCGCGTAACACCGCCCTCGGTGCCCGGCGCGAGCTTGTTGCGCAGCCGCACGTTGGCGAACGTCCCTCGCACCATCACTTCATGATTCCCGCGCCGGGACCCGTAGGAGTTGAAGTCGGCGGGCTTGACGCCATGATTGGCGAGATACTTGCCGGCCGGTCCGTCCTTCTTGATGTTTCCTGCCGGCGAAATATGGTCCGTCGTCACCGAGTCCCCCAGCACCGCCAGCACCCGTGCGCCCAGAATGTCCTCGACCGGTGCGGGTGTCATCGTCATGCCGTCGAAGTACGGCGCCTGGCGAATGTAGGTCGAATCCGGCTCCCATTCGTACACGCTGCCCGTTGGGAACTTCAGCCCCTGCCAGTTCGCATCGCCGTTCGAGATCGTCGCATACTCCTTGCGGAAGCCGTCGCTGCTCACCGCCTTCTCGATCGCCTCGGCCACCTCGCCTTGCGTCGGCCAGATATCTTTTAGAAACACTGGATTCCCGTCCAGATCGTCGCCCAACGCAGTCGTTTCGAAGTCGTGTCCAATCCTCCCCGCCAGTGCATACGCTACCACCAGCGGCGGGCTCATCAGATAATTCGCCCGCACGTCCACGTTCACCCGACCCTCAAAGTTGCGATTGCCGCTGAGCACGCTGACTGCCACCAGCCCATGCTCGTCGATGCTCTTTGAAACATCTGCCGGCAGCGGTCCGGAGTTGCCGATGCATGTCGTGCAGCCGTAGCCCACCACATTGAAGCGCAGCTTCTCGAGATACGGCAGCAGCCCCGACTTCTGGTAGTAGTCCGTCACCACCCGCGAGCCCGGCGCAAGCGATGTCTTCACCCACGGAGGCACCGTCAGCC
>Ga0335072_10013684_pt1 | contig 11549 bp, 9 predicted proteins | sample Lox_Sample_21_FD_206725 | JGI IMG/M metagenome (GOLD analysis project Ga0335072, IMG submission 206725) | Soil microbial communities from Loxahatchee National Wildlife Refuge, Florida, United States - Lox_Sample_2.1 | ecosystem: Environmental > Terrestrial > Soil > Wetlands | place: USA: Florida...
TCCGTGACATCGGTAAATGTGCCGTCACCATTGTTACGGAAGAGACGATTCCAGTAAGTCGGACCGTTCTTTTCGAGCGATGGGATTGCTGCCCCGTTTGTGAAGAAGATGTCGAGCAGTCCGTCGTCGTTGTAGTCAAACAGAGCTACCCCGCCGACCATCGTTTCAAACGTGTATCGCTGCGGGCTGACGCTGTTTCGTAATTCGAACTTGACTTTCGACTGCTGGATGACGTTTTCGAATTTAATGGCAGAGTCGAGCGTGCTTCGATGAGTATCACGCCTCGGCGTGGATCCTGATTCTTGCCGTGCGTTTGCGGCTGACGCAACGATCTGCATCGGCGTCCGCCTCACCGCGAGAACCAGTAGAGGTACGAAAAGTCCAAAAACTATTATCCATCTGGGGCGCACAATTGCGGTGAGCATATCAGACCAAACGAGCCAACGAAACCTCTATTGGGAAGCATTGGGATGTGCAGCCTGTAACCCTGCACGCAAAACGCTCTTTAATCGGAATGGTATTTTCGGATAGGCTAGGTCAGCATAAAAGGCGGGTCATGCGAAAGAGTCCGATCTACCGAACAGAAATGCTCCGCAGGATCCTGCGCCTCGCACTGAAGCTATTCTTTCTTCTGGTGCTCTCTACGCCTTTGTGGGCCGCAAATCCTGACTGGACGCTCCCTGTACTGACGCATGCCGACCAAGTCCGGCGACTGAGTCCGGAGCAGGCGGCCCTGGGATATCCAGTGCGGGTGCGCGGCGTTGTAACCGATGATGTCCCGTCTCCTGACCTTTTCGTACAGGACTCCACGGCCGGCATTTATGTGGAAGGCTCGAAATCGGGTAATTTTCCTCACCATTTTGGCGACCTGATCGAGGTAGAAGGAATCACGGGACCCGGAAAATTTGCTCCGGTCATCATCGAAAAGAGCTCGCGCCTACTGGGTCCGGCTCCGTTGCCCAAGACGCGTGTCTATTCTTACGATGAGATTGCCGATGGGCAGCTTGACAGCCAATGGGTGCAAATTCGCGGAATCGTGCGTGCCGTCTCGATTGACAAGACATCTTGGCGGGAAACTTCGCTCGCGATGCGAGTCGCTTCGGGCGGCGGGCAGCTGAGCGTGCGCGTTCCAATCTCAGCCGAGCAGAACTTTTCCGCCTGGATCGATAGCGAAGTGCTTCTCGAAGGAGTCTGCGGAAGTTTATTTAACGCGCAGCGACAACTGACAGCTGTATTGCTCTACATACCTCGATTGAATTTCGTCACCGTCGAGTCGCACGCACGAGCCGTTCCACTTTCTTCGCTGCTGACCTTTTCTCCCGGAGAGGGGCGGGATCATCGGGTAAGGGTTCGCGGAGTCGTGGGGTATCAGCAACCTGGAAAGGCGCTGTTTCTGCAGGCTGAGGGACGAGGGCTGCGCGTTCTCACCGATCAGGAAACCAAATTGAATGTCGGCGATCTGGTCGACGCCGTCGGCTTCCCAGCTACAGGTGAGTCAGCGCCTGTTCTGAAGGATGCCGTGTTCTATCGAGTGGGGACCAGCGCCACGGTGGCGCCCGTTCCGCTGGACATCGCGATGCCCTGGGAGAGATATGACGGCGCTGTGATCGAAACAGATGCAACGATCATTGGCCGGGACGTACAAGCAGATGGAGTACGTTTTCTGATGCAGCAGGAGCGGGAGCACGTACTGTTTGACGCGATATTATCACCGATAAAATCAGCAACTCCGCTGCTGTCGGTTCCTCTGAATAGCCGAGTCCGCGTAACCGGCATTTGTCTCGTTCAGAGTGGAGGGCTCTGGGCGGTCCCACAATCGTTTCGTATGTTGCTGCGTTCTCCAGAAGATCTGATTGTGTTGCACGCTCCCTCCTGGTGGAACCTGCGGCACACGCTCTGGGTCCTGGGGGTCACGGTGTGCGCGTTGTTGCTCGTCATCGCCTGGATTGTTGTGCTGGGACATCGCCTGCGGGAGCAGATGCAGCTGATACGTCAGAAGATACGTAGCGGAGCAGTCCTTCAGGAACGCAACCGAATTGCCCGCGAGTTGCATGACAATTTGGAGCAAGAACTGGCCGGAATCACGATGCAACTCGACCTGGCTGTGGATTGCTTTCAGCAGGCACCGAAGGTCGCGCAACATGCTTTGCAGACCGCGCGCAATATGAGCCGGCACAGCATGCTCGACGCTCGCCGCTCGGTTTGGGATCTACGCTGTCATTTACTGGAAGAAGGCGACCTGGTATCAGCGTTACGGCAGACAGTGCAGCCCTTGAATCCTCGGGACGACGTGAAAGTGGATGTCAGCGTCAGCGGCGAGCCGGTACGCTTGCCAGCGGCCATCGAGATGAACCTGCTGCGAATCGGCCAAGAAGCCGTGACGAATGCAATCAAGCACGGCCATGCGCGCGTCGTGAATGCCATGCTGACCTTCGACGATAACAAAGTTCGTCTTTCGGTCAGGGACGACGGGCGCGGATTCCGTCCTGATGACACCACGCCAAGCGGGCACTTTGGCCTTATGGATATGCGCGAGCGTGCACAATCCATGGGAAGCGTTTTGCAAGTCGAAAGCGAGATTGAAGGTGGAACCAACGTTGTCGTCGAGATCCCGGTCAAAGAGCGGGTGGCGCGTTGATCACCGTCCAAAAGCCAATTCGGATCCTGGTGGTGGATGATCATTTCATGGTGCGGATGGGGCTTTCATCGTCCTTGAATGCAGAAGAAGACATGGAAGTGATTGCCGAAGCGGGCAACGGCGAAGATGCCCTCGGCGTGTATCGGAGAGATCGCCCAAATCTGGTCCTTATGGATGTGCGCCTTCCCGGCATGAGTGGCGCCGACGCCGTCTCAGCAATTACCAAGGAATTTCCCGATGCCTGCATCTTGATGCTTTCGACCCATTCCGGTGAAGGCGAGGTATATCGATCGCTGCAGGCAGGTGCTCGCGGATACATCTTGAAAAGCGCTATGCGCGAAGAGCTGTTGAGAGCCATCCGCCAAGTTCGTGAGGGTAAGCGTTACCTGGATCCGGTGGTCGCGCCGCTTCTTGCGGAGCACCTTGCCCATCGTCGGCTGACAAGCCGTGAATTGGAAGTGCTGAAGATGGTTGCGAAGGGAATGGCCAACAAAGAAATCGCGGCCGCCTTGAACATCACCGAAGTTACCGTCAAACTTCACGTGAGCCACGTCCTCGAAAAATTGAACGTGAAGGACCGGACCGAAGCCGCCACCGCCGCCTTGAAAAGAGGCATTATCTCGCTGGATTAGTTGCCGTTAACGTTTACGCTGCCCTCACACTATACGAAAGTAGAGTGTCTTGTCTCTCCTTCTGCATAGCAGACTTCCTAATGGAATAACACTACACTGATTCGTTTTTCCGATCGGAACAATCTGTGGGACCAATTGAGACTAAGGATTCGTTGCGGTTCTAGAGCAACAGAACGACAGACACAAGTTTCCGGAACTGTGGGGACCCTATGAAAAAAGCTCTGTTGTGCGTTCTTCCCTTCCTGCTGGCTCTTGGCAGCGTGCGGGTAATGGCTCAAGCCACCAACTCGGGCGATATCCGCGGCACGGTCACCGATACAACCGGAGCTCTCGTTCCGGGAGCCACGGTCACGGTCGTTAACGTCGACACTGGCGTGACGCACACTTATGTCACAAATGATGACGGCCTGTATGACACGAACTCAATCGTTACGGGTCGGTACACGCTTACTTTCACGAAGGACGGCTTCAGCAAATTGGTGCGCGGCCCTGTGTCGCTTGAAGTCGGCTTCACTACCGTGAATGCTCAACTCCAAGTCGGCGCGGCAGCCCAGGAAGTCACCGTGACGAGTGATGTCCCGCTGCTGAAGACGGAAACCAGCGAACAAAGCACGACGCTTGAAGCAAAGTCCATGGAGCAATTGCCTCAAGTGGCTGGCGGATCGGGCGTCAGTTGGGAGAACTTTATGATCCTGCTACCCGGCGCCACGGGCACTCCGAATGGATCGCAGGGGTCATCGAATCCCGGCCAGGAGGTCGCCGTCAACGGCAACTTGCCCTACACGAACATTCTCGCCGACGGAGCGTCAACGACGCTTTCACACAGCCAGAATGCTAATCCCGCGATTTTTGAAACGGTGCAGGAACTCCAGGTCAACAGTTCTTCGTTCTCGGCGCAATATGGAATTGGCGGCGTTATTTTCAATCAGATCACCAAAGGCGGGACCAATCAGTTCCACGGCTCCGTATACGACTACTTTCAAAACGATGCTCTGACCGCCCACTCTCAATTTCAGACAGGACCGATTCCCTTCTTGCGCTTCAATAACTTTGGGTTCTCTGTGGGCGGTCCAGTTGTGAAGAAAAAGATGTTTTTCTTCTTCGACTACGACCAGGTGGTGAACCACGGAAACAGCAGTGCCACCAACAGTGTCCCAACCCCTGCGATTATGTCGGGCGATTTTACCGGCATGCAGACGATTTTCGATCCGACGACCCAGACGATTGCCTACGATTCCCAAGGAAACCCGTATCCAGTTCGCCAGAGTTTTGCCAGTGAGTATGGGAACGGAAATGTCATTCCTTCCAATCTCCTCGATGGCGTAGCTTCAAAAGTGCAGCAGTTCTACCCGACACCGACCAATCACCTTCCCGGCGGCATATTCGTTCCCGGAAACATCGGTTCCGAAGGCGAGCCGCAAAATAACTTCTACTCCAGTTTGCAGGCTTCGTATCCTTACAGAAAATTCTTCGGCAGGCTGGATTACGACATCTCTTCGAACAATCGTCTAACGCTGTCCGACACGCAGAGCGATACTCCGCAAGTCTATCCCAACAATGTCAGCGTATGCCCGATCGGCTGCCAGACCGGAGATGTCGATAACAATAATGCACAGATTACCGATGTCTGGAACATCAGTCCCACCATGGTGAACGAAGCGAGAATCGGCTTCACCAGCCAGTTGAACTTCTTCAAGGACCTTGCGCTCAACCAGGGGTACGCGGCTCAGTTAGGCTGGCAATTCGCCAAGGCGGACGATTTCCCGGCTATCAACTTTACCGGAACGTATCCTTACGCATGGCTCGATCCGAGTTCGAACTCCATCTACAAGGAGTTCACCTGGGATCCGTCGGACGTCGTGACGATGATCCGCGGCAAGCACATCCTGCATTTCGGCGGAGAGATTCTCGCCTACCAGAACAACTCCACGGCGTGGGGCGATACGAATGCGGGCACCACATCCTTCTCGGGCCAGTACACGCAACAATGGGCAGTCGATCCCAGTACCGGAATAGCTGCCCCCGTGGCAGGAACTGGCATGGAATATGCCGACTTCCTCCTCGGATACGTCAATAGCTGGAATGCCGCCCTTTCGCCCGAATACGGCGCACGTCTTAAGAGTCCGCAGGTTTTCGTACAGGACGATTGGAAGGTCCGTCAGAACCTGACTCTGAATCTCGGGATCAGGTATCAGATCAATCATGGCTGGACTGAGGTTCACAACAACATGTCCAGCTTTGATCCCACGATCGTCAACCCGGCGGATGGCAGTCTTGGGGCCTACTGGTTCGGCACCACACATACGAATGGCCGCACCGCCCTACAGGCAAACACATTCAATACTGTCCAACCTCGCGTCGGGTTCGCCTGGGCCTACGATTCGAAAACTACGGTACGAGGCGGATTCGGGCTTTATTCCTACACCTGGAGCCTCGACACCTACGGCGGGAATAACACGAGCTATGGAATGGGTGCCGCGATTAGTCAGTCCGGTAGCCTGTCGGATAACTCGAATGGCATTACACCGGTGACGAAACTCGACGGTCCAGGAACCGTCTTCGATACCAGCACGCCTCTTCCTTTCGTGTCGGGATCGACTGCTCCCGATGCCTACAATGGCCAGGGCGTAGGCTACGTTCAGTACCACACTCCGGTTCCCAGGATCATGCAATGGAACTTGTCTGCGCAACGCGCCCTTACGACCGACACGGTGGTTCAGTTGGCTTATGTGGCTAGTCACGGAGCCAATCTAAACTTCCCGGTTGACATAAATCAGGTTCCGCAGAGTAAGTGGTCCTCGAACGATTCCGCCGACCGGCCATACCCGAATTTCCAAGCGCTCAGCGGAAGCACCAATAACGCGATCTCCAATTACAACTCATTGCAGGCGTCCGTGACGAAGCGAATGACAAGCGGTCTGAGTCTCGACTTCAGCTACGTGTGGTCTCACATGCTCGATGACATGGATTCCTCTGGTTGGGGAAGCCGAGCCGGACCGCAGGACTTTCAGAACTCCTTCAACCCAGCGCAAAACTACAGCAACTCGAACTTCGACGTTCGCCACGCATTCAAGGGTTATGTTGTGTACCAGCTTCCGTTTGGTACAAACAAGCCATTCCTCAACAACAGTCGTGCGCTCGACGCTGCGATTGGTGGGTGGCAATTGGCGGGCACTGTAATCTTGCAGACTGGCCAACCCTTCAGTGTCTATGGAAACCAAGCTAACTACTCACTCGCCGGCACCGTATTTCCCAACTGGGTTCCCGGGGTTAACCCCAAATCAGGCAGCGCCATCGACAATTGGGTGAACGTAGCCGCATTCTCCGAACCGGCTCCGGGAACATGGGGTGACGTGAGAAGGAACAGCCTCTACGGACCCGGAATCAACGAGTTCAACCTGTCCGCGGCAAAGTCGTTTTTGGTTCCCTACAAAGAGGGGATCCAGATCGAATTCCGCGCCGACGCGCAGAATGTATTCAATCATCCTAGCTACGGGACTCCATCGGGAACGAACCTTAGCGGTGCCACTGGAGTCGGGCAGCCCTACTCGGGTACCACTCCCATTAATTCGGTAACCGTCAATGGCCGCAATCTGCAATTGGCGCTCAGGGTGAGTTTCTAGTCGAGTGTGATTCTCGACAGAGACGGCGATTCGTCGCCGTCTTTTTTCACCGACATGCTGCACATTTTCTTCATTTCGCCTAATAGGATTTCCTGGATCCTCTCGCTCGCCCTTCTGACTTCGTATTCATGCTCCAGCAATGTTTATCCCACGTCTTCCGGGGACTCCTCAGGTCCAACCGTGCAGATCGTGGAGACAACAGCCGATCGCAGCAGATTGCTGCAGTCTCAGCCGAGCGTCGTGTTCAAGATGGGTGCCACCGCAGTCGGTCCGACCATCACCGTAAATGACTCCCTCAAATACCAGCAGATGGATGGATTCGGGGCGTCTCTGACCGACTCCTCGGCATGGCTGGTCGCCAACAAGTTGAGTGATGCTCAGCAAAATAGTCTTTGGCAGAGTCTGTTCGGTTCGACGACGGGAATCGGAATCAGCTTTCTGCGTCAGCCGATGGGCGCTTCTGATTTCTCCGCCAGTGGTGACTACAGTTATGATGACGTTCCCGTTGGTCAGACCGACCCGAACCTGACAAATTTTTCTATCGCTCACGACAGTGCCTACACAATTCCTCTCCTGCAAAAAGCTCTTTCCGTGAGTCCATCGATCAAAATCGTGGCAGTACCGTGGAGTCCGCCTGCGTGGATGAAAACTTCGGGCACCATGAACGGCGGCAACATTAACACTTCGAACTTCCCTGCTCTCGCACAATATTTCGTGAAGTTCGTGCAGGGATATCAGCAGTCGGGCATCCCGATCTACGCAGTGCTACCGCAAAACGAGCCTCTCCATTCGAACAGCAGCTATCCGACCGCCTATCTTGCCGCGGGCGATGAGGCTACTTTCATTGGCACGAATCTGGGTCCAGCACTTTTTGCTGCCGGGCTGGGAAAGGTGAAGATAATCGGTTACGACCATAACTGGGACGACAGCTCATATCCCGAAACGTTGCTTGCGAATGCCTCCACATCTTCTTACATCGCGGGAACCGGATTCCACTGTTACGCAGGTGACGCCAGGACGCAATCGACCGTCAAGAGTGCGTATCCGAACAAGGACATCTGGTTCACCGAATGTTCTGGAGTCGTTGGTTCGAAATTTGCGGTCGATCTCGCCTGGGATGTCGAGAATTTGTTGATCGGCGCTACACGCAATTGGGCTCGCAGTGTTTCGCTCTGGAACCTTGCTCTTGATCAGAATTCCGGGCCTACGAACGGCGGCTGCCCAAATTGCCGCGGAGTGGTCACTATCGACGATGGTACATCGCCCGCTACCATCACGAACAACGTCGAATATTATGTGCTCGGCCATGCCGCAAAGTTCGTGCGGCCCGGAGCGCATCGCATCGACTCAAACTCTTTTGGACATGGCAGCATCGAAGACGTGGCATTTCAGAACTCCGACGGTTCCCTTGTCTTGCTCGTATTCAACTCAGGAAGTACCAGCGTCTTCACTGTATCTTGGAAGGGACAAAGCTTTGACTACAACTTGCCTTCGGGTGCGGTTGCAACATTTGCCTGGAAGCAGCTGTCTCCGCAAGTCCGTCCCGGAAATGACTAGCGTGACGAAGAACGCGAGACCTACCGATCCGGCATCGACCGGGATCGTGAGAGTTGATAAGCATTTCTAATTCGCGTGGAATGTGGATTCAGCCGCACGGGAGCTACCGGAGCACGCTCCAGAATGGCGTTGAAAATCAGCGCCGACGTGTCACCACGGAACGGAAGCACTCCGCTACACATCTCGTAAAGGACGGCGCCGAACGAGAACAGGTCAGTACGACAGTCGAGCGGTTTCCCCCGTACTTTGCTCGGGCGACATGTAGGCGACGGTGCCCACGGCACTGCCGGGGCTCGTGAGATGTTCCTCGGATTCCACGGTCGGGGCGCGCAGAGCAACGCTCCCCGGCTTAAGTGTGACCTTGGCCAGTCCAAAGTCGAGAATCTTTGCCCGACCCCGATTCGTGACGAAGATGTTCGCTGGCTTAATGTCCCGGTGCATGATTCCTTTGGAGTGTGCCGCATCTGAAGCGTCCGCGATCTGGATGCCCAAGTCCAAGACCGCCTCGATCTCCAATGGCTTGCCCGCGATCATATGCCGGAGTGTTTGTCCCTCCAGCAGTTCCATCGCGATGAAAGTTCTCTCATCCGACTCGTCAATTTCGTAGATCGTGCAAATGTTGGGATGATTCCAGAGATGACGCTGCTTTTGCTTCTCGCTGGAAGTGGGCGAGCGCTTGTGCATCACTCGCAAGTTGGTCGGGTAGGAACCTCAGCGCGACGCAACGACCGAGCTTCAGGTCTTCGGCTTCGTACACCACGTCCATGCCCCCGCCGCCGGTCTTTCGCAGGATGCGGTAATGGGAAACTGTCTGCCCCACGGGTTGGAAGGGAGTGGACATTGGCGGAAATGTTATGCCGCTATCGCGAGCCGGTCAATTCCGGCGTGCGGAAGAAACTGCATGCAGCTTCGCGTACCATGGGCGATGAAGATGGGCGTGCGATCGGTAGTGTTCTTGAAGTGAAAAAGCAGATTCCGGTCTAATGGCACTTGGTGTCAATCAATTGTCGGGGGCATCCATGAGTCAGGATATCGTCATTCCAGTTGCAAACAATGCCATGTCGCTAAACGACCTGAACGAGCGGGGGTTCAGTCGTCAGCCGCTCAGAATTGACGTAGACATAGCCCGCTCGCTGGAATCGTTAGCCCATGCGGCTTGGTCCATTCCAAGGGACAAGTACTATGACAGGGGCGACAGGTATCGCTCCTTAAATCGAGTCAGGGCTGAGATCGTTGCGGGCGGTGTGAAGGTTTGGTCGAGCGAGGAGAACACGCCCTACGTGCAGTTGAAAAAATACAACACGACGCTGGGCGGTCAGCCGCGAGAGTATGCTCCGCTGCCCTCGGCAATCGCGGCTTCGATTGGCGTTCGTAAGATGATTGCTCACCACCTTCATTACCTGCCGCTCTCGGCGCTGGGAACGAAGTATTTGGTCAACGTTCACCTAATAAGGTTTGCTGCCACGCCGGGTCGACCGTGCGACACGAGTCCACCTGGCTTGCATAAAGACGGGGAGAAGTACATCGCCACGCATCTACTGGGCTGCTGCGGTACTCGCGGTGGTGAAGTCATCATCACCGACAACGACAAACACGAGATGGATCGCTTCAAGATGCGCGAATGCGGCGAGTGTTACGTTTTCGATGATGACCGAATCTGGCACATGTTGACGCCAATAGCAGTGCGGGAAGGCAGTGAGTATGCCTACCGTGTTACGCTCGCTTTCGATATGCTGCCGGAGGGCTGGGAACCTGCAAAGTGATTCACCACGTCGCAGCTTTGATGGCGGATCAGTCGGGGAAATCGTGCTAGTTCCATGATCGGCGCAACCGGGATCGGATGACGGGTGTGCATATGCATGTAAGCCTCTTCAATGAGCTTCAGCAATGAGCTTCGCTTCCCCCGGACACTGTCCTTCGCATTTTAGAACCAGATAGTTCACGTCGACGGCCATCTCAACAACGAATCTCTTCGGGATCTCTGGCGTACTGATAGCGATACTCACTACGCTGAGGCCACCGCACACATCTAAAGCAGGTGCGCGAAACTGTTGATGGTGAGCACAAAGATTTTGAGGCAACAGGAACGCTGCGCGCCGTGTAAAACTCATCTCATCTGGTTTCGCCATTTGTCCTCATAGGACGGGCTCCTGCTTATTGGCGGGTTTTCCCCCACCGACAGGGCCAAATCTCGCTTACTTGGGCGTGCTGCGAGACGAAGAACCGCATTTTCAGCAGGATTGCGGCTAGGTTGCCATGGAGCTGTAATTGCACTGTTCATGCCAAAGGACGAAGTGGGGGGTGTTCGATGTGTGAAACCGGCTCTGACTCAACAGCACGACTGGAGAGACTGGTAAGACAGATTATGAAAGAAGAGGACCCTCTGAAGTTCGACGAACTCGGGGAGGAAATCTGGCGGGTTCTCGACGAACGAGAGCGGGTTGGTGCGATGCCTTCGTCGCCACCATTCGATCTAGCTTTGGGGCACACGGTATCGCGGCCTAGGTTGTTAAGTTTCTAGGAATGAGACTCGTATGTCATACGGGATACGATTCCTTGGAAGAGGTCCTAGCATGCCTGAAGCGCATGGAATCGATCGTCTTAGGTCTGAAGCAATTGCGGAACTTTGTGAGCCAAGGTGCGGGCGTAGAAATCCTTGACTCGGTCATCGCAGAAGCCCAATCCCAAATCGAGGAAATCAGGCGCAACGTGATCGTGTACCCCCCCTTGAGCGAATAGACGGCGCAAGCTTGTGCTAACGCTGACTGCAACAATCTTGCAAAATCATATGAAGCCATACTAAAGTAAGACGAATTTTGAGATAAACGATAGTTTGGCGCCAGTGTAGCGCACCGAAAACGAAACCGGACTCGAAGGGGGCTGAGTCCGTAAATCAGCTCAACGAGCTGCGAATTTTCGCACAGTTGGATAGGTTTGTCTTGCGCATTGTTCATGCCCTCGATTCTCTGCGCCAGAAGTTGGCTGAGACGAAAGGATTGCGCAATGACATAGCAACGGCAAGGAAAAACCTTCGTGAATTGAGGGGTCAGCCTTCCAAGTCAAACGGCGAATCCCAAAGCAGAGAGGAAAAAGAGTACA
>Ga0335072_10013685_pt1 | contig 11549 bp, 8 predicted proteins | sample Lox_Sample_21_FD_206725 | JGI IMG/M metagenome (GOLD analysis project Ga0335072, IMG submission 206725) | Soil microbial communities from Loxahatchee National Wildlife Refuge, Florida, United States - Lox_Sample_2.1 | ecosystem: Environmental > Terrestrial > Soil > Wetlands | place: USA: Florida...
ATCTTCCTCACTTCCAAGGACGAGGAGGTGGACGAACTGATGGGTCTGCGCCTTGGCGCCGACGACTACATCACCAAGCCGTTCTCGCAGCGCCTGCTGATCGAGCGCATCCGCGCCTTGCTCCGCCGCAATGAGGCGAGCCGCGCGGAGGGCTCGGGGGCAGCCCCCGGCGGGGTGATGACGCGTGGCGACCTGACGCTCGACGAGACCAAGCACCAGTGCATCTGGAAGGGCCAGGACATCCAGCTCACCGTCACCGAGTTTTTGCTCGTGAAGGCGCTGTGCGCGCGGCCGGGGATGGTAAAAAGCCGCGACCAGCTCATCGACGCCGCCTACGGCGAGAACATCTACGTCGACGACCGCACCATCGACAGCCATGTGAAGCGCATCCGCAAGAAATTCCGCACGGTGGACGACGATTTCAATCATATCGAGACGCTGTACGGCATCGGCTATCGCTACAAGGAGCAATGAGTGCCCGACGGTTCGGCAGTTGGCGGGCTGTCCATGCCCAAGGTGACGCCACGACGGCGCTATCGCGCGCGTTGGGTGTCACCGCTGCTGCGGCGCATTCTGCTGGTGAACGTTCTGCCGCTGGTCTTGCTCGCGGCGGCGCTGCTGTATTTGAACCAGTACCAGAACGGACTGCTTGAGGCCGAGGTCAACGCCCTGCGCGAGCAAGCGCGCGTCTTCGCCGGCGCGCTGGGAGAAAGCGCGGTCAGTCTGACCAACCCCAAGGACCCGAAGCTGATTTCCGACATCGCGCGGCCATTGCTCTACCGGCTGACCGATCCGACGCCGGATGCCGACGCGAAGCTCTATGCGCCGGACGGCTCGGTGATTGCCGATTCGCGTGTGCGCGAGGAACCCGGAGGCGCGGTCAAGACCGAACCGCTGCCGCCGCCGGTCGAATACGGGCCGATCGTCGGCACCATCGGCTGGCTCTACGACAAGGTGCTGTCGGTGCTGCCGCATCAACGGCCGGAGCCGCTGATGGATCTGACCCCCGGTGCGGGGCTGGAGTGGCAGCCGGACGTGAAGGATGAGCTGCGGCTGAACAGTTCCGGGCAAAGCAATCAGATGCCGCCTTATATCCGGCGGACCAAGGACGGCCGGCTGCTGGTGACGGTGGCCGAGCCCGTGGAGCATGATCACCACACGGTCGGCATCGTGCTGCTGACGCGCGAGGCGCGCGAGGTGGATGCCAGCGTGTTTGCCGTGCGTATCTCCATCCTCGCATTGTTCGGCCTTGCGCTCGCGGTGACGGTGCTGCTGTCGTGGTATCTGTCGCGCACCATCGCGCGGCCGATCCTGCATCTGGCGGGCGCGGCGCGGGAAATGCGCGAAGGCCAGGGCAGGGCCGGCAGCGTGCCGGCATCATTGCTGCGCCGCCCGGATGAAGTGGGCGCGCTGGCATCGGCGCTGTCGGACTCCGCCGAGGCGCTATGGGCGCGCATGGATGCGATCGAACGGTTCGCCGCCGACGTGGCGCACGAGATCAAGAACCCGCTGTCCTCGATCCGCAGCGCGATCGAGACGCTGCGCCGCATCGAGGATCCGGTGCGCCAGCGGCAATTGCTGGCAATCATGGCGCAGGACGTGACGCGGCTCGATCGGCTGATCACTGATGTGAGCGACGCCTCGCGGCTCGATGCGGAGCTGTCGCGCATAGCGGCGGAGCGGATCGATGTCGTGCCATTGCTCCGCGCGCTGGCCGATCTCGACGAAGCGACGCGCGATACCGACAACGATCCGAAGCTGCTGGTGGAAGCGCCGGCCTCGCTGATGGCGTGGGCGGTGGAGGACCGGCTGGTGCAGGTGCTGCGCAACCTGATCGCCAATGCGCAGTCGTTCAGTCCGCCGCGAGGCAGGATCTGGCTGCGCGCGCGGGAAGCGGAAGGGCAGGTGGAATTGTCGGTGGAGGACGAGGGGCCGGGGATTCCGGATGCCAATCTGGAGCATGTGTTCGACCGGTTCTATTCCGAACGTCCGAAGACGGAGCGGTTCGGTCAGCACTCCGGCCTTGGGCTGTCGATCAGCCGGCAGATCATAGAGGCGCTGCATGGCTGGATCGGCGCGGAAAATCGCCGGGACAGCGTGGGCGAAGTGATGGGAGCGCGGTTCGTGGTGCGGCTGCCGAAGGCGTAGGCGGTCCGGGCGGCGCCGGGCACACCGGTCACCCGGCGGTGGCAAGATCCGCGCGCTGCGACCTCCGCCATTGCAATACCAATGGACCCACGATCGCGAGGTTCACCAGGTTGAACACGATGCCGGTGGCGAAGGCCGCGCCATAGTAGCCGGCGCGGTCGTAGATCCAGCCCGCACCCCAGCCGCCTGCCGCCATGCCGGAGCCGCTGAACAACAGCAGCGTCGGCACGCGCCAGCTTGCCTCCGCGGCAGGGAACAACTCGCGCACCGCCAGGACGTAGGCGGGGATTAGGCCGCTGAATCCCAGGCCAAAAATCGCTGCCACGGTGAACAAGCCGAGCTCGCTTTGCGTCATCAGGAAGCCGGTCATCGCGACGACCTGGCACGTTGAGGCGGCCAGGACGGTGCGCAGGCCACCGATGCGATCCGACAGCCAGCCCCAGAACTGCCGGCTGACGAAGGCGCAGGCCAGCAGCAGCGAAAGCATTGCCGCACCTTGCTCCGCGGGAATGCCGAGGTCGCCGCAGAACGCGACGAGGTGGCCCTGCGGCATGGCCATCGGCACGCAGCAGCAGAAGCTTGCCACGCCGAGTGCAAGCAGTGCCACGTTGGGCGGCAGGCCAAGGACAGTCGCGCCACGCCCGGCGGCGGCGGCCGCGACGGCAATGGGCTCCGGCGGCTGGCGCAGCACAAGCAGCGCGGCGGGCGCCACGGCCACGACCTCGAGTATTGCGAAAAAGCGCATGGTGTGCTGCCAGCCCAGTGTGGCGATGGCCCAGGCAAACACCGTGGGCCAGATCACGCCGGCGACGTACTGGCCGGAGGAGATGAGCGCCAGCGCGGTGCCGCGGCGGCGGTCGAACCAGCGGCTGACATAGACATAGACCGGCGCGTTCAACCCGGCATTGCCGAGCAAGCCGATGAACAATCCATGGCCCAGGATGAGTTGCCAGGTGGTGCCGCCGCTGGCGACGACCAGTCCGACGGCGACCATGCTGGCGCCGAACGCGACGGTCCAGCGGACCCCGATACGGTCGGCGATGCGCCCCATGGCGATGCCGCCGACCGCCGTGCCGATCCATGCGAGCGAGTAGGCCAGCGACGGCAGTTCGCGAGCGTCGCCCAGGCTTTCGGCGATTGGCCGCAGGCCGACGACGATGATCTGCGGCGCGCCATAGGACACCGACATCGCGGCGAGTGCCGTCCATGCGACGACCCAGGACGTGCGCGTTTCGATACTGTGCATGGCGGCGATGCTCACCGGCCCGCACACGCAACAACAGATCCCGCGGCATCGGTCGCGGGGGCCGTCTGGCAGTCCACCATCATCTTGCTCTCGGGCCGTGTCGTGATATCGCGGCGCATCGCGTGCTATCCCTTATGCTCCAGCCGAAACGTCGCGCCGACCAATCCGACGATCAATGCCCCCGCCACACCCGGCAGCAGCGCTGCTTCCGTCAAACGCGTCGCGTCCCACACCGCGCCGCCGATATACGGAACGATGAACGTGATGGTATAACCCAGCGCCAGCATGCCCGCGGCCATCCTGTGCACATCCTCAGGCAGCGCCAGCACCGGCGGCGAGGCCAGCGCCAGGATCAGCATGAACGCGGCGGAAAATCCAACCATCCCCGCGGCCGCCACGATCACCGGCGCCGACGGCACCAGCAGCCCGCACAGGCAAAGCAGTGACACCAGCGACATCGCCACGAACGGCAGCCGCCGGCCCACCAGGCGCTTGCCGCGCCACATGATGTAGAACGACGCCGGAAGCTGCCCTGCGTTGAGCGCGGTCAGGCCAGCGTTCACCAGATGCGGGCGGCCGATCGCGTGCAGGTAGTCCGGCAGGAACGCGTTGCAGCCGAAATACGTCGCCGCCACGCCGCCGAGCATGAAGCCAAGCTGCCAGGTGCGAATGTCGCGCCAGTCGGGCCACCATCGCACACGCAGGTGGCGCAGGCGCCGTTCGGCGTGCGGCGTGAAGCCCAGCACCAGGAACGCCGTGAGCAGGACCGGCACGCTCCACACCACGAAGCTCGCCGCCCAGCTTCCGCCGAGCAGCGGCAGCACCAGCGGGATGGTCAGGCTCGCCGGTATCATCTCGCCGATCAGCAGCCCATTGGCGTACATCGCGGTCGCGAGCGGCGCGCGGGCGGGGAACCACAGCCCCACCAGCGTCGGCAGCGCCGGCTGCATCACCGCGACACCGGCGCCCATCACCGCCGTCATGGCAAACAGCATCGGCACCGAAGGCCCCAGGCCGCGCAGCGCCGAACCCACCGACACCAGCAGTACGCCTGCTACCGCGGCTCGGCGGGCGCCGACGCGGGCAATCAGCAGCGAGCCAGGAATCGCGGCGATGCCGAACAGCAGCACGGGAAGTCCGGTCAACATCGCGACGGTCTTTTCGTCGAGATGCAGGTCGCGGTGGATCAGTGGCAGAACCGGCGGCACGGCCAGGATGGTCAGGCGCAGGTCGATCCCGAGCAACCATAACAGGCCCAGCCGCGGCCAGCCCGGCCGCGTGCCCGGCGGTTCGCCATCGTACATTCGGACGTGCCTCCCGAGGCAGCGAGTCGGCCGGCAGGGTAGGGAAGGGCGGGGCGGCCCGGCAACCGGGCGCCATGCCCGGTGCGTGTTGGCACGCCATCAGGGGTCATTTACGCGTGCGGGGATGGTGACGCCCCGCCAGCGATGCCGCATCGCGCCGCGCCATGGCTCATCCTGTTCCGCGGCGCGTCCGCCGCAAGGCAGCGGAGTCGTTTGTCTACAGCAACTGCCCGCCATCGACCGCGATCGTCTGGCCGGTGACCCATGCCGCCATTGGCGAGGCCAGGAACAATACGACGTTCGCCACCTCCTCCGGATGCCCCAGCCGGCCAAACGGAATCGAGTTCAGCACGGCATTGTAGAGCTTTGGTGCGTCGGTCTTGCGGCGGTCCCAGACGCCGCCGGGAAACTCGATGGAACCCGGAGCAATACAGTTCACCCGGATGCCGTCCTTCGCATACATCGCCGCCTGGCTGCCGGTGTAATGGATGCAGGCTGCCTTGATCGCCCCGTACGGGGGCTGTCGCGCCGCGGTGTGCATCGCCGCGATCGAGGAGGTGTTCACCACGTTCCCCTTGCTCTCCTTCAGGAATGGCAGCGCCGCCTGGGTCGCGTGCACGATTGCCAGCAGGTCGATCTCCAGGCTGGACACCCAGCCTTTCTCGTCGTCGGTCGAGCCGAACGCCGAGGCATTGTTCACCAGCAGGTCGATCCCCCCCAGCGCACCGGCGGCATCGGCGATATAGCTGCGAATTGCCGCCGCATCGCCCAGGTCGACCGAGCAAGCATGGGCCGTGTGACCGAACGCAGCGATCTCGCGCCGGGTCTTTTCCAGCGTCTCGGCACCACGGGCGCAAATCGACACCGCGCCGCCCGCCTGCGCGAAGCCAAGCGCAATGGCGCGGCCAATGCCGCGGCTGCCGCCACAGACGATCGCGCGCTTGCCGGTGAAATCAAAGCTCATCCTGGTTCTCCATTGGGGCCGTGTTGCCGGGAGTGTTGCAAATCGAGGGATCGGACGCCACTGGCCCGGCGGTCGCCTCGACAATTGCATTCCCAGTTGCATCGCCACGCGCGCCCGTTACCCGCCGGGCCGGCGCTCTGCCATCCCGCCCGCCGTGGCCATCGCCAGGAATCCGCAGAACAATGCCGCCAGGAACCAGAACAAGCCGCGCGGTCCCGCGAGGTCCATCGCCGCGCCGCCGATGCCCGGTCCTACGAGTCCACCCAGGCCATAGGCGATGATGATCGCGGCGTTGGCGGCAACCAGTTCGCCGCCGCGGAAACGATCGCCGACCATGCTCAGTGCCACCGGATAAATCCCCGTCACGATGCCGCCCCACACCGCCAGCACGAGCAATACCAGCGGTGACGGCGTGGCCAGATTGCTCATGGCGACCGCGCCAAGCAGTCCGGTCGCGCCACACAGGCGCAGCATGGTCAGCCGCGCGGTCTTGTCCGACAGCCATCCCACCGGGAGCTGCAAGGCCACCGAGCCGATGTAGAGCGCGGACAAGGTGGTTGCCGCCAGGGCTGGCGAAAAACCCAGGCGCACGCCCCAGATCGGCAGCAATGCCATGGCCGTCGTCTCGTACAGGCCGAACAACGCCACCGACACGACGATCAGCGGCGCGCGCGCGAACATGACAAGTGGATGTGCCGCGTGCTCTCGGCCCAGGTCGCGGGTGGCATTGCCGACCCGCAGCAGCGGCAGGGCGGCAATGCCGACGATCGCGACATTGGCCAGGAAGGGCGGCCAGCCGGCGATCCCGGTCAGCGACAGCAGCAGCGGCCCGATACCAAAGCCAGCGGACAGGAAAGCGACATAAAGCCCGATGACGCGGCCGCGTCCGCGCCCTTCGGCGAGCATGTTGATCCAGGCTTCGCTCGCGGTGAAAATGCCGGAGCCGAGCAAACCCGACGCTGCGCGCAAGACGAACCACGCGCCCACGCTCTCGAATTCCTTCATCAGCAGCGTGGTGACTATTTCGCCGGCGAAACACAGCAGCAGGAAGCCGCGGATGCCGAACATGCGGACGCCGCGCGGCGTCAGCAGCGGGCCGACCAGCACGCCGATGAACGCCGAGGCAGCATTCAGGCCGTTCAACGTCGGGTCGATGCCACGAGCATTCAGCAGCAGGGACATCAGCGGGGTGAACTGCCCGATGCTCAGGCCGAACGCGGCGACGCAGGCGATGGCGGCCGCCAGGCTCCATCGTCGCTGGAGCGGCAGCGCCGCGGTTGCTGTGTCTGCCATGCGCGGGTTTTGGCCGCCGCACGGCGTTGGGGCAATCCCGCACCAGCGCAGGGTGCCGCAGGGTGTCTCAAGGCCGATTGATCGCCATGCCGCAGCGGCCGCCGTCAGGGTCAGACGGTCACGCGGCCCTCTTCGCCCGCCGACCGTCCCTGTGCAAATCGGATAGGCGAACGACGCTGTTGCGGGTCGGGCGAGCAATGCAAATGCCTGCTCCGGCCGACCGCCGGATGGGATCAGCCAAAAATGTCGCGCGGGCTGTCCGCCCTCAGTCCGGCGCCCAGGTCCGCGCCGATCCGGGCCGCGTCCTCTGCAGCGCCATGCAGGCTGCGCTTGAGCAAGAACGAGCCGTCGGCCCGCGCCACCATCCCCGTCAGATGCAGATGGCCATCCGCCAGCAGCCGCGCATGGGCACCGATCGGCGTGCGGCAGGAGCCGTCCAGTTCCGCCAGCATGGCGCGCTCGGCTGTGGCGGCGGCCTTCGCCTCGGGATCGTCGATCGCCACAAGCACTGAAAGCACGGCGGTATCGTCCGTCCGGGCGGTTATGCCGATGATACCCTGGCCGGCGGCCGGCACCATCGCGTCAGGGTCCAGCACCACCGAGGCGCGATCCTCGATGCCAAGCCGCCGCAGCCCCGCCAGCGCCAGAAGCGTCGCGGCGTAATCGCCAGCCGCCAGCTTGCCGAGCCGCGTCTGCACGTTGCCGCGGATGGTGCCGACGCGCAGGTCAGGCCGCGCGTGGAGAAGCTGCGCCTGGCGCCGCACCGAGGCGGTGCCCACCAATGCGCCGGCAGGCAGGCAGGCGTAAGGATCGGCGGGATCGATCGCGCCGCATTGCGCGCCCAGGATCAGCGCGTCGCGCGCATCTTCGCGCGTCAGCGTGCAAACGAGGCCGATGCCGGGGGCAAACCCGGTCTCCAGGTCCTTCAGGCTGTGCACGGCAAAATCGATGCGGCGGTTCAACAAGGCCTCGTGGATTTCTTTGGCAAACAAGCCCTTGCCGCCGATCTCTGCGAGCGCTCGGTGCTGCACCGCGTCGCCGGTGGTGCGGATGACATGCTCTTCGAAGGCAGCCTCACCGCCGAGACCAGGGCAGCGCGTGGAGAGAAGCTCGAGAACGATCTGCGTTTGCAGCCGGGCGAGCGGCGAGCCGCGCGTGCCGACGCGCAGCGGCGCCTCCCGCGGATTGGGTCGGGCGCGCGAACCGCGCAGGGCAGAACCGGCGGGGCGATGGTCCCGCGGCGTGGCGGCGTTCATGTCTGCGTTCTATGACTGCGCTGACGTGGTTGAAAGATGGGAAATGTACTCATGCGGCCGGTGCTCGGCATCGAGTCCTCCTGTGACGAGACGGCCGCCGCGGTGCTGGATGGCGAGGGCCGTATCCTCGCCGAGAGCGTCGCCAGCCAGGAGGCCGCGCACGCGCCCTATGGCGGCGTGGTGCCGGAAATCGCGGCGCGCGCCCATCTGGCGCTGCTGCCGGATCTCGTGCGCGGGGTGATGGCGCGGGCCGGACTCAGCTTCGCCGCCCTGGGCGGCGTCGCTGCCAGCGCCGGGCCGGGGCTGATAGGCGGGCTGATCGTCGGCAGCCAGGCGGCCAAGGGTATCGCGCTGGCAGGCCGGCTTCCCTATGTCGCGGTGAACCACCTGGAGGCACATGCGCTGACCGCGCGCCTGCCCGGCGTGGTCGAGGGCGGCGCCCCATTCCCCTACTTGCTCTTGCTCGTCTCCGGCGGTCACTGCCAGTGCGTCGCCGTCGAGGGCGTTGGCCGCCACACGCGCCTGGGTAGCACGGTTGACGACGCAGCCGGCGAGGCGTTCGACAAGGTGGCGAAATTGCTGGGCCTGGGATGGCCGGGCGGTCCCGCGCTCGAGGCCCTGGCTGCCCTTGGCGACCCCTCGCGGTATGCGTTTCCGCGGCCGATGCTGGGGCGGGACGGATGCAACTTCAGTTTTTCCGGGTTGAAGACGGCCGTGGCGTTGGAAGTGGCGCGGCACGCGGCGGGGGCACTCCCCGAGGCGCTGGCTGCCGACATTGCCGCCAGCTTCCAGCAGGCAGTGGCCGACGTGCTGGCGGATCGTGCGTCGCATGCCATGGCAATGATGCGAGCGCGGGCGCCGGATGCGCGCCTGCTTGTGGTCGCCGGCGGCGTGGCGGCCAACGCCGCGGTGCGGACGGCGCTGCGGCAAACAGCAGAGCAATCCGGATTCGGATTGGTGGCACCACCGGTGCGGTGGTGCACCGACAACGCGGTCATGGTGGCATGGACGGGGATAGAGCACTTGCGGCTGGGCCTGGAGGACGGGTTGGATTTTGCCCCCCGCCCGCGCTGGCCGTTGGAGGATCTCGTCCACGGGGTGGCCGAGGCCGAGGCGCGAAGCGCCGCGAGCCAGGGCGTCTGATCTCTGCCGGATCGTTCCCCGGACCGGGCAGCAAGTCCGCCAGCCGCACAGGCAGCGCGTGGCGCCTTGACCTCTCCCACGCCGTAAGCGAAGTTAAAAGGGGAGATGGGATCGCTACCATCACCGCAACCTGGGGGAAGCGAACATGCGTGCCGTCACCAGCCGCCGGGCGATCATTGGGGGTGCCGCCAGCCTCACCGCGCTAGGGGCAGGGCGCGCCCATGCCGCCGCGGCGCCGCAACTGCCGACCTCGCCGGTCTCGCTCAACGTGATCGACGTCGCGGGGCAGTTGCAGCTCACCCAGGGCGCCATGCAGGCCTATGCCAAGGCGCACCCGCATCTCGTCTCCAACATCGCCTTCTCCCAGGCGCCCGCACCCGAGCTGCCCGGCAAGATCAAGGCCCAGCAGGACGCGCACAGCGTCGACATCGACCTGGTGCTGACCGGCACCGATGGCCTGTCCGCAGGCATCGCGATGAACCTGTGGATTCCGATTTGCACCGACTACGCCGCGTCGCTGCCCAACCTGAAGAACATCTACCTGCCGGGCGCGCTGAAGATGCAGGGGCTGGCGCAGGATCAGGGCGTGTGCGTCGTGTTCTGCCCCGCCGGCCCGATCATCGAATACATGCCCGATGCGGTGAAAACGCCGCCGAAGACCGCGCAGCAATTGCTCGACTGGACGCGGGCGCACAAGAATCGCTTCATGTATGCCCGGCCGGCGAATTCCGGTCCCGGCCGCACCTTCCTGCAAGGCCTGCCCTACATCCTCAAGGACAAGGATCCGATGGATCCCAAGGACGGCTGGGACAAGACCTGGGCCTGGCTCGTCGAACTGGGCAAGAACATCGAATATTACCCCACCGGCACCGGCGCGGTGATGAAGGAACTCGCGGAAGGCTCGCGCGACATGATCGCCTCCCACGTCGGCTGGGACCTCAATCCGCGCATCCTCGGCGTGGTGCCGAAGGAAGCGCGGGTGGGCACGCTAGAGGGCTTCCATTGGGTGACGGACGCGCAGTACTGGGTCATCCCGAAGGGCGTGTCCGATGCCAAGCTGGCGGTGCTGCTGGATATGACGCGCTACATGCTGTCCAAGCCGGCGCAGGCGATGACCTACGACAAGGGCTATTTCTATCCCGGCCCCGCGGTGAAGGACGTGCCGCTGTCGATGGCACCCACTGACAGCCAGAAGCTGATCGCGGAATACACCCGCCCGTTCTACCTGAAATTGTTCGAGACGGTTCCGTCGGAGGTGCCGCTGCCGGCGGATAAGCTGGTCTATGCGTTCCAGCGCTGGGATCAGCAGGTCGGCGCAAGGGTCGGCAAGTAGCGACCTCATGGCGATCGTCTCGCGCGATTTCCGCGCGCTGCGTCTGGACCGCATCAGCCGCGACTTCGGCCAGACGCACGCGCTGCGTGACGTCACGCTGACGGTGCGACGCGGCGAGTTCGTCGCCTTGCTCGGCCCCTCCGGCTGCGGCAAGTCCACCGCGCTGAACTGCATCGCCGGTCTGCTTCAGCCGACCGGCGGCGAAATCTGGCTCGACGAGCAACGGATCGATGAGATCGGGCCGGAGGATCGCGGGTTCGGGATGGTGTTCCAGAACTACGCATTGTTCCCGCACATGTCGGTGCGGCGGAACATCGGCTTCGGCCTAGTGTCGCACGGCCGCCCAAAGTCGGAAATCGCGCAACGCGTCGAGGAGGCGCTGGCGCTGGTGCGGCTGCAACAGCACGGCGACAAGCTGCCCGGCCAGCTGTCCGGCGGACAGCAGCAGCGGGTGGCCATCGCGCGTGCCATCGTGGTGGCGCCGCCGCTGGTGCTGATGGATGAGCCGCTATCCAACCTCGACGCCAAGCTGCGGCTGGAAATGCGGGCCGAAATCCGCCGCATCCATGGCATGCTCGGCAGTGCCACGATCTATGTGACGCACGACCAGGAGGAGGCACTGTCGCTGGCCGACCGCATCGCGGTGCTGATCGACGGCCGCCCGCGCCAGATTGGCACACCGGAGGAATTGTATCGCAACCCGGCCGATGCCGACGTGGCGGAGTTCATGGGCTATCGCAATCTGGTGCGCTCGCCGGCGGAGCAAACGGCGGATGGCGTCGCGGTGCGGATCGCCGGCGCGCGCGTGGCCGGCAAGCCGATCGGCACGGTGGGCGCCGCTGCGATGGTGGCGATCCGTCCC
>Ga0335072_10013687_pt1 | contig 11548 bp, 6 predicted proteins | sample Lox_Sample_21_FD_206725 | JGI IMG/M metagenome (GOLD analysis project Ga0335072, IMG submission 206725) | Soil microbial communities from Loxahatchee National Wildlife Refuge, Florida, United States - Lox_Sample_2.1 | ecosystem: Environmental > Terrestrial > Soil > Wetlands | place: USA: Florida...
CGGCGGACGGGCCGGCGCGGGCGGCGACGGAGGGGCCGGCGCGGGCGGCGGCGGAGGGGCCGGCGCGGGCGGCGGCGGAGGGGCCGGCGCGGGCGGCGGCGGAGGGGCCGGCGCGGGCGGCGGCGGAGGGGCCGGCGCGGGCGACGGCGATCCGGCCGTGCCGCTGTCGGCGTTCCTGTTCGACGTGCTGCACCTGGACGGGGCCGACCTCATCGACCTGCCCGACGCCGAGCGGCGGGCGGCGCTGGCCGGCGCCGTCCCGGCCGGGATGCTGATGCCGCGGCTGGTGACGGCGGACGTGGAGGAGGCGCACGCGTTCTTCCGCGACGCGGTGGCCAGGGGGCACGAGGGCGTGGTGGTCAAGTCGCTGGCCACGCCCTACGCGGCCGGGCGGCGCGGGGCGGGGTGGATCAAGGTCAAGCCGCGGCACACCCTCGACCTGGTGGTGCTCGCGGTCGAGTGGGGGCACGGCCGGCGCGACGGGTGGCTGTCCAACCTGCACCTGGGAGCGCGCGATCCGGACACCGGCGGCTGGGTGATGCTGGGCAAGACGTTCAAGGGCCTCACCGACGAGCTGCTCGCCTGGCAGACGGCGCGCCTGCTTGAGCTTGAGGACCACCGCGACGACTGGACCGTCTACGTCAGGCCGGAGCTCGTGGTCGAGATCGCCTTCGACGGCGTGCAGCGCTCCCCGCGCTACCCGGGCGGTGTCGCCCTGAGGTTCGCGCGCGTCCTGCGCTACCGCGAGGACAAGCCCGCCGCCGAGGCGGACACGATCGCCTCGGTTCGCGACCTCGCCGTCGACTAGCGCCGACGTCACTAATCCGGTCGCTCATCGGCCAGCTTGATCAGCGTGACCGGGCAGTGAGCGCCGGCCGCGCAGCGCAAACTGACCGCGCCGAGCACGCTGCCCATGAACGGCGAGCGGCCCCGGGTGCCGACCACCAGCAGGTCGGCGTCCTTGGCCGCCACCACCAGCGCCTCGGCCGGGTCGCCCTCGGCGACCAGCGGCAGCAGCGGGACCGTGGGCGAGGGCGCGACCGCGCTGACCTTCTGGACCAGAAAGTCCTTGGCGGCCTGCTCGAGTTCCTCCCGGTCGAAGGCACCGGGGATCGAGACGAACGGCTGCTGCCAGGCGAACACGGCCGTCACCTGGCCGCCGCGGGTCGCGGCCTGTTCGAGCGCCCAGCGCAGGGCGGCGTCCCCGTGAGCCGAACCATCGACTCCAACCACGACGTGATAGGTCATCCTGGCTCCCGCTTCGGTTGCGTGAATTTCACTACGTCAGCTGCCCGGGTTCGGGGCGACCTGCACTCTGGCCCGCGCGGGCGACGGCGCCAGCGCCTCGTCCTCGAGCTGCTCGAGCGTCTTGCCCCGGGGCTCGGGCAGGGTCGCGATCGTCAGCAGCATGCCGACCAGGGCCACGATGCCGGCGATGATCTCCGCCCCGCGAATCCCGAGTGAGGAGTCGAGGAAGTCAGGGAACAGGAACGCCCCCAGGAACGCCCCCAGCTTCCCGGCCCCGGCCGATATGCCGTGCGCGGTCGTGCGCACCTGGGTCGGGAAGATCTCGGCCGGATAGATGAACGTCGTCGTGTTCGGCCCGAACTCGGTGAAGAAGTAGCTGATGCCGTAGAGCAGCGCGAACAGCAGGGCGGTCTTCGTCACCGACGGGATCAGCCCGATCAGCAGGAACATCAGCCCCATCATGAAGAACCCGAGTATCTGGATACTTCGGCGGCCGGTCTTGTCGAGCAGCCAGATCGCGACCACGTACCCGGGCACCGCGAAGATCGCGAAGATGGCCAGTTGCACCAGCGTGTTGTGGAGCAGGCTGGCGTGCGGGTTGAGCAGGTCGAGGATCTCCGGGGTGGAGATCGTGTTGCCGTAGTAGCAGAAGTCGAGCAGCGCCCACGCCCCGGCCGTGCCGATCAGCCAGATCAGCATGCGCCTGCTCTGAATCAGGAGCAGAAATCCCTGGGCCACGCTGAGCGAGCTCTGGGCCTTGGACTCGGCGGTCGGCGGCGCCGCCCCAACGGCCTCGGTCGCGTGCGCCATCGCGGCCTCGGCCTCCTCGGCGGCGCCGCCCGCCATCGCGAACCGCGGTGTCTCGTGGATCCGGCGGCGCAGGTAGAAGACGGCCATGCCGGGGACGGCGCCGAAGGCGAGCAGGATTCGCCAGACGATGTCGCTGGACGCGCCCGACCACAGCAGCAGGGAGGCGAACAGCGGCCCGAAGATGAGGCCCGCCCCCTGCATGGCGAACACGAGCCCGACCATCTTGCCGCGGTCCCGCTTGCCCGAGTACTCGCTCATGATCGTCGCCGAGACCGGGTAGTCGCCGCCGATGCCGACCCCCAGGATGACCCGGCAGACGAGCAGGAACGTGTAGTTCGGGGCGAATGCCGAGGCGAGCGCCCCGATCGCGAGGATCAGCACCTCGTAGCCGTAGATCTTCTTTCGCCCGAGCATGTCAGCGACCCGGCCGAACACGATCGCGCCGACGGCCGATGCGAGCAGGGTGGAAGAGTTCAGCCATGACACCTGGCTGGTCGACAGGTGCCACTCGGGCTTCAGCAGCGACACCACGATGCCGATCACGAACAGGTCATAGGCGTCAGTGAAGAAACCCATGCCCGAAACGAACATGATCTTGATCTGGGCCTTAGTGACGTGCGAATCGTCGAGTGACTGGAAAGCGTTAGCGTCAGCCGGTGGTGCCGCTGAGGTACTCATACTCCCCAACGTTCCAACCGGAATCTAGCAGGGAGTAGCAGTGAGGTTACATTTTGCTACAGCTTTTATGAACGAGAAGCGAATGAAGCGTGACGAGAATGTCCGACTTGCGTTACTTCTTCTTCTTGTTACGGCGGCCGAAGGCGGCCGGGATGACGTTCGAGCCGCCGCCGGCGCCCGGGAACGGCGGCACGTTGGCGGGGTTGCCGAAGCCGGGGAAGCCGCCCTCGCCGCCGCCGAAGCCCGCCGGGCCGCCGGCCGACTGGGCCTGCTGGAGCATCTCGGCCAGCTCCTCCATCGACTGCGGGGCGTCCTGCGCCGCGGCGGCCGGCAGCGCGGGCGCGCCCGCGGCCGAGCCGTTGCCGGCGCCTGAACCGCCCGCCGGGCCGAGGCCCGCCTTGCGGGGGTCGCCGCTGCGCCGCTTCCCCTTCGCGTTCTTGGCTGCCTTGGCGGCCTTGGCCGACCGGCGCGCCCCGCCAGCCATCCCGGGGATGCCCGGCATTCCCGGCATCCCGCCGCCCATCAGCATCTTCATCTGCTTCTGGCCCTCGAAGAAGTTCGTGACCAGCTGGGAGACCTCGCCCACGGTGACGCCGGAGCCGTTGGCGATGCGCAGCCGCCGCGAGCCGTTGATGATCTTGGGGGTACGCCGCTCGGCTGGCGTCATCGAGCGGACGATAGCCTCGGCCCGGTCCAGGTCCTTGTCGTTGACCTGGTCAAGCAGCGCCTTGTTCTTCGAAGCGCCGGGCATCATGCCGAGGATGTTCTTGAGCGGTCCGAGCTTGCGCAGCATGTTGAGCTGCTCGACGAAGTCCTCGAGGGTGAAGTTCTCGCCGGACATCATGCGTTCCGCGATCGAGGCGGTCTGCTCGGCGTCGAACGCCTTCTCCGCCCGCTCGATCAGCGAGAGCACGTCGCCCATGTCCAGGATCCGGGTCGCCATCCGGTCCGGGTGGAACAGGTCGAAGTCCGACAGCTTCTCGCCGGTGGAGGCGAACATCACCGGCTTGCCGGTCAGCGCCGCGATGGACAGCGCCGCGCCACCGCGCGCGTCACCGTCGAGCTTGGTCAGCACTACCGCGTCGTAGCCGACCCCGTCGAGGAACGCCTGGGCGGTGTTCACCGCGTCCTGGCCGATCATCGCGTCGACGACGAACAGCACCTCGTCCGGGTCGGTCGCGTCCCTGATCGCGGCGGCCTGGGCCATCAGCTCGGCGTCGATGCCGAGTCGGCCGGCCGTGTCGATGATCACGATGTTGTGCTGCGTCCGGCGGGCCTCGTCGAGCGACCGCCTGGCCACCGTGACCGGGTCGCCGACGCCGTTGCCTGGCTCGGGTGCGAACACCGGCACCCCGGCCCGCCCGCCGACCACCTGAAGCTGGGTCACCGCGTTGGGCCGCTGCAGGTCGGCCGCGACGAGCATCGGCGTGTTGCCCTGCTCCTTCAGCCACAGGCCGAGCTTGCCCGCGAGGGTGGTCTTGCCCGAGCCCTGGAGGCCGGCCAGCATGATCACGGTGGGCGGGTTCTTGGCGTACCGCAGCCGCCGGGTCTCGCCGCCGAGGATCGTCACGAGCTCCTCGTGCACGATCTTGATGACCTGCTGGGCAGGGTTCAGCGCCTGCGATACCTCTTCGCCGGCCGCCCGCTCCTTGACCCGCGCGATGAACTGGCGGACCACGGGCAGCGCGACGTCCGCCTCGAGGAGCGCGATGCGGATCTCGCGGGCGGTTGCATCGATGTCGGCAGGCGACAGCCGCCCCTTGCCGCGCAGCGAGGAGAAGACCTGGGTTAGCCGATCGGAGAGCGTCTCAAACACACTTCAAGGCTACCGGTGATTGGGGGCTGAGGTATTGGTCAGCGCGACCGGTCGTCGGGCTGAGGTCATTTTCTCCCCCGAACGGACCCTGAACTGGGCCTCTCAGGCCGGGCCGAGCGCGGAAAGCACCATCGCCGCCGTCCGCTTGCGCAGATCGGGGTCGGTCACCAGGCCGCCGGCGGCATCGGTGACGTAGAAGACGTCGACCGCCTCCGCGCCCAGGGTCTCGATGCGGGCGGCGTGCACGTTCAGCCCGCACTCGCCCAGCGCGCGGCCGATCCGCCAGAGCAGGCCCGGCTCGTCGTGCGCGCGGACCTCCACCACGGTGGCGGTGGTCGAGGCGTTGTCGACCAGCGTGACCTTGGGCGGCGGGGCGGTGAACCCGTGCCCCCGGACCGCGCGCGCCCGGCGCTCGAGCCGGTCCTCCACGTCGAGCCGGCCCTCGAGCATGCGCCGCAGGTCCGACGAGACCAGGACCGAGTCCGGCGGGTCGCCGTACTCCGGCACCACGTTGAACACGGTGACGGCGGTGTCGCCGACCGCGGTCGCGTTGGCGCCGCGGACCGTGAGCCGGTGCGAGGCCAGCACCCCGGCCGCCCGCCAGAGCAGCCCGGGGCGGTCGAGCGCGACGACCGTGACCTCGTTGCCGTCGACGATCGCGGCCGGGCCGCCGTCGGCCGCCAGCGCCAGCTGGTCCTCGCGCAGCGGGACCGGTTCCGGCACCGGCTCGCCGTCGAGCACCGCGCCCACCCGGCGCACCAGATCGGCCACCAGCCCGGCCTTCCAGTCGTTCCAGGCGGCCGGCCCGGTGGCGATCCCGTCGGCGATGGCGAGCGCGTGCAGCAGCTCGAGCAGCGTCCTGCTGCCGCCCACGGTCGTCGCCACGTGCTCCACCGTCATCGGGTCGTCCAGATCCCGGCGGGTCGCCACGACCGGGAGCAGCAGATGGTGGCGGACGGCCTCGGCGACCAGCTCGACGTCGGCGTCGCCAAGCCCGACCCGCTTGCACACGTCGCGCGCCACCACCTGGCCGGAGACGCTGTGGTCGCCCGGCCAGCCCTTGCCGATGTCGTGCAGCAGCGCCGCCAGCAGCAGCAGGTCGGGCCGGGAGACGTCACGGGCGAGCCCGGCCGCGTTGGCGGCGCACTCGACCAGGTGGCGGTCGACCGTGAAGCGGTGCAGCGGGTTGCGCTGCGGCCGGTTCCTGACCCGCTCCCAGTCCGGGATCAGCGTGGCCAGCAGCCCCTCTTGGTCAAGCGCCTCCCAGACCGCGATCGCGCTCGCCCCCGCGCCGAGCAGCGCCAGCAGCGCGTTGCGGGCGTCGGGCGGCCACGGGACCGGCAGCGGCGGGCACTCGGCCAGCCGGGCCAGCGCCCGCGGCGCGATCGGGAGTCCGACCTGCGCCGCCGCGGCGGCGACCCGCAGCACCAGCACCGGGTCGGTGCGCGGCACCGCCGCCCGGGCCAGGACCACCTCGCCGTCCTGCTCGACCACGCCGTCGGCGAGCGGCCGGCGATCCGGCTTGCCCCTTCTCATCCGGACGCCGAGGGCGCGGCGGCCGCCCGCGCGGTCCGCCTGGCGGAACGCGTGATCGACCGCGTAGGCGATGGTCCGGCCCGCGCCCGCCAGCTGGCGCAGCAGCGCGTCGCCGTCGAGCAGGCCGAGCGTGCGCGCCACCTCGTCCTGCTCTTCAAGCACCAGCCGGTCAAGTCGGCGCCCGGTGACGTCGTGGAGCACGTGGCGGGCGTCCAGGATCTGCTCGTAGGCGGCCCGTACCTTCGGCCCGGGCGCGGGCGCGACCCACGCCGCCGCGATCGCCTGGATGGCGTGCACGTCCCGCTGGCCGCCGCGGGACTCCTTCAGATCCGGCTCGAGCAGGTAGGCGAGCTCGCCGTGGAGCCGGGCCCGCTCCTCGTGCAGCCCCTTCAGCTCGGCCAGCCGGGTCCTGGCGTTGGCCCGCCAGTCCTCGAGCGCGCCCTCGCGGAGCCTCGTCGTCAGGTCGGCGTCACCCGCGACGTGCCGGGCGTGCAGCAGCCCGAGGGCGACCTTGAGATCGCTGCGGGCCACCCGTCTGGCCTGCGGCACGGTCCGCACGGCGTGGTCGAGCCGCGCGCCCGAGTCCCAGACCGGGTACCAGATCCGGTCGGCGATCCTGGCGATGCCGTCCCTGCCGTCGTGCAGCAGCAGCACGTCGAGATCGCTGCCGGGGAGCAGTTCCTTGCGGCCGTAGCCGCCGACCGCGACCAGCGCCACGCCGGGCTCGGCCCCCAGCATCCCGGCCAGCCATCGATCGGTTTCAGTTGTCCTTCGGCTGCGATCAGCCGCGAAAGAAGTCATCACGCTCACCAGGTCGTCCCCCGAATGATCGGCGCGCGACCGCGGTAGGGCGCGCTCGTGGTACCGGCCTCTCGATTGATGGTGGTAGTGGTGTTATGCCAGCGCTGAGCCGCAATTAACCCAGCTCAGATGGCGTCAGGACCGCGCTCCCCAGTACGGACCCTGACCACCGTCTCGATCGGGACCACCCAGACCTTGCCGTCGCCGATGCGGCCGGTCTGCGCTGCCTTGACCACGACGACGACGAGATCGTCGGCGTCTTCGTCGTCGCAGATGACTTCCACTCGGACCTTCGGCACGAGGTCAACCTGATACTCGGCGCCCCGGTACACCTCGGTGTGCCCGCGCTGTCTGCCGTATCCGCTCGCTTCACTGACTGTCATGCCGTGCACGCCGAATGCCTGCAACGCTGCCTTGACATCGTCGAGTTTGAAGGGCTTGATGACAGCCGTGATAAGCCTCACGTGATCACCCTCTCTTTCACCACACCCGACAATGCCTTACCGGCGTTTCCTGCGTCCAGTCCGAATGTGTCGTGACGGTGAAACAGCGCCGGTAATTATTACGGCTTAGTTTCGCGGCACGGAACCGGGCGGGTCAGCCGCCGAGGATCGCGTCGACGAAGGCCGCCGGGTCGAACGGCGCCAGGTCATCCGGGCCCTCGCCGAGGCCGACGAGCTTGACCGGGACGCCGAGTTCACGCTGGACGGCGATCACGATGCCGCCCTTGGCGGTGCCGTCGAGCTTGGTCAGCACGATCCCGGACACGTCCACCACCTCGGCGAACACCCGCGCCTGGCGGAGCCCGTTCTGGCCCGTGGTCGCGTCGAGCACCAGCAGCACCTCGTCGACGGCGGTGCGCTTCTCCACCACCCGCTTGACCTTGCCGAGCTCGTCCATTAGGTCGTTCTTCGTGTGCAGGCGCCCGGCGGTGTCGATCAGGACCACGTCCGCCTCCTGCTCGATGCCGGCCGAGACCGCGTCGAAGGCCACGCTGGCCGGATCGGCCTGCTCCTTGTCGGAGCGGATGGTCTCCGCCCCCACCCGCTCGCCCCAGGTCTGGAGCTGATCCGCGGCCGCGGCGCGGAACGTGTCAGCCGCGCCGAGCACCACCGTCTGCCCGTCGCCCACCAGGGACCGGGCCAGCTTGCCGACGGTGGTCGTCTTGCCGGTGCCGTTGACGCCGACCACCAGGATGACGGCCGGGCGGCCCTCGTGCCGCTGGGTCCGCAGCGCGCGGCTGGCGCTGGTCTCGACTTCGCTCAGCAGTTCGGCCCGGAGCATCTCCCGGACGTCGTCGGGGGTCCTCGTCCCCTCGACCTTGACCTTCGTCCGGAGGTCGGCGACCATCTGCCGGGCGGGCGTGACCCCGACGTCGGCGGTGATCAGGACTTCCTCGATCTCGTCCCAGGTGTCGTCGTCGAGCCGCTCGCGGGAGAGCAGGCCAAGCAGCGCGGTGCCGAAGCCGCTCTGCGAGCGGGCCAGCCGGGCCCGCAGCCGCACCATCCGGCCGGCCGACGGCGGCGGCTTCTCCAGGGTCGGGCGGGCGGGCGCCGGCGGCGCGGACGGCTCCGCCGTGCGTTGCGGCGGCGGCGCGGTCGCGGTGGCGGTCACACTGCCGCCGGACTCGGTATCGGAATCGGCGTCCTTGACCGCAGGCATCGAGCCGGTCATGTCGAGCTGGCCGTTTCTGCTGCGGCGGACTCCGTGCATGCCCCGCGGCCGCAGGAACATCGTGCTGCCGACGCCGACCAGCAGCACGGCGACCACCACGATGATGATGATGTACGCGATCATTTCAGCCCACTGTCTCCAAGAATTGCACGTCCCCGACGCGGCCCGAGCACCGTCAGCCCGCGTTCAACGCCCCTGAGCACACTACAGCCTGCCCGCATCAAGACCCGGTACTCGCGCAATGCGCTAGGCGGGCTCCGATTCGCGGACCCGCTGGCTGATCACCGTGGAGACGCCATCGCCGCGCATGGAGACGCCGTAGAGGGCGTCGGCGGCCTCCATCGTGCGCCGCTGATGGGTGATGACGATCAGCTGCGAGCTCTCCTGCAGCTCGCCGAAGACGTTGAGCAGCCGCTGCAGGTTGCTGTCGTCGAGAGCCGCCTCGACCTCGTCGAGCACGTAGAACGGCGACGGCCGGGCCTTGAAGATCGCGAACAGGTAGGCGATCGCGGTCAGCGACCGCTCCCCGCCCGACAGCAGGGACAGCCGCTTGACCTTCTTGCCGGGCGGGCGCGCCTCGATCTCGATGCCGGTGGTCAGCATGTCGTCCGGCTCGGTCAGGATCAGCCGGCCCTGGCCGCCGGGGAACAGCCGCGAGAACAGCCCCTCGAACTCGCGCGCGGTGTCGGCGTAGGCGGAGGCGAACACCTCCTGCACCCGGTCGTCGACCTCCTTGACCACCATCAGCAGGTCGCGGCGGGTCTTGCGGAGGTCTTCGAGCTGGGTGGCGAGGAACTGGTGCCGCTCCACCAGCGCCTCGTACTCCTCAAGCGCGAGCGGGTTGACCTTGCCAAGCCGGGTGAGCTGCCGGTCCGCCTCGGCCGCCCGCTCCTCCTGCTCGGCCCGCACGTACGGCACCCCGACGGTCTCCGGCGCCGCCTCGGCCTCGGCCGCGCGGGACTTGCGGGGCGGTGGCGAGGCCGCCTCGGCCTCTTCCGCCTCGGTCCGCACCGCGCGGAGCGCGTCGGCCAGCGACCCAGGGGCAGCGGGAGCGGCGGAAGCCGGGGCTGAAGAAGGCGTGGGGGTCGCAGGCGGGCCCGCCGGTTGAGCCGGGGCTGAAGAAGGCGTGGGGGTCGCAGGCGGGCCCGCCGGTTGAGCCGGGGCTGAAGAAGGCGTGGGGGTCGCAGGCGGGCCCGCCGGTTCAGCCGGGGTCGCGGGCGAGGCGGGCGGCTGAGCCGAGGTCGAGGCCTCAGGGCTCACGACGACGGCGGTGCCGCGCTTGCGGGCGGCGACGGCGAGAGGCGAGCTCGCCGGGACGAGGACGAGGACGTCGGGGCCGTACTCGGCGACCAGCGCGTCGGGCTCGACGCCGTACTCGTCGGTCGCGTGCGATGCCAGCTGCTCGAGGCGGAGCCGGTGCTCGTTCCTGGAGATCTCGGTCCCGTGGGCGGTGTTCACGACCGCGTCGAGCTCGGCCGAGACCGTCGTTACCTGGGCCCGGACGGTCTTGAGGGTACCGCTGGCGGCCGCCGTCGCGGCCTCGGCGGCGGCACGGCGCTCGTTCGACTCGGCCAGCGAGCCTTCGGCGGCGGACACCGCCGTGGCCGCCCCGGCGGCGACGGCGCGGGCGACCGCGCCCTGGGCGGCGCGCTGGCGACGGCGGATGGCGGCCCGTTCCCTGGCCGACCGCTCGGCCGTCGCCGACGCGGACAGCGAATCGGCTCGCCCGCTGATGGCCCGCAGCCGCTCTTCGACTGTGCGGACCTCGAGGCGCGCCTCCATCTCGGCCTCGCGGGCCGCCCCGGCCCGTCGGGCGAGCTCGGCCCGCTCCTCGTCGGCCTGCGCGTTCTCGACCTCCGGGTCGCGGGACCGGTCCTCGTCGGCCTCGGCCTCGGCCAGCTCGGCCTTCAGCTGGGCGAGCTTCGCCTGGTCCTTCTCGGCGCTGCGCTCGGCCGCCCCGACGGCGGCGTCGAGCCGCTTGGCCTCGTCGGCGGCCGCGCGGGCGGCCCCGGCCAGCCGTCCGAGCCGCCCGGAGATCTCGGCCGTGGCCGCGTCGGCGGCGCGCAGTCGGCCGCGGATCTCCTCGAGTACCTGCCGGGCCTCGTCCTGCGCCTCGGTCGCCTCGGCCAGCGTCTCCGCCGCCGCCTCGCTGGCGGTCTCGGCCGCGGCCAGCTTGGCGGCCGCGTCATCGGAGGCCGCGCGGACGTCGAGCAGCGACTGCGCCCCGGCCGACCCGCCGTGCGCCCAGTGGGCGCCGACCAGGTCGCCGTCGGCGGTCACGCAGCGGAAGTCCGGATTGTCCCTGACGAACCCGGCCGACTCGGTCAGGTCCGCCACCACCACGACGTCGGCGAGCAACTCGTTGACCGCGCCTGCCAGCTCGGCCGGCCCGGTGACGAGGTCGACCGCCCACCGCGCGCCTGCAGGAAGGGTGGGGCGCGAGTGATTGCCGGGGAGGCTGGGGCCGCCGGCGGGCGGGGAGGCGATGACCAGCCCGACGGTGCCGGCGTTGGCGGTGCGGATGTCGGTCAGCACTTCCACCGCCGCGTCGAGGCCGTGCACGGTGAGGGCCTCGGCGGCGGCGCCGAGCGCGGCGGCGATGGCCTTCTGGTAGCCGTCGGCGACGGTGAGCTGGGCGGCGAACGAGCCCAGGACGCCGCGGAAGCGGTCCGGATCGGCCAGGACGGCGGCGGTGGCGTCCACCCCGCGGCGGAGGGTCTCCTTGAGCGCGTCGACGCGGGCCCGGAGGGCGGCTACCTCGCTGTTGGCCGCGCGTTCGGCTTTGCGCGAAGCAACGGTCCGTTCGGAGTGATGGTTGTGATCTTTTGTTGCCTGGTCGAGCTCCGCGGCCAGGCCGGAGCGGTCGGAGTCGCCGCCGTCGGCCACATCCTGAACCTCGCTGTACTCGAGCTGGGCGCGCTCGGCGCGGGCGCGGGCCTGGTCGGCGGCGATCGTCAGCCGGTCGATCTCCTCGCCGGTGGCGGC
>Ga0335072_10013688_pt1 | contig 11548 bp, 9 predicted proteins | sample Lox_Sample_21_FD_206725 | JGI IMG/M metagenome (GOLD analysis project Ga0335072, IMG submission 206725) | Soil microbial communities from Loxahatchee National Wildlife Refuge, Florida, United States - Lox_Sample_2.1 | ecosystem: Environmental > Terrestrial > Soil > Wetlands | place: USA: Florida...
ACCCGAACGGCTATGGTTACAACGGTGGTATTACGGGATCGCTTACGCTAGACACCTATGGCGGTGTGTCGAACTTTACTATGCAGGGTGTATATACGCGCGGCAATGTGACGGCTCCAGGCCAAGCTTACGAGGGTGGTCTCATTGGTGATTTGAGCGAAGAGGGTAGTGGTTATTATGTAAGCACAGCGACCATTCAGCAATCATATGCGAGTGGTACTATCAGTGGAAGCGCACACGTAGGTGGTCTCATTGGTGACGTTGACCCATTTGACAATGTGGCCGGTGACCTCAATTTTACGCTATCAGATAGCTTTGCGGCCGGCAAAGTAGTGGGCGATGACGATACCACTGTTGGAGCACTCATAGGCACGAATCAGGGAAATGTTACCTCGAGCGATAACTATTTTGACGAAACACGTACTGGTCAAACAGCCTGTGCTGGTAGTGCTGGCAATAGCGTTACTAATTGCACGGGTGTTGATGCTGATAACACTGATATTCGCTACTTCTTCGATAACCACACTAACCATCCCTTAGATGCATGGGATTTTTCAAACACTTGGGTAGCTAACGCCAACGATTTCCCATCTTTTGCAAGCGAGGGGGAGGCAAGCGGTGTGTCTAGTATGATCGAAGCGGCAGGTCCGAATGGTGGCGACGCCAACGACGACGGTATACCTGATGACCAACAAGCTAACGTCGCTAGCCTCATTGACCCAGTATCCGGCGCTTATGTTGCCTTGGCGGCACCGGATAGCTGCGGTATCGAGAGTGTTAGCGTGGCGGCCCAACAAGCACAAGACAGTGGCTATAGCTATCCGTCTGGTCTTCTTAACTATAGTCTACTTTGCGACACGGTCGGGTATACTGCACAGATAAAACTCTACATATATGGTGACCTGCATAGTGATATGGTGTTACGCACATATAATCCCAACACACATATTTACGCAACCGTTCCGGACGTCACATTGCAGCAGACTGTCATTGGTGGTAAGCAAGTCGTGATAGCGAGCTATCAGATCACTGACGGCGGTACTCTTGACGAGGATGGTACCGCGAATGGTGTGATTGTGGACCCCGTCGGTCTGGCAGAGCCGATTAGTGACACCGCCACACTAACTGATACCGGTGAAGACATCACTCTCGTAAGTCTCATCGCTGTCTCACTCATCGCTGCCGCTATATTCACCATTCGATGCACGGTAATAACTAGGTAAGATAGCTTTAGTTGGAAGATATTAATTCATATTTTTTGTCTCAAACAAAAAACAACCCCCTGAAGCTCAGAGGATCAACACTAGATAGACATGAGTAAACTCTTAGCTGTTACGTATCCACGTAGGAACAGCTTAAGGCGTTGCGAGCTTTAGGACAAACGTCAAGCCAGGGTTTCCTGCTAAGGCGTTAATTTCCCAACCTTGACTCTCGGCTAACTCTTTCACGATCGCTAAGCCTAGCCCAAGGCCGCCCGTTTTTCTACTGCGAGACTTGTCTACTCTATAAAAGCGTTCGAATAGATAGGGTAGAGCTTCGGAGGGCACACCTCGCCCATTGTCTGAAAAAGTTAGATCGTGGGGAGTTGCGGTGATGGCGAGCTCTGTCGCCTCTGAATATCGTAAGGTATTTTGTATAAGATTTGTAAGAATCTGTTGCACCACGGTGCTGTTCGCGTGGAGCATATAGTCTTCCGCAATATGTAGTTCAGGTGTTATTCCTTTCTGCTTAAGCTCGAGGCTAAAGCGTTTAATAAGCTCCGCACAGAGCTGTTTTAAAAGTATATTCTCAGGCTCGTCTGTATTGGGTATACGGGCTCGTGTATATGTGGCAAGCTGCTGCACTAACCCCTCTAGCCGTTCAGCTTGCTCCTTTAAGATGTCTACCCGTTCTTTACTCATCTTATACTTGCCTTCTTGTACGGCGGTGAGTTGTCCGATCATTATAGCCAGCGGAGTATTTAGCTCGTGGGAAGTGTCTGAGACTAAATCTTTGCGAAGCTTTTCTTCCTGCTGCAGACGTTCTGTAAGATTATTAAACTCCTTAAAGACCTCATCAAATTCGCGGATGCCCGTTGGCTGTAGTTGGATTCTGTAGTTGTTTTGTTCCAGAGATGCTATTGCTTTACTGAATAGGTTTAATGGTCGACGTACGAAGCGAGCTGCGAGCAGACCTAGAACTATAGGTCCACTAAGTATGATCATCAGTATTTCGACCAAGCGTAGCATGGGTGGTATTCGTGTCCCACGGATTAGTGTGTTTAAGGCCACGAATATGATGAGTGCAATTGGGCCTGAGGCGAATATGAGCGCAGTAATGCGAGTACTTAGGCGGTTATATACATTACTTCCAAAGGTTCCCAGAATCAATATCACAACTGCAGCAATTGTGAATACCTCAAGGAACAGATCGATCATTTCTCCGGTTCTCCGATGAATCGGTAACCACTGCCAACGACTGTTTCTATAAACTGTGGATTTTTCGAATCTGTCTCAATCGAGCGGCGCAATGCCTTTATATGAGCGTCAATAGTGCGGTCATACACAAAATGACTTGAAGGATCGCTATAAATTTGCTCAACGAGCTGCATCCTCGAGAGTACTACTCGTGGGCGGGAGGCAAGGGCTAGCAGGAGGTTAAATCGTGTTGTGGTGAGCGTAAGAGACTCTCCGTCCTGACTGATCGACATTGTTTCAGGGTCGATAGTCAGCCCCTTGAAGCGTAAGCACTTTGTTCCGTCACGCCTACGTAAGAGCGCCTGTACACGCGCGACTAAAACATTTGGATTGAATGGTTTTTTAATGTAGTCATCAGCCCCCATAGTAAGGCCTTTAACCTCATCTTCGTCACTATCCCTTGCCGTTACAATGAGGATCGGTGTGGCTGACGAGGAACGTATAGTCTTACAGACTTCAAACCCACCTACTTTAGGTAAATTAATATCTATAACCGCCAGGTCAATCTTTTGGCTCTTAAATATGTCTATGGCAGACTGTCCATCAGAGGCTTCGACCGTTTCGTAGCCAGCATCACGTAAATAAGTAACCTCAAACTCACGTATAGAAGGCTCATCTTCAATAACTAGGATTGTCATAACTCTCTTAGTGTAACAACTTAATTATTTACTAAGCGTACAACCCCAATATGAAAATGCTATGAATTTTTGCTACGAACGACACTAAAGCGATTTTCATACCAATTTCACGCCCGTTCTTCATGCTGTGGTCAGTATGAAAGGACGCACCTGAATCATGACAAGAACAGGGATTACGGTATACGGCTGTGCGTCACACGAGGCCATTTTATTCCGTAAGATGGAACCCCACTACGGTGTGGCACTGACTCTCATAGAAGCGACTATATCAGAAACAAACACCAGATTGGCGTCGGGAAATAGATGTATAAGTGTCGATCATAAAACCCAAATCACAGCTTCAATCCTCCGTGCACTCAGGCAAGTTGGTGTCGAATATATCTCTACGAGAAGCATAGGATATAACCATATTGATATGGAGTATGCAAAGAGTGTTGGTATTACTGTAGGGAATGTTGCGTATTCGCCCGACAGCGTTGCTGACTATACCCTCATGTTCATGCTGATGATATTACGAAATGTAGAATCCACAATTAGTCGCGCTACCGCGCATGACTACAGGTTGAATGAGGTGTACGGGAAAGAGCTACGTGACTTAACTATCGGCGTGATTGGTACAGGGCGTATTGGCGTCGCAGTTATAGACCGGCTGCGTGGTTTTGGTTGTCATGTATTGGCCTATGACAGACACCCTAAGACTTCCGTTGAGTATGTCTCGCTTGATGAGCTACTACGCCAAAGCGATGTCGTATCACTTCACATACCGCTTACTACGAGTACATACCACCTCTTAGACCATCGTCGTATCGCGTTGATGAAACACGGCACACTCATTATTAACACCGCGCGCGGCGCACTTGTCGATACCGAAGTTCTGGTTGAGGCGCTAGAAAGCGGTCGGCTAGGCGGTGCAGCATTAGACGTCCTGGAGGGCGAAGAGGGAATATTCTACTCCGACTACAGAAATAGAGCTATCGACAACAAACCCTTGCTACGACTACAAGAATTGCCAAACGTGATTATTACACCACACACTGCTTACTACACTGATCACGCCCTGAACGATATGGCTGAGAATTCTATCGTTAACTGCTTAGGGTTTGATAATGGGCGAGTAGAGTGGATAGGTCAGAAGGAGAAGGTAGCATGAGTAAGTTAAAGGTCGCAATTATATTCGGAGGTACCGGCGAAGAGCATCCCGTTTCGGTTAAATCTGCACAACAGGTGGCAGCAAACCTCGATACTAAGAAATACAAACCATTCTATATTGGAATTACGAAGAACGGTGAGTGGAAGCTTTGTGACGGTCCCGACACAAATTGGGAAAACGGCAAATCAGTTACGCTGTCGCCGGATAGAAGTATCCATGGATTAGTTGTTATGGACCAGAATCAATGTACAACGATTCGCTTGGACGTGGTCTTCCCTGTTCTGCACGGTAAACTTGGCGAGGATGGCGCAATACAAGGCCTGCTGGAACTATCTGGTGTAGTATATGTAGGTTGTGATATTCAAAGTTCTGTACTATGTATGGACAAATCACTTACGTATACCGTCGTTAGTAATGCGGGGATTGCTACGCCAAACTTCTGGCTTGTAGCCTCGAATGATGCTCTTGATGCCGGCCAGTTTACGTATCCAGTCTTTGTAAAGCCAGCTCGTTCGGGTTCGTCTTTCGGTGTAAGTAAAGCGTCCCGACGAGAAGAATTATTACCGGCTATAAAGGATGCGAGGCAGTACGACTCAAAAGTGTTAATAGAGGAGGCGGTTATTGCGAGTGAAGTTGGGTGCGCAGTCTTGGGAAATGATTTAGATATAACCGTAGGTGAGCCAGATAGAATTTCTTTATCCCATGGCTTCTTCAGAATTCATCAGGAAGATAAGCCTGAAAGTGGATCCGAAAACGCAACATTTATCGTTCCCGCTGACATCTCACCAGAATCTCGCTCATTGGTTCAGCAAACGGCAAAATCCATATACCATGCGTTGGGGTGTAAAGGGATCGCACGGGTTGACTTGTTTCTTAAGGAAGATGGCTCAGTGGTATTGAATGAAGTCAATACGTTACCAGGCTTGACCTCGTATAGTCGTTACCCACGGATGATGGCGGCCGCAGGGTTATCTCTCACCGAATTAATCGACCGGCTTATATTATTGGCATTGAAATGAAGAAACTAACACTTACCAGTGGTACCAATTGACGTATTACGTCAATTGGTACAGCTATCCGTGGGCTTCAGTATCGATTATCCTGATATTTCTGATGGTGCAATGATTTCCACTGGCCAATCCCATGTGAGTCTTGGGTCTCCTGTTTCGTGAATAGTGGCTAGGCTCTCTGTTTCCGGGGCTTTTCGCGAAATGTCTAATTTTTCTTTGCTTTGGAGTCTCGATAGCATCTCCTGTCGAATTCTAAGACGCGTATTTTCGTATGCAATATTACTATCGTCAAGTTCCGCAGCCCGAAAAGTCGCGAAACTGAGTCCGGCTACAGCTGCTCCCATTTGAGACTCTGGCGCATTGAAGTGCCACCATTCGGCAAAGTAAGGCTGGAGGCCGGCTTGTGTCATAGCATGAAATAGTAGTCGACGATTATAGCAGGCATGTTTTTCGTTAGCCGTTAACATTTCCCCGGCAGCGATTCTAGACTCGTAGTACGTAAGAGCGGACTCTTTACCACCATGGTCAAAAGCGGTACCGAAATCGAGTATCCTGGCATGCCGTCTCATGACTGCCGATAGTTGCATTTCTAGGTCAACCCGTTTTGCGATACCTAGGCTAATATCCGCAAGGTGGGAACGGATTCTTCGCACATCTTTTTCATGCGGTAGGTCCACCCTTACGATCGCCAAGTCTACCGCCCCTCCCGTGCTATGGGGGGAAGGACGCGCCGAATTCTTTGAAGGAATCGAAACGTATTTTTGGGTTTCGACTTCCAATGCCTCATGATCCATGTAGGGATGTTTCTCGCTGAGTTTTTGCTTATAGAAGTCATGAAGTGATTTCTGTACCTGGTATGGTCGATACGCATCGAATACCAATAGGTAATAGCCGGTAGGTAACAACTGCTCAGCGGCTAATAAACGATGAGCGGTCGACTGGCGGACAAAAAGCGTCAGTAAGCTGCCCTCTAATCTGTATATGTCCCCAGAGTAGGGGGAGTTAGTATGCTCTCCAAAATATACCGAGGATGTTAAGATGCCTGCTTCTGTCGACAACGACCCTAGCGGGACTAGTGGATCAGGGTGGCCACTGTCTCTAATAGGGATAGTTTTCCAATCTCGAACCTGACCAGCGTTAAGGGGAATCATAGGATATGTCTCAGTCTTGGCTTTAGTTACAGAGCGTACATTCATACCCGCTAGGATGTCACTTGGATATGAAAGGGGTGTGAAATTCTGAAAAAGCAGTGCTTAGTATGTAAATTCACATTGTTTTCACACTCTGTGGTTAGGCTCTGCTATGTAGAGTAAGTAAGAAGAGTCTCATGAAACGTGTATTAAAAGTTGTTGTCGTTGCAATCCTCGCAAGACAGGTACGCCTCCTGCAGGAGAAACACGACTTTAAGATTATTGGTGTTGTCGGAGGTATTGGCAAGACAAGCACCAAGTCTGCGATTGCACAAGTACTTGGCAGAACATTGCGTGTTCGATACCAAGAGGGTAACTATAACGATATAGTCACCGTGCCACTTATATTTTTTGGCCATGCCCTCCCGAATCTACGTAACCCATTCGCCTGGATTAAGATATTCATTGATAACATGAAACAGATCAGGGGTGAATATCCTTTCGATGTAGTTGTCGTCGAGCTGGGTACCGATAGAGTGGGACAGATAGCGGCTTTTCAGAAGTACGTAAAGCTTGATTATGCCGTCATTACTGCCATCGTGCCTGAGCACATGGAATACTTTAATACTATGCAAACGGTGGCCAGTGAAGAACTTTCAGTTGCCGAGTATACTAAGAAACTTATCTATAATGCCGACCTTGTGGCAAAAGAATACCGACAGCCGCTCAAAACTGCTCTTTCATACGGTAACGAACTCTCTGCAGATTATCACCTTGCTAGTATAGATAGCTCGACAGAGGGATTTGAGGGCGACGTTGTACATAAGGGTAAGGTATTCTTGCATTTCAATCATAATGTAGTGTCCGAGGTTCAGCTCTATGCTCTTCTGGCGGCGGCTGTCGTAGGAAATGAACTTGGGCTTACCGCCACAGAGATCCTAAGTGGCATTACTACCATCAGGCCAGTCAACGGACGCTTACAGAGGCTGAGTGGTATCAATGGTAGCCTTATCATTGACGATACCTACAATGCCATTCCAGAGTCTGTCAGGATAGCGCTTGAAATGTTGTATAAGATGAAGGCATCGCAGAAGATTGCAATTCTCGGCAATATGAATCAGCTTGGTGCTATGTCAGAACAGGAACATAAATCAATCGGCGAGCTCTGTGACCCGGCGCAGCTAGACCTCGTAATAACGATTGGCCCTGATGCTAAAAGGTATCTTGCTGCCACCGCTTCGGCTAAAGGTTGTATAGTAAAGAGCTTCAATACGCCTTACGAAGCCGGAGATTATCTATGCTCTAAGATAAGAAAAGGAGCGATAATACTTGCAAAAGGGTCTCAGGACAAGGTATTCGCAGAGGAGGCCATTAAACCATTGTTAGCAGACCCCAAAGACGCATCTCAGCTAGTCAGGCAGTCTGCCTATTGGCTAAAACGTAAGCAAAAAAGCTTTACATAGATCAGAGACTCGATGTCTTTGAGTCTTATCGCCCTTACTCCTTTGTCCTAATACCGAAGGTAAGATAATCGGTCTGACAAGATTTCACGCCAGTTTCACATCAACTCTATATACTAAAATTATAAAAGGATTCAGTACTTTATGATTACAGTCGAAAATCTATATAAAACATATGGCAAAAGAGGCAATACCTATGAAGCACTTCGTGGCATTGACCTATCTATTAAAGATGGTGAAAGTCTTGCGATTGTTGGCAAGTCGGGGTCGGGTAAGTCTACACTGATGCATTTGATTGCTGGACTCGACCACCCTACGCAGGGCAGGGTCATGTGGCATAAACAGTCATTAGAGACTATGAGCGAGAGCGGACTAGCAACCTTACGTAACGAGAACGTCGGCTTTATATTCCAACAGTTTTTCTTGCAACCAACCATGACGGTTCTAGAAAACGCTACATTACCGCTAAAAATAGCTGGTAGTTCACCAAGCACACGGAAACGAAGGGGGCGGGAAGTGTTGAAAGCCGTGGGGCTATTAGATAAAGCAAATAACTTAGCCACAGATTTATCAGGCGGTCAGCGTCAACGTGTCGCAATTGCGAGGGCTCTCGTTAATAATCCAACGGTCATCTTTGCTGATGAACCTACGGGTAATCTTGATACGGAGACCGGGGGCCAGATTCAAAAGCTGCTTTTTAGACTACAACGAGAGCGAAATATTACGCTTGTTATCGTAACGCACGACCTTGACTTAGCGCGGCGCTGCGATCGAGTCATACATATCCAAGACGGAAAGATAGTGAAGTAAGATGCGTATTCCCGATTACATAACGACCGCGCAAACGAACCTGCTTCGGACAAAGGCACGAACATCATTAACTGTTCTTGCTTTCGTCATAGGTACATTTACACTGGCGATGACTACCGCGTTTAGTCAAGGGGTACAGTCAATCGTCAAGATCCAAGTCGGCGCAGGAGAACAACCGCCCAACATGATCACGGTCACGATGGCATCAGATGTGGGTCAGGCAAGTTCGTCCGGCGTGCCATACTACACGCCCAGCGAGCAAGTCTCGAGCAACACCAATGGAGGTCCGACTACCTACCTACTTACTCAGCAGGATTTAGCTAGGGTAAAAAGTACGCCGAGCGTAAAGGACGCATATCCAGCTTATGGACCTTTACCAATCGATTACATCCAATACGGTACGCAGCCGAAGTATCAACTCGGTAATGTCATATCTGCCTTCCCGGGTATAACATGGTCGCTTGCTGCAGGGCGCTTCCCAACTTCGCAGCAAACGAATGGTATTATATTGCCCTACCCGTACGTTGAGGCGCTAGGCGCTCAAGATGCCGGTGAGCTCATCGGTAAGACGGCTATGATTCAAGTCACTAACTCCGTGACTAAGCAGGACAAAACCTATACTGTCGTCATCACTGGTATACTCCCTGATACACAACATGTACCAAATGCGATCATGGCACAACCGTTGGCAGATGATGTGGCGCAATTCGAGGGTCAATCAGCCAACCAATTTAATGGCATTGTAGCGGTTACGAACGCAACAAACCCAAGCACTGCAGTACAATCGAGCATTGAAAATGACCTACAGAAAGACGGCTACTCTGTAGAAACGTATAGCGACGTGCGTTCTAATTACAAGAAGTCATTAACTATTGTTACATTTGGGCTAGATGGCTTTGCGGGCGTGGCTATTTTAGCTGCTAGCATCGGTATTGTTAATACACTCCTTATGTCTGTCTTCGAAAGGATACAGGAGATCGGGTTACTCAAGGCGCTGGGTATGCGGCGTCGTGGCATCACGTTTATCTACCTACTAGAAGCTGCAAGTATAGGATTCTGGGCGGGTGTTATCGGTGTTGTTGGGGCTAACGTGGTAGGCATAGTGGCGAACCCAATCTTAGGTCGCACCTTGTTTTCAGGTGTTGGTACGGACCATATATTGTCATTTCCCGTAACGTACATGATGGGAATTATTGTTGGCGGTCTGGTAATCGGTTTGCTCGCTGGTACGATACCCGCTATCCGTGCGGGTAAACTGGACGCAATTGATGCCTTACGGAGGGAATAGCTGTAACTAAACTAGGGTTCGGACTCGTAGGTACAAAGCTGGGTGTAGGTAGATAACAATACCTAATAAAAAGGCGGTTAGTTATGCGAACCGGCTGGCACGCAAGTTCATTTTCTGGTTGTAAGAGCTGAGCTTGGTGTAGTGCTGTTCGTCTGAATACTTAGCATATCGACAATCTTATGTACGCTTGGACGGTAAACGATAATGCGATTGGCCTGGCTGTAGATTAGAAGTATATCCCCATTTTTTGTAATCCGTGCAAGTGCTCCGCTGGTCAATTTGGAGGCATCTTTGACGGTAGCGATCTGCGGGTTTTCATTTGGTGTAATAGCGATAGTGTTGACATACTGCGTAACCTGCTGCTGTTGCGTAAGCGGATTATCTGCCACGGCGTTGCGCCAGGCGTGAAACGAATAGATGCCAAATCCTGCCGAACCTACTAGCACAATAGTGAGAAGACTGACGATGACAGCTGTTCGATTTGATTGACCCCTAGAGGTCCTGGCAATTTGCTCAGTCATTGCAATAACACATATAACGATTGTATGGAGAAAATATTAAATTGTGGTGAAACGTATGTCGAATCATACGTTAGCCACTCGGTGTATATGTAATAGTCATAAGTAAACCAGTGATACCTAGTCCCAATGTACCAGGCGAGTACTCAAAGCTATAGACATCGCCGGTATTAAAGTTAGTACCGGAACCGAGCGTGGGAGCATAGCTGGTGTACGCCGTTAGTGAGACACTATTCAGGGGCACAGTTGCTACTGTTGCCGACGTTGCCGTATTGCGCACCAGATTGAGTGATCCATAGGAAAGGCTAGCATTTATGCCAGCTCCCACTGTAAACGTCACGCCGGTAATAGTGCCCGAAGTGGGTGCTACAAAGACAGGCCACTCTTGAGTACTTAGTATGCCGCCGGAAATATTGCCGACTACTATGGATAGGGTGCGAGTGCTAGCGGCTGTCGAAAGTTTAACAGAAGTAACTCCGCCGGTTGCAAGCTGGCTTGTACCGATAGCCCCACTGGCAATATCTGCTGAACTGACCGCTCCATCCGCGATCAGCGTGTTGGTGACTGCTCCGCTAGCGATCTGGTTAGTCCCAACCGCCCCATTTGCAATGAGTCCACTGGTGATAGCTCCGGAGGCTATGTTTGATCCCAGGATCGTCCCAGTACCCAGAAGATTACCGGTGAGGGTATTGGCCACGATATTGCTACCGGTGATGGTGCTGTTTGCAATGTCACCACCAGTAATCGTACCGCTCACAATACTGGCAGCATTGATCGAGGCGGTCGTGATAATACCGGAAGTGCTCAAAGCGAACAGCGTGTTACCAAGGCTATCCTGTATAACGAGTGGGCTAGCGGTTGCTCCACTAGCTAACGCGATGATGGTCTGTACGCTAGTGGCGCCGTACGTAATGGTCTGCGATGTACCCGGACTGCTAATGAGGACACCGTTCAGCTTGCTTGCCGCGATAGCAGCAGAGCTGCTGATGGCATTATTCGTAATTGCTCCATTTGCAATCTGGGCTGCGCCAATCGCTCCACTCGCAATAAGTGTATTGGTAATAGTGCCCGGATTAATATCTGCTGAA
>Ga0335072_10013689_pt1 | contig 11546 bp, 13 predicted proteins | sample Lox_Sample_21_FD_206725 | JGI IMG/M metagenome (GOLD analysis project Ga0335072, IMG submission 206725) | Soil microbial communities from Loxahatchee National Wildlife Refuge, Florida, United States - Lox_Sample_2.1 | ecosystem: Environmental > Terrestrial > Soil > Wetlands | place: USA...
CCGGTCGCGCTGACCGTCGAGCGACTCGACGACGGGGAGGTCTCGCCTTACCTCACCGACGAGCTTCGGGCCGGGGACGAGCTCGAGCTGCGCGGGCCGATCGGCGGCTACTTCGTCTGGGAGCCCGCGGACGGCGGACCTCTGCTGCTGCTGGCGGGCGGCTCGGGGATCGTGCCGCTGCGGTCGATCCTCCGCCACCGCGAGCGCACCGGCAGCACCGTCCCGGTCCGGCTGCTCTACTCGTCCCGCGCCCTGGACGACGTGATCTACCGTGCCGAACTGGACAAGCCGGCCGCCGGCGTCGAGGTCTTCCACACGCTGACCCGGCACCAGCCGCCGGGGTGGTCGGGGTACGCCCGCCGGGTCGATGCGGCTCTGCTGGCCGACGTGATGTGGCCGACCAGCACGATGCCGCTGGCCTATATCTGCGGCCCGACCAGCTTCGTGGAAGCTGTCTCGCAGGCGTTGGTGCAGTCCGGCTATCCACCGCAGCGCGTGAAGACTGAACGGTTCGGAGGAACGGGAGGAACGTGATGGACGCAGTCGACGGGAACGCTATCGGCGGCCTGCTGCACGAGGTGTTCGGCACCGAGATGACCACCACCGTGGGCGTCTGCGGGAGCTGCGGGACGGCGCGCCAGGTCGGCGAGCTTGTCGTCTACGCGCACGCGCCTGGCACGGTCGTCCGATGCCCGTCATGTGACAACGTGCTCATGGTCTTCGTCACGATTCACGATCGGACCTGCGTAGACCTGATGGGCCTGGCCGCGCTCGGCTGACACCCTGAGCGCGACGTCGGGACGCTGCCAGGACCGTCAGGAACTGCATCGTGGCCGTCATCGCCTCATGCCGCCACAGGACGAGCGTGTGCTCGAATCCGGTGGCGGTCCGCAGGCGATCATCAAGCGCGGCGGCGGCGGGAACCAGCCGGGCGAGCTGAGCGCGGACCAGGGGACGCGAATCGGCCCCGGCCCGGTCGTGCAGGGCGAGCTTGACCATCAGCTCAGACCTCACCTCCCTGACGTGATCGACCGGCCTGCTCAGCCAGTCCTCCGCCGCCGCCCGGCCAGCCGGGGTGATCTCGCACACCGAGCGCGCTCGGCCCCGGCTGGCCTGCTGTTCTCCTGTCATCGCGATCAGGCCCAGGAGCTCGAGCTGTTGCAGCGTGTAGTAGACCATCGCCTTGGGAACCGACCAGATCTGGCCGAGGCTGCCATCGGGTGCGAGCTGCCCGGCCAGGATGAGGCCGTAGGTCGGCCCCTCGCCGACGAGGCACAGCACCAGCCCCTCGGCCAGCGACAGCCTGCGCTCGCCCGGGTGCCGGTCCTCAGCATGCTCGCCGTCAGCTCGCTGATCGTCAGCGATGGCCATGATTCAGTCTCAGATTCCCGCGGCCGCGGCCAGCGCCCTCCCGGTCAGGACCCGGGCCAGATGCCTTCGGTAGTCCGGCGCCCCGTGCAGGTCGGCAGGCGGATCGGTGCCCTCGTCCGCGTGCGCGGCGACGGCGCGGAGCGCGTCCCGGCTGGCGTCCGCGCCGGCTGCGGCTCTTTCCGTCGCCGAGGCTCGAACGGGCACCGATCCCATGTTCGTGAGGCCGATCCTCGCCTCCGCGACCGATCCGTTGGACCTGCGCACGAGGGCGGCCACACCGACGGTCGCCCACGACTGCGCCGTGCGGTGGAACTTCTCGTAGCGGAACCCCCAGCCCGGTCCGAGCTTAGGCACCCGGATCCCGGTCAGGATCTCGTCGGCTCGCAGGCTCGAGGTGAGGTAGTCCAGGAAGAATTCAGACGCGGCGATCTCCCGCTCGCCGCCCGGCCCCTGCGCGATCACGGTGGCGTCGAGCGCGAGGGCCACCGCGGGCAGGTCACCGGCCGCGTCGGAGTGCGCCAGGGCGCCGCCGAGGGTGCCGCGATGGCGGACCGCGGGATCGGCCACGGTCGCGGCGGCCTCCGCCAGCAAGCCGCAGTGCTCGGCGATGAGAGGATCGTGGACGAGTTGGTAAAGGGTGGTCCGCGCGCCGATGAGCAGTGCGTCGCCGCCGTCGGTCACGCCGCTCAGCTGGTCGAGGCCGCCCACGTCGACCAGCAGTTCCGGGAAGGAGAGCCGCAGCCTCAGCAGCGGTAGCAGGCTCTGACCGCCCGCGATCACCTTTGCGTCGTCACCGCCGCCGGCGAGGGCGCTGACTGCCTCGGCGAGCGTTCCGGGGCGAACGTAGTCGAACTTCGCCGGGATCATGCCGCGCCTCCGTCTCTGCCCTGGGGGCTGTTGCCTTGCGTCTGGTCGCTCTGCCGGGCCGCATGCTGCTCGGCCGCGCTGCCCGTCTGTTCGCCCTGAGCGGTCTGGATGGCGCGCCACACCCGCTCGGGGGTGCACGGCATCGTGATGTCGTTGACGCCGTAGGGGCGGAGCGCGTCGATGATCGCGTTGACGACCGCGGGCGTCGACGCGATCGTGCCCGCCTCGCCGACGCCCTTGACGCCGAGCCGGTTAGCGGCCCGGCTCTCGGTCCGGCCGGTGACATAGGACGGCAGGTCGGCCGCCGACGGGACCAGGTAGTCCGCCAGCGTGGAGGTGACCAGGTTGCCTTCGTCGTCGTAGACGGCCTCCTCGTAGAGCGCCTGGGCGATGCCCTGCGCCAGGCCTCCGTGGACCTGGCCCTCGACGATCAGCGGGTTGACCACGGTCCCGATGTCGTCGACGCAGACGTAGGAGCGGATCGTGACGAAGCCGGTCTCGGTGTCAACCTCGGTCGCGCACAGGTGGGTGCCGTGCGGGAAGGAGAAGTTGTCCGGATCGTAGGTGGCGTCGGCGTCGATGGTCGGCTCCACGCCGTCGGGAAGGTTGTGCGCGGCGAACGCGGCCAGCGCGATCTCGCCGATGGTGACGCTTTTGTCCGGGTCGCCGCGAACCTCGAACCGGCCCGGTACCCACTCCAGGTCGTCCGCTGACGCCTCGAGCGTCGCCGCCGCGATCACCCTGGCCTTCTCGACTACCTTGTCGCACGCCGAGACCAGGGCCATGCCGCCCACGGCAAGAGAACGCGAACCGTAGGTGTCCATGCCCTTCGGCGAGACCTGGGTGTCGCCGTGCAGGACGCGGATGTCCTCGAACGCGACGCCGAGCTGATCGGCCACGATCTGGCTCCATGCGGTCTCATGTCCCTGTCCGTGCGCGCTGGATCCGGTGACCACCTCGACCTTGCCGGTGGGCAGCATCCTGATCGACGCCTGCTCCCAGCCGCCGGCGCCGTAGGCCAGCGAGCCGAGCACACGGGAGGGCGCCAGCCCGCACATCTCGGTGAAGGTGGACACGCCGATGCCGAGCTGCACGGGGTCGTTATTCGTCCGCCGTCGCTCCTGCTCGCGCCGGAGCCCGTCGTAGTCGAACAGCTCCTTGGCCTTGGCCGTGGCCGCCTCGTAGTTGCCTGAGTCGTAGGTCAGGCCGGCGACGGTCGTGTACGGGAACTCCTCGTGCTTGATCCAGTTGCGCTCCCGCAGCTCAAGCGGGTCGAGGGCTAGCTCGGCGGCGAGGTCGTCCATGATCCGCTCAATGGCGAAGGTGGCCTCGGGCCGTCCCGCGCCCCGGTAGGCGTCAGTTGGCATCTTGGTGGTGAAGACCCCGGTGCACGTGAAGGAGTAGGCGTCCATCTTGTAGATGGCCGGGTACATGAACGCGCCAAGGAGCGGTATCCCCGGGGTGACCAGCATGAGGTACGCGCCCATGTCGGCCAGCAGGTCGACGTCGAGCCCGCGGATCCGGCCGTCGGCGTCGGCTGCGATCGTGATCTTCTGCCACTGGTCGCGGCCGTGGTGCACGGTCATGTTGCCTTCGCTGCGGGTTTCGGTCCACTTGACCGGGCGGCCGAGCTTGCGGGCGATCAGGACGGCCAGCACCTCTTCCGCCGTGACCTGCAGCTTCGATCCGAAGCCGCCGCCGACGTCGGGGGCGATGACCCGGAGGTTCTGCTCCGGTATGCCGGTGGTCAGGGCGAGCATGACCCGCAGCACGTGCGGGATCTGGGTCGCCGACCAGAGGGTGAACTCCCCGCCGACGCACGAGCAGACGACCGAGCGCGGCTCCATCGCGGCCGGGATCAACCGCTGCTGGCGGTAGTACCGCTCAAGCACCACGGGCGCGTCGCGGAAGGCCGCGTCCATGTCACCTTGCGCGAAGGGCCAGACGAAGCTCCTGTTGCCGGCCTCGTGGACCTTGGGCGAGTCATCCTGCAGCGCAGTCCTGATGTCGAGCACCGGCGGGAGCGGCTCGTAGTCGATCTCGATCGCGGCCAGGGCATCGGCCGCGGCGTAGCGGTCGCGGGCGACCACGCAGGCGACGGCCTCGCCGGCGTAGCGCACCTCGTCCACCGCCATCGGCGGGTGAGCGGGGATGACGATGTCCGGCGTGACCGGCCACGCGCAGGGCAGGCTGCCCTGCTCGGCGGCGAAGTCCGCACCGGAGTAGGCCGCGATCACCCCGGGCTCGGCCCGCGCGGCGCTGACGTTGACCGACGTGATCCGGGCGTGCGCGTACGGGCTTCGCAGGAACGCCACGTGGAGCATCCCGGGCAGCCTGATGTTGTCGGTCCAGTTGGTCTGGCCGGTGATGAGCCTCTCGTCTTCCTTGCGCAGCCGCGGGCGTCCGAACTCTGCCGTCGGCTGGGCGGCCGTCTTCGTTTCCGCGGTCATGCGCCCACCCCCGCCTGCGCGGCGCGCCGCACGGCGCGGACGATGTTCTCGTAGCCGGTGCACCGGCATAGGTTGCCCTCGAGTCCCGCGCGGATCTCGTCGTCGCTCGGGTGCGGGTTCTCCCGGAGCAGATCCGACGCCGCCATGATCATCCCGGGCGTGCAGTACCCGCACTGCAGCGCGTGCTCTTCATGGAAGGCCTGCTGCAGCGGGTGCAGGCCGGCGTCCGTCGCCATGCCCTCGATCGTGGTGACCTCACCGCCATCGGCCTGGACGGCCAGGACCGCGCAGCTCTTGACCGACTCTCCGTTCAACAGGACGGTGCACGCGCCGCAGTTAGACGTGTCGCAGCCGACGGGCGTGCCCGTCTTTCCGACGACTTCCCTGAGATAGTGAACAAGCAGCAGCCGGGGCTCGACGTGATCCGAGTACTTCACCCCATCGACGCTGACGGTAACCTCTGCCACGCGATTTCCCTTCCTCGCGAACAGGACGCACTCCTTCGGCAAACGTAGGACGCCAGGCACCGTTACGCCAGTACCAAACCGGGGCGCGATTTCATTCACGGTGTGGATTTCCCGCTGAATGCAGCGGGCCGCAACTAATGCTTGCGGAGGTAAATTGGCGGTTGCCCCTCGCTCGCCGTTGAGGGCGCCGCCGAATCTGTCATAAATGGCACTTTCCGGTCGATTGCCGTGCGCTGCGATGAATTTCCCTGCGGTCCTCCGTCGGAATGTCGGCGGCCTGTGATAGTCCGTGCGTATCGGCAGAGGGAGGCAGCGATGACTGGAGTGCGAGTGCTGGCGGGCACGCGCAAGGGCGCGTTCGTGCTGACCTCGGACGGCCGCCGGGAGCGGTGGGAGGTCAGCGGGCCGCACTTCGCGGGCTGGGAGGTCTACCACCTGAAGGGGTCGCCCGCCGATCCGGACCGGCTGTACGCGTCGCAGTCGAGCGGCTGGTCGGGACAGGTGATCCAGCGTTCCGACGACGGCGGCGCGACCTGGCAGCCGATGGGCAACCAGTTCGCCTACGACGGCACCCCCGGCACCCACCAGTGGTACGACGGGACCCCCCATCCGTGGGAGTTCGAGCGGGTCTGGCACCTCGAGCCGTCGCTCGACGACCCGGACGTAGTCTGGGCCGGAGTCGAGGACGCCGGCCTGTTCAGGTCGGCCGACGGCGGCCAAAGCTGGCAGGAGCTGCCGGCCCTGCGCGGTCATGACACCGGTTCGTCGTGGCAGCCCGGCGCGGGGGGAATGTGCCTGCACACGATCCTGCTCGACCCGTCAGCGCCAGGCCGGATGTTCGCCGCGATCTCCGCCGCGGGCGCGTTTCGCTCCGACGACGCCGGCCAGAGCTGGCGACCGATCAACCGGGGCCTGCAGTCCGACGGCATCCCCGACCCGGACGCCGAGGTCGGGCACTGCGTCCACCGGATCGCGATGCACCCGGCCCGGCCGGAGGTGCTGTTCATGCAGAAGCACTGGGACGTCATGCGCAGCGACGACGGCGGCGAATCATGGCACGAGATCAGCGGGAACCTGCCCACCGACTTCGGGTTCCCGATCGACGTGCACGCCCACGAGCCCGACACCATCTACGTGGTCCCGATCACCAGCGACGCGGAGCACTACCCGCCCGACGGAAAGTTGCGGGTGTACCGGAGCCGGACCGGCGGCGACGACTGGGAGCCGCTGACCACGGGCCTCCCCCAGGAGCACTGCTACGTCAACGTCCTGCGCGACGCGATGGCCGTCGACGCCCTGGACTCCTGCGGCGTCTACTTCGGCACGACCGGCGGCCAGGTCTACGCCTCGGCCGACTCGGGCGACAGCTGGGCGCCGATCGTCCGCGATCTCCCGGCCGTGCTCTCGGTCGAGGTCCAGACGCTGCCATGATCCGGGTGGTCCTGCCCTCGCACCTGCGCGCCCTGGCCAGGATCGACGGCGAGGTGCACCTCGATGTCGCCGGCCCGGTCACGCAGCGGTCTGTGCTCGATGAGCTCGAGGCCCGCTACCCGGCTCTTCGCGGGACCATCCGGGCGCACGACGGCGGCCCGCGGCGCGCGTTCATCCGGTTCTTCGCGTGCGAGGTCGACCTGTCCCACCAGCCGCCCGACACCCCGCTGCCAGAGCCCGTCGCGACCGGAACCGAGCCCTACCTCATCGTCGGGGCCATGGCCGGCGGCTAGCGGCGGGAGACAGTGGACGCTTGCGGCCGTGATCATGTCGGTGTTCCCTGGACAGATGACGACCGCGGACGCTGAGTATTCCGTCGCCACGCTGTGGCGTTACCCCGTGAAATCGATGCAAGGGGAGGAGCTCAACGCCGCCGAGATCACGGCGGGCGGGCTGCTTGGCGACCGGCAGTTCGCGGTCATCGACCGGGCGACGGGAAAGGTCGCGGGCGCCAAGAACCCCCGCAAGTGGCCGGGATTCCTCTACTTCCGCGCCGCGTACACGGAGCCGCCGCGCGCTGGCTCGGCGCTGCCCACCGTACGGGTCACCACCCCGGGCGGCGCGTCCGCCACGACGGACGAGGCGGATCTGCCGAGGCTGCTGTCCGAGGCGCTTGCCCGCGAGGTCACCCTGTCCGCCGCGCTCCCGACCGCGACCGCCGAGGAATACGTGACGACCGACGACGAGGTAGCGCCGTTCGATCTGCCCGCGGGGACGTTCTTCGACGCTGCCGTCGTTCACCTGCTGACCACGGCGACCCTCGACCGGCTGCGGTCCCTCTACCCGACGGGCAGGTTCGAGCCGCGCAGGTTCCGGCCGAACATCATGGTCGCCACCGGGTCGCACACGACCGGGTTCGTCGAGGACGACTGGGTGGGGCGGGAGATTGCCATTGGCGAGCAGGTCCGGCTTCGCGTGACGATGTCAACCGGCCGCTGTGTCATGACCACGCTTTCGCAGGGCGACCTGCCCAAGGACTCCGGAATCCTGCGTACCGCCGCGCAATACAACAACGCACAGGTCGGCGTCTACGCCGAGGTCATCTCCGGCGGGCCGGTCAGGCGCGGAGATCCCATCACGGTTCAGGGCTGGTAGGGCGGGGCGACACCCCAGCCCCAGTGCGGCACCGGGGCCTGTTGCACGACGTCGGCCCCCGGCTGGGAGTTCGACATGGCGAGCCGGGTGCCCCATTCCAGGTAGCCGACCAGCGCGGCGCGGAACTCCGGGTCGGCGGGCAGGTCCGCGTCGTCCGCGGCCAGGCTCATCAGCGAGGCGAACCGGAACCGCTGGTCGGCGGTAATGCCAAGCTCCCGGTGATGAGCGAGCATGGCCGGGTAGCCGCCGAGCCGCTCGGTGTACTCCGGCGGGCCGCCGAACACCTCGCACCACCAGGTGGTGACATGCTCGCGGTGCGCAGCGCTCACACCGCCGGGGAACAGCGGGCTGAGCAGGTCGTCGCGCTCGACCCGGTCATAGAAGCAGCCGATCATCCGCTCGATTGCCCCGCGGCCGCCCGCCCAGTCGTACAGTGTCGGCACTTCGCTCATCCTGAGACTGTAACACTGTAATCATTCGCCGCCACGCGGTCTCAGCCCAAGGCGTCCACGGCCGGCGTCGGTCAGCTCGACGACGTTCTTGCGCCGGTCACCGGGGTCCATGGCGCCGGACTAGGACGCGTGCTTACCTGGTCGCAGGGCGGATGGCGGTGGCGAGCAGGTGGGGGCCCAACCCGATCAGCTCGGGGACGCGTTCCAGGGCTCTGGCCCCGTCGAGGATCGCGCCGCGGTCGACCGGGTCCTGCATCCGGGCGTCGATGTCGCCAGTGATCATCCCCGGCCCCTCGACGCTGACCAGATCGATGACTTCGAGTCCGGCCCCGGTGAGTTCGGCCCGGAGATCGTCGGGGCGGTGCGAGTTGGCGCTGAAGGCTCCCGCGTGCAGGGGCGGGAAGACGCCGACGCGTTCGGCCTCGTCGATCAGGTCAAGGGCGGCCGGGTACTTGAGGTAGATCTGCTGTCCGATGATGCCGTCGATGCGGGTGGCCCACCGGGAGATCGCGGCGGCGAACAGCGCCCCGCCGGGCCGGAGGATCCGGGCGGCCTCACGGATGGCCGTCGTCCGGTCGGCGCTACTGGGCAGGTGGTACAGCGGGCCGAGCAGCAGGACGGCGTCGGCGGATGCATCGGGGAGGTCAAGCGCTCGGGCGTCGCTGATGGCGGTTCGGATCCCCGGCACCCCGGCCGCCTCGGCCTGAAGCTGGGTGACGTGCAGGGGGATCAGGTCCCGGTGCTCGACCTGGTAGCCGAGCGCGGCGAGCCACAGGGCATAGCGACCAGGGCCGCCCCCGATGTCCGCGATGACAGCGGGCGGAGGGGGAAGGCGGCGCGCCACGATCTCCGTCGTCCGGATGAACTCGAGCTGACCACGGCCGTCGCTCAGCCGCTCGCGCTCTTCGCCGCGCGCGTAATACGCCCGTACGACAGCCTCTTGCGCGTCCATGGCGCCAACGGTGGCATAGCGCTTCGCGCAGCGGCAATTCATTTACCGGTCCGGGCGCTCGGCGCCTGCCGCTTAGATGGGGAAGTGGCCGGCGCCTTCCCGGGTGGTGATCCACTGGATCTCGGTGAAGTCGTGCATCGAGGCGGGACCGGACCGGCCCCAGCCGCTGTCCTTCATCCCGCCCAGGGGCAGCTGCGGCTCGTCGGCCACGGTCTGGTGGTTGACGTGCACGACGCCGGAGTCGATCCGCCTCGCGAGCGCGAACCCGCGCTGGTTGTCGCCGGTGATGAGACCGGCGCTGAGCCCGTACCTGGTCGAGTTCGCGATCGCCACCGCGACCCGATCCACTCGCCGCCGATGTACTGCTGGTACTCGCGCACTCGGTCCTCCGCAAGCCGAAATCAGGGCAAACTCTAGTCCCGCCCGGCGACGGGTTCAGCCCGGCAGCGGCGGCGCCCAGCCCGGGCGGCGGATGAGGCAGAACGGGTGCCCGGCCGGGTCGGCGTAGACGTCATCGCCGTCGAGTTTCTCCGCGCCCAGGGCGACCACGAGCGGGCCGGAGGCGGCCGGGTCCTCGACCATGATGTCGAGGTGAAGCTGCTGCTGGACGGCGGGGTCCGGCCAGGTCGGCCGGCGGTGGCCGGGGACGCGCTGGAATGCCAGGCCCGACGTGCGGTCGTTGGCGGCGACGACCACCCAGTCATCGCTCTGGTAGGTAACCGGCTGTCCGAGCAGCCTGGAGTAGAAGCCCGCGAGCGCCGCCGGGTCGCGGCAGTCGAGGACCACATGATGCAGGCGTCCGATCATGGTCGCCACATCTCCTTCCCTCTCATGAGCGGGAGTTCGGCGCTCAGGCTCATGACGATTCGCTCGACGTTAGCCTTGACCAGGCCATCGTAGAAGCAGCCGCTGCGGCAGGCAGGCGGCAGAAAGTCCTTTGCCGCCGGCGTTTGCGGTGCCGTAGCGTGATTGCGGACCCACCCGACGATGGTGAAGGAGATCCGTGACCGTTCGCGATCTGCTGCACGGCCTGGCCGGGTCAAGTTCCACGAGGACGGCCGCAGGCTCGCCGACCTGGTGGCGGCCGGGGCGGCGCGGGTCTTGTCGGTGACGGTGCGGTTCGAGCGGGGGCGCTGGTTCGCGTCGTTCGCGGTCGAGACCGAGGTCAGCCGGCCCGCGCCGCGACTCCCTGACGCGGTCGTCGGCGTCGACCTCGGCGTCAAGACGCTGGCCGTCTTGTCGACCGGGGACGTGATCCCCAACCCCCGGCACCTGTCCGGCGCGCTGCGGAAGCTGCGGCGGCTGTCCCGCACGATGGCCCGTCGCCAAGGGCCGGACCGGCGGGCCGGCCGCGAGCCGTCGAACCGCTGGCGGCGGGCGGCCGCCGCGCTCGGCAAGGCGCACGGGCAGGTGGCGGACCAGCGCAGGGATGGCCTGCACAAGCTGACGACCGGGCTGGCGTCGGAGTTCGGGACGATCGTGGTGGAGGACCTGCACGACCGGTGGTTCGCGTCAAGCAAGACCTGCCCGGGATGCGGAGCGGTGAAAGCCAAGCTTCTCCTGTCCGAGCGGACCTATGTGTGCATCAACTGCGGCCTGGTCCTCGACCGGGATGTGAACGCGGCGCGCAACCTCGCCGAGTACGGCAATCGGCAGATCGCCGGGAGTGGCCCGGAGATCGGAAACGGGCGTGGAGCCGACCGTAGGACCGGGTACGCCCGGCAGGTGGCCGTGAAGCGCCAACCCGGCACCGCAAAAGCGGGTCAGACCGGGACCGTCCCAGCGCAAGCTCGGCCGCGAGGGCGTCCCACGGGGACTCCCGCACTTCCTCGAGACCAAGTTCATGGTGCTCGAGGAGAGCCCGGACGGCTACGAGAGCACGGTCCTCTAACAGCCATTGCACCAAGCCAGATTGATCGATCAATATGGCTTGATGTATTTTGGTGAGGTGGCTGCGGGGAAGGGCGCGTCCCCGCCGGGGTTCCTGGCATTGGCCGGGCACCCGGTGCGCTGGACGTTGCTGTCCGAGCTGGCGCGCAGCGACCGGCAGGTCCGCGAGCTAACGGCGCTGGCCGGCCAGCCGCAGAACCTGGTCTCGTACCACCTGGGCAAGCTACGGGCGGGCGGGCTGGTAGTGATGCGGCGCAGCTCGGCGGACGGGCGCGACGCGTACTACAGCCTCGACCTGGCCCGGTGCGGTGAGCTGCTGGCGGCGGCCGGGGCGGCGCTGCATCCGGGTTTGCGCCTCGTCCCGCTGCCCCCGGGACCGGCCGGCGCGCAGGCGTCAGTGCTGTTCCTGTGCACCGGCAACAGTGCCCGCTCGCAGCTGGCGCAGGCGATCTGCGAGCAGCTGGCGGGTGGCGCGGTCACCGCGGCCAGCGCGGGCAGTCATCCCAAGCTG
>Ga0335072_10013690_pt1 | contig 11546 bp, 6 predicted proteins | sample Lox_Sample_21_FD_206725 | JGI IMG/M metagenome (GOLD analysis project Ga0335072, IMG submission 206725) | Soil microbial communities from Loxahatchee National Wildlife Refuge, Florida, United States - Lox_Sample_2.1 | ecosystem: Environmental > Terrestrial > Soil > Wetlands | place: USA: Florida...
ATCCACGGCCGGGCAACCCATTAACGACGTCAGCTGGTGTACTGCCAGGGTTCCTGGGTGTAGGTGCGACCAGAGGGTGTCGTCCACTGGTGGTAGCCGGGCCTGACCTCGGTGACGTCCCAGCCTGGAGACTGCTTGACCTGGTGGCAGGAGCGGCTGCACGAGTAGCAGTTGCAGCCGCACGTCCGGCCGCCGTGGTCGAAGGGCCGCGCGTGCTCCAGGTCGGTTTCCTTGGCGTGCCGTGAGCAGGCCGGGAAGCCGCACTGGCCGTCGCGCACGTTCACCAGGTGGCGCAGTAGCCGGCCCGCGTCATGGCGTGATGCCTCGTACTGGTGCCCGCACTCCCCAGTCGGAACCGGATGCAGGTCCACGGTGAACTCCCGGGCGGCCTGCCCGCCGAGGCTGAGGATCCAGGAACCGAAACCGCCCGGTGGCCCGGGATCATCGCTCGGGGTGAGGGTGAAGGCCGGCCTGCCGCCGGGTGACTGAGGCGGTGGCGGGCCGTCGCGCTGGCCCCTGCGAGGCTTGCGAGGTCTGCGGGGCTTACAGCAGCCGTGGCCGATGGCCCGCCCTTCCTGGTCGGTAATCGTCAGGCAGAACTGGCTGCCCGGGTGCCGGGCGGCCGCCTCGGCCAGCCGGCGGGCCAGGGCCGGGTCCAGGACGCCCATGCTGCGCGCCTCCCCCGGTCGCCGCGCCTGCCCGGCGGCGGCCAGGAAGGGGATGTCGATGTGCCGCAGGGTCAGGTTGACCTCCGCCGCCACGGCCGGGTCCTGGCGGGGCGAGCCGTCAGCGCGGTCCCGGCCGCACGGTCCCCCGGCAGGCTCGGGGGCGCCCGGTCCGACGTCGCCCGGATCGGTAGCGCCGCTGCCTGGCTGGTCGGCGTGACCAGCCCCGGCCTCCTCCTCGGCCTGGAAGCGGGCAACCCGGTCAGCTACCGGGACGCCGTTGATCAAGTCGAGGTAGGCGGCAACCCGCAGGATGTCGATCCCCCGCTTGACGCCGGCCGCCCGGTACTGCTGGGCACGCTGCTCGACGTTCGCGTGCGCCCGCAGCGCCTCATCGGTCGGCAGGCCCTTTCCGAGCAGGGCACAGGTCCCGGCCGTCTCGCGCCAGAACTGGACCCGGGCGTGCTCTCTCTCCTCCTGCTCGCGCCGCTTCTCCGCCCCATCCGGGTCGACGGTGACGACGGCCCGCTGGACGAGCCGCAGCAAGTCCATCCACGTGCGGCACTTCACCAGGCCCGCCAGGATCAGCTCCTCGGCCGCGGCCAGCCTGTCGAGTTCCCCTAGGACATCAGTCTCCTCGACGACCATCCTGGCCCGGCTGGCGTCCACCCGGCCCTCGTCGAGAGCCTTGCCGATTCCCGGCAGCCGCGCCTCCAGCGCCCACGCCGTCCACAGCAGCTTCTGCGCCGCCGGGACCGACACCCGCAGCTCCAGGGCGATCTCGCGAGCCAACCGGTCATCCCACTCCCACGGCAAGCCCGAGTCCGTCGCGACCCCGGCGTTGCGCTCGCCGGGCCGGCGGCGGATCAGCTCGCGCACGACCGCCAGCTTGCGGCCCTCCAGCCACCCCGCCGCCGCGCCCCACCGCCCCAGTACTCCGAAGACTTCGTCGTCGGTCGCTCCGCAGCAGCTCCCATCGGGACCCGACAGGTCATACAGCGTCATGAGCTGCCATGCGTTCGAGACCGCCCGGTCACCCGGGCCGCCCTGCGCGAACAGTGACCAACGGGAGTCACGGTCATGGAAGAGCTGCTCCGGCCCCCCGTCGTGCCCGAAGTCCGCGTAGGTGTCGTCCGCAGTCATGAGACCTGCCATCGCGCACCTCCCCACGGGCAACGGCAGAGTGATCACTTAGACGATCGATACCAGCCCGGATCGATCTAATTCGAATTCTCTCACGAATCCATGAAAAGTGCAACCCTGCGTGCTACAGCAACCCAGCGGTGGCTACAAGGGAGGCTGGCTCACGATCGCGCGAACCCGCCGGCCGTTGGCCCTGCAAACGCCGAGAATGGTGCGAGGCGGCGGGCGGATCGCCGATAATGCCGGTAATGGGTCGTCGGGGTGAGGCGGCAGGGGGACGACAATGGCCGGGCACGAGGACGGGATTCCTGAGACGCGGCGGGACATGCCGAGCCGCGACCTGTACCACGCCGAGCACGATCTCTTCCACGCCGAACACGACCTGTACCACGCGGGCCGGGATCTCCACATTCACCCGGCACCAGCACCGGCGCCGCCCGCGCCCATCCGCGCCTGGGGAAATGTCCCCGCGCGGAACCCGGCCTTCGCCGGGCGGGAGGAACCGCTCGCCGCTGTCCACGATGCGCTCACGTCGGGAAACCGGGCGGCGGTCCAGGCGCTGCACGGGATAGGCGGGGTCGGCAAGACCCAGCTCGCCATCGAGTACGCTCACCGCCACGCTGAGGACTACGACGTCGTCTGGTGGCTCGACTCGGAGAACACCACCCTCCTCGCCCAGCAGTTCGCCGAGCTCGCGGGAAAGCTCGACTGCGCCCCCGCGGGCGCTCAGCCGGACGAGATCCGGTCCGCCGTCCTCAGCGACCTGCATGACCGGCCCCGGTGGCTGCTGGTCTTCGACAACGCCGAGCAGCCGGACGAGCTTCGCCCCTGGCTGCCTGCCGGACCGGGGCACGTGCTCATCACCTCCCGCTCCAGCGCCTGGGCGGAGCTGGCCATCCCCGTGCCCGTCGACGTGCTGCCTCGCGCCGAGGCGATCGCGCTCTTGCGGAGCCGGGTGCCTAGCCTGCCTGAGCCGGACGCCGACACGCTGGCCGATGCCCTTGGCGACCTCCCGATCGCCCTCGCCCAGGCCGCGGCCTACCTCACTGAGGCTGGCATCAGCGCGGCCGACTACGTGGGCCTGCTGCGAGGCCGGGCACATGACCTGCTGGGCGAGGGAAAGCCGTCAAGCTACGGGACGACCCTGACCGCCGTCACCACGCTTGCCTGGGATCAGTTGTGCGGGACGGATGCCGATGCCGCCTGCGTCGCGGGGATCTGCGCCCAGCTTGCCCCCGAGCCCATCGCGGTCGAGTGGCTCACGACGGCGGCTGGAGATCTCCCCGGCGGCCTCGCCGGCCGGCTGGCCGACCCGCTGGCCCGCGGGCGGCTCTTGAAGGCCCTCACGAGCACATCGCTGGCCCGGCTCAGCGACGATGGCCTCACCATGCACCGCCTCACCCAGGCCATCCTGCGCACCAGCATCCCGGCGGCCGACGCCGCCGCCGCACTGGCCCAGGCCGAGCGGGTGATCACGGCCAGCAACCCGGGCGACAACGACCGGCCCGCCACCTGGCCGGCCTGGGCGCGCCTTCTCCCCCACATCATTGCCCTTAACCCGGCCGCCACCACCGATGACGGTCTGCGGGAGACGGCCGCCGATGCCGCCTGGTACCTGCTGCGCGGCGGCCATCACGCCCAGGCCCGCGACCTCGCCGCCCGCCTGCGTGACGGCTGGACCGATCGCCCCGGCCCCGATCACCCGCAGACGCTGAGGATCGCGACCACCCTCGCCGTGGCGCTCCGCCGCCTGGGCCAGGGTGACCAGGCCCGCCAGCTCAACGAGGACACGCTCGACCGGAGCCGCCGAGTCCTTGGCGATGACCACCCCGAGACCCTGGGGGTGGCGACCAACCTCGCCGTCACCTTGCGCACCGCTGGCGAGCACCAGGCGGCTCGCCAGCTCGACGAGGACACCCTCCAGCGCAAGCGACGCACGCTCGGCGACAACGACCCGAGCACTCTGCGGACCGCGAACAACCTCGCCCTCAACCTGCGTCTCGTCGGCGACCATGAAGGCGCACGGCGGCTGAACCAGGACACCCTCCAGCGCAAGCGCGCGGTCCTCGGCGACGACCACCCCAGCACGCTGAGCACGGCCAACAACCTGGCCCTCAACCTGCGCCAGCTCGGCGACTACCAGGCGGCCCGCCAGCTCGACCTGGACACCCTCCAGCGAAAACGGCGGGCACTCGGCGACACCCACCCCGACACCCTGCGCAGCGCCAGCAATCTGGCCGCCGACTTGCGAGGACTCGGTGACTACGAGGCCGCACTGGAACTCGACCAGGACACGCTCGAACAGCGTCGGCGTACCCTGGGTGAGGAGCACGGGACCACGCAGGAATCGAAGCGGAACCTGGCTGAGGACCTGCGGCTGCTTGGCCAGGCACCGGCCCCTGAGCGGCCCGAACCGCCCCCGGAATCCTAGGACTTGAGCAGCGGCGCCAGGAACTGGCCTGTGTAGCTCTTGTCGGTCGCGGCGATCTTCTCAGGGGAGCCGGTGACGACGACGGTCCCGCCGCCTGAGCCGCCCTCGGGTCCCATGTCGATGATCCAGTCGGCCGTCTTGATCACGTCGAGGTTGTGCTCGATGACGATGACCGTGTTGCCGTTGTCGACCAGGCGGGTGAGCACGCCGAGCAGCTTGCGGATGTCCTCGAAGTGCAGGCCGGTGGTCGGCTCGTCGAGCACGTAGATCGTGCGGCCAGTCGACCGCCGCTGCAGCTCCGAGGCCAGCTTTACTCGCTGCGCCTCGCCGCCCGACAGCGTGGTGGCGGGCTGGCCGAGCCGCACGTAGCCGAGGCCGACGTCGACAAGGGTCTTCAGGTGCCGGTGGATCGCCGGGACCGCCTCGAAGAACGACGAGGCCTCCTCGATCGGCATGTCCAGGACCTCGGCGATCGACTTGCCCTTGTAGTGGACCTGCAGCGTGTCGGTGTTGTACCGGGCCCCGTGGCAGACCTCGCAGGGCACGTACACGTCCGGCAGGAACTGCATCTCGATCTTGATGGTCCCGTCACCCGAGCAGGCCTCGCAGCGGCCGCCCTTGACGTTGAACGAGAACCGGCCCTGCAGGTAGCCGCGGACCTTGGCCTCGGTGGTCGCGGCGAACAGCTTGCGGATGTGGTCGAAGACGCCCGTGTAGGTGGCGGGGTTGGACCGCGGGGTGCGGCCGATCGGCCCCTGGTCGACATGCACGACCTTGTCCAGGTGGTCGATGCCGGTCACCGTCTTGTGCTTGCCAGGGACGGTCCTGGCATTGTGCAGCTCGCGGGCGAGAACCTGGTAGAGGATGTCGTTGACCAGCGTGGACTTGCCGGAGCCTGACACGCCGGTGACGGCGACGAGGCAGCCGAGCGGGAACGCGACGTCCACGCCCTTCAGGTTGTGCTCGGCCGCGCCCTTGACGACGACCTCCCGGCCCTTGGTGGGCGTGCGCCTGGTCTTCGGAACCGAGATCTCCCGGCGGCCGGCCAGGTAGGCACCGGTCAGCGACGTCGGCGAGCTCAGCAGTTCCTCGACCGGCCCGGAGACGACCACGTGGCCGCCGTGCTCGCCCGCGCCTGGCCCGATGTCGACAACCCAGTCGGCGGCGCGGATCGTGTCCTCGTCGTGCTCGACGACGATGAGCGTGTTGCCCATGCCCTTGAGCCGCAGCAGCGTGTCGAGCAGCCGCTGGTTGTCCCGCTGGTGCAGGCCGATCGACGGCTCGTCGAGCACGTACAGGACGCCGACGAGGCCGGACCCGATCTGGGTGGCCAGCCGGATGCGCTGGGCCTCGCCGCCCGCGAGGGTCGCGGACGCGCGGTCAAGCGACAGGTAGTCAAGGCCCACGTCGAGCAGGAACCCGAGCCGGGCGTTGACCTCCTTGAGTATGAGCCGGGCGATCTGCTTGTCGCGGTCGGACAGCTCCAGTTGCAGCAGGTTCTTGGCCAGCTCGCCGATCGGCTGGGCGCACAGGGCCGAGATCGACTTGCCGTCGATCGTGACGGCCAGCGAGACGGGCTTGAGCCGGGCGCCCTTGCACGACGGGCAGGGCACCTCGCGCATGAAGCCGGCGAACTTCTCCCGGCTGGAGTCAGACTCCGCCTCGGCGTGCCGCCGCTCAACGTAGGCGATCGCGCCCTCGAAGTTGGTGTAGTACGAGCGCTCCCGGCCGTACCGGCTCTTGAACCGGACGTGGACCTGGGTGTCGTGCCCTCTGAGCAGGGCGTTCTGCGCCTTCTTGGGCAGCCGGTCCCAGGGGGTGTCCAGCCGGAAGCCGATCGTCTCGGCGACCGCCTCGATCAGCCGGTCGAAGTAGTCGCTGACGTGACCGCCGGCCCACGGGGCGATCGCGCCGTCGGCCAGCGACTTGCTCCCGTCGGGGACGATGAGCTCGGGGTCCACCTCAAGGCGGGTCCCCAGGCCGGTGCAGTCCGGGCAGGCGCCCCAAGGGGAGTTGAACGAGAACGACCGCGGCTCGAGCTCGTCGAAGGACAGGTCGTCATACAAGCAGGCCAGGTGCTCGGAGTACATCCGCTCCCGGTGCGGGTCGGTCTCCGGCAGGTCAACGAAGTCAAGGATGATGACGCCACCGGCCAGGCCCAGGGCGGTCTCGACGGAATCGGTGAGGCGTCGCCGGGCTGTGTCCTTGACCGCGAGCCGGTCAACGATGACCTCGATGTCATGCTTCTCGTACTTCTTCAGGGCGGGCAGCGCGCCCTTGTCACCGGCCACCTCATCCAGCCGGACAACGGTGCCATCGACCCGCGCCCGGGAGTAGCCCTTGGCCTGAAGCTCCTTGAGCAGGTCGGAATACTCGCCCTTGCGGCCCCGGACGACCGGGGCGAGGACCTGGAACCGGGTGCCCTCCTCCAGTTCCATCACCCGATCGACGATCTGCTGCGGGGTCTGCCGGGCGATCGGCCGCCCGCACAGCGGGCAGTGCGGCTTGCCGACCCGCGCGTACAGCAGTCGCAGGTAGTCGTAAACCTCGGTGATCGTGCCGACCGTCGACCGGGGGTTGCGGCTGGCTGCCTTCTGATCGATGGAGACCGCCGGGGACAGCCCGTCGATGAAGTCGACATCGGGCTTGTCCATCTGGCCGAGGAACTGCCGCGCGTAGGCCGACAGCGATTCCACGTACCGGCGCTGGCCCTCGGCGAAGATGGTGTCGAACGCGAGGCTGGACTTGCCTGATCCTGACAGCCCGGTGAACACGATCATGGCGTCACGCGGCAGGTCGAGGGACACGTCCTTGAGGTTGTGCTCTCGTGCGCCGCGCACGACAAGCCGGTCAGCCACTACGCGCTCTTCTCTGCTTCAGTCTTCGGAAAGGGGCCACCGCCATGGTAGCGAGTTGCACAGACATTCGAGTGATGTCAGTGGAAACGAACCCGCCCGGCCGGTGGATTATTCCCCTATCGCCGCCAGTCCCCCGTTGGGCCAGCCATCGTTTCCAGGGTACGTCAGGCGGGCTGACCGCGCCGGGCGTAGACGATGGCGATGACCCCGCTGGCCGCCAGCAGCAGGCCGGAAACGACGTTCAGGGCGGCGAACGCGTGGAACTCGATGCCGGCCGTGACGTACTGCAGGAGACTGAAGACCGCCGTCACTGCCCACCCGGCCAGCACCGCGCCGCCGACCACCCGGTCGGAGATGCCCAGCGCGTATATCGCCATGATCACCGTGATGACCAGGCCACCGATCGCGAACTCAATCGCCGGGTAGTCCTGCTTGAGCACGTTGCCGAACCCATCCCAGCCCTCGTCGATCTCGTGGAACCACACGATCAGCCAGGCAATCCAGCCGAGCAGGGGAACGGCCAGCGCGAAGGCGGGCAGGGCCGGCGGCCTCGCCCAGGGGCCGCGCCGCGCCACCCTCGCCAGGCCCGCGAGCAGCAAGATGGCGGCCAGGGTCCCGAGGCCGTCGCCGAGCAGTTCGAACACGAAGCTGATGGTGGCCTTGGCGCCGTCGCTGAACGGATGGAAGGCCGGCACCTGCAGGATGTCATCGATGATCCAGGCGAAGGCCGCGAACCACATCCCGAGCGCGAACGGGCGCAGCCACCGGGACCGCCGCCCGGCGGCGAGTCCCGCGATGGCGAAGGCCAGGGCGATCCCGAAGCCAAGGTAGTAGAAGGCGGCGCTCTTGCCGGGCAGCCCCTGGGCGAGGGCAATGGAGACGATCTCGGCGACCGACGCGATGAGCGCGATCACGAGACCGCCGGTGGCCGCGCCACCGGCGGCCGGCTGCGACGCGGGCGCGCCCGGCAGGTACGGAACGGAAGGCTGCGGCCCGCGAGCGGGCGGCTGGTACGGGACACCGGGCTGGTACGGAGCACCGGCCGGGTACTGAGCGCCGGGATACGCCCACGGCGGCGGCGTCCCTGTCGCCTGGTAGGGGCTAGGGGTCACCGTGCCCGGCTGGTAAGACGCGGGCTGGTACGTCCCCGGCGGCGGGGTGGTAATGGTCTCGCCCGCCGCCGCCAGCGGCGCCCCGGGAACCGGCGTGCCTGACGTCGGCACCCCAGCACCCGCCACTGGCACTCCAACCGCCGGACTGCCGAGCACCGGGGACTGCGGGCCGACCGCGGGTATGCCCAGCACCGGCGACTGCGGCCCGGGGGCCACTCCGGGTGACCACCCGCTGACGCTCGCCCGCAGCGACTGAGCCGCCACCGCCGCGACCGGGCGGGACTCGGGGGCCTTGAGCAGAAGCCCGGCCAGCACCCCGGTCATCGCCCCCGAGCTAACCGGGGGCGGTGGGTCCTTGGCCAGCACGCCGGTGATGATCGCGGTCAGCGTCGGCCCGTCGAACGGCGGCCGGCCCTCCGCGGCGGCGTACAGCGTCGTGCCCAGGGACCACAGGTCGGCGGCCGGCCCGACCTGCCTGCCTTCCAGTTGCTCGGGCGCCATGAACTGGGGCGTCCCCATGACCGTGCCGGTGGAGGTCAGCTTGCTCGCCGCGTCCACCAGCCGGGCGATGCCGAAGTCCGTGACCACCACCCGGTCACCGGACAGCAGGATGTTGTCGGGCTTCAGGTCCCGGTGAACGATGCCGGCCGCGTGCGCGACCGCCAGCGCGTCGGCGACCTTCGCGCCGATCTCCGCGACCCGCTGCCACGGCAGCCGGCCGCCGCTGGCGGCCATCTCCGCCCCCAGCGACCGGCCGCTGATCAGCTCCATGACGATCCACGGGGCGCCGTCGTGCTCGACAACGTCGTGGATGGTGACCACGCCCGGGCTGTTGAGCCGGGCCGCCGCCCGGGCCTCCCGCATCGTCCGGGCGACCAGGTCGGCCCGTTCTGAATCAGGCAGCTGCGCGGGGAAGAGCACTTCCTTGACTGCTACCTCGCGGTCGAGAACCTGATCGTGGCCGCGCCATACCCGCCCCATGCCGCCTTGGCCAACCGGCTCAACCAGCCGGAACCGCCCACCGATTAGCGTACCCGCCCCACTCCCCATGCAGCGATCATAAAAGCCGCCCATCGGGAGGTAAAACGATAGAGGAATGTGACGCGCACTTGTGACCTTTTTGCTGGAACAGAACAGAATAAACGAATGGCACCACAGCGGCCACATCCACCAGCCGGAGAACGTTAGCCGGCGTGTACCGCCTCGGCATGGCTCACGTCCCACATCCACAGGTCAGGGCCGGGATCGGTGAGCGTGCCGCACCGGTAGCGCAGCAGATCACGCTGCCCGACGACGCTGAGCTCGGCGGGCACGTGCCGCGGCGCGCGGAAGGCGGCGTCCACGTTGTAGTAGGCCTCGCCGTTCACGTAGTAGTCGCGGCGGAAGTCGGTCCGCCACTGCGAGTTCGGCCCCCACCCGCGCGACTCGTCGACCGCGACCCGGTTCCGCCGCCACCAGGCCCAGTACATGGGCGACCGCGCCGCGACCTGCGGGTCCAGCCACCGGGCCCCGGCCCGCACCGTGACGCCGGCCCGGGCAAGCAGCAGCGATCCCACGAGGTAGCCGGGCCAGTGCTCCCCGACGAGCGCTGGCGGCTCATCGGGGTCGTCGGCCGCCTCCACGTCCACGATCTCGTGGAAGAAGGGGTGAAAGGATTCCTCGGCAATTTCCACACCCCCTATTTCCCTGCAGAACGTTCCCAGCGCACTGTCATCGGGAAGCCTCCCGGTCCAGCCGGGAGCTTCGTCTCCCTCAAGTCCCTGGGGCGCATGCTGGAATGGGGCGATCAGCACGTCGAGCACACGGGTCAGCGCGTACAGCGCCTGCAGGGGGGTGTAGTTATCGTGGTCGTTCGGTATGGGGATGTTCATGGCCCCCGCCTGCCCGATCTGGCGCAGGTCCGCGACCGAGCGGGGATTCGCCTCGACCCAGGGCAGGAGAACGTCGTCGGCCCAGGCTTCGCCGCCGTAGCCGAGTAGCTCCTGGTACAAGGCTCGCCACGGCACGTAACGGAAGCGCAGCGCTATCCCCATAGGTGATTAGGCGGGATCATGGGCCTTTAGTGTGCCACTGATCGCGCTTGCCCGCACGCAAATCATGTTAACCTCCGGTAATGACGCTACCGGCCGGGGCGCGTCCGTGCCAGGCCGCTACCCTCAATCCGTGCGGCATAACCCATCCACTGTCGTTGTCTTGTCGGGACACCCTAGTGCCGGCCTGCTCGGCGCAATCAGCCGGTTCATGAACGTGGCGCTGGTCCGGCCTGGTGACAATGAGGATGCCCCGTCCACTCTACGCCGGGCGGCTGGGATCACCTCGCCCTACGTGCTGGTCGCGGCCGACCCGCTGGCGGCCGTCGCCGCCGAGTGGGAGTCGATGTGGGAGATCTCGGATGCTCCCCGCCGCCTTGACGAGTTCGAGTTGCGAGCCGGGGAGGTCCTCGCGTCCTGGCGGGCCGGCCAGTTCGAGCTGCCCGACTACTACCTGGTGCTCAGCGAGCAGGCTCCGCCCGCGGCCGCACCATCCGTTGCCACACCGCGGCCCGACTTCTACCTGGGCCCGCTGCGCGCGCTGCGGCCGCACCGGGTCGCGGTCGTCGCGGCCAGCGAGACACAAGCGCAGGCCGCCGGGATCCTGACCGCGCTCGGGTCGCTGCGGCACGGCCGCTGGTGGCCGCCGCTGCCGGAGGTCATCGACTCCGCCCGTAGCTTCTACCCGGGGCTGCTAGCCGAGAGGCCCGACGGCTCGTCCGTCCCGCTTCTCGGCTAGCGGGCGGGTCAGGCGTCCTTTCTCGCCCCGGCGCTCGGGGTGACCGTGCGGACCAGCGGCCGCTCGTGGCCCGCCGCGACCAGGTCAGCATGGGCGGCCGCGGCGAGCGCGGGCACCCGGTCGGCGGCGACCAGGGCGATCGCCGCTCCGCCGAAGCCACCCCCGGTCATGCGCGCGCCGAGGGCGCCCTGCCGCAGCGCCACCTCCACGGCCAGGTCGAGCGCGGCCGTGGTGATCTCGAAGTCGTCACGCATGGAGGCGTGCGACTCCGTGAGCAGCCGGCCGACCTGCGGCATGTCCCCGGCCTCGAGCGCTTCCACGGCCCGGGCGACCCGCTCGTTTTCCGTGATCACGTGCCGGGCCCGCCGGAACGTCTCGTCGTCGAGCACGCGGGCGGCCTTGGGCAGGTCCGCCGGGCCGAGGTCGCGCAGCGCGGGCACGCCCAGCTCCCTGGCCGCCAGCTCGCAGGAGGCCCGGCGGGCCGCATACCCGCCGGCCGCGTGCGAGTGCCGCTCGCCGGTGTCAATGAGGAGCAGTTCAAGTCCCGCCTCCCCCAGCCGGAGCGGCA
>Ga0335072_10013691_pt1 | contig 11546 bp, 11 predicted proteins | sample Lox_Sample_21_FD_206725 | JGI IMG/M metagenome (GOLD analysis project Ga0335072, IMG submission 206725) | Soil microbial communities from Loxahatchee National Wildlife Refuge, Florida, United States - Lox_Sample_2.1 | ecosystem: Environmental > Terrestrial > Soil > Wetlands | place: USA...
CATATGCGTGAAGTGGTTGATCGCGGCTACGGGTGAGCGTTCCGAAGTAAGGTGCGTTCGCGGCGTGTCGAGGGTCTGTGATGTGATGCCCCGGGTTCCTGCCGTGTCGTGTTCCCCCGGGCGGGATTCCCGTGATCGTGAAGGATTTACTACTCCAGGGAGTAGCAGAGTCTTCGTGATCATGGAAATCAGCCGCGGGCGCGGGGCTGGGGGCATGCCGGGTCGCGGCGTGGCCACGGAACCCGGATCCACGGAACCCGGATTCACCGCGATCATGCGACGCACGGCCGTTGTGGCGGCTGTGCCGGGCACGACCGGGCGGCCTGCCGCTCAGGTGCCTGCTGTGGCCCCGATGACCCGTCACCGGCCAGGCCGGATGATTCCACAGCTGGCGTGACGCCGTCTACCCGCGTGTGGGCCATGAGCGCGTTCCGGCGCATAGATAACCCCGGCCCAGCGGGGGAGCGGGCCGGGGCTTGGGGGCTTTGGTCAGGCCTGGCGGAGCAGGTCGTTGAGCTCGGCCTCGATGTTGATGTAGTCGCTCTCCTGGCCAGCGGGGACGATCTGATAGGTCCGCTTGAGGAAGGCCGACATGGCTTGGGCAGGCGCCTCGAAGTGCGCCTGGCCGAACGGGGACGACAGTTCGATGTTGAGCACCCCGCCTTCGGTGTCGGCGGCCCCGATCACGTCCAGTCCGTCGGTTTCGGCGCATGACTGTGCCGAGGGCCAGACCTGCACGTCACCCTCGCCCTGCCGTGACTCGATCCCGGCGGCCAGCAGGTCCCTGGCGAAGATCCATTCAACCGGTTCATCGGTACCCACATGGAACGCCATACGTACCGCGTAGGGATCCCGGCCGCTGTAGTACAGACTGGCCACAAGCGGGACAATCGTTTGTTGTGGGACGACAAGCCTGAGACCCAGTTCGGCGGAGATCGTGGTGCTGCTGCTTCTGCTCATGTGCTACCCACCCCTACCTAGCCGGGTCCCACGCAACCGGGCCCTGTCTATAGGACGCGGCTGGCCAGTGATTGGTGCGCATACGGAGGGTGAAGATTTCCCAGGTGATCTGCATCCCGTTTTGCGCCTTTCCTGCCTAACCCGGAAGACGAGCCTTCATCATTGACCTGACCTGGACAAACACCGTCTGACCTGGACAAACACCGTCTGGACCGGTCGACGGCGTTGCAGCAGTTTAGTGTTTCCGCGCGCCGATTGCATAGCCTGTCGTGATTATCTTATGATCCAGTATACAAAGCGTTTAAGTAACAATACTGAGCGTAATTAGCGTCCGTCCGATGCGCACGATTGCAGGAGTTGGTCACTACTCGGCGTTACTAGCCAGCCGGGAAGAGGCTGTTCCCACCGCGAGACGGCCGCGGCAACGCCCAGTACAACCCGGCATGGCACCCGCGCGACGCCGCGCTGACGCTCGCGAGGCGCTCCCATGACGCGGCGCAGAGGCCGGCTCACCGTACCAGTGACACCCCGATGCGCCCGCATCCTCCCGTCGGCTCTCGGCCGCCCCTACCGCTGCTCCGTGCCGTGGACCATGAAGATGCGCTACCCTATGGGAGCGCCGGGACGAGGCTCCCGCGGGGGCCCGGCCCCAGCGGACAGCGCCGGACCAGCAGCGGGCGATTGGCTCAGCGGGAGAGCGCCTCGTTCACACCGAGGAGGTCACTGGTTCGATCCCAGTATCGCCCACCCAGCTCAGCGGCCAGTTGCGATCTTGTAACTGGCCGTTTGTGATCTTCCGGCAGCAGCAAACGGCAGCAACGGTGAACGAGATGATCCGCGCGATCGGTTCGATGATCAGCGTCTCCCCGGCCTGCGGCCGCCTGGCAGCACATGCAGCGGCCCATCGGGCAGGCCGGTCTCCTCCAAGACCCGGGCCAGTACCACGCCGCCGCACACGGCCGTGCGCGGGTCCGGCTTGAGGACCGCCGCGTTGCCGAGCGCGAGCGCCGGGGCCACCGAGCGGACCGCCAGGATCTGCGGGAAGCTGAACGGCGTGACTCCGGCTCTCTAGGGTTTCAGGACCATCGATGCCTCAGTCGCATAAAGGGATCCGGTCGACGCCGAGCGCGCCTACCAGATCGGCCTGATCCAGGGCGTCTACGAGGACCGGGCCGCCCTCGAGGCCGCCGCGGACCAGATGGCCGACAAGATCGGCGAGAACTCGCCGCTGGCCGTCCAGTTCCTCAAGCACATCGTCAAGGACGGCCGCGACATGACAGTGGATCACCACTGGAAGTTCGCGGAGATGTTCGCGTTCACCCTCGGCCGGACCGAGGACGCGCTCGAAGGTCCCAAGGCGTTCGCGGAGAAGCGCAAGCCCCAGTGGAAGATGCGGTAACCCCGCCCAGGCCCGCTGTGCTTGGGCGGGCGTGCCCACCCGGGCCGCCGTTTAACCTGCTCGCCACGGGTAGGTGCGAATGGTGAGAGGAACCGGCGGATACCGCCTAGAGGATTTCAAAGAACTGCAGGACGCACTGGTCAACACCGAGAGCGTCGAGCAGTTCCTGCATGACATGGCTGTCCTGGCCGCCCGCCTGATCGGCGGCGACCTGTCCTGCGGGATGACCATGCGGTCCAGCGGGCGACCGGTCACGGTGGCGTGCAGTGACCCGGTCGCCGCCAGAGTGGATGCCGTGCAGTACGAACTCGATAACGGACCGTGCCTGCACGCGATGCGCGACGGACACGTGGTTCGTATCGAGGACACCGCGGACAAGGCGCGCTGGCCCGAGTTCGAGAGGCGGGCCGCCGCCCACGGCATCCGGTCCTGCCTGGCGCTGCCGTTGAGGTCAGCGGGTCGGCCGGTGGGCGCTCTCAACCTGTACGCGCGCGACGCGGCAGCCTTCGGCCCGGCCGAAGCCCAGCGTGCCGCGGACTTCGCCGAGAATGCCTCGGGGGCCCTCACCCTCGCCATCCGCCTCGGCTCGCACGCGGCCCTGATCGAGCAGCTTCGCTCCTCGCTGGTCTCGCGGACCGTGATCGATCAGGCGCTCGGGATAATCATGGCCCGGGAGCACTGTAATCAGGCTCGCGCTTTCGCTATCCTGCGCTCCGCGTCGCAGAATAGCAACGTAAAACTCCGTGACATCGCCAGCGCAATCGTGACCAGCGTCAGCGGCGAGCCCCCGCAGCCGCCGCCAGCATTCGAGGATGATTTACCTGCTATGGCCGGGAAGGTAATGGCCTTCCAGTTACGTAGCTGATGTCTTTAGGCGGCCCCGCCGTCGGTATCCGCCTTTGTCACGGCATTTTCTCCGGGAGTCCCGGGGGTCCCGGGGGTCCTGTCGTGCTGGCTGACTGAATCATGAGGACCGGCCAGTGCCGCGGTCACGGTCGGATAAATGTCCAGCAGGTGATCGATGCCGGTCAGAGTCAGTATCCGCTGCACGGCCAGCGTGCCGACGACCAGGCGCATTCTGCTCTGACTGGCGTCGGCCCGGCGGAACGTGCGGGCCAGTGCGCTTACCCCGGCCGAGTCGCAGAAGGTGGTCTGGCCCAGATCGGCGATCAGCAGGGCCGCGCCCTGATTGAGCACGGAAAGAAGGTCCTCGCGGACCTGGTCGGCGTTGGTGATGTCTATCTCCGCGGGCAGCGTGACGACGGCCGTCTGGCCGATCCACAACACCGGGTAGTGCTCTTGGGACATAGCGACCACCGCCCATACATAGCAGGAGGGCGGGCCGCGTCTCTGGACCCGGAAGGAAGGCGGCGATCCACTGGACGTCGCCGCGCTGCGAATATTATTCACGCCGCCCCGGTGCCCCGCAACCGCGACGACCGCGGCATCACACCAGCGATTCCAGCGCCACCAGCGCGACCTGCTAGCCGCCTCCCGCTGACCTCAGCAGGATGCCGCGGACGAACACGGCCTGCCCGGCGTGCTGCAGGCAGTCCGAGATCACGCTGACCAGCCGGACGCCGAGGGTCACCGGCGGATCCCACCGCTCGTCCACCACCCGCGACAGGTCCGGGTCGGTGAGGCCGGACACCAGCGCGACGGTCCGCTCGTGCACCGCGTCGTGGTAGGAGGTAAGCAGGTCACCCGACGCCCGGACCAGGGCCACCTGTCCCGAGCTGTGACCGTAGCCGGTCGCGCCAGGCTCGAATGGCAGCCCGAAGCGCGCCAGGAAACGCGGCCACACCTGGTCCACCCCGAACGCGCCGGCCACGTGATCGTCCTGAACCCGGGCCAGGTGCCAGCACAGCCACGCGATCGAGTTCGCGTCCTGATCCAGCCGCGCGGCCAGCTGGCCATCGGACAGACCCTCGACCGCCTCGTGCACGGTCTCCCGCACCCGCCCGAAGGCATCCGTCAACAGCTCGGCACTGGTCATCAAAAACAAAATTTAGCCGAACGGGCCATCCAGCGTGTTTCCGGGTCACCCCCTCCGCTGTCCGGTGACACGCCGCCCCCACCTGGCCCGAGCCCGGCCTGGTCGCCGCACGGGCCCGCGCGAGGTACCGTTCCGATCGTGTCAGCAGCCGGTCCCGACCCGGATGAGCTTCCCTCGGTCAGTGAACTGCTCGCGGCCGCCGTCGCCGGCATCGGCGGCGAGGAACGGCCCGGCCAGGTCGCGATGGCCGAGGCGGTGCAGCACGCCATCGAGTCCGGGGAGCACCTGGCCGTCCAGGCCGGAACCGGCACCGGGAAGTCGCTGGCCTACCTGGTCCCGGCCATCAGGTACGCGATGGCGGCTCGCACCACCGTGGTGGTGGCCACGGCCACGATCGCGCTGCAGCGCCAGCTCATCGACCGTGACCTGCCGCGCCTGGTCACCGCGCTGCAGCCGCTGCTCGGCCAGGAGCCGTCCTTCGCCATCCTCAAGGGCCGCCGCAACTACCTGTGCCTGCAGCGGCAAAAGGCCGGTCCCGCCGATGACCCGCAGGACGCGCTGTGGGAGCCGGTGGACACTGGTCCCGCCTCGCCGCTCGGCCGCCAGGTCAAGCGGCTGCACGACTGGGCCGAGCAGACCGCGACGGGGGACCGGGACGAACTGGTCCCCGGCGTGCCGGAGGCGGCGTGGCGCCAGGTCTCGGTCTCCGCGCAGGAGTGCATCGGCGCCCAGCGCTGCCCGTTCGGCTCGCGGTGCTTCGCGGAGAAGGCCCGGGAGGCGGCGGCCAAGGCGCACATCGTCGTCACCAACCACGCGCTGATGGCCATCGACGCGACCTCCGATATCGACGTGCTGCCCGGGCACGACGTGGTGATCATCGACGAAGCCCACGACCTGGTGGACCGGGTCACCTCGGCCACGGCGGGGGAGCTGTCCGGTCCCCTGGTCGATACGGCCGGACGGCGCGCCGGCCGGCTGACCGAACCGGCCGCGCCGGAAGGCGGTGCGCCGGCCGTGGCCGACCAGCTGCGCCAGGCCGCCGCCGCGCTCACCATCGACCTGGGCGACGCCCCGGCCGGCCGGATGGACGTGCTGTCCGACGAACTGGCCGCGACGCTGCGGTCGGTGCACGACGCGGCCAGGGCGTGCACGGACGCCATCACGGCCAGCGCCCCGGGCCTGGAGGAAGACCCCCAGCGCCTGTCCGCGGCCCGGATGACCCTCGCGTCCCTCGATGACCTGCGACGAACCGCAGACCGGATCGCGGACGTCTTCGCCGAGCCGATCGCCGAGCGCCGCGAGGTCGTCTGGCTGGACCGGCCGTTCGTCGAGGACGCCCGGCGGCCGCCCACGCTGCGGGTGGCACCGCTGGAGGTCGGCCCCGTGCTAAGGGAGCGGCTGTTCGGCGATCGCACCGTCACCCTGACCTCCGCCACCCTCTCCCTGGGCGGCTCCTTCAACCCTCTGGCCAGCCAGTGGGGCCTGAATCTCCCCGGAGCGGACCAGCTCGCCTGGACCGGCCTGGACGTCGGCTCCCCGTTCGACCATCCGCGCAGCGGCATCTTGTACGTGGCCCGGCACCTCCCGCCGCCCGGCCGGGACCAGCTGGCCGAGGCCTACCTGACCGAGCTCGAGGAACTGATCGACGCCGCGGGCGGCCGCACGCTCGGCCTGTTCTCGTCGATGCGGGCGGCGGTCCAGGCGGCCGGCGCCCTGCGGGAGCGCATCGCGCAGCCGTTGCTCTGCCAGGGCGAGGACGTCACCGCCCAGCTGGTCAGGCAGTTCGCCGAGGACGAGCCGACCTGCCTGTTCGGCACCCTGTCCCTCTGGCAGGGCGTGGACGTGCCAGGACCCTCGCTGCGGCTCGTGGTCATCGACCGGATCCCGTTCCCGCGGCCCGATGACCCGCTGGCCTCGGCCCGGCAGCGCGCGGTGGCGGCGCGCGGCGGCAACGGGTTCATGACGGTGGCGGCGGCCCATGCCGCCCTGCTGCTGGCCCAGGGCGCCGGACGGCTGCTGCGCACGATGACCGACCGCGGCGTGATCGCGGTGCTCGACCCGCGGCTGGTGACGGCGCGTTACGGCGATTTCCTCCGCGCGTCGCTGCCGCCGTTCTGGACGACCACCGACCCCGCGCTGGTCCGGGCCGCGCTGCGCCGCCTTTCCGCCACGGATTCCTTATCGGGACATAAGGCTCTTACCGGTACCTTAACGCCAGGGTCGGGTGCGGATAATGCCGGCGATGCTGGGTAACATTTTTGGAACTAGGGGCAGTGTTTTATCCGTTGGGCAGGGGACTGGCTTACCCAGTCACAGCGGGAGGTCAGGCATGCGGCCCAACACGGGCAAAGCGCCGCGCGAGGGTAAGCGGCACGTGCTCCGCTGGGTTGCGGTCGGGGCGGTCATCATCCTCGCCGCGGGCACGCTGGCCGGCTACCTGAAGTACCGCGCCGTCTACGACAGCATCACCCGGGTCAACGTCCCGGGGTCCGAACTCGGCCAGCGCCCGACGGATTACAGCACCGCCTCGGAGAACATCCTGGTCTACGGCGATGACAGCCGGAAGGGCCTGGACGCGCACCAGCAGTACATCCTGCACACCGGCGATGACCAGAGCGACAACACCGACACCATCATGGTCATCCACCTCTCGCCCGGACACCATGAGGTGACCGTGATGAGCATCCCGCGCGACACCATGGTGCCGCAGTACGAGTGCGACGCCGGCCCCGGCTACCCGGGCCAGCAAGCCGACCCCAACAGCTACGTGCAGATCAACTCGCTGCTGGCGGCCGGCGGTCCGGTGTGCCTGTGGAAGACGGTCGAGCAGCAGACCGGCATCTACATCAGCCACTTCATCGGGCTCGGCATGCTCGGCTTCGTCAAGGTCGTGGACGACCTCGGCGGCGTCAACGTCTGCGTCCCGTTCAACGTCAGCGACCCGGTGTCCGGCCTCACCCTGTCCGCCGGCGAGCACCACATCAACGGGATCCAGGCCCTGGCCTTCTGGCGGACCCGCGAGGACATCGGCACCGGGTCGGACCTGGAACGGATCCAGCGGGACCAGTTCATGTCCGCGCAGGTGGTGAAGGGCGTGCTGAGCAGCGGGCTGCTGTCGAACCCGCTCCGGCTGCTGTCGGTGGTCACCGACGCCGCCGCCTCGATGACGACCGACAGCGGCATGAGCGTCTCGGACCTGGTGGGCATCGCCGAGAGCCTGCGCAACCTGTCCAGCAAGAACGTCCAGTTCATCACCGCACCGAACCAGGCCTGGCCGCAGGACCCCACCGCCCGCGTCCAGTTCGCCCAGCCCCAGGCCGACGAGGTGTTCTCCGCCATCGCCCACGACGTGACCGTGCCCAAGGTCAAGGTCGCGCCCTCGGCCACGCCGTCGTCCGGGGGCGCGCAGGTCCTCACCACCACCAGCCCGTCCAACGTCAAGGTCGAGGTCCTGAACGGCTCCGGTGTGGCCGGCATCGCCGAGCAGGCGGCGGTCGGGCTGACCAGCCGGGGCTTCGACGTGACCGGCACCGGCAACGCCGCCAGCTTCGCGTACACCGACTCCGTGATCGAGTACGCGTCAGCCTCGGACCTGGCCGCGGTGAACACGCTCAAGCAGCAGCTGACGAACGTCACCGACCTGCAGGACGGCAGCCTGCCGCCGGGCACCGTCGCGCTGATCCTCGGCTCAGACTTCACCAGCCTGGCTCCGGTAACGCGGTCGTCCGCGTCGCCCAGCCCCAGCGCGTCGCCCAGCGCCACCGCGTCGGCCAATCCCAGCGCGTCGGCCAGTCCCAGCGCGTCCAGTTCCGTCGCGAACCTGGCCCAGGCCAACAACGGCATCACCGCCGCGGCCGCCTGCGCCAGCGACAGCTCAGCCTTCTCCGGCCCGCTCAGTCCCTGACCACGGGCCCTGACCACGGGCCCTGACCACGGGCCCTGACCACGGCCGGGTCAGCGCGGCACGATGGCGCTGACGTCCGCGACCGCCTCCGGCAGCCTGCGCATGCTGGTGATGCGGCGCTCGGCCAGCTTGGCCGGATGCCCGGTGCCGTCCCGGTCCACCCAGACCTTGCGCAGGCCCATCCGGGCCGCGGGCAGCATGTCGTGCACCCAGCTGTTGGCCACGTGGATCCAGTTCGCCGGGGTCACCGAGACCTGGTCGGCGAACGCGCGGAAGTGCCCGAGATCCGGCTTGTAGCTGCCCACCTGCTGCGCCGTCACCACCAGGTCGAACGGCACCGGCAGGCGCGGCCGGGTGGTGGCGAACAGGTCGTCGTCGCAGTTGGTCAAGATGGCCAGCCGCCAGCCCTGGCCTCGCAGTGCGGCCAGCGCGGGCCCCGCGTCCTCGAACACCGGCATGTCCGGCCAGGCCCGGACGAACGTCGCCTCGCCGCCGCCGGGCAGGGTGATCCCCTCGTGCCGGGCCGCCGAGGCCAGCCCCGCGGTCAGCACCTCCCGGTACGGCATCCAGCCCGGACCCGCCTCCAGCTCGAGCTCGGCCTGGTGGTAGGCGCCGAGCAGCCGGGCCGTGTCACGCCCCGCGATCTTCTCCAGCGGACCGCCCATGCCGCTGTTCCAGTCCGCGATCGTCCCGTAGCAGTCGAACGTCAGCCACTTGTCCGCCACGGTTCACCTCCACTCACCGGTCCATCCCAGCATCCCAGTTCTCTATGGCAGTCAGCAGCACCTCCACGAGTTCGGTAAAGCGGGCCCTGGGGTCGCCGAAGATCACCGAGCCCGCCTCGACGGCGAGCGGCGCGTTCTCCTCGCCGATCAGTTCGGCCCGCCGGTCCAGCGAGTAGCGCTCGTCGCCGGCCGCGATCGCCTGGCTGACCGCCTGCTCCTCGACGCAGAAGCCGACGGTGAAGTCATGCACCAGGATCAGGCCCCGGGTGGCATCCGGCAGCGTGAAGCCCTGGCGGACGAGGTTGCCGAAGGTGACCTCCTGCCGCCGGACCACATCCGGGTCGGTCAGCGTCGTGCCGGTGAACGCCTTGGCCCCGTCGCGGTGGCCGAGCAGTCCGGTCCGCACCGTGGCGGCGTAGGTCCGTATCACCTCGCGCCAGGGCAGGTCGGCGGGCAGCCCGGCCATCACCTCGCCGATCTGCCGCCATATCTGGGTGGCCATCTCGTCCAGCAGGGCCTGCTTGCTCCGCACGTGCCAGTACAGCGCGGGGGCCTGGACGCCCAGCCGGGACGCCAGCGCGCGCACCGTGAGGCCGTCCATCCCCGCCTCATCCAGCAGGTCGAAGGCCGCCTGCACGATGGCGGCCTTGGTCAGTCCGGCGGGCACATTTGACAGCTTAACAGCGTTAAGGCATGCTGAGCACGGCAACTTAACAACGTTAAGGAGGTTGGGATGAAGGCAGCGGTGTTGCACTCGGCGGAGTCGGTCCCGGTCTACGGCGACTTCGCCGAGCCGGCGGCCGGCCCGGACCGCCAGATCGTGGACCTGGTCGCCGCGGGCATCCACCACGTCACCCGGTCGGTGGCCGCTGGCCGGCATTACGGCAGCGGCGGAGCCTACCCGCTCATCCCCGGCCTCAACGCGGTGGCCCGTACCCACGACGGCCAGCTGGTCTTCACCTCCTCCGCGCCGCCGCCCTACGGGACCTTCGCCGAGCGCATCGCCTCGCCCGACGCGATGCGGTTCCCGCTGCCGGACGGAGCCTCGCCCGCGGCCGTCGCCGCGGGCGTCAACCCGGGAATGGCCTCCTGGCTGCCGCTCAAGGCCCGGCAGGCGGCGGCCGGGAAGCTGGCCACCGTGCTGGTCCTGGGCGTCACCGGGATGTCCGGCTTCCTCGCCGCGCAGAACGCCCGGCTGCTCGGCGCGGCCCGCGTCGTCGGCGCCGGCCGCAGTCAGCCTGGCCTGGACCGCGCCGCCGCGGCGGGCGCGGAAACCGTCGCCCTCACCGGCGACCGCGACGCCGACGCCCAAGCCCTGGCCACCGCCCTCGACGGGGACGCGCCCGGCCTGGTACTGGACTTCGTGTGGGGGCCTGTCGCCGAGACCGCCTTCCGGGCCCTCGGCCGCCGGGGCCTCGGCGAGGACACCGCCGACATCTCCTACATCCAGATCGGCGCGCTCGCCGGAGCCGAGGCCGCCGTGCCCTCCGCGCTGCTGCGCAGCCGGAAGCTGACCATCTCCGGCAGCGGGGCGGGCTCGGTTCCGGCGGCCGAGATCAAGGCCCAGATCCCGGCCTACCTCCAGCTCATCGCCGACGGCTCGGTCCAGGTGCCCGTCCGCACCTTCCCGCTGTCCGACGTGGCCGCGGCCTGGACCGCCTCCGCCGGCTCCGGTCCGCGCGTGGTCCTGATCCGGGACTGATCCGGGACTGAGCCGGTACTGTACCGGTCGTGATCGATACGGTGGCCTGGGTGCGGCTGGAGAACGGCAGGATCTTGTGCGCCCGGCCGCGCGAGAAGGACATCTTCTACGTCCCCGGCGGGAAACGCGAGGGCGCGGAAACCGACCTGCAGACCCTGATGCGCGAGATCACCGAGGAACTCACGGTCGTGCTGCTCCCCGAGACGGTCCGGCACGTGGCCACCTACGAAGCCGACGAGGTCCGGATGAGCTGCTACACCGCCGACTACCAGGGCAACCTCGCGGCCAGCAGCGAGATCGACGAGCTCGCCTGGTTCTCCTACGCCGACCGCGGCCGGGTCCCCCCCGTCGACCAGCTGCTGTTTGACGATCTCAAGGCATCCGGGAGCCTGCGCTGACCGGGATACTGGTGGCATGCGCATCATCCTGGAAACACCGCGGCTGAGGCTGCGCGAGTTCGCCGAGGACGACGTAGACAACCTGTTCGACCTGAACAGCGATCCAGAGGTGATGCGCTACCTCACCGGCGGCAGGCCGACGCCCCGCGAGGTGATCCGGGACGAGCTCATCCCGTTCCACCTGGCCGTCTACGGCCGGCTCGACCGGCTCGGCACCTGGGCGGCCGAGTCCACCGCCACCGGAGAGTTCCTGGGCTGGTTCCACTTCCGCCCCGGCCCGGGCACCGACCTGACCAACATCGACCTCGGCTACCGGCTGCGCCGGTCCACGTGGAACCAGGGCTACGCCACCGAGGGGTCGCGCGCCCTGATCAGCCTGGGATTTACCGAGCTGGGTGTCGAGCGCGTGTTCGCGCACACGATGACGACCAACACCGCATCCCGGCGGGTCATGGAGAAATG
>Ga0335072_10013692_pt1 | contig 11546 bp, 10 predicted proteins | sample Lox_Sample_21_FD_206725 | JGI IMG/M metagenome (GOLD analysis project Ga0335072, IMG submission 206725) | Soil microbial communities from Loxahatchee National Wildlife Refuge, Florida, United States - Lox_Sample_2.1 | ecosystem: Environmental > Terrestrial > Soil > Wetlands | place: USA...
CCCGGAGCGCGTCCTTGGCGTGCTTCCACAGTGACGAGGACCAGTCCCGCAGCTCGGCGCTGCCAAGAACATCGCGCTTGAGGCGCTCCCCGCGCTCGTGCAGCTCAGGCGAAGTCTCGAGCCGGCCGGGGAGGCCTGCGAGCCATTCCTCGAACTGACGCCGGGTCGCGTCGTTCGGGTCGGCCGCCATGGCCACCAGGCGCAGGCGCAGGCGGGTGTACAGGCGGTCGAACACCCGCCGGTAAACCGCGTCGGGCACCCATCGGGGGGCCTCACCCTCGAACAGCTCGCGGACCTCCGTGTAGTGCTCGGCGAGATAGCGGTCGGCACCGGACACGATCGCGTTGAACAGTCCCGCGTGATGCCCTTCGGCGATCACGATCCGCAGCGTCTTCCCGGCCAGTGGCGCCACGTCTACGGCGTTGACCACCCGGGTCAGCTCGGCGGTGAGCACCTGCTGGACATCCTCGTCACGAAGCGCCTCGGCCACCGTGACCACCAGATCAGCGGCGTGACCGGCGAACGCGGCGGCGTTGGTCTCGTCCGACAGCCAGGCAGCAAGGCGGGGAACGAGCCCGGCGGAGCGGATCCGCTCACTGACGACATCGGCGTTGAGGAAGTTCTCCTGGACGAACTGGCCGAGAGTGGCGGCGAACTGGTCCTTGCGCTCGATGATCAGCGCGGTGTGCGGTATCGGCAGGCCCAGAGGACGCCGGAACAGCGCCGTCACCGCGAACCAGTCAGCGACACCGCCAACCATGGCTGCCTCGGCTCCGGCCTGCACGTAGCCAAGCGCGGTCCCGTGAGCACCGGCCACGGTCACGCCCACGAACAAAGCCGTGGCCGCGACGAGGAAAGCGGTGGCGCGCCGGCGCGCGGCGGCCAGGCGGCGTGCCCGTACTTCCACGGACTCTCGTTCGAGCCCGGGCGCCGGCGAAACCGGCGTCGTCGCGGCGGGTTCCATTGAGCCTCAGTCTTGCAGGGTCTGCATGATCACCGGCAACTCGGCCCGCGCCGCCTCACCCGGCACCCGCCAGCGGCGGGACGCATCGGGCCGGGCGTGCTCAACGGCGGCGCGCCGATCTCCGGCGGCGCCATTGTCGGTAACGATGCGCCAATTCGCAGCCGATAACCGGCGATTATTCGGTTGCGGATAGGTAGCCGGGCAGGCGTTTCGCGAGTTCGGGATCGGCGTCGGCGACCATTTCCCAGATCGCAGCCAGCCGGCTGATGTCAGGGTCGTCCCGGCCGCCGGCCGCCCCGGCCGTGCCGCCCTCGCCAGCATCGGCCGCCGCTGCTGCGCCCGCTCCATCGTCGCTGCCGGAGCAGGCCGCGAGCTCCTCGATAGCCCGGCAGATCCGGCCGAGCTGTCCCCCGTTCATCGAACACATGCTCGAATGCTAGAGAAGCCGGGATGCGCCCGTCCGGGAAACGCGCGCATCCCCCTGCCGCTCGGCGGCCGCGCATCGCGCCCGCGTCCATGGAATCCGTGCGGGCTCCCTGGCGATGCGCGGCGCGCTCCCCGCGGCCTGGCCCGGCCGCCGGTCATCAGCCAGCGCGAGCTGCACATGTAACGTCGTACGTGAAATTCCTAATGTGGATAACTTCCGACCATTGTGGACGGCCTTACAGGCCAGAACTTTTTCCTGCGCACAACCAGTGGACGGCATAATCGCAGGCAGTCGCCTTCTGGCCGGGCTAAGCGCCTGAATATCCACAGAGCCATCCCCAGGCTGCGCACAGTGACGGCGGCGTGTCTGCACAGGCTATCCACAGGCCTGTGCACAGCATCGCTGGACGCTCACCAGCGCTCGCGCGAGACTGTCCGAGCCGTCAGGTACAACGGCTATGACGGGCCCGCGCGGGCAGCCGCGGGAATGCCAACCGGAATGGGGGAGGTGGCACCTGTGAGTGTGGCGGAGATCGCCCCGAGCGGCGAGGAATTCGAGCGGACGCCCCCGCACGATCTCGCCGCGGAGCAGTGCGTTCTTGGCGGCATGCTGATGTCCAAGGACGCGATCTCCGACGTGCTTGAGGTGATCCACCCCGGCGACCACTACCGCCCCGCGCACCAGCTGGTGCACGAAGTGATTCTCGATCTCTACAGCCGGGGTGAGCCGGCCGACGCGGTCACGGTCGCGAACGAGCTGACCAAGCGCGGCGAGATCGCCCGCGTGGGCGGGGCCCCTTACCTGCACACGCTGATGGCCTCGGTGCCCACCGCGGCGAACGCTGGTTACTACGCACGCATCGTCCGCGAGCGCGCGATCCTGCGCCGCCTGGTCGAGGCCGGCACCCGCATCGTCCAGCTCGGCTATGCGGGTGACGGGGACGCCGACGAGATCGTCGACCGCGCCGAAGCCGAGGTCTACGGGGTGACCGCGCGGCGGATCAGCGAGGACTACCTGGCGCTGGCCGAGATCATGCCGGGCGCGCTCGACGAGATCGAGGCGATCGGCAGCCGGGGCGGCGGGCTGAACGGCGTGCCAACGGGCTTCGCCGATCTCGACGCGCTGACCAACGGCCTGCACCCGGGCCAGATGATCGTCATAGCGGCACGACCCGCCCTCGGCAAGGCCTTGGCTCTCGATACAAGGCTGCCGACCCCGAGTGGCTGGACCACGATGGGCGAGGTCGCCGTGGGCGATCAGCTTGTCGGCGCTGACGGCCGGCCCGTCAGCGTGGTCGCGGCCACCGAGGTCATGCACGGCCGGCCGTGCTACGAGGTGGCGTTCTCCACCGGCGAGGTCATCGTGGCCGACGCCCAGCACCAGTGGCTGACCTGGGCACGCCAGAGCGATGGTCCGGATACTGTGTCGGGCGCCCGGACCCGGGCAGTGCTGACCACGGAGCAGATGTCGGCGATGGCCGACCGGCCATCCGGAGATGACGGGCGAGACCTTGCCGTGCCGACGTGCGGGCCGCTCGATCTGACCGAAGCCGACCTGCCGGTGCTGCCATACACGCTCGGCGTCTGGCTTGGCGGCCCGTACACCGCGGCGGCGGGCCTGGCCATCGCGGACCCCGAGATCGCCATGCGAGTTGCGCCCGAGGATTTCGTGGCCATCCCGCCGCGCGAGGGAAAGCGCATCCCAGCGATCTACCTGCGCGGCAGCGAGGCGCAGCGGCGGGCGCTTCTGGCCGGCATCCTGGACATCGGCGGGACCGTGGCCAGCAATGGAGCCATCAACCTGGCCGTCACCAGCTACGAGCTGGCCTGCGACGTCAGGGAGCTGATCCTCAGCCTCGGCTACCGCTGTGCCAAGCCGATCAGAAAAGAGCCGTGTGGCGCGGCGGCGCCCCGCCACCTGGTCCGGTTCCTGACCGATGACCAGGTCTTCCTGCTGAGCCGCAAGCAGCGGCTGCACAAGGAGCGGCAGCGCCACGACCCCCGGATGGCCCGCTGGCGCTACATCGCCGGGGTCCGCCGGGTGCCGTCGCGGCCGGTGCGGTGCGTTCAGGTGGACAGCGCCGATCACCTGTACCTCGCGGGCGACGGCATGATCCCGACCCACAACTCAACCCTGGCCCTGGACCTCGCCCGGGCGGCTTCGGTCAAGGGCGGTCTCACGGCGGTGATCTTCAGCCTGGAAATGAGCCGCAACGAGATCACCATGCGGCTGCTCTCGGCCGAGGCGCGGGTCCCGCTGCACTCCATGCGAACCGGCCAGATGAGCGAAGACGACTGGACCAGGCTGGCCCGGCGGATGAGCGAGGTCGTGGACGCGCCGCTGTTCATCGACGACTCGCCGAACATGTCGATGATGGAAATCCGGGCGAAGTGCCGACGGCTCAAGCAGCGGCACGACCTGCGCCTGGTGATCATCGACTACCTGCAGCTGATGAGCTCGCCGAAGCGGGTGGAAAACCGGCAGCAAGAGGTCTCCGACATGTCTCGCCAGCTGAAGCTGCTGGCCAAGGAACTCGACGTCCCCGTCGTAGCCGTAGCCCAGCTCAACCGCGGCCCCGAGCAGCGAACAGACAAACGTCCGCTCCTAGCTGATCTTCGCGAGAGCGGGAGCATCGAGCAGGATAGCGACGTTGTAATTCTTTTGCATAGAGAAGACGCCTACGAGCGAGAGTCCCCTCGGGCCGGGGAAGCAGATTTGATTGTTGCTAAACACCGAAATGGCCCTACCGCAACGGTAACAGTAGCCTTCCAAGGACACTATTCGCGCTTCGCCGACATGGCCAGAATTTGATCATGAAAGGATTGGACCACGAGGCTTTCGACGCCATTACCAACGACGCAGCTTACTGGATTGGATTCTTGTTCGCGGATGGCTGCGTCATCCGTGGTCGAAGGGGGTCCACGAGAGTACAGGTCCGGCTCTCTGAGGTTGACAGGGATCAGCTCGTCAAACTTCGTCGGTTCCTGTCTGGCACGAACGTTATTGGTAATAGCCCTCCGGGTAATTTCGGCGGGTATAGATCGCGGGCATCGGCCCGCCTTACCGTGAACTCGCGGCGACTAGCAGAGCGGCTCCTGCATCTGGGGCGGTACGAAGGCCCGATCGCAGCCGAATTAACGGAGTCACGTCACTTCTGGCGCGGGGTGGTTGATGGCGACGGCTCCATCTGGATCTCTAAGAGGGGCTATGTAAGCTTCAGCCTCGTAGGGTCGCGGAGGCTACTGGAGCCATTTCTCGTATTCCTTAAGCAGCGCAACCTTGGCCGCCGAATAACCATCAGACCAGATAAGAGCATCTACCAGGTCAGCACCGCTGGGCACCTCGCAGAGCTAATAATCGATGAGCTCTACCGGAACGCGCCCGTGGCACTTGACCGAAAGGCGGCGGCAGCGCGTCCGGTCATCGAGTCTGTGCGCGCTAGGCGGATTCAGGTTGCCAACGACGCGGACGAGTTGCGACTGCGGTACGAGGCCGGGGCCACGCTGGTGGAGCTCGGGCACCAATATGGCGTCTCGAATGTAACCATCCTTTACCGCATGCGTCGAGCGGGCATCCCTCGCAGGCCACCACGTGCCCCCCAGAAAGATCTGCCGAAATCGGAGGCGGACGAGCTGCGCCGACTGTATAAGGCCGGAGCGACCCTTGCCGAGCTTGCCCGTCGCTACGGAGTCTCGGAATCAACGGTCTTTCGCCGCATGGAGCGGGCGGGCATCCCCCGCAGGCCACCGTGGCGCGACGTCAAGGCCCTCAGAAAGTCAGCCTGAAGTCCGCAATGATCCTTAATGAACCACGGGGACGGCGCAACACCGCAGCCCGTTCATGAGCAGTGCCACCATGCGCTGGCTGTAGGAGACTCCGCCGCCCGGCACGGGCTGGCACAGGTTGGCGACGGCATAAAGCAGGTCCTCGGCGCTGATGTCGGTACGGACCTCGCCACGTGCCATTGCGGCTTCGAGCAACGAGCCGAGGGCGGGCTCGAGCCGCTCCATGAAATACCCGGGCAGCGCGGCGTACGCCGGATCGCCCGAGTGCAGGGCCGAGGCGAGCCCTCGCTTGGTCCCGACGAACTCGGTGTACCGGTGCAGCCACCTGGCGAGTGCCTCCGCAGGTTCGTGGGTGGCAGCCAGTGCTGGGGCGGCTTCTGCGCACGCGTCCACTCCTTGCTCGACCACGGCCTTGACTAGGTCGGAGCGCCGCGGGAAGTGCCGGTACAGCGTTCCCACCCCGACGCCCGCCGCGTCGGCGATCTCCTTGGCGGGCGCGTCCACGCCTGAGGTGGCGAAGATTTCCTTAGCCGCCGCCAGCAGGGAGCCGATGTTGCGCTGCGCGTCAGCGCGCAGTCGCCGCGGCGCGCGCTCCGAGGAGCCCGTCTCCGTCACAGTCCTCCCTCGTTTGCGTAACCGGAAAGTCATTCCGTATAGTTCCGGAAGAGCGTTCCGATTAAGCCCAGGGTAGGGCACCGGGCGAGCGCTCACCAAGCGCGACCGCGACCTCAGGAGGATCCGCATGCACTACCGCACGCTCGGCCGGACCGGGATCAAGGTCAGCCCTTACGCGCTCGGCGCGATGATGTTCGGCGGCGGCGGCAACCCCGACCACGACGACTCGGTCCGCATCATCCACAAGGCGCTGGACGCCGGAATCAACTTCGTCGACACGGCGGACAGGTACTCGGCCGGCGAGTCCGAGGAGATCGTAGGGAAGGCGCTCAAGGGGCGCCGCGACGACATCGTCCTCGCGACCAAGGTGAACGGCCCGATGGGTGACGATCCCAACCAGCGCGGCAACTCGAGGCGCTGGATCATGGCCGAGGTCGACAACTCGCTGCGGCGCCTGCAGACCGACTACATCGACCTGTACCAGATCCACCGGCCGGACCCCGACACCGACATCGAGGAGACCCTGTCCGCGATGTCGGACCTGATCCACGCGGGAAAGGTCCGGGTGATCGGGTCGTCCGCGATGCCCGCCTCCGACATCGTCGAGGCGCAGTGGGTGGCCGAGCGGCGCGGCCTGGAACGGTTCCGCACCGAGCAGCCGGCTTACTCGATCCTCAACCGCGGCATCGAGGCCGAGGTGCTGCCCGTCGCCCAGCGCTACGGGATGGGCACGCTCGTCTGGAGCCCGCTCGCGAAGGGCATGCTCACCGGGCGCATCCGCAAGGGCCAGCCGACCGACCTGCGCCGCGCCGCGATCTTCACCAGCTTCAGCGACGAGCTGCGCCTGGATGCCGTCGAGCAGATCATCCCGCTGGCCGAGCAGGCGGGCCTGCCGATGACGCACCTCGCGATGGCGTTCGCGATCGCTCACCCCGGCGTGACCAGCGCGATCATCGGGCCGCGCACGATGGAGCAGCTCGACGACCTGCTCGCCAGCGTCGACGTCGCGCTCACCGACGACATCCTCGACCGGATCGACGAGATCGTCCCGCCCGGCACCGACGTCGGCACGCCCGACCAGTCCGCCTACCGGCCGCCGGCCATCCAGCGGCCGGACCTGCGCCGCCGTCCCGCCAGCGAACGCGCCGCAGCCTGATCTCACGTTCCGGCGCTGCCAGCCGTTTACCTCATGGCAGCACCGGAACGAGGAGAACGGCGATGACAACCCACACGATCACCGACTCGCCGATCGGCGAGCTGACCCTGGTGGCCGACGAGGGCAAGCTGACCGGCGTGTACTTCCCGCATCACTGGTACAAGCCGGACCCGGACACGTTCGGCCCGCGGTCCGACACCGGGTTCGAGAACGCGACCGAGCAGCTCGCGGAGTATTTCGCCGGCGACCGGAGGCGTTTCGAGCTAACTGTGGAACCCAGGGGCGTGGCGTTCCAGGCCCTGATCTGGGGTTTGATCGAGGAGATCCCGTACGGGCAGACCGTCACGTATAGCGACCTGGCCCGCCAGGCGGGCGGCGGGGCCACACCCAAGGACGTCGGCGCCGCGGTGGGCCGCAATCCCGTGAGCGTGATCGTCCCGTGCCATCGTGTGGTCGGCAAGGACGGCAGCCTCACCGGTTACGCCGGCGGACTGGGGCGCAAGAGGTTCCTGCTCGACCTGGAGGAGAGGTCAGCCCGGCTGTTCTGACGTTCTGGCATGAGGCTGGGGGCACGGGGCAGTAGTGAGGTCGTGAGCTCGCCCGGCGCCGACCACAGCTGCCCCAAGCACATGGTCATGGGCCCGTGTGGCGGGGTGCGGCCCGGTGGCGGCTGCGAGGTTAACGCGCAGCCCTGCGTGTTCCCGGCCCCGGTGGCCTGGTCCGATCGGATAACGCCGGTGCCGCTGGACGCCGTACCGCTGATCCTGACCGACTTCAGCTCCGCGCCGTACTCGATGCCGGCGCACGCCGAGGTGGCGGGCATCCTCGCCCCGGTCAGCGACGCCGTCCTGGTCGGCGAGCACCAGGACCGGCCCGACTTCCCGCCCGCGCAGCTGGCCTCGATCCTGCAGCAGGCCGGGGCGCGGCCGTGGATCACCCTCTCCTGCCGGGACCGGAACCGGGTGGTGCTGGAGCAGGAGCTGCACGGCCTGCGCGAGCTCGGGGTGGACGCGGTGCTGTGCGTGACCGGCGACGCCCGCGCGTACGACGTCCGGCCGGAGGTGACGCAGGTCTTCGACCTGGACGGGCCGCGGCTGGCCGCGCTGGCCGCCGCGATCGGGCTGCCGGCCGCGGTCCCAGAGACGCCCGCCGCGCCGCCCCAGCACCTGCGGCCGTTCCGGCTGGCCCAGAAGCAGCGCGCCGGGGCGGCGGTCGCGGTGCTCAACCACGACACCGTGGGCTCGGTGACCCGCTTCATGGCCGCCGCCGCGCCGGCCGGGGTCACGATCCCGGTCATCGCCGCGGTGGCGATCTTCACCGATCCCGCCTCCGCCTCGGCGCTGGCCGGCCTGCCCGGCCTGGAGCTCGATCCGGTTGTGGTGCGGGCGGTGCTGGACGATCCTGACCCGGTTGCCGCGGGCATCGCGGCCGCGGCCGAGCAGGCCCGCGCGCTGCTCGCCATCCCGGGGGTGGCGGGCGTGAACATCTCCGGGCCGGGCTCGGACCGCGGTCACGAGTTCGCCGCGCGCATCAAGGCGGAATTGGCCACCCGGATCCGGGAAGGCTGAACGCATGGCCCCGGAGATCGACGGCGCGATGGAAGCCGAGTTCAACACCGTGGCCGAGTGGACCGCCCGGGTGGCGGCCGACCTCGGCCCGGAGTACTACATCGCGGCCGCCTGCCGTGGCAGCGGCCAGCCCGCGATCCTGGACTGGCTGCTCGAGCGCCTCGAACCGCGGCCCGGCGAGGTGATGATCGACGTCGGCGCGGGAATGGGCGGGCCCGCTGCCTACGCCGCCGGCCGGACCGGGGTGCAGCCTGTCCTGGCCGAACCCGAGCCCGGCGCGTGCCGCGCGGCGGCCCGGCTCTTTGACGCTCCGGTGATGATGGCCGACGCGACCGCCCTGCCGTTCGGCGACCGGTCCGTCGACCTGGCCTGGTGCCTCGGCGTGCTGTGCACCGCGCCCGGCAGCGCCGCCCAGCGGGCCATGCTCGCCCAGCTCCGCCGCGTGATGCGCCCCGGCGGCCGCATCGGGCTGCTGGTGTACCTGGCCGCCGCGGCCGAGCTGGACGACCCGCCGCAGGGCAACCACTTCCCCTCCAGTGACCAGCTGCACGATCTGATCTGCCAGGCGGGCCTGGCGGAGCTGGACGCCGCCGACGCCCGCGATCTCACCGGACCGCCGCCGGACTGGACGGGCAGGGTCGAGACCGTGGAGCGGGAACTGCACGACCGGTACGGGCACACGCCGGACCTGAAGGCGGCCGACGAGCAGGGCCGGCTGTTCGGCAGGCTGCTGGACTCCGGCCAGGTCACCTCCCGGGTTATCCTGCTCCGGTCAGCGGGAACGGCCGACTGACAGGGGCGGCACCGGCTGGCGAGGCGGGTGGTTCGACGTCGCCGGCGATTGACGCCCGGGATACGACAGCATAGCTTGACGGTCAATGACCGCTGACATAGACGCGGCGCTCGATGCCCTCGGGGACTCCATGCGGCGCCGGATCGTCGGGCGGCTGGCCGCCGGTCCGCTCGACGTCGGCGGCCTGTCCGCGGGCATGCCGATCGGCCGGGCCGCCGTGTCCATGCACCTGCGGGTGCTCAAGGCCGCGGGACTCGTGCGCGACCAGGCGGCCGGTAACCGCCGGGTCTACCACCTGGAGCCCGACGCGATGCGGCGGCTGCGCGATCACCTCGACTGGTACTGGGAGCGGTCGCTCGCGTCGTATCAGCGTGCAGCGGACCAACGGGCAAGGGAGCAGCGCATGGCCGCCGAGCGGGAGATCGTCGTCACCAAGACCGTGCGGGTGAACGCCCCGCTCGCGGTGGCGTTCGACGTCTTCGTCGGGCAGGAGTGGTGGCCGGTCGGTACCCACCACCTCGCCGAGCCACCCGGCAGCGAGGTCGTGCTGGAGCCGTTCCCCGGCGGCCGGTGGTACGAGCGGGCCGCCGACGGCACCGAGACCGACTGGGGCACCGTGCTCTCCTGGCAGCCGCCGCACCGGCTGCTGCTGACCTGGCAGGTGAGCCCGCGGTGGACCTACGAGGAAGACCCGGGGCGCGGCTCGCAGATCGAGGTCACGTTCACCCCGGAGAGCCCGGACACCACGCGCGTCGACCTCACGCACCGGCACCTCGAACGCTACGGCCCGGAGGCCGAGCGGATGCGCCGGATCCTTGACGGCAAGGGCGGCGAGCCGCTGGGCGCCTTCGCCCGGCACATCGGCGCCCGGACCCCAGCCAGATAGAGGAGCAACGACATGGCAGTCCAGTCCGTGATGCCCAACCTGTATTCGGCCGACGTCGACAGGGCCGTCGCGTTCTACCGCGACCTGCTCGGCGGCGCGCAGACCTTCCGGCACCCCGCTGAGGGCAGGGCCGAGCACGTCGAGCTGCGGCTCGGCGACATCACGATCGCGATCAGCAGCAAGCAGGCCGTGGAAGCGGAGGGCATGCCGGCACCCACGGCCGGACATCCGATGGAACTCGTGCTGGGGTGCGACTCGGCCGACGACACCGTCGCCGTCCTGCGCGCCGCCGGGACCGCGGTGCTGCAGGAACCGTACAGCCACTTCTCCGGGCACCGCCGCGCCTACGTCGCCGACCCGGACGGCAACTGGATCGTCCTGGCGAGCAAGGAGACGGCGTAGGCGAGAGGCTCACGCGCGCCGGATCCGCCACAGGCACGCGCCGGCCAGGACGAGCGCCGCGCCGAGAAAGATCGCCAGCTCATACCACTGCAGCGGCCAGTAATGCCCTGCCGGCTGGTACGCCACCGCCTCGTGGTAGGTGGTGCCGATCTTGGCCACGCAGTCCTGCAGCCCGGTCACGACCGCCTGCGGCGCCCGGGTGTGACTGACCCCGCCGCCCCCGCCGCCGCCCCTGCCCTGCCCGATGCCCGGGCACGCGGCGTTCAGCTCACCCGTGGTGAGCCCGTCGCCGCGCGCGTTGACGATCGTCAGCGAGGTGATCCACGTGTTCGGCAGGTCCGGCGGGTTCGGCATCAGCGTCGGGCTGCCAAACAGCACGGACAGCGTCCCGGCCTGGCCGTATCCGGTCGAGGCCGGGTTCAGCGCCAGGCTCAGCAGCACCGGATGCAGCAGCCGCGGCCGCAGCCAGCTGAACTCGGTCAGCCGGACCGCGACGAAGACGGCCAGCGTCACGAACATGGCCGGGAGCGTGCGCCGGATCAGCGTCCCGGCCAGCACGCCGAGCGTGAACGCGAACGCGGCGTAGCCGACCGGCGCGATGCCGCGCTGGTCGAACGTGGCGAACTGGTTCATCGCGCTGTGGTCGAGCGGCCCGGACCACCAGGTGACGATCAGGCTGAGCAGCCCGGCCGCGGCCATGCTGGCCAGGCCGACGACCCCGAGCTTGACCGCCATCCAGCGGATCCGGGTGACGCTCTGCGTCCACGCCAGCCGGAACGTGCCGTCCTCGAACTCGCGCGCGACCAGCGGGGCACCCCAGAACATCCCGATGAGACCCGGCGCCACCAGCACCAGCACCCCGAGCCAGAGCCGCACGGAGCCGTCGCCGCGGTGCAGCAGCCCGGCTGCGACGGCGAGGAGCGCGAGCACCGCCGCGACGGCCGCGGCCT
>Ga0335072_10013694_pt1 | contig 11545 bp, 8 predicted proteins | sample Lox_Sample_21_FD_206725 | JGI IMG/M metagenome (GOLD analysis project Ga0335072, IMG submission 206725) | Soil microbial communities from Loxahatchee National Wildlife Refuge, Florida, United States - Lox_Sample_2.1 | ecosystem: Environmental > Terrestrial > Soil > Wetlands | place: USA: Florida...
TTTTGCTCGCTGTTGGGAATTATGTAGGCGTCGACCCGCAGGCCTATCGGCAAGCCACTCGAACCATCGAGTTGGACGAGCGTTTCCAGAATCTTCGTGTCGAGGCGTTCGGTCGGCTCGTCTGTTCGGACGTTCTTCCTGCCCAGTTCCCCGCCCAAGCGAACGACGTGGCCATAGAACTTCCGCGTGCCGTAGGCATCGGCCATGACGTAGGCCTGGTCGCCCAAAGCGACTCTCGCGATATCGGTCTCGTCCACGTCCACGCGGACCCGCAGAATGTCACGATCGCCCAGGGCAAAAATCGGATCCGGCGCGGTGGATGAATTGGAGACACTCTCGCCGGCGCGGTGATACCGGCGAAGCACGACGCCGTCAATCGGAGAACGCAGGACAGTCTTCTCATATCTGGCGCGGGCTTCGTCGAGTTGGGCGACAGCCAGTGCGACATCGGCTTGTGCATGGGCAACGTCCTCTTCTCGAGTCTGCTCGTCAATGAACTTGAAGTGCTGGGCCGCTTCGTCGTATTGCGCCTGGGCGACTTTAAAGACCCGCTCGTAATGATCTGCATCTTCTCGGGAAACGACGCCTTTGTCGTAGAGCAATTTATGGCGCTGCATATCGGCGCGCGCGTTTTCAAGGACCGCCTCGGCTTCGGTGACCGTGGCCTGCGCCTGACGGCGCTCCTCGCGGCGCGCTCCGTTCACCGTCTTCCGAAGATCCGCTTGTTTGAGCGAGAGTTGCGCCTCGGAGGCTTTGACGTCAGCGAGGTAGTCACCATTCACAAGAACCGCGAGTACCTGTCCCTGATGCACGTGGTCGCCTTCGTCCACTAGCACTTCCCTCAGCTTCCCGTTTAATTCGGAGCCCAGGCGGATGTCTTCGCTGATCGGCTCGACGCGACCGGGCGCCGTGACGAGATTGCCGACATTTTCGAATCGGGCGGCCGACGCGGGCGACCCTGCCGATGCAGAAGGCTTCGACTCGCGGCCGCGCAAAACGAGAGCCGCACCGGCGACAAGAATCACTCCAGCAAAAATCCCGGCAATATATTTTCCTTTCATAGCTCACCATCCTTCAAAAATAGCCATTTGCTCATTCCGGTGCGACTGTTGTTTGAGCGGAAGTTGACAGGGCCGGGACGATCGTCTCGGAGAAGGAGACTCGATTTCCGGAGCGTGCGGTACGGTCCGGATCCCCAGCTGGCTCGGGCACGATGCGGCCGTCTTCAATGCGCACGATTCGGTCTGCATACTGAAGAATGCGCGAGTCGTGGGACACGAGGACCACGGCCCGTCCACTTTTACGGGCGAGGGAATGAAGAAGGTCCATCACCGTCCGCCCGCTCGCAAAATCGAGAGCGGCCGTGGGTTCGTCCGCAAGGATGATCGCCGGGTCGGCGGCGAGTGCGCGCGCAATCGCCACCCGCTGCTTTTGGCCGCCGCTCAGGTCGGCCGGATGCGCGTCGAATTTGTCACCCAGGCCGACCTGAGCGAGCAACTCCTCTGCGCGAAGGCGGCCGATCGAGGCGCGGATGCCCTTTAGATCGAGCGCGAGCGCGACGTTCTCACTTGCGGTCAGAGCGGGAAACAGATTGAACCCCTGGAAAATGAAACCGATTTTTTCGAGACGCAGGCGGGGGAGTTCTCGCTCGCTCAATACCGTGACGTCGACACCTTCGATTTCGACCCGGCCGGAAGTCGCGCGAAGAATGCATCCCATAATCGAAAGCAGAGTGGTTTTTCCGCTTCCCGACGGGCCCATCAGAATTACCAGTTCGCCGCGATCCACGTGAAAATCCACTCCGCTAAGCGCTTGGACAACGGCCGCGCCCTCGGCGTAAGTCTTCGTGACGTTTCGAACTTCAACGGCTTTGCTCATTGCCGGACCTCCTTCTCAATCATCCGCGGAACACCATGGCGGGATCGAGTTTCGTGAGCTTGTTGATGGAAACGAGCGCGGCCGTTATGCACATGAGAACCGCCAGAAAGAACATTCCGATGATGAAGGGCCACGGCATGAGAATCGCGGCTCCTCCCTTGCTGCTGATCTGGACGATAAAGTGGCTGACAATCATGGCGAATCCGTATCCCAGAACCGCGCTGATTACGGCTTGCTCGATGAGCACGCGGTAGAGATACGCGTTCGAGGCGCCCATGGCTTTCAGCGTCCCGTATTCTTTTAGGTGATCCATCGTAGTGGCATAAATTGTCTGCGTGACCACGACGACGCCGACGATTAGCCCCATGAGTGCGGCGATGAGGACGGCGAGGCCCGCCCCCGTTGTGAACATCCAGTAGAAGCGCGTCGAACTGCTGAATTCGGCCGACGTGAATACGTCCACGTCGTGGAGGCGCGACTCGAGACGACTCTTCAACTCCTGCGGCGTGACCCCCGGCAACGCTTTCACCAGGATGTAAACCACCTGATCGTCTCGGATCGCCCCGCTCGGATAGTTGAGGGCGTTCTTAAATGATGTGTAGACGAAAGGAGATGTGGTGAAGGACCGGATCCCGCGCGTAAATCCGGCGACGCGCGCGCGATGCCCGTTGATTTCCACGCGGTCGCCGATTGCCTGAACTCCGAGCTTCTCCTTGTAGATCTCGTCGATCATGACGCAGTCTTCTTGCTTCAAATCGTGAATGTCGCCGGCGACCACGTTCCAGGGCCCACCAACCCCGGTATCCGGATTGAAACCGATAATCTGGATATTTTCCGTGCGGCCATCGGCGCGCTTCCAGACGGCAAACGCCTGCAGATATTTTTCCGCGTATTCAATTCCGGGCGTTCCCAGCACTTGGAAGTATTTGCGTTCGCTGAAGGGTTTGCCGGTATCGAAATATTTCACGCCGTGCGAGACCACCCAGACATCCGCAGCGGCGTGATCGATGTTGTTGGAAGTCGTTGTCGTGAAGCCGAGGAAAAGCCCGAATTGAACGACGATCAAAACAAGTGCAAATACGACTCCGGTGAGGGTCACGAAGAGCCGGACTTTGTCGTGAAAGAGGTTCCGACGCGCGAGAAGGCTCATCTACGAACCTCAGCGATTCGGGCGGGATTGCTCGTCCGGGGTACGTGCATAAGTGCAACTGGAATGTTACGCAGCATTAACATCGGTGGTTCCCTTAACACTGTTAACACTAGGGCAAAAAAATTAGACTCCAAGGCCTCCCACGAGCGTATCTACGGTCAGGCGAATCAGTTTGTTTCGCTCGACGAATGGAAATCCGCTTTTGGCAATGAAAAGTGATGTCAGCCCATGAACCCCGGCCCACAGAACCTGGCTAGCCTCAAAGACATCCAACTGGGGGAGCTTCCCCGCTTGTACGCACCTGCCGACGGCGGTGCAAAGGAATTCAAAGGCTTGGTGGCCGGCGGCGGATGGATCTTCAAAATGTTCGAAATCGTGCATATTGTGCGGCGCCATAAAAGTGACGCGATAATGCTGGGGATTTTCGAGGCCGAAATTGACGTATTCGCGCAGACCGGCCTTGAGAGCATCGAGAGGATCGGAAGTTTGCTCCTGAATCGCAGTAAGGCGTGCGATCAGCCGGAGAAACATTTCTTCGCAGATGCTGTGGAGAAGGTCTGTCTTGTCCTGAAAGTAGAGGTAAATCGTCGTGGGCGAATACTCAATCTTCTCGGCGATGCGCCGCATGGTCACAGACTCGTATCCCTCCTGGACAAATAATTCACGCGCAGCATCCAGGATTTCCTGGCGCAAGGATTCTTTTTCTCGGGTGCGCCGCTCTTTAACGCCCAAGGAAGACTCCGTGAGAGTGAAATTAACTTAACAACGTAAACTATAGTCCTAACAGCCCTTCTTGGCCAGCAAAACCTTTGCCGAGCGCCGTGCTGCCAAGGAGGTACCGTCTACGCCGCGAATTCATTACACTGAAGTCACTCGGAACTCGACATCGGATGGGAGAAATCGGGCATGAAAGCCGAAATGAAAGCATGCAGACCAGGGTTGAAATACATTCGAGCGACTCGGGCGCCATCGATTGCGGCCTTCGTGATGCTCGTTATCTTGTCTCTGGCGCCCTCTTTGTTCGCACAGTCCCCTGCTCCTGCACCAGCGGACAGAACTGCGCTGCTATCGCAGTTCAGCGATTCGCTGGACCAACTGACCTCGCGAGTTTCGCCCTCTGTCGTTCAGATCGTCGTCAGCGGCTACCGCACGGTGAAAGACAAAGACAGCGATGACAGTTCCGAGCAATTGGGATATCAGAAGAGCCTCGGGTCCGGCGTTATTGTGGATCCCGACGGGTACATCATCACGAACGCCCACGTGGTGAAGGGGGCTCAGATTGTTCGCGTAATGCTGACTCCGAAGAGCGGATATTCGACGCCGGGAGAAATTGGCGGAGACGACGCGCCAGGAACCCCTCCCCTGATTGCGAAGATCGTCGGCGTCGCTCCCAAGCTCGATCTTGCACTCTTGAAAGTTGAAGCGCACGGCCTGCACGCCCTTCCCCTCGCCGACTATTCGAAGCTTCGCAAGGGGGAACTCGTGCTCGCATTCGGCAATCCCGAGGGTCTTGAAAATTCCGTGAGTATGGGCGTCGTCAGTGCGGTCGCGCGTCAAGCCGATCCCGACGTTTCCTCTGTTTTCATTCAAACGGACGCGCCGATTAATCCAGGAAACAGCGGCGGACCTCTTGTGAATACGAATGGCGAGCTTGTGGGAATCAACACGCTGATTCTGAGCGAATCGGGCGGCAGCCAAGGACTCGGGTTCGCGATTCCGAGTAGCGTCGTTTCCTACGTTTATGAGGAGCTTCGCAAAAAAGGCCACGTTCAACGCAGCATTATCGGCGCCGGAATTCAGGATATTTCTCCCGATTTGGCCGCCGGGCTCGATCTGGCGCGTCAGCGTGGCGTAATCGTATCTGACGTGGATCCGGGCGGCCCCGCAGAGAAAGCGGGGCTGGAAATCCAGGACATCCTGGTGAAAATCGGCGGACAAGCCGTCGAGAGCGTGCCGATGACACAACTCGTGATTTCCACAAAGCCTCCCGGGACGGTTTTGAAGTTTGACATTCTGCGCGGAACAAAACCGATGAGATTGGACATCACCGTCAAGGAGGCGGAAGACTCCGCCGGCGACTTGACCGACATCACCGACCCGGCCAAGTGCCTTGTTGAAAAGCTCGGCTTCTTTGGCTTGGAAATCACCGACAATGTCGCGGACATGCTGGGAGACTTGCGCATTCCCTCCGGAGTGGTTGTCGTAGCGATGTCGGCCGATCAGATGGGCGCGGATTCCGATATCTCTCCCCGGGACATCATTCACGCCCTCAATGGCAAATCAATAAAAACATTGCAAGGCCTCCGCGACGCTCTAAATGCCATGCCCCCGGGTACTCCAGGAGTTCTGCAAGTCGAGCGTGACAGCAAGCTGATGTACCTGACATTTGAAATGCAGTAGTTGGAATCTCCATACTTTAGTGCACGACACCAGGTACCAGGGAAAATGTCCATGCGGGCATCGAGCAAAGGCAAAAAGGATACATGGCCGAGCGGAGCGGTGTAAGCGGGGGCGGGCGAGTCGCATTTCAGCACCCCGGGTTTGTTGTCTACTTATTGGCCCGATGGTTTGTAGTTGCCGGCCTTGAAATGCAATCCGTGGCCGTCGGCTGGCAGATTTATGAGATTACAAAGAGCCCGCTGGATCTGGGATATGTCGGGTTGGCTCAGTTTCTTCCCGGTATTCTGCTTTTCCTGGTCTCGGGTCAGGCTGCCGATCGTTTCCCCCGCCGCGGCATTCTGATCGTCAGCTACGGAGGCTACGCCATTTGTTCGGGACTCCTATTGAGGCTGACCATTCTCGGCGTTCCAAAAGTCTCCCTGTTCTACGTCGTCATGCTTCTGGTGGGTGTCTTTCGATCGTTCACAGGGCCAGCCAGCCGGGCGATAATGCCTCAACTGGTCCCCATCGAGCATTTTCAAAATGCCGTGGCGTGGAACTCCACAACGTTTCAAACGGCCACGATACTCGGACCGGCGCTGGGTGGCGTAGTCTACGCGATCTTTCGCGGGCCTGAAGCGGTCTACATCACGGCGCTCTTCTGCGGAGTGATTGCATCTCTTCTGATGATTCGTGTGAGGGCAGAACAAAAGCCGCGCCCACGCGAGCGAGTCACTTGGCGCACGGTCGCCGCGGGGGTTCATTACATCTGGACCCATAAAGTGATTCTGGGTTCGATATCGCTCGATTTGTTTGCCGTTCTTCTGGGAGGTGCCGTCGCTCTTCTTCCCGCCTATGCGCAGGATATTTTGAAGACGGGGCCATGGGGACTTGGATTGCTGCGATGCGCCCCAGGCTTGGGCGCCGGCGCAATGGCCATTTTGATCGCGTATAAGCCCTTGAGGAAAAAATCCGGACCGCTGATGCTTTGGTGCGTCGCCGGTTTCGGTGTATTCACGATTCTTTTCGGAATCTCGCGAAGCCTGGTTCTATCGATGATCGCCTTGATCTTCGTCGGAGCGACCGACATGGTCAGCGTAATCGTTCGCGGCGTGCTTGTTCAGGTCGCGACTCCAGACGAAATGCGCGGCCGGGTGAATGCGGTGGACATGATTTTCATCGGCGCGTCCAACCAGTTCGGCGAATTCGAATCTGGGCTCACGGCACATTGGATTGGGACGGTTCCTGCCGTGGTTCTCGGGGGTATCGGGACGCTCCTCGTCACCGCCGCATGGGCCTGGATGTTTCCCGCATTGCGAAACGTGGACAAACTAACGGATTCTCAGGCGTAGTATTCTGTCGGCGAGACTTACGAAAGGATTTCCGCCATGCCGCTGAAAGAGTATCGGAAAAAACGCAATTTCAAGGTGACGCCGGAACCCCAAGGGAGCAAGACCGGCGAAAAAGAAAAGTCAGCGGAACTCATCTACGTTATTCAGAAACACCGCGCCTCGCGCTTGCACTACGATTTTCGGCTGGAATGGAAAGGCGCGCTTCTCTCTTGGGCCGTGCCGAAAGGTCCGTCCACCGATCCGACGGTCAAGCGACTCGCCATGCGCGTGGAAGCCCACCCGGTCGAATACGCGGACTTTGAAGGGGTGATCCCTGAAGGTGAATATGGCGGCGGTACCGTTATGGTTTGGGACAAAGGAACGTGGCAGCCGGAAAATCCACCGGTGGATGCGGCCCTCGAAAAAGGCGATCTGAAGTTCCAGCTTCACGGCAAAAAACTGAAAGGCTCCTGGGTCTTGGTTCGTACGCGAGGATTCGGCGGCACCCCGAGCGACTCGTCCTGGCTGCTGATCAAGCACCGCGACTCTTTCGCGTCAACCGAAGACGTCACGATGGACGAACCGCGATCCGTATTGTCCCGGCGTTTGCTCGCAGACATCGCGCGCGATAGTGGTGGGAATGTTGACGAAGCTGCAACGGGCGATCCGCAGACGAAGAAAGCAGCCAAAGCCCCCGTGAAAAAAGCAAAGCCGGCGCGAGCCTCGAAGCGCCGGCCTTGAATCCAATTTTTCAAACGTCCCAGGTTACCCCCGAAGTCTGACGAGTCTCACTCCGTCCGTTCGCCTTGAAAGGTTCCCTCTCCCCCACGATTGTGAAAGCTCCCTTTCATCGTGTTGCCGTTCACTGTTCCGTGGAATCCGGTCACGTCCCGAGTTTTTGTTTTCACGAAAATGTGGTTGCCATGGACCGTGCCCTCGATCCCCCCAGACTGGTATACCCCCTTGAAGTGACCCGACAAAGTCGTTCCATCCTGCTTGATCTCGAGATACTTCGTGGACGTCGTTCCGTTCGGGTCGTTGCAGTAGAGCGTCCATTTTCCAGCGACGTTCGCAGGGGGCTCCTCCTGCGGAGGGGCCTGCCCAAAGTCAGTCTTGGCAGCCACCAGCACCAGCAGAACGACCAACGGCAGGATCAACTTTTGCGCCGAATTTTTCATTTGAGATCCATCCCCCTGAACCCTTGCCATTCGTGTACCGCGGCAGAGCCGCACAACTAAGGATTCTGGCGGAGAGGGTGGGATTCGAACCCACGGTAGGGTTCCCCCTACACTCGCTTTCGAGGCGAGCTCTTTCGACCGCTCAGACACCTCTCCGCAGCGTTGTATTTTCTAGCTTAACAAAGCGAAGTGGGAGTCACAACCGCGGCTCCATTTCGCTGCTCGGCATTGCTTCGGCCAATCCTACTAATCTAATTCGCGAACGCTAGAGGCGCAATCGCCCCTCGCAGTACGACGACAGAAGATGCCGGTAAATTGAATTCGGTATCCGGCTTGGCTTCAATCATGGATCGCGCGGCCGGTCCATCGGGGTCCGCCTTTCCGCCGATTGGGTCCTTTTCGTCGGGATGCCACTGGTATTGGGCGCTTCCGAATTCGATGGCGGCCGTCGTACCGGCGAAATGGCTCACTTTTCCCGATTTTGCGTCGTCGAATTCAATCCGCACGGTGTGCGCATTTTCCTGGTCCTTGTTGACAATCATCAGGGACCACTGCCCATCCGGCCGCAGTGCCGCATACGCGGTCACGAGCGTATGCCCGGCACCGTCGTGAATATCGCTTTCCGCCGGGTACAACTGATGCGCGCCATCTCCCGGCTGCACCCATTCGCGATTGATCAACTGGCTTGCGAAAAATTGCGAGAGCGGTTGTACGATTTGCAGGTTCTTGTCCGCAGAGAACATCCCGAAGGTCCCAAGCGACGAGTTGCAACCGCGGTGGACTCCGAGCGGCAAATAATGGAAGTAATAGACGGCGTCGCCCCCAGCCGACAGGTAAGCTCCAACGTAGTCCGCCAGCCAGAGCGCGCCGAAAATATCCACGTATGCCTCGCTCGACGAGGAGGAAAGGTTCGACTCGGTGATGAGCATGGGGATGCCTCGCGGAACACCATCCTGATGCCACACGTCCAGCATGTGCGAAACGAGATATGGCTCGTCGTAAAGCGTACTCCACGGTATCTTGCACGGCTCGATGGGATAGTGCTCGAAGGAGAAAAACGCCAAGTCGGATAGCCGGTTGTGGGCCCGCAGGTAGTTTATGAACCGTCCCGTGAACGAGGCGTCGCCATTGGCATCGGGCCACACTTCGATGTCTTTATTCTGTCCGGTAAAAATCGGGCCGCCGAGCTTCAGATTCGGGTCCACTTTGTGCAGCGCCGCAGCCCATTGAACGTAGAGTGCCGCGTAGTCTTCCGGAAGCGTGTAGTGCCCGTCGGGTTCTTCGCCCATCTCCACATAGGAAATCGGATAGCCGCGCTTCTCGATGTAGGCAATCTCCGCGGCTGAGTCTTCGGGCGTCCCGTAAAGCATCGCAATCGGAATAATCGCCGGGAGCCCGCGAGTGTAGCCGCCTGTATAGAAGAGATCGAATCCGACCTGGTCTCCTGCCTTTTCGTCCAGATCTTGAGGCGTGTGCCATGGATCAACCGACGAGCAGTACGTCGGGGTTTGGTCCTGGTCTGGAGTGTGGCGAATGACGTCGTGGAATTTTCCATCTGGGGTAGTCGTCCCAATGTAAAGCTCGCGAATGGCGTACCCCACACAGTTCCGTTTGTCAGAGGAACCGTGCGTATCACAGGTGTTCGAAGACTCTGTCATCAGGATTCGGACGTATTGGACGGAAATGGTCGCGCCGCTAAGCTGGATTGTCGTCTCGCCGCCGGTCCCGCTTACAACGGTCCCATTCGGAAACGTCTCCCATGCGCCTGCTGCCGGCTTCTTGATCGGGTCCTCACCGGTCCAATACTGCACCAGGTAATGCTTTGCGTAAGGCTCTCCCCAGGCGATGCGAATTGCGTTCAAGTCCTGGCGCGCGAGCAAATCGAAAAACACCCACTGCGGGTGTAGCGAATCGTCTTCACCTGTGAAGGCCTGCGTCAGATAGGGATTACTCTTCCAGTAGGAAGTCGTGTCGCCGTCCGTGAGCCTCGAATAGCCGGATGTGTCCGTTCCGTCGTCGCGTGTGATGCCGCGATGAGGAAGCGGATATCCGTAGGAATGGCGAATCGGATCGCCCAAATCCGCGCTGCCGGTGAAATAGCCCTTCCCTGAAGAGTCGCTCCACGTGCCCTTCGGATTCCAGTGCCACGCTTCCGCGTGAAGCTCCGTATTTTGGCGATACGTCACCGGCCCCCAGCCCGCCGCAAGCACTTGCTGAATCGTCGGCTGCACGTACAGCTTTTCAGCCGCGTCGTACGGGAGGCGGTCTATGCCCGCGCCTAACGCGCGGTCTGGACGGATCGTGTTTGTGGAGTGTCCCGGGGTCGCATCCACATGAATCGTTTGGGCCGGAAGTGGAATCGTCGGCATACATGCCAGCACGACAACCAACGGCAAGTATCGAATCGAACGCAAGCGCCCGAAAGGAAATCGGCAAAATATTGAAGAATGCTGACCCGTTTGAATCAAGGCAGGGACCTCCTGAGGATATTTGAGCGACCAATTATACAGACAGAATTCTACTGCGATCTATGCGCCGCGGATTTCCCTACCGGCCCTCCGATTTTTGCAAGGGTCTGTTGCGCGAGCGGTTTGTACGGGCTGTCGATTGAAACGCACTCGGTCAGGACCGTTCGTGCCTCCAGCGTCCGGTTGAGTTTCGCGAGCGAGAACCCCAGACGATAGAGATTTCGCGCGTACGAAAAGCTATTCGACTTCAAAAGCGGGCTGGCCAGCTTGAATTGCGTGACTGCAGCGGCGTATTTGTTGTTGATCGCGTTGACCTGGCCGAGCGACGTGTAGGCGACCCCCTTTTGTATTCCCACCTGCTGCTGCCAATCCGCATCGGAGATGTTTGCCGGCTTTTCCGCTTTTGCGAGCAAATCCAGCGCCTTCTGCGCATCCGCGGTCGCCTGATCCAATTGCTGACCGTTATCGCTCCAGTAGTCGGCAAGCATCAGGAGAATGGCAACGTCGTTGGGGTCCGTCTTGAGTATCGACTGCGCGGTTTCGAGCATTTTTGGTTTGTTCTGCGCCTGCTCGTACGCGATGGCGGTTTGCTCGCGGATGGCCGGAGTGTACGAGGAATCGGGAAATGCTGCCGCATATGTCTCGAAATTCGCCGCGCGAGCCGCTGGGTCTCTTACTTTGTACCCGGCCGTAACGAGAGTGTACTCGACGTAGCTGACTTCGGCGTCCGCCTGCTTGACCGCGCCCTTTTTCTGGGCTTCCCACTCTTGGGCGGACGTGCCGGCGGGAGCAGGCGAAGACTGATACTCTTGGAGTATGGAACCGACTCTTTCGCCGTATTTGAATAAGGCGGCTGTGTCGCCCTGCTCTTCAGCCGCGCGGACCATATTTGTCGCGACAGAAAGCGCCATCGGATCGAGAGTCAGCGCCTTCTCCCCGTATTCGTACACCTTCGCGTAATCCTTTTGCGCCAGGTATGTCTGGACGTAGAGCTCGTTGCCGAGCAGTTCGTAGTCTCCTTTCCCGTAGTCAGCCATGAACTTATCGAGCAACGCCACTTTGTCGGGCCCGTCCGGCGCCGCGTAAATTGCGGAGAGGGCCTTATCTTCCGGACTGCCCGCGGCTACAGAGACGGTCTTGCCGATTTGCGCAGCGGCCGAT
>Ga0335072_10013695_pt1 | contig 11545 bp, 9 predicted proteins | sample Lox_Sample_21_FD_206725 | JGI IMG/M metagenome (GOLD analysis project Ga0335072, IMG submission 206725) | Soil microbial communities from Loxahatchee National Wildlife Refuge, Florida, United States - Lox_Sample_2.1 | ecosystem: Environmental > Terrestrial > Soil > Wetlands | place: USA: Florida...
CTGCTGGGCGAGGAGCTGCGGACGCCCATGGTCGTCGTGGGCCATGACTTTCGCTTCGGCCGTAACGGCGAGGCGACGGCGGCGATGCTCTCCCGGGAGGGCGAGCGGCTGGGGTTTCAGGTGGATGTCGTCCCGCCGGTGACCGTGGACGGAGAGCGCGTGAGCAGCAGCGGCGTGCGCGATGCGCTCGCCAGAGCGGATTTCGAGCAGGTCCGCCGCTGGCTCGGCCGGCCGTACTCCATGACCGGCCGGGTGGTGGAAGGCAACCGCCTGGGGCGCACCCTGGGTTTCCCGACGGCGAACCTCCAGATAGAGCGGAGGCGGCCGCCGGTGCAGGGCATTTTCGCCGTCCGGGTGCATGGCGCCGCGGACAGCGCGCTGCCTGGCGTAGCGAGCCTGGGGACGCGTCCGACAGTGGACGGCGAGCACACGCTCCTCGAGGCGCATGTGTTCGATTTTTCGGGCGATCTCTATGGCCGCGAGATCCAGGTGGAGTTCGTGGCGAAGCTGCGCGACGAGGAGCGCTTCCCGTCCCTCGACGCGCTGGTGGTTCAGATGAACGAGGACGCGGCGCAGGCGCGGCAGATACTGACTCGACAGACTTTGAATGGCTGACAACTTCGAATGACCGACTACAAGAGCACGATCAACCTGCCGGAGACCGCTTTCCCGATGAAGGCGGACCTCTCCCGGCGCGAGCCGGCGATGGTCGCCGGCTGGGAAGAGCGCGACATCTACGGCAAACAACGCCGGGCCGCGGGCGGCCGCCCGCGGTTCGTGCTGCACGATGGGCCGCCTTACGCCAACGGCGCCATCCACATCGGTCACGCCGTCAACAAGATTCTGAAGGACATCATCGTCAAGTCGCGCTCGTTGGACGGGTTCGATGCGCCATACATCCCCGGCTGGGACTGCCACGGGCTGCCGATCGAGCAGCAGGTGGAGAAGAAGCACGGCCGCCCGGGGCAAAAGCTCGATGCGGCGGCCTTCAGGGCCGCCTGCCGCGCTTTCGCGCAGGAGCAGGTGAATCAGCAGCGCCTGGACTTCAAGCGTCTGGGAGTGCTCGGGGACTGGAATCATCCCTATCTCACGATGGCGCCGCGATACGAGGCACAACAGCTGCGCGCCTTCGGCCGCGTCATCGAGAACGGCCATCTCTACAAGGGCGTGAAGCCGGTGCACTGGTGTCTCGACTGCCGCTCGGCGCTCGCCGAGGCGGAAGTCGAGTACGAGGAGAGGACCTCTCCCGCAGTTGATGTTGCGTTCCGCGTCGCCGACTCCCGTGACCTCGAGCGCCGCATGGGCCTGCCGCCCGGCCGACTCGACGACGCGCCGGCCGATCTCGTCATCTGGACAACCACCCCGTGGACCCTGCCGGCGAACCAGGCCGTCGCCCTGCGCGATGAGTTCCGCTACGTGTTGGTGGACGCGGAGCGCACGGGCGCGAGATCGCGGCTCATCCTCGCCGCGGACCTGCTCGACTCATGCCTGAAGCGCTTCGGGATGACGCGGCTCGACGTGTTGGCGGAGGCGGCGGGCCGCGATCTCGAGGGGCTGAAGCTGCAGCATCCGTTCGAGAACCGGCAGGTGCCGGTCATCCTGGGCGAGCACGTGACCCTCGACGCCGGCACCGGCGCAGTCCATACCGCCCCGGGACACGGTCACGAGGACTTCGCTGTCGGCCAGCGCTATGGCCTGCCCGTCGTCAATCCGGTAGGCAATGACGGCCGCTTCCTGCCCGACACACCGCTCGTTGCGGGACTGAAGGTCGACGAGGCCAATGGCGTCCTCATCGATGCGTTGCGGGAGCGTGGCCGGCTGGTGCATCACCAGCCGTTCGTCCACAGCTACCCGCATTGCTGGCGCCACAAAACACCGGTCATCTTCCGCGCCACGCCGCAGTGGTTCATCAGCATGGAACGCAAGGGGCTGCGCCAGCATGCCTTGCGCGACATCAGGAAGGTGCAGTGGACGCCCGACTGGGGTGAGCAGCGCATCACCGGCATGATCGAGAACCGGCCTGACTGGTGCATCTCTCGCCAGCGCACCTGGGGCGTGCCCATTCCGCTCTTCGTTCACGCGCAAACGGGCGAGCTGCACCCGCGTACACAACAGCTCATCGGGCAGGTGGCCGAGCGCGTCGAGCGTGACGGCATCGAGGCCTGGTTCTCCCTCGATCCGGCGGAGCTGCTCGGCGCCGAGGCCGACAGGTATGAGAAGGTCAGGGACGTCATGGATGTCTGGGCCGACTCCGGCCTGTCGTTCGAATGTGTCGGGGCGGAACGGCCCGAGATCACCGCGCCCGTGGATCTTTACCTCGAAGGCTCGGATCAGCATCGCGGCTGGTTCCACAGCTCGCTCCTCATGTCAGAAGCGCTCTACGAGCGCGCGCCGTATCGCGGCGTCCTGACCCATGGATTCACGGTCGACGAGAAGGGCCGCAAGCAGTCGAAGTCGCTCGGCAACGTCGTCGCGCCGCAGAAGGTCATGAGCACCCTGGGGGCGGATGTGCTGCGCCTCTGGGTCTCCGCCACCGATTACGCCAATGAGATGAGCGTGTCGGATGAGATCCTGAAGCGCATGGCGGATTCCTACCGCCGCATCCGCAACACGGTGCGTTACCTCCTGGGCAACCTGCATGGGTTCGACCCGAAGCGTGACGCGGTGGCGCCCGGCGAGCTGCTGGCGCTCGACCGCTGGGCACTGGCGCGCACCAGCGCGCTGCAGGCGGAGATCATCGAGGCTTACCGGCGTTACGCCTTCCATCTGATCTACCAGAAGGTGCACAACTTCTGCAGCGTCGACCTGGGCGGCTTCTATCTCGACGTGCTCAAGGACCGCATGTACACCACGCCGACGGCGGGTCTGGCGCGCCGTTCCGCACAGACGGTGATGCATCACATCGCGGAGTGCATGGTGCGCTGGCTGGCGCCGATTCTCTCCTTCACCGCAGAGGAGATCTGGGGGTTCCTGCCGGGGGAGCGCTCGGAGTCGGTGTTTCTCGAGACCTGGCATCAGGCTCCCGAGGTTGCCGCCGGCGATATCGAATGGCCGGCCTTGCTGCAGCTGCGCAGCGACGTCACGCGCGAGCTGGAGAAGCTGCGCGACGCCGGCTCCATCGGTGCGCCGCTCGACGCCGAGGTCGATGTCTACTGCGCGCCGGATGAGTACGCGCGCTTCAACGCCCTGGGAGATGAGCTGCGCTTCTTCTTCATCACCTCCCATGCCCGCGTTCATCGGCTCGAGGGTGCGCCGCCGGCTGATGCGGCTCCCGCCGCCAACACCGGGCGCAGCGGAGTCTGGATTGCCGTGAAACCCACTTCGGACCCGAAATGCGTCCGCTGCTGGCAGCGCCGCCCGGACGTCGGGTCGAACCCGAAGCATCCCGAGATCTGCGGCCGCTGCGTGACCAACGTCGACGGTCCGGGCGAAGTGCGCCGATTCGTATGAGCATCGGCATTTCGCGTCCGAGCGAGGATGGCGTGGCCGTGCGGCCCCTGAGCGGCCTGCCCTGGCTGCCGGTCACGATCCTGGTGATCATCCTCGATCAGCTCGTAAAGCTCTGGATCGTCGGCCACCTGCCCCTTTACGGCACGGTGCGCGTCCTGCCGGTGCTCGACATCACGTTGACGTACAATAGGGGCGCGGCCTTCAGCTTCCTCGCAGGGGCCTCAGGCTGGCAGAAATGGCTGTTCGCCGGCCTTGCAGTGATCGTGGCTGCCGGCATAGTGGCCTGGCTCAGGCGTCTCGACGGACGCACTCAGCGGCTGCTGTGTCTCAGCCTGACGTTGATCATGGGCGGTGCGCTCGGAAATCTCATCGACCGGTTGCGCATCGGGCACGTGGTCGATTTCATCATCGCTCACTGGCACGGCGTGTTTTTCCCGTGGGCGTTCAACATCGCGGATTCGGCCATCACCGTCGGCGCGACTTTGTTGGTTGTCGATGCCTGGCTGCAGTCCCGCCGCCCGAAGAAGGAGAGAGTCTGATGCAGGTGCTTCTCGCCAACCCTCGCGGCTTTTGCGCCGGCGTGGACCGCGCCATCGATATCGTGGAGCGCGCGATCGCGCTCTTCGGCGCCCCGATCTACGTGCGTCACGAGGTGGTTCACAACCGTCACGTCGTCGACAGGCTCCGTGAGCTCGGCGCTGTATTCGTCGAAGAGCTGCGGGAGGTGCCTTCCGGCGCCACTGTCATCTTCTCCGCTCATGGGGTCTCGCATGCCGTGGAGGACGAAGCGAAGGACCGCGGCCTCACCGTGTTCGATGCCACCTGCCCGCTGGTCACCAAGGTCCACATGGAGGTGCAGCGCTACGCGCGTGAGGGGCGTGAGGTGATTCTCATCGGCCACGCCGGCCATCCCGAGGTCGAAGGCACGATGGGACGATTCGACACGTCCTACGGTGGCCGCATGTACCTGGTCGGCAGCGAGGACGATGTGCGCACGCTGGAAGTTCGCGATCCGGCCAATCTCGCGTTCGTGACCCAGACCACGCTCTCCGTCGATGACACCACGGAGATCGTGGCCGCCTTGCGCCGGCGCTTCCCGCTGCTCGCGACACCACGCAAGGAGGACATCTGCTACGCCACTCAGAACAGGCAGGACGCCGTGAAGAAGCTGCTGGCGGAGTGCGACCTTCTGGTGGTCGTAGGCTCGAAGTCGAGCTCGAATTCCAACCGCCTGCGGGAGCTTGCCGATCGCGCGGGCATTCCGGGTTATCTCGTCGACGGCCCGGCGGACCTCAGGCGCGAATGGTTCGAGGGCAAGAGCTCCATCGGCGTCACCGCCGGGGCATCGGCGCCGGAGATCCTCGTCCAGCGCGTACTGGAGCAGCTCCGCGACTGGGGTGCGCAGGTGCCGCGTGAGGTCGCGGGGCGCGAGGAGCGCGTCACCTTCGGGCTGCCCCGGGAGCTGCGCCGTGCGGGGGGCGCCGAGGAAGAGGCGAAGTCAGCGACCTGATCCGCGGCCCTGATAGAGAGATTTCTTCAGCTTCCAGCGCTTGTGCGACCAGGGCCAGTCGGGCGGCGCATCGCGGATCTGCTGCTCGACCATGCGCACGTAGCGCTCGGTCAGCTCGCCAGGCTTCAATGACTCCCCGCGCGTCGAGAGCTGCGTGAATCGCATCTCGTAGAAGCCGCGCGCGGTACGCTTCAGCCCGATGAAGAACACGGGGAAGCGCGTGACGCGCGCGATTTCCTCCGGCCCCATGTAGAAAGCGGTGTCGCGGTTGAGAAACCGTGTCCAGTGCTTGTGCTCACTGGTCGTCGGCTCCTGGTCGGCCACCATGGCGATGGCGCGCACCCCCTTGCCGCGCCTGATGATGTCGGCGAGCAGCTCCTTGGCCGGCACCAGGCGGCTGCCGAAGCGGCTGCGCACCTTCTTCATCTCGCGCTCCGCCCAACTGTCCACCAGAGGCTTGTAGGCGGCATCGAGGGGGTAGCCCAGCTCGAGCGACAGCGCGAGGAGCATCCACTCCCAGTTGCACTGGTGCGCCGCGGCGAGCAGCACGGACTGACCTTGCGCGAGAAGCGCCTGGGCCTGCTCCATGCCGACGATGCGCACCCGGCGGCGGATCTCCTCGGCGGGGAGAGTCGCGGACTTGATGACCTCCACGAGCACATCGGCGAAACCGCCGTAATAGCGGCGGCGGATGTCGGTCATCACGGCCGCGTCGAGCTCCGGGAAGCACAGCGACAGGTTCGTGCGAACCACTTCGTCGCGGTGGGGAAAGAACCGGAAGGCGAGCCAGCCGATGAAGCTGGAGAGCCCATAAAGAGCCGCAAACGGCAGCCGCGACAGCAGCCGCACCCACCACGCGGAGCGGGGCAAGGGTGTGGCGGTGCCGGGGCTGGGGCGTAACATGGTGCGCGCAGGGTACCTATGGCAGGATGCGGCCGCCAGCCCGGCCAAAGCGCGTGGAGGCCCCGATGTCCGTTGCGCAGTACTTCAGCCCCGATTATGCCTCGGCCCGCGAGCGCTTCCGTTCCGCGGCGGAGCGGGCGGCAGCGACGATGGTGAGCCATGCGCTGCCCGATCATCGCGGTCCGGCCGGAGAGACGCTGAGCCTCGACGTGGCGAGGTTCGGCGCCGCGGACGCACAGAGCGCGTTGCTCCTCATCGCCGGTACTCACGGAGTCGAGGGCCTGGCGGGCTCGGGTTGTCTGGTCGGGCTGCTGGAGGATCGTCTGCACGAGGCGCTGCCGGCAGCCGGTTGCCTGATGATGCTCCACGCCATCAATCCCCACGGCTTCGCCTGGCTGCGGCGCGTCACCGAGGATGGCGTCGACCTCAATCGCAACTTCGTCGATTTCTCGAAGCCGCTGCCGTCGTCACAGGGCTATGAGGAGTTGCACGATTGCCTGGTGCCGAAGGCGTGGCAAGGTGAGGTCCGGCAGGCGGCGGATGCGGCGCTGGGGGCGCATGTGCAGAAGAACGGCATGGCGGCCCTGCAGGCCGCTGTCAGCAGTGGTCAGTACACACGCCCCGGCGGCCTCTTCTATGGCGGAGTGCGCCCGACATGGTCAGCGCAGATGTTGCTGCGGACGCTTCGCGAGGTGTTGCCGCCCACAGTGCGCAGACTCGCTGTGCTCGACCTGCATACGGGGTTGGGGCCGCCGGCTTATGGTGAGTTGATACTCGACGCCGCGGATCCGAGGGCGCGCGAGCGTGCGCTGCGCTGGTATGGACCCGACGTGCGGGACCTGTCAGCGGGCGAGTCCGTGTCCGCGCGGCTGACGGGAACCATGGCGCGCGGCATCGAGCGGGCGCGGCCGGAGCTGGAGCTGACTTTCATCGGGCTGGAGTTCGGCACCCGGCCGGTCATGGAGGTGCTGACGGCGCTGCGCGCCGATCACTGGCTGCACAGCCATGGCGGCGGCGATGCCGCAGCGGCAATCGGGATCCGCAGGCAGATGCGGGAGGCCTTCTACACCGACACCGCGCCCTGGCAGGCGGCGGTGTACGGGCGCACCGCGGATCTCGCCTTCAGAGCCCTTCGCGGGCTGGCAGGCTAGCGCCGGTGAACGCCGAGCCGACTCCGCCCGTGTTGTCGACGCGAGCCTGGCTCGCCCGTCGCGCCCTGTTCGCCTTCATTCTCACCTTCATCGCCGCCCGCATCCTGGTGCTCCTCATCATGGCGCGCCGCATTCCCAACATGTATTTCTTCCTGCGCGGCACCCACGTCCATCATCTCAACTACGGCATTTTCCTGCTCACGGCCGTGGCGGCATATCTGCTTCTGAGCGGTCGCGCGGGGAAGGCCCTCGGCGGCGCCGCGCTCGCCTACGGAGTCGCCCTGGCGCTGACCTTCGATGAGTTCGGCATGTGGCTGCATCTCGGCGGCAGCTACTGGCAGCGCGCCAGCATCGATGCGATCGTGATCGTCGCCGCGCTCCTCGGCCTGATCGCCTTTGCGTCCAATATCCGCCGGTTCGAGTCCCGCCACATCAGGGCCTCGATCGCCCTGCTGCTGGCGCTGATCGCCTTCGGGGTCGTGCTGTACGAAGGATCCGTGAAGATCGGCCGCGTCGAGGGCCCGAGGCTGGAAGCGCTCGAAGCCGCGTCGTCTCCCTGACGTTTGCGACCGAAGAAGAGATAGTAGGGCGCCGCCAACCCGGGCAGATAGGGAACCCTGCCGCGCGCCTCGAGGATCCGACAGTCCGGCATCGCGGCCGCGAGCTCCGCCATGTGGGCGGGATCGAGCTTGACGCCGTCGTGACCGAACCACCGCCGCCACAGCCAGCGCTCCCATGCCGGATGACGCACACGGCCGCTGACGGGCCCCGCCGAGGAGACGTAGAAGTCCACCACGCCCAACGTTCCGCCCGGGCGGATCATTGCCACGGCGTTGGCGACGGTGGCGCGCCAGTCGTCGACCATGGTGAGCGCGTAGGAGAGATAGACGCAGTCCACCTGCTGCGGAGGCTGATAGCGCGTGATGTCCGCTTCGACGACCTCCACGTTGGAGAATCGGGAGGCGCGCGCCCGTGCCTGCTCGAGGAGCGCCGGGCAGAGATCGACCAATGTGAGGCGGCGCAGTGCCGCGAGCCGTCCGCCGAAACGCTCCATGTTCTCGCCGGTGCCGCAGCCGAGCTCGACCACGACATCGCCGTCTGCCGCCGGCAGGCGCTGTATCAGCTCTTCGCGGCCGTGGAGCAGTCGCTTGCGGAACGCGTCGTAGCGGCCGGCCTGAGGGGCGTAGAAAGCCTGCAGCCGCTCCGCGGCGCTGCCGGTACGCGGCAAGCCGCGCACCATTCGCCAGAGGACTCGCGAATCGGCGAGCAGCTCAGGCGGCGACATCGCAGATATGGAAGCCGGCGTACGTGTGGACGCGGTCCTCGCGCGAGAGCTCCTGGGCGATCTGCTCGTGGAAGGCGAGTCGGTCCATCAGACTCACGCCGCCGATCCGGACCGCCTCGAGATAGCGCGGCCGGCGATGAGCGCTGCGGAAGATCAGCCGCGCAGCCGGCGTCGCATGACGGAAGATCTCATGCCATTCCTCGGCCAACGCCTCGGGGGCATGGCTCGCCATCCAGTCCATGTGATCGAGCAGGATGAACTTGGAGATCGGCTCGGGCGCGCCGCGCAGGAACTCCGTGACCGTCGTCGTATGCGGCTCGATGCAGTCCGCCAGGCCCGCCTTGAGTCGCGCGAAGTTGTCCGGCTTGAGGTACTCCGGGCAGCACGAGCGCGTGTACCGGCCGTTGAGATATACCCGCCAGAAGTAATTCGTCGCCAGGGGCAGCTGGCAGAGCACGTACTCCACGGAGTCGCGCACATAAGCCGCCACGCCGCCGGCGTGCTCCGCCTCGATCTCGCGGCGCTGCGGGCGGGGCACTCCGAGCAGACTGAGCGTGAGCTGCCGCGAGAGCGCCCAGCGCATGCCCGCGCCCCACATGAGCGGCGCCACGTTCCGCGCGTAGATCTCGCGCTGCTCGTCGAGGGAGCCGGCACCGAAGAGCGCTCGAATGCAGGAAGCGAGGTACGGACGTATCGTGAGATAGGCCTTGAACCCGCATGCCACCAGCCCCGAGAGGCCGTGGAAATAGAAGCTGCCGCGCTGGCTCGCGAACCAGGGGTGGTTGCGGTCCCAGTATTCCCGCGCGAACGGCGACAGCTGCTCGCGCAGCCTGCGCTGGTAGAGTGCCCCGACATCCGGGTGGAGGCCCTCGCCGAACAGGCGGAAGAAATCGTCGAAGTCCAGGGCGCGAACACCCGCGAGCTTCAGCTCGAGGAGCGCGTTCTGACGGGGGTTGGCATCGACGGCATGAATCCGTCGCGGGCCGAGGAGGGCATAGTCGAGCGCATTGCAGCCCGCGCTGGTGATGACGAGCACCACATCTTCGCGCGTGAGGCCGAGTGCCTGGCGGTCGACCGCGGGGTCTTCCCAGCAGGTGTTGTAGACGAGGGATCGGGAGTAAAGAGTGCGGAACAGCCGCTCGTCCACCCGCTCGCTCAGTTTCATCAAATGCCGCAATGCCGTTCCGCAGCAAATAGGTTGCCGACAGAAGTTACAGGCTCAACATGACGGCCCTGTGACCGGAGTGTGATCGTCCGGTGACAGGCGCAGCGGCAGCGGTACCGGCCTATTGTACCGACAGGTCGTCGTCCACCACCGACACGGAGATGCCCGGCGGCGGGATCGGCTGCAGATAGACCTGGGCGTGCGGGTAGTCGAGCACCATCGCCTGAACGACTCCGAGCGCGTTCATCCCGATGATCAGGGCCGGCTGTGAATCGAGATGCCAGGTCTTGAAGATGGGGATGTCCGAGTAGACGACCCTGAGGCCCAGGATCGAGGCCGGCCCGAGAGAGATCGTCGGCGAGGCCGCGACGCCGCCGTTGGAGATCTGCCTGGTGACACCGTAGATCTGGGCGCTGGCGGCCGTTGCCGCCGCCTCGCGCAGCAGAGCTTTGCGCAGCGCAGCGTTACCGAGCGTCTCCGTCGCCCCGGTGTCGATGACTGCCGCGACCGGGATGTCGCCGACGCGCGCCGGAATGATGAGCAGCCCGCCCGGCGAGCGCTGGGCATGGATGTCGAGATAGCTCGTCGGCAAGGTCCGGCTCGATTGGTTGACGGCCACCTTGTTGTTGTGGAAATCGACCAGGACCCGGACCGCTCCGAAACCCGCCATCCCCAGGATGCCGTCGAGCCCGCTCATCACGGGACTGCGGCTGACGGGCATGGGGACATGGTGTTTGACGATGGTGCCGATGCTCAGGCTGTCGATGGTCACCCATGGTAGCTGCTCGGTCCCGGTCGTGCCCTCGACCTGTTCGTCGCGAAGCTGGTATGGGACGAGCCCGAGTTGGCTCACCAGGGCGGCGGAGACGAGCGAGCCGTCGGCGCCGGTGTCGACCAGGAAGCGAAATGGTCCTTTGCCGTCGATCATGACGGGAACGACGATGCGGCCCACGCGGTCCAACCTGGTAGGGGACGCGAACAACAGGTCGGAGGGGTCCGGCCTGGCGGCCAAGAGCAGGGTGTTTGTCGCCAACGCAACGGCGGGCAACAGCACCAGTACGCATACGACCCGAAACATGGTCTTCATACACGCACCCGAAGTGAGGCGCAGAGGCCTCGTCTATGTGATAGCGTACTCCCGTGGCTGGCACCTTAAAGTGCCAGATTTAGTGCATTTGATGGTGCCAGAATGCTGCTAGCGAAATTTCCGCTCGATGGCCGCGGTGCTCTGTACGAGCAGCTGGCGCGCGTGCTGAAACGCGCGATCGTGGAGGGCCATTTCCACCCCGGGGAGCGCCTGCCGGCCACGCGCGCCCTGGCGCAGATGCTCAACCTTTCCCGCAATACCGTCCTCACCGCCTACGAGATCCTGAGGGCCGAACAGCTCACCGTTTCCAACGAGAGGTCCGGCACCCGGGTAGCCGAGATCTCGCTGCCGCCCGGCTTCACCTCGCCGCCGGTGGCCGCGCCGCCGCAATCGCGCTATGCGGCGCGGCTGCGGAAGCTGGGAACGCAATCGCTGGGTCGGATAAGAGAGGACCTGCGCTACAACCTCCACGCCGCCCCGCCCTTCGGCGGCGACATGATGCGCTCCTGGAGCCGCAAGCTCGCGGCCGCTTCCCGTGTTGCCGGGGCACACTACCCCGACTCACAGGGGTTCCAGCCGCTGCGCATCGCCATTGCCGACTACCTCGCGCGGCGGCGCGGCGTGGTTTGCGCGGAGAGTGATGTCCTGATCGTCGGGGGAACCCAACAGGCCGTCACGATTGCAGCGCGTGCGGTGCTCGACGAAGGCGACACGGTCGCAATCGAGGACCCGCACTACCTGTACCTGATGCAGGCATTGACCTCCCACGGCGCGCGCGTCGTCAGTATTCGCACGGATGAGAATGGGATGGTGACTTCGGAGCTTGCCCGGCACAAGCCACGCCTGATCTGCGTGTCACCGTCGGATCAGTTTCCATCAGGAGTGGTCATGAGTCTCGACCGCCGGGTGGAGCTGCTCGACATCGCTTCCCGTCAGGGCAGCTGGATTTTCGAGGACGACTACAACAGCGAGTTTCATTTTCGCGAGCGCCCGA
>Ga0335072_10013696_pt1 | contig 11545 bp, 7 predicted proteins | sample Lox_Sample_21_FD_206725 | JGI IMG/M metagenome (GOLD analysis project Ga0335072, IMG submission 206725) | Soil microbial communities from Loxahatchee National Wildlife Refuge, Florida, United States - Lox_Sample_2.1 | ecosystem: Environmental > Terrestrial > Soil > Wetlands | place: USA: Florida...
TCAGCCAGCGGCGCGTGGGCCAGCGACGTGTCCGGCGATTACGACGATCCGACGAAATGGGTCGGCGGCGCGGTGCCTGGCGCGAACGCCACGGCGATCATCGATTTCACCGACCAGCCGCAGGTCGTCCACGACAGCGGCAGCGATGCCGTCGCAAGCCTGCGCAACATCGCCGGCGACTTCGTGATGGCGGGCGGCGTTCTGACCACGTCCGCGATTGAGAACGACTCCGCGATGAGCTGGAGCGGTGGCGCGCTGGTGCTGAACACCGGTACCGGGAGTGTGGGCACGGTGGTGAACACCGCGGGCGCCACGCTCAGCATCGCCGCGCTTGGCCAGAGCCTGATGCCAAACGGCACCGGCGCAGGCTCGTTGACCAATGCGGGCACCATCTCCGTCGCCGGCGGCACCGGCCTGGCGTGGATCGGCGTGCCGCTCACTGCCAACACGGGCGAGGTCAGTGTCACGCAAGGTGCGCTTGTGTTCGGCGCCGGCGGCAGTTCGAGCGGCTACGACCTGTCGGGCGGCATCGGCGGTACGTTGACGTTCGCGGGCGGCACGTTCAGCGTCACCGGCGGCGAGTATGCCGTTGACAACACCTCGATCTACGGCGGCGAGACGAACAATAGCGGCACATTCACCGCTACGCTCGACCTGTCCGCGGCATCGAGCATCTTCTTCGTCAATTCGCTCGATCTGCTGTCCGGCGGCACGCTTGATCTGGGTGCGCAGAACGCCACGGCGCAGAACGGGTTCGTGCTGGATCCGCCCGACGACAGCGGCGGTGGCGTCGTCACCGAGGGTGAGATCAACAACGCCTTCACGGTTTCGCCGGCCGTGCTGTCGGGATCGGGCACCCTCACCGTGTTCGGCGGCGGCAACCTGATCGGCGGCACCGAAAGCGGCGGCGGCCTGACGCGCCTGGTCGGCACCAGCACGATCGGTGCCAGCACCGAGGTGGATGGCGGCCGCACGGTGGAGAACGACGGGTGGATGAACTGGTCGTCCGGCAACATCATCCTTGGCGCCGGTGACGCCGGCGCCGTGGTCCAGGCCGGCACGTTGACCAACATCGCCAACGCCACATTCTATGTCACCGCCGATGCCGACATCGCGAATCAAGGCACCGGCGTGAGCGTCTTCAACAATGCCGGCGTCACCGCGGTGTTCGCCAACGCGGGCGTCACCGACATCGACGCGCAACTGAACAGTACCGGCGCGTTGCAGGTGCAGAGCGGCACCCTGAGCCTGAACGGCGGTGGCACCATCGCCCTCGCCAACAATCTGTTCGTGGCGCCGAATGCCGTGCTGGCGTTCGGCGTGCCGACCTCCGGTGGCATCGGCGCCACGGTGACGATCGCCGCCGGCCAGTATGCCGTCGGCATTACCGCGATCACCGGCGGCACGCTGGATGTCGCACCCGCCAGCGGCGCGTTCTTCGTCTCGCAGCTCAGTATCACATCCGGTGCGGTGCAGTTCGGGTCGTTGAGCAATGCGGCGGTTGATGGCGCGCTGGTGCAAAGCGCCGGTGCGCTGACCGGCAGCGCATTGCTGCCGGTGTATGGCGGTGCGGCGCTGACTGGCGGGGTGGAAAGCGGCGGCGGCACCACGCAGTTGTTCGGCACCAGCGTGATCGGCGGCGCGTTCGCGGTGGATGGCGGTCGCACCATTCAGAACAGTGGCTGGCTGAACTGGTCGTCGGGCAGCATCGTTCTGGGCCTGGGCGATGCGCTCGCGCCGATCCATGGCGGCACGCTGACCAACAGCGCGGGCGCGACGTTCTACATCACGTCGGACGGCGACATCGTGGACGGTACCGCGGGGGTGGTGAACAATGTCGGCGTGATGGCGGTGTTTGCCGGCGCCGGCGTCACCGACATCGATGCGACGCTGAACAGTACGGGCGGGCTGCAGGTGCAAAGCGGCACGCTGAGCCTGGATGGCGGCGGCACCATCACCGCGGGCAGCAATCTGTTCGTGGGTTCCAACTCGGTGCTGCAATTCGGCACGGTGGCGTCGGGCCACGGCGGTGCGTTCAGCTTCACCGGCGGCGCCTATATCGTCACCAACACGGCGATGCAGGCCGGCACGGTGGACCTGTCCGGCGTTGCCGGCGTTTCGTTCGGCTCGTCGCTGAGCCTGTCGGGCGGCACGCTGCTGCTGGGCAGCAATGGCGCCAGCACCGAGAACTTCACGCAGAGCGGCGGTGAACTGTCGGGCGGCGGCTATTTCTATATCAGCAATCCGGCCGTGCTGAGCGGCGGTCTGGAGACCGGCGCCGGCCGCACCGTGCTGCAGGACGGCGGTTCGTTGAGCGGGTCGGTGTCGTTCGACGGCGGCTATTCGGTGGCCAACGACGGCGTGCTGACCTGGTCTGGCGGATCGCTGACGCTGGGCGGTGGCGATCCGGCGGCGTCCACCCATGCGGCGACGGTGTTCAACGTCGGCGGGGCGGTGTTCGACATCGCCGGCAACGGCACGATCTACGGCGCCGGTACCGGGACATTCACCAACCTTGGCGTCATCGACAAGTTCGGCGGCCTGGGGACAACCGCCGTCTATGCCACGTTCTTCAACTACGGCACGGTGGATGTGTCGTCGGGCACGCTGGCGTTGGAGACCGGGGCGACCGGCTCCGGCAGTTTCGAACTGGACGGCGGCGGCCGGATCGATTTCGCCGCGGCCGTTAGCGGCGGCGCAACGATGAGCTTCCTGCATCCGGGCGGCACGTTGCAGGCCGACACCACCGGCACGTTCGGCGCGACGATCTCCGGCTTCGCGGCGGGCGACACCATCGACGTGACGAGCGTGCTGAACAGCCTGACGCCGACTTACAATTTCAACAATGGCACGCTGACGGTCGGCGACGGGATACACAGCGCGGCGTTCGCGATGACGGGAGGCTACAGCAACGGCAGCTTCTCACTCGCGAGCGATGGGCACGGCGGGACGTACGTGCTGCACACCTAGCAGGGCAGTACGGGGATGTCGGCGGCGGCCCGGCGGCTGTCCGGGCCGCCGACGTGCTCGGTCAGGAACGGCGACAGTACGCGGGTCTCGATGTAGTGGGCGGCGTCGTAGGTCCTCCGCACCGCACACATATCCCTGGCGATTCTGAATTCGGGCAACTCGATCGCGTCGGCTTCCGCGTGCGTGATGCCGTAGGCGAACAGCCGCAGATCGACATGCGAGAAGAACGAGTCCTGCTTGACGAAGTCCAGCAGGTTGCGGGCGCCCGCCGGAGTCAACAGGTAGCCGTAGCTGCCGATCGAACCGTGCGTCATGGCATGGGCCAGAGCAGGAGGCAGAGGCAGAAACGACGGCACGCCGCCGCCCGGCTGGTAACATGTGCGGTCGTTGCAGAACACCAGGTCGATGCCGTTGGGAACGCGGAGACCGTTCAGGATATCGAGATTATAGAGGCGCACGTCGTCTTCGATGCACAGGCTGAACGGGTCCTCTGATTCAGCAATGATTTCCCACGCATGCGCGTGGCCGAGAAAGCACCCGAGCGTTCCCTTGTGATTGACCGACCATTCGTTCCGGGTCAGCGGATAGCACGCCGCGCTGGGCAGCGTGGTGCCGTCCACCCCCGGTACCCGGATCAGGTTCAGGAAGTCGTAGCCGGCAACCTGGTCCCGGATGTTCTGCAACTTCGCAACGTCCGCTTCCAGGTTCACGACGTAAACTGGAATCATCGCGGCATCCCTTTGGATCGTGCGGCCTGGGACATGATGCGGCGGGCTTTGCCTGGCATTGTCTCTCGCGCAATGTCTCTACATTGCCGGAATGGGACCAGTCAAACATCCGCCCGGCGCCTATCCGCCCGGCGCCAGCGGCGGTTGCCGGCCGAGCGACGCGCGCAGGCGGCGGCGCGTGCGGGAAACCGGCACGCAGGCCGGCAGTCGGGAAACCGGCCCATCGATGCCGTCAGTGCTGATAAACGATTGTCAAACCATTCTTATAGGACGGCACATCCTGCTCCAGGAACGCGACATCCATGATATTCATGCCCGGAACGAAGATCGAGTAGTCCCAATAGTCGCAGTACTCCTCGAACGCCACCCGAAGGTTGGCCGCCGCGCCGTATTCGCGCAGCTCCTGCATGGTGTATTCGCGGATATGCACGCGATAGCTGCGCCAGTCGTGCTCCAGGCGCTGGAACGGGTTTTCCCCCATCATCATCCGCAGGCGATTGGTCAGCGATACCGCGTTTGGCGTGCCGACCAGGATGACGCCATGCGGCCGCTTCAGCATCCGGGCGAGAAACGACAGGACCGCGTCCGGCGGCACCAGCATGTGCTCCACGACTTCGCAGATGGTGATGATGTCGAATGTCCCCGGCTCGAACGGCGGGGGCTGGGATATGCAGTCGTTGAAATCCATGGTCGCGTGCAGATGCACCATCTCCGGGGGCATCAGCTTGGGAAACGGATAGCCGAGCGTCGACATGATGGGTCGTGGCGTGATCGACTCCGCCATGCAGCGCGTCAGGAAATGTGGGCCGACGTCCAGGATATGGCTCGGCTCGCTGCGCATGCTGCAATAGCGCTGAACGACGTCGATCACGTGCGCGATACGCCTGGCCTGGGGCGGCAGGTAGCCTGCCTCCTCCGGCGTCAGGTCGAACGGCGCGAACAGTGCGAGTACATCCTCGGCCGTCATTGCGACTCCCCGCTTTTTGCCGAAACGATCGGCGATGTCTCGCGGCGGGCCAGAATCGCCGATGCCTGCTGGAATTGTATGATGCACGAAACGGGGCGGCGCCGCAAAGTGGCGCGGTTCGCCCGGCCGGCGCGCGTCACCGCGCGTTCGCCGGGGCCTCGCGCGGCCACAGCGCGGCCCGCCAGCGCAGGCCGATCGCCACGGTCAGCACCGCGCCGGCCGTGGCCTGCAGCGAGATCGCCGCGGCGAACCCCACGCGGTCGATCAGCAGGCCAGCCAGCATCAGTCCCAGCGGCAGGCCGTAGATCGCCATCATCCGCAAGCCCATCACGCGGCCGCGGAACTGTTCGTCCGCGCCATAGAGCAGCAGCACCGACATCGGCACCAGGCTGAGGTTCTGCGCCAGGCCCGCGAGCAGCAGCGCGGCACGGCCATGCGCCGGGTCCGGCATGTGCACGAACACCAGCAGCATGGCGTACCAGGCCACGGCGAAGCCCAGCATCATGCGCGCCGGCCGGATGACCCGCCCGGCCAGGCTGACGATGATCGAGCCGAGCAAGGATCCCGTCGCGAAGCTCGCGACCAGGTAGCCCAGGCCGGTCTGGTCCACGAGATAGACGTTCTGCGCCACATACGGCAGCAGCCCGCTGGACAGCGGATAGGCGGTGAAATTCACCAGGAACGCCAGCAGCAGCGCCGCCAGCGAGGCCGGATCGGCCCACACATAGGCAACGCCCGCGCGCATGTCCCGCCAGAAGGCAAAGCCCGGCGGCGGCTGCGTGAAACGGCGCGGCGCGCCGGTCCCTAGGGTCATCAGGAAGCCGGCCAGGTAGACCAGCGCGATCCCGAGATAGGCCGGCCCCATGCCGAACACGGCGAACGCGGCGGATCCGCTCAGTGGCCCGGCGATCCGCGCCGCATCCGAGGTGATGCGCGAGGCGCCCATAGCGCCGACGAAACGGTCGGCCGGGATGGTCTCGGCAACCAGCGCGGCGCGCATCGCCAGGTCGGACGGCCGCACCAATCCTGCCACCGCGGCCAGCACGAGCACCGTCATCGGGCTGAGCCAGCCGGAGAACGTCAGCACCGCGATCGTGGCGGCGAGCGATGCATAGGCCGCGCGCATGGCGCACAGGATGGTGCGGTGCCCCAGGCGGTCGCCGCCCAGGCCGATCACCGGCGCGAGGAGCGTGCCGAAATATTGCAGGGAGGCGAACAGGGTCAGGAGGAAGACGGAGCCGGTGGCGCTGAGGATGTACCAGCCCAGGATGACGTTCTCCATCTCGCTGCCCCAGGAGGTGAGCAAGTCCGCCGGAAACTGGAAGCGAAAGCTGCGGACCTGGAAGGGCGCAAGCGGAGCGCTGCGCATGGTGGCTTGCGCAACAGACCGGCCGAATAACACGCTGGACGTTTCCTTTCCCCATTAACCTCTCCCGCACAGCGGGAGAGGTCAAGGCGCGCAGCGCCGAGGGTGAGGGCGATCGGGGCGGTAGAAAGCCTGGCAGTGTACCGGCCCGGTCACCCTCACCCTCGGTGCTGCGCACCTCGACCTCTCCCGCGCGCGCCGAACAGGCGCGCGCGGGAGAGGTTAAGTGGGGGCGAACACGATATCCTGCGCACCCTCCCACAGCACCTTCTTCCCTAACGCCGCCAGGTTCTCGGCGCCGCTCTCCACGGTCAGGAAGTGGTTGCCGGCGAGCACGCCCACTTTGCTGGCGAACTGGACCGAACCGTACGCAAGCAGGATCTCGGTCTCACTGATGCCGCCGGGGTAAAGCAAAATCTGGCCCGGGGCGGGATAGCTGGTGTGGTTCTCGTAGCCTAGCCCGAAACTGAAATCGCCGAGCGGAATCCAACAAGCCTCGCCGCTCCAGCGGACGTGGATGATGCGCTGCCGATACGGCAGCAGCGCGCGGAAGGCGGCGCAGGTCTGCGGCGCGGCGGCGTCCTCGAAACGGGCGGCGAAGTCGAAGCCGCCGGCGGCGATACGGATCGTTGCCATTCCGCTCATACCCGGCCCGGCGCGGCCGGCAGACCCCGGCCGGACCCGGCGCCGTGGCGTCCTGCCGGCCCTGCCGCCGCGCCTGCCATGCGCCCCCGCGCGTGCCGCCCCCGCGCCGTCACTCGCTTGTCACCCGCCATCGCATCGCTTCCCTTGCCTGCCGTCAGCGCTGCCGCCATGACGCCGCAATGGCGCGGCCAAGTCCACCGCAAACCGCGCGGCGGTTGCCGCGGTGGCGGGTTTCACCGACAGTCCGCGCAACAGCCAGCCAGGTCGCGCAGGGGAGAATTATGCCGCAACTGATCGCCGGGAACTGGAAGATGCATGGCCTCACCGCCGAGGCGGTGGCGCTCGCCAAGGACGTGGCAGCCGGCGCGGCGGGGCTGGCCTGCGAGCTGCTGATCTGTCCGCCGTTCCTCCATCTTCCGGCGGTGGCGCCGCTGTTGGCCGGCACGGCGGTCGCGCTTGGAGGACAGGACTGCCACCAGGCGAAGCAGGGCGCGCATACCGGGGATATCTCCGCCCCGATGCTGCGCGACGCCGGCGCGAGCTGGGTGATCCTTGGCCATTCCGAGCGCCGGCAGAACCACGGCGAAACCGATGAGCTGGTGCGGGAGAAGGTGCTGGCGGCGGTGGCGGCCGGGCTGACCCCGATCGTCTGCGTCGGCGAAACCGCGGAGCAACGTGCCGGTGGCCAGGAGACCGAGGTGGTGGGCTGGCAGATCTCCGGCAGCCTGCCCAAGCCATTCACCGGCGTGGTGGCGTATGAGCCGGTCTGGGCGATCGGCACGGGCAAGAACGCCACCGAGCAGGATGTGGCGGTGATGCACGCATTCATCCGCGAGGAGCTGGTGCGGCAATTTGCCGAGGCCGGGCAGGACATCCGGATTCTGTATGGCGGCTCGGTGCGGCCGGCGAACGCCGCGGCGCTGATGGCGGTGCCGCATGTCGGCGGTGCGCTGGTGGGCGGGGCCAGCCTGAAGGCGGAGGACTTCCTCGCGATAGCCCGGGCTGCTACCTAGCCTCTCCCGCGCGGCGGGAGAGATCGAGGTGCGTCAGCGTCGGGGGTGAGGGCGATCGGGTGGGCACGGCATGACGTCGTACCGGCCCGATCACTTGCACCCCCGGTACTTCGCACGCCGACCTCTCCCCACAGCGGGCGAGGTTTGCTGGGGCGCGCATGACCACCGTACTGCTGATCATCCACCTGTTCGTCACCATCGCGCTGATCGGCGTCGTGCTGATCCAGCGCAGCGAGGGTGGTGGGCTGGGCATCGGCGGTTCCCAGGGCATGGGCGCCTTCATGTCGGGCCGCGGCACCGCCAACCTGCTGACCCGCACCACGGCGATCCTGGCGACCATCTTCATGGGCCTGTCGCTGGCTCTGGCGCTGATGAATCGCGGGACCTCCGGCCCCGGCGGCCACTCGATCCTGGACCTGAGCAACACGCCGGTGGCGCCGATTTCCGCCCCGGCGCCAGGCAAGGCGCCGCCGCCCGCATCGAGCGCCCCAGCGAGCGGTCCTGCTCCCGCGCCCGCGGCTCCGCTCGCGCCGACCGGGCCCTCGATTCCCACCAAATAACCTGGCCCCTCACCTGACGCCTGTGTGACCCGCGCAGGACGGACTTCCCCCCGCCCGATTCGGGTCCGTATAAGGGCCGCCCATGACGCGGTTCGTGTTCATTACCGGCGGCGTGGTCTCCTCCCTGGGCAAGGGCATTGCCTCGGCGGCGCTCGGCGCCTTGCTCCAGGCGCGCGGCTACAGTGTGAAGCTGCGCAAGCTGGACCCCTACCTGAACGTCGACCCGGGCACGATGAGCCCATACCAGCACGGCGAGGTGTTCGTCACCGACGACGGCGCCGAGACCGACCTCGACCTGGGCCACTACGAGCGCTTTACCGGCGTGCACGCCACGCGGCTCGACAACACCACCACCGGTCGGATCTACTCCGACGTGATCGAGAAGGAGCGGCGCGGCGACTACCTGGGCGCCACCGTGCAGGTGATCCCGCACATCACCGACGAGATCAAGGAAACCATCGTCCGCGGCACGTCGGGGGTGGATTTCGTGCTGGTGGAGATCGGCGGCACGGTCGGCGACATCGAAAGCCTGCCGTTCCTGGAAGCGATCCGCCAGTTGGGCAACGAACTCGGCCGCGAACGCGCGATGTTCGTGCATCTGACGCTGGTGCCGTTCATCCCCTCGGCCGGGGAATTGAAGACCAAGCCGACGCAGCACTCGGTGAAGGAGCTGCAGAACGTCGGCATCCAGCCGCAGATGCTGCTGTGCCGCTGTGACCGCCCGATCCCCGACAACGAGCGCCGCAAGATCGCCCTGTTCTGCAACGTGCGCACCGAGGCGGTGATCGCGGCACTGGACGTCGATACGATCTATGCGGTGCCGATCAGCTACCATGTGGAAGGCATGGACCGCGAAGTGCTGCGCCATTTCGGCCTGCCGTTCGAGCAGGAGCCGGACCTGGAGCGGTGGCGGACGATCGTTGATCGCGTCCATTCGCCGGAAGGCGAAGTGCGCATTGCGGTGGTGGGGAAGTATACCAATCTGCTGGACAGCTATAAATCGCTGTCGGAAGCGCTGGCGCATGGTGGCATTGCCAACCGCGTGCGGGTGAAGCTCGATTGGCTGGACAGCACGGTGTTCGAGCATGACGGCGCGGTGCACCGGCTCGAGGGTGTGCACGGCATCCTGGTGCCCGGCGGTTTCGGCGAACGCGGCACGCCGGGCAAGATCGAAGCGGTGCGGTTTGCGCGCGAACGCAACGTGCCGTTCTTCGGCATCTGCTTCGGCATGCAGATGGCGGTGATCGAGGCGGCACGCAATCTGGCGGGACTGGCCGATGCGTCGTCGACCGAGTTCGGTCCGTGCGACACCCCGGTGGTGGGGCTGCTGACCGAATGGGCGCGCGGCAACGAGATCGAGCGGCGCATGGAGGGCGGCAACCTTGGCGGTACCATGCGGCTGGGGGCATATCCGGCGGTGCTGGCGCGCGGGTCGCTGATTTCTTCGATCTATGGCGGCGATGTGCGAATCGAGGAGCGGCACCGCCACCGCTACGAAGTGAACGTGCATTACCGCGACTGCCTGGAGAAGACGGGCCTACGGTTCTCCGGCATGTCACCCGATGGCGTGCTGCCGGAGATCGTCGAACTGCCGGGGCATCCGTGGTTCGTCGGGGTGCAGTATCATCCGGAGCTGAAGTCGAAGCCGTTTGCGCCGCATCCGCTGTTTTCCAATTTCATCGCGGCGGCGGTGCGGCAGGCACGGCTGGTGTAGACCGAAGGCCCTTTTGCTGACCAGTTCTTGCTGTGTTCGTGCGGCGATGGGGCGGGGTGTGGCGCCTTCGGCCGGACATTCTGCCGCATTTGGTTACCGTTTCGGTTAAGGCAGGTCTGAATGAGCCTGCGATCCATAATTTTGCCGTGAATGACGAATACTAACGCGTGTACGCTGGACTTCGCCCGAATACCGAATCGGGCAACGATCATTCTTGGTATCCGGACAGGCAGCCGAAGAGCAGGCGGGACGCTGCCCGCCGACGCTTTGATCTGGGTCAATGCGTTGCTGACGCTCGCTGGTGTATCAATGGTGTGGTTAGGTCACAGAACACAGCAACCCGGCTTCGATCGCGTGGCGCACATGATCCCCCGCCGTCGAGCGATGTCGATCTCCGGACTGGCCGGAGGCCCAGGCTGTAACGTAGGGAACCGGCCTGTGCTGGCTCGATTGCCGTGTGCTGGCTCGATTGCGCGGCTGCCGGAACACAGATTTTCGTCCTGATGTCAGTAAGGTATTGCTCTTGCTAACGGACTGATATAAAGGACTCTCCATCGCGATAAAACCGCGAACGACGAGATCGAGGTAGTCCTGGCCTGCTCCACCGCATAGCTCCACAACGACGTAGCCGAGAGATGTTCGAAACCGATGGCCAACTATCCTGACGCTCGCGAGGAGGCGCTGCCGCCACGGCCGTTAAGGCCAGAAGAACGGCGGCTCCTCGAAGAATGGCTGGCTTTTGCCGGCGACGTATCATCCGCATACGTTAGCTCTCGCCGGAATGACGATCCCTATCATTACCGAAAGATCGTCATCACGATCGAGGGTGACGGCGAGCCAAGCTTTCTCGTCGATACCCCACAGGGTACTGATCTGTGGATTGTGATCCAGTGTCGCCCCGTCCCGGACGCCATCCAGTTCGCCTCGCTGCGCGAGGCCCTGAATTTTGTACGGCCTGTTCTGCCGGATCCTGCGAGGCGGACGGTTGACAGAGGCCGTTCCGTTGAAAGAAGCGGCGTGCCTGGGCTCTGATGATCGCCACCGGAACGGGGCAACACATTCGGACCAAGACCAATCCGTAGCGAGGTGTACGTACGCGGGCGATGGGTCGCTTGCGCGGCCGATTAACCCAGGGTCGCGTCTGCGCCCTCGGCCGCCGCTTGAGTGGCGCACCGCGTAAAGCCCCTGGTTCCGCCGCCGTACATTCACCTCTGGGTATCGGTCCGCCGTCGGGACAGGGGAGTGCCAAGCCGTGAATGGGGGCCTGCGCGCACCATGACGGGGTTATAGGCATAAGCATTCGTTCATACATCCGCGTGGCCAACCGTGATTTCTCAGCGATCTTCGGGCCGTCGCATCTCAGCCTTGGAAATGCCCGCTGCTCCGCGCCGCCTGCCCCACGGCCGAACGCACCAAAACGCCACCGCTTCAATGCACGCTCTTGCTCCCAGGTGCCTGCCGCGCATCCGCGCTCTCCTCGTGTTCCGCCCAGAATGCCCGCAGCGCGACCACGCAGCCTGGCAGCATGTCCGGCGCGTCTTCCAGCAGCTCGTCGAGGAACCCTTCCGGGAACGACGCATCG